>Ga0070741_10016227_pt1 | contig 12472 bp, 8 predicted proteins | sample Coa_R1_4_FD_66440 | JGI IMG/M metagenome (GOLD analysis project Ga0070741, IMG submission 66440) | Surface soil microbial communities from Centralia Pennsylvania, which are recovering from an underground coalmine fire - Coalmine... | ecosystem: Environmental > Terrestrial > Soil > Unclassified ...
CCGTCTGGGTGGCGAGCGGGATCAGGTTCGGCGACGTGCACGTATTCGGATCCTCGCAGTCGCCCTGCTCCGACGACACGATGTAGCGCGGGTACCACAAGCAGTCGGCGTCCGAGGCGCAGCGCGCGATGAAGCGGCTGTGCGGATAGTCGATGGTCGAGACCAGGCGCGCCAGCACCTCGGTGCCGAGCAGCCCCTCGACGGTGGCGGCGCCCGGGCGCACGTCGGCGTTCACGCTCTGGAGCAGCGGCGCGGCGTCGTCGACGACGTAGATCGGCACCGTCTGCGTCAGCTCGAGGATCGACGCCACGTGCGCCTGCGCGGTGGTGTCGTCGCACGCCGCCGGCTGGTTCGGGATGTTGCCGCACGGCAGCGGCGACGACGGCGTGAGCGGTGAGTTGGGCGTCTCGAGGCACGCCGACTCGAACGAGCGCCCCTGCGGGCTGCGGCGCATGCGGCGCGAGCGCGCCAGCTCGGCGCACGGTCCGAGGTACAGCTCGCGCGAGACCACCGCCAGCGCCGACACGCCGGGCCCGCCGAGTTGGCCGACGCCGACGGCCAGCCCCTCGGCGTTCGGCCCGTCGTCGTCGACGTCGGGCAGGTGCAGCCGCACCGGCGACGCCAGCGCCTGCGCCGCGGCGCCCTGGCCGCGCAGCCGATCGTAGGCACCCGCGCCGAGCGCGAAGCCGGGAAAGCCGGTGGCGACGATCAGCTTCACGTCGACGCCGTGCGGCTGGTAGCGCTCGTTGGTCGGCGGCAGCGTGAGCGCGTTGGTGGCGCACGGCAGCCCCGCGCTCACCGGATCGGGCTCGGGCTCGAGACACGCGTCGAGCACCACGCGCGTCGCCGGGTACGTGTAGAGGTTGGTGCCGAGCGCGATCTGCTCCTGCCCGCCGAGCAGCTGAAACGGAAACACCGCCTGGCAGTCGTTGGCCAGCTGGCACGAGCACGCGAGGATGCTCTCGACCAGCGTCATCGCCGGCGCGCCGCCGCGGTAGTCGAGCCCGATGGCGAAGCGCTCGAGGTTGTCGCCGCCGAGCACGCCGCCGACGGGAAACGCGCTCCGCCCGACCGAGCGCAGCTCCGTCTGGTAGAGCTGGATGTTCTGGATCTCGAGCCGCGGCGGCGCGCCCGCGCCGGCGGCGTAGAGGCGGAACAGGCCGATGTGGCCGTAGCTCACGTCGGCGTCGGCGCCGCCGACTTTGTGATACGCCGTGATCGGCGAGCCCGTGTCGATCACCACCGGGAACGGGACCGGGATCTCGTCGACGCTGGCGCTGGCGACGAGCGCGCCGCCCCGCTCCGACAGCGCCAGCGGGATCGGCTGCGGCAGCACCGTCACCACCGGCTCGCCGCACGCGGCCAGCGACGCGGCGACGGCACAGGCCGCCAGCGCTCTCAGGCGCCCTCCAGCTTTTCGATGTTGGCCTTGATCTTCTTGATCAGCTCGTCGTAGCCCTTCTCGTCGAGGATCTTGATGAACTGCGACTTGTAGTTCGACACCATGCTGATGTCGTCGGTGATGATGTCCCAGACCAGCCACGCCGCGCCGACCTTGTGCACCTTGTAGACGATCTCCGCGTCGGTCGACTTGCCCTTGGTCTTGACCTTCACGATCGTCGACACGGTGGCCTCGTCGCCGGCGACCTCTTCGCCTTTGTACTGCATGGCGTAGTCGAGGTTCGAGCGGATCTGCTTGACGTACTTGTGCTCGAGCAGGTCGCGGAAGTTGGCGACGAACTGCTCGCGCTGCGCGGCGGTGAGCGTGGTCCACTTGTCGGCCATCGAGCGGCGCGACAGCTCGGCGTAGTCGAGCATCGTGGCGGCGAGCGCCTTGATGTCGTTCTTCTGCTTCTGCTCGGCGGGCGTGCCGGCGGGCGGTTTGCCGCGCAGCAATTTATCGAACTCGCCGTTCTTCTGCTTGAGCGTGGCCATCGGTCCGAGCACCGGCGCGGCGGCGAGCGGCGCGGCGAGCGAGACGACGGCGACGAATGGGATCAGCGATCGCATGAGGGTACGACGGGCCTCCGAAAATGGGATTCAGTTTACTCCAGTCGCGCGGTGCAGGGCAGCCAGCGCGACATTGACGTCCATGATCGACTGCAGGTGGCGGATGCGCAGCTCGAAATAATTTCGCGCGGCCTCCGAGAGATCGCGCGTGTCCTGCGGCGTGCCCGAGATCTGCGAGTTCATGACGTTGTACCAGCCGCGCGCCACCTTCTCGGCGTGGCGCGTGAGCTCGAAGCGCCGGCGCGCCTCCTCGAGGTTGGCGTACGCGCCTTCGATCTCCCACGCGATGCCGCCGAGCGCCTGCTTGCGGCGCCACTCCATCGCCCGCTCGTCGGCGCGCGCCTGGTCGAGCCGCGCCAGCCGCATGGCGAAGTCGAGCGGCTGGTGCATGACCAGGAACAGCCCGGCGCCGAGAAAGTTCGCGTGCGACATGAACGCGTTCGACGGGCTCTCGACCGACTGCGCGTAGCCGTAGCTGAAGTTGATCGCCAGGCCGAAGTCGGGCAGCAGCTCGGCCACCTTGAGCCGCTTCCAATTCTTGGCGCCCGACGAGGCGGCGTCGAGCAGGCGCGCCTCCGGGCGGTGCAGCCGCGCCTCGTCTTCGTAGTAGGAGAGCGGCTGATCCTTGATCTCGACGAGATCGATCTCCTCCTCGTCGATGTCGGCGTCGCCTTCGCTCACGAGCGTGCGCACGCCGGCGAGCGCGATGCGCTGGTTGCGCTGCATGTCGGTGATCACGAGCTGCGCGTTGTCGAACGCGATCTTGAGGCGCGCCAGATCGGACTGCGTATAGGTCGGCTTGTTGCCGGCGAGGTCGTTCTCGACTTTTTCGATCCACGCCTTGAGCGCATCGCGCCCGTCCTCGAGCGTGCCGATGATCGCGCGCGCGACCTTGAGCCCCCAGTACGCGCGCACCGCGTTCATGGTCGCGTCGGCCTTCGCCACGTCGACGTTGGTGTGGGCGGCGTCGCGGCCGGCGCGGGCGGCGCCGCGCGCGGCTTCGATCTTTCCCGACGTGTAGAGCGGCTGCAGCAAGTTGAGGCTGAGGTTGAACGCGACCCCGTGCGTCGGCAAGAACTGATCGCTGCTACGGATGTCATAGCCGCCCGTCGAGTCGCAATGGTTGAGGCGCGCGGCGGTGGGGGCATTCATGACGGTATCGCCGGTCGCCGGGTCGGTCACCTGGCACTTCACGGCCGGCGAGCCGGTGATGCCGAAGGTGAAGTCGCCCGTCGGCATCCACAGCCAATTGGCCTGCCGCAGCTGCGCGTCGGCGGAGCCCACGCTCTCGCGCGCGGCGATCACGCCGGGGTAATCGCTCTGCACCTTGAGGAGCAGCTGCTCGAGCGTGTAGCGGGCGGCGCGCGCGTCGCCCGCGGAAAATCCCGCGACACAAAACGCACCGGCAGTCGCTGCGACAATCCCCCACCGCACGTGATCAGTCCTCCCGGGAGAACTGTTTTTCCCGTCGAGAGGAAGCTGTGTTCGACCGCACACCCGACGAGAAGGCCACCTTATACATGGGGCGTCTTTACCATGCGGCACGACCGTTGCTCAACGTTTTGGGTATGGCCGCTTCAACCGCCAAGATCATCTGCTTTGCTTGCCGCCAGAGCACCTGCGGTTGCGTCGCCGATCTCAATCGGCCGCCGCCCGACTCGAAGCCGCGCTCCGACGTGGCGCGCGCGTTCGCGTGGCTCGGCGGCGCGTGCGTGGCCGGCTCGGCGCTCGGCGCGGCGCTCGCGTTCCTGCTCGGCGGCTAGTTTGACCTGGCGGCGGGCGCGCTTTAGGTTGCGCGTATGCCGCTGGTTCGTGATCTCTCCTCGCGCGCGCGCTTTCGCTTGACCGGACCCGATCGCGTGCGCTTCCTGCACGGCATGGTGACCAGCGACGTGGAGGCGCTCGCGCCCGGCGAAGGCGGCCGCGCGGCGATGCTGACGGTCAAGGGCAAGCTGCTCGCCGATCTGCAGATCTACGCCGACGAGGACGCGCTCACGCTCGAGCTCGACGGCGAGCTGCGCACCAAGATCCACGACGTGCTCGAACGGCACCTGGTGATGGACGACGTCGAGATCGAGGACCTCGGCGATCGCACGCGCGAGCTGGGCGTGTTCGGCGACGACGCGCGCGCCGCGCTCGAACGCGCGTTCGCCGCCGACCTCGGCGCGCTCGCTCCGTATCACCACCGCATCATTAATGAGACGCGCATCGCCGGCGCGCCCGAGCTGGCGCTGCCCGGCTTCCACGTCATCGGCGCCGCGCTGCCCGCGCTCGACGGCACGCCGCTCTCCGACGACGCGTGGGAGATCCTGCGCGTCGAGGCGGGCACTCCGCGCTACGGCGTCGACATGGAGGAGGATCGCCTGGTCCTCGAGGCCAACCTCGACGACGCGGTCAGCCTCACCAAGGGCTGCTACCTCGGCCAGGAGGTCGTCGCCCGCGCCACCGCGCGCGGCCACATCAACCGCAAGCTCCGCGGCCTCCTCCTCGACGGCAGCACGCCGATCGCGCGCGGCTCGAAGATCTCCGCCCCCGCGCGCGAAGACGCCGGCCACGTCACCAGCTCCGTCGTCTCGCCGCGCCTCGGCCCGATCGCGCTCGCGTACGTCCACCGCACCGTCTGGGACCCCGGCACCGAGCTCGTCGTCCACGATCCCTCCGGCGATCGCAAAGCGCGCGTCTCCGATCTGCCGTTCCGCCCGACGGCCGCTTGACACGAGCGCGCCCGCCCGGCAGGCTTCGGGCCCTCACGCGCTTTTCAAAGGAGCTCGAAATGGGTCTGGGAGACAACCGCCGCTCGCCGAAGATGAGTCGCAAGATCCGCCAGCGGAAACTGAAGGCGCGCATCAAGCGCCGCCGCGTCCGTCACGCCGAGGAGCGCGCCGCCGCCAAGGGCGCCGCCAAGCCCTCGAAGAAATCGAAGTAGCCGCTCCGCCCGAATCAGCCAGCTACACTCGACTTGCTACTGACCAGCGGCAGCACGACCTTGAACGTCGTGCCGTGTCCCGCGCGCGTGTCGACGCTGATGCGCCCCTGGTGCTCGTCGACGATCTTCTTGACGATCGCCAGGCCGAGCCCGGTGCCGTCCGGCTTGCCGGCGGTGGCGAACGCTTCGAACAGCCGCCCCTGCATCGACTCCGGAATCCCGCGCCCGGTGTCGGCGAAGATCATCACCAGGTCCGGCCCGTCGGTGTCGACGATGATGCTGAAGGTCCCGCCGCCGTCCATCGCCTGCGCCGCGTTGCGCGCCAGGTTGTGAATCAGCCGAAACAGCTTGAGCTCGTCGAAGTACGCCGCGCCGAGGTACAGCGTCTTGATGGTGAGCGCGACGTTCTTGCCGGTGAACTCGCGCGTGAGCTGCGCCTCGACCTCTTCGATGAACTTCTGCACGTAGACTTTTCGGATGAGCAGGTTCGATTCGCCGCGCGCGAACAGCAGCACCTCGCGCGTCATCGCCGACATCAGGTCGAACTGCTTGAGCACCAGCTCGGCGTACTTCTCGCGCGTCTTCTCGTCGTCGATCTGCGCCATGAGCTGCGCGTAGCCGGACACGATGGTCATCGGCGTCTTGAGATCGTGCAGCACGCCCGACATCATCTGGCCGATCGACGCCAGCCGATCCTGGTGCAGCTTCTCCTCGCGGTTGCGCTGGAGGATGAGCGCCTTGGACGCCTGGCCGGCGATCAGCGTGAGCAGCTTCAAGTCGCTGTCGTCGAAGCCGGCGGCGCCGCGCTTGTTGAGCACCTCGAACGCGCCGAGCGCGCGATCGTCTTCGGCCGAGGCGTAGAGCAGCGGCACCGCCAGGATGTTGCGCGCCGGTACGCCGATCTTGGCGGCGATGGACGCGTCGTGCCGCGCGTCGTGCGTCGGGTCGTTCACGAGCAGCGGCTGCTTGTGCAGCGACACCCAGCCGACGATGCCCATGCCCGCGGGGATCTTCGCGCGGCGCAGCGTATCGGCCGCCTCGCCGGCGGTGTTGCGGAAGAACAGCGCGTCCGAGGCGCGCTCGCGCAACAGCACCGAGCCGGCCTCGACGTTGAGCAGTTGGATGGCGCGCACCAGCAGGCGATCGAGGAACTCGTCGAGATCGATCGACGCCGACGCCTCCTGCTCGATCTCGACCAGCAGATCCAGCTCGCGGATGCGTTGGCGCAGCGACTCCTGCGCGTCGAGCAGCGCCGCGTTCTTTTGCACTACCGAGTAGTACAACTTGGAGTTCTCGACGCTGATGCCGGCGTGCGCGGCCACGGTGGCGAGCAGCGCCTCGTCGTCACCGTCGAACGGCCGCGCGCGCTTGTTGAGCACCTGGATGACGCCGACGATCTTGCCCAGGTGATCGGGCATCGGCATGCACAAAATTGAACGCGTTCGAAAACCGCTACGCTGATCGACGTCCTTGGCGAAGCGCGGGTCGGCGTACGCATCGGGGATGTTGACCGTCTCGCCCGACTGCGCCACCCAGCCGGCGATACCCTCGCCGAGCTTGAGCTGGATGGGCGCGATCTGGCCGCCCTGCGCCAGCGTCGACACCAGCTCGCCGCCCTCGGCGCTGCGCAAAAAGATCGTCGCGCGCTCGGCGTCGAGCAGCTCGGTGAGCTTCTCCAGTAGCACCACCAGCAGCCGATCGAGATCGAGCGTCGCGCCGAGCACGCGCCCGAGCTCGCGAATCGCGTCGAGCTTCCGGGTCTCGACGCGCAGCCGCTGCTGCAGCTCGCTGACCGCCTCGCCCTGCACGTTCACGCGGCGAGAATACTACTATTCGAGGCCGCGGGCGCGGAGCGCTTCGTCGTCTTCGCCGCGGAGGTGGCCGAGCTCGTGGAGCAGGGTGGTGCGCACCTGCGCGACCAGCTCGTCGCGCGAGGAGACGGCGCGCGCCAGGTTCTTGCGGTAGATGACGATGGCGCGCGGCTCCGACTCGGGCGACTCGCCGAGCGGCGCGCCGCGGAACAGGCCGAGGATGGTCGGCGCGAGCGGCGGCTCCTCGGCGGTGAGATCGGTGATGTCGGGCAGGTCGGCGGTCTCCAGCTTGACCTTGGCGAGATCGGCGCGCAGCGGCGCGGTGAGCTTGGCGGCCTCGCTGTCGACGAGCGCGCGGAACTCGAGGTCGGCGAGCACGATCGGCGCCTTGAAGTCGCCCGGCGCCTCGGTGCGCGCGCGCTCGAGCTCGCGCTCTGCGCCCGTCGCGTCGCCGAGCCGTTCGAGCACCAGGCCGAGGTGATGGTGCGCCCACGCGTCGTGCGGATTCTTGTCGAGCACCTCGACGAAGCCGCGCCTGGCGTCGGCAAAGCGGCACAGATCGAACAGCGCCACCGCGCGCTCGTAGCGCGCGTGCGGATCCTCGGGCGCCGCCGCCAGCGCCGCGTCGAGCCGCATCAGCGCCTCGCGCGAGCGGCCGAGATCGTTGAGCGCCTGTCCCTCGAGGAGCGCCAGCCGCGCGGCGAGCGCGCGGTTGGCCGGCGCGCTCGGCGGGTGCAGCCGCGCGCGCTTGAGCCGCTGCGAGCCGCGCCGCGCGTACTCGAGGCCGGTCTCGGTGTGATCGTTCGACGGCGGCAGCCGGTTGACGTAGAGATCGGCCGCGCCCGCGAGCGTCTCCGGATCATCCGGATCGAGCGCCAGCGCGCGGGCGAACGCCGCCCCCGCCTCGTCGAGCCGATTCAGCTCCTGCAGCGCGGCCGCGCGATCGTGGTGCGCCTCGACGGAGCGCGGCTCGACGCGCGCCGCCTCCTCCGCGCACGCCAGCGAGCCGGCGAAGTCGCCCTTGTCGTAACGCTCGGCCGCGCGATCGAGCAGCGCATCGAGCGGGCGCGGCGGATCGCCCGACGCGTCCTCGGCGAAGCAGCGCAAGAGCGGCTTGGCCGAGACCGCCTCCGCTTTCGGCTGCGGCGCGCGCATCGCCGATCGTTGCGCGCTGTCGTCGAGAGCCGGCGGCGGCGCCACGCGGTGGCAGGAGGTGGCGAGCAGCAGACTGGCGATTGCGAGCCGACTCACGCCTCGAAGTATAACGGACTACTTTGCATCCGCCCAGGTATGACCCAGGCCGAGATCGACTTTCAGCGGAACGTCGAGCTTCATGACGTTCTCCATCACGCCGCGCAGCCGCTCGCCGATGGCGGACGCCTCGCCCTCGGGCGCCTCCAGCACCAATTCGTCGTGCACCGTCAGCAGCATCTTGGTCGCCGGCGATTCCTCGTCGAGGAATCGCTGCACCGCGATCATCGCCAGCTTGAGCAGATCGGCCGCGGTGCCCTGGATCGGCGTGTTGCGCGCCATGCGCTCGCCGGCCTGCCGCAGGTTGCGGTTGCGCGACGCGAGCTCCGGCAGCGGGCGAAACCGCCCGAGCATGGTGCGCGTGCCGCCGTCGCGATAGGCCTCCTCGACCACGCGCTCCATATAATGATTCACGCCCGCGTACGTCTTGAGGTAGCCCTCGATGTAACGCTTGGCATCGGCGCGCTCGATGCCGAGCCGCTGCGCCAGCCCGAAATCGGAGAGCCCGTAGACGATCCCGTAGTTGATCATCTTGGCGACCGAGCGCAGCTGCTTGTCGTCTTTCTTATCGGGCCCGAACATCTCGGCGACGGTGCGCGTGTGGATGTCCTCGTCGCGGCGGAACGCGTCGGCGAGCACCGGATCTTTCGAGAGGTGCGCCAGCACGCGCAGCTCGATCTGCGAGTAGTCGCCGACCACCAGCGTGCAGCCGGCGTCGGCGCGAAACGCGCGGCGGATCTCGCGGCCCAGCTCGGTGCGCACCGGCACGTTCTGCAAGTTCGGCTCGACCGACGACAGCCGTCCCGTCGCCGCGATGGTCTGCTTGTAGACGGTGTGCAGCCGCCCCGTGCGCGCGTCGACGAGCAGCGGCAGCGCGTCGATGTACGTGCCCTTGAGCTTCGACAGCACGCGGTGCTCGAGGATCTCGGCGGCGATCGGGTTGAGCGGCGCCAGCTCCTCCAGCACCTCGGCGTCGACGGAGAAGCCGGTCTTGGTGCGCCTCCCCGACGGCAGCCCGAGCTTGTCGAACAGCAGCTCCTGGAGTTGCTTCGGCGAGCCGAGGTTCACGTCCGAGCCGGTCTTGGCGCGCACGTCGTCCTCGATCGCGTGCAGCTTCTTTTCCACGTCGGCGCCGAGCGTGCGCAGCGCGGCTACGTCGAGGCAGATGCCGTGGCGCTCCATCACCGCCAGCACGTGCGCGAGCGGCAGCTCGACTTCGTCGAAGATCTTGATCAGCCCGCGCGCCTCGAGCTCCAGGCGAAGCTGCGTGCCGAGCGCGAGCGTCGCCTCCGCCTCGCACGCGGCGAACGCCGCCGCGCGCGCCACCTCGATCGCCTCGAACGACGTGGCCTTTTTTCCGGTGCCGCACAGCGCCGCGCGATCGTCGATGGCCGCGCCGAAGCGCGCCTGGCACAGCGGCTTCAGCTCGTGCTCGACGGTGGGATCGAGCAGGTACGACGCGATCCCCGGATCCGACGCGATCCCGCCGAGTGAAACGCCGCGCCGCGCGAGCAGCACCTCGGCGTCGGTCACGCCATGCACGTGCTTGCGCGGGCGTGCGGCGGCGAGCAGCGGGCCGAGCGTGGCGAAGACTTCGTCGGCGGCGAGCTGCGCCGGCACGCCGAGGTAGCGGTGGCCGAGCGGCACGTACGCCGGCGACGCGCCCTCGAGCGCGAAGCCGATCCCGACCAGCGCCGCCTGCACCGCGGTGCCGCCCGTCGCCTGCACCGAGACGCCGATGGCGTTGCGCCGCGACAGCTCGCCGGCGAACGCGGCCAGCGCCGCCGCGTCGGCGATGATGCGCGGCGGAGTCGCCCCGAGCGCGACCGCCGTCTGCGCCACCGCGACGTTGACGATCGCCTTCGCGTCCTCGGCCGCTTTCACGGCTTCGCGCGCGTGCTCGGCCTCGCTCGCCGGCGGAAGCGCGCTCGGCGGCGCCGCCGTCGGCCCGCGCCCGCTCGACGGCTTGAGCCGATCGATCAGCCGCACGAACTCGAACTCGCGCAGGATGCTCTCGACCTTCGCCATCTCCGGCTCTTTGCGCCGGAACGACTCGATCTCGATCGCCGCCGGCACGTGCTCGTCGAGCGCCACCAGCTTGCGCGACAGCCGCGCCTGCTCGACGTGCGCCTTGAGCTTCGCCGCCACCGACGCCGCGCCGCGCAGGCTCTTGAGCTGCGCCACCTCGTCGACGCGCGACAGCAGCGCTTCGAGCGATCCGAATTCTTTGATCAGCGCGCTCGCCGTCTTCGGCCCGACGCCCGGCACGCCCGGCACGTTGTCGACGCTGTCGCCCATGAGCGCCAGCACGTCGCCGAGCTGCGCCGGCGGCACGCCGAATTTCTCCTCGACCTCCGCCGGCCCGTAGACCACGTCCTTCATGGTGTCGAGCATCGCGCAGTGATCGTCGACGAGCTGCATCAGATCTTTATCCGACGAGACGATCACCACGCGCAGGTTGCGCGCCTTGGCCTGCGCGACGAACGTGGCGATCAGATCGTCGGCCTCGAAATTTTTCGCCTCGACGATCGGCACGCCGAACGCCTCGACCACGCGCCGCACCGCCGGGAACTGCGGCTTGAGATCGTCGGGCGGCTCCTTGCGGTTGGCCTTGTACTCGCCGTACATCGCGTTGCGAAACGACACCGCGCCCGCGTCGAAGATCACCGCCAGGTGCGACGGCCGGTGCTCGAGCTCGAGCTTGATCAGCATCGTGGTGAAGCCGTAGACCGCGCCCGACGGCACGCCGGCGCGCGTCGTCAGCGGCGGCAGCGCGTGATAGGCGCGAAAGATGAAACCGGATCCGTCGACCAGGTAGAGCGCGTCATCGGCCATCGCGCCCGGAGACTAGCTCAATTGATCGGGCCGTTCACGATGTTCGGCGGCACGAGGAAGAACACGTCGCGCGGCGTGCCGAGGTTCACCGTCGCGCCGGTGCCGTTGGGCACGCCCTTGACCTGGAGCTGCGCGCGGAAGAACTGCGGCGAGTTGGTCTCCATCACCGTGGTGTTCATCTTCGGCACCACGTCGAAGCAGATCTGTTTGCCGCCGGAGATTCCCGGGAACGTGTCGAGCACGGTGTCCGAGCCCGGCGTCGCCTTCGGCCCGGTGAAATTGTCCTGCAGCGGCGCGGGCGGCGTGGTGATGCACACCGTCGCCGGTCCCATGCCGCTTAGGTTCGGCACCAGCTCGAGCATGAAGTTGTCGACGGTCATCGGATCGACGTCGACCGCCTCGACGTGGATATCGAACTTGAGGCCGTTGGCCAGCGCGACGATGCCGGAGACCACCGCGTCGTTGACGCCGTTGCCGGTGGCGTCGTCGAAGGTGAACGAGAGCGGGCAGAGGCCCGCGCCGTTGGTGGTCTCGCCGGCGCCGTTCTGGCCGGTGCAGCATTGCGTCACCGCGCAGCCGGCGGGACGCGTGCCCGCCGGACCGAAGTCGGCCGGCGACACGACGGCGCCGGTCGCGGTGGCGGTCGCCAGCCCGCGCGTCTTGGGATCGCCCGTCTGGCCGCCGCCGATGCCGGCGAGCGCGATCACGTGCGCGTTCATCGCGTTCACGTACGAAAGCGCGGTCGCGCGGCTGGGCATTCCGCCGTAGCTCGTCGAGTAGTCGTTGAGCCCGTTCTCGCCGCTCGCCGCCACGTTGGGCGCGTCGTGCCACTCGGCGTCGGTGACCGTGACGATGATCGGGACCGTGCCGGCGCGGAAGCCGGCGCCGTAGAGCGTGCCTTGCGTCTCGCCGGCGGTCGGCGGTTGCGGCGGCGTCGAGGCGAGCGGCAGCGTGCTCACGTAGCCGGCCGCGCCGACGGTGATCGCCGGTCCGCCGGCGATCGAGTACAGCGCCTCCCAGCCGCCTTCGGGCGAATCGCCGCCGCCCGACGCGACCAGCTTGCCGAGCGTGGTCTGGATCGCGGTCACGCCGGCGGCGGTGCTCACCGTCTGGATGCGGTGGTCGTAGCGCAAGAAGCCGGCGGCAGGCAGGCCGTTCCCCGCCGTCCACGTATCGCCGGTGTCGCGGAACTCGAGGACGCCGAACGCGATGTTCTGCACCTTGGCCTTCGTCTGCGGAACGATCGTCGACGCGATGGTGCTGGCCAGCGTGGTGAGCGAGCCCTGCATCGAGCCGGTGGAGTCGAGCGAGAAGATCACGTCGGCGTTCGACACGTTGGTCGACAGGTTGAGCGTCTCCACCGACGGCGTGGGCGGTTTCATGTAGTCGACGATGAAGACGAAGTCGCCGGCGGTGAGCGGGTTGTTCGACGCGTCGGAGCCCCAGCATTGGCAGTTGAGCGCCGCCTGCTGCGCGGGCGTCTTGACCGCGCAGTCCTCGCTCTCGATCAGATCGTTCACGCCGTCGCCGTCGGTGTCGACCTTGAGCCGATCGGTCTCGCACGGGTCGACCACGCCGTTGCAGTTCTTGTCCTCGAGCTTGTCGACCAACCCCTCGTTGTCGGAGTCGACGTCCTCGA
>Ga0070741_10016228_pt1 | contig 12472 bp, 10 predicted proteins | sample Coa_R1_4_FD_66440 | JGI IMG/M metagenome (GOLD analysis project Ga0070741, IMG submission 66440) | Surface soil microbial communities from Centralia Pennsylvania, which are recovering from an underground coalmine fire - Coalmine... | ecosystem: Environmental > Terrestrial > Soil > Unclassified ...
AGCAACCTTGGGCGGGAGGCGAAACAAATGCGCTACCCGCAAACGGGCGCCTTCGGCACTAACGTGTCCGCGCATTGGGGTGAGGTGGGATGAAGCAACCCCTCGTTCTCGTTCCCGGGCTGCTGTGCGACGCGGCCATGTGGGGACCGCAGGTTGCCGCGCTCGGCCCCATCGCCGATTTCTGGATTCCGGAACTGAAGGCGATGGATTCCATCCGCGCCATGGGGGAGGCGGTGCTGCGCGAGGCGCCGTTCGGGCAGTTCGCGCTCGCCGGCTTGTCGATGGGCGGTTATGTCGCAATGGAGATCATGCGCCGGGCGCCGGAGCGCGTCGCGCGTCTTGCGCTGCTCGACACCCGCGCCACCCGGGACACGCCCGAGGAGACCGAGCGGCGCCGCGAGCTCATGCGGCTGGCGCGCACCGAGCGCGGCTTCGCGCCCGTCACCAACCGCATGCTGCCGCTGATGCTGCACCCGTCGCGGGTGAACGAGCTGGCACTCGTCAAGCTGATCCGCGAGATGGCGGAGCGCACCGGCGTAGAGGGCTACATTCGCCAGCAGACGGCGATCATGTCGCGCCCGGACAGCCGGCCGGATCTGCCCTGCATCGAGGCGCCTACGCTGGTGCTGTGCGGGCGGGAAGATGCGTTGACCCCGCTTGCCCTGCACGAGGAAATGGCGGCGCTGATCCCGGGCGCGAAGCTCGCGGTGATCGAACGCTGCGGCCATCTTTCGACGCTGGAGCGCCCGAAGGAAGTGAACGCCGCGCTGCGCGAATGGCTCGAGGCGGGCCCAAGCACGGATGTCCGGCCCGCATGATCCCGTCGATCGTCGCGGGACGGCACATCGGGAAACGCGCGGGAGCGCAGGAGTGGTCGCATCGCTTTGGGCGCCGCGGTTGTTCGGCACCCCCTCGTCCCTGTGCGATAATCACTACATCGAAGTAGTTCACGTTCGGAATTGCGCAATCGATCGCGGCGACCCGAGGTCGCGGCGAGTTCACTGACGCGCGATCGCCCGACGCAACTCCGAACCCTTACCGGCCGACCGGTCCTCCAGCGAGGACGGTGTCCGGCTTCGCGACGCCGCCGGCGGACCCGATGGCTGCGGCAGCGTGCCCGCGCAAGACATCAACGGCGTCGGCCCGGTATTCGGAAAGGGGGTCAGCACCATGCGATTATCCCTGCGTTTCATCATTCCGCTGTTCCTGGCGCTTGCCGCCCTCGCCTACGTGGTGGTGCCCATCGTGGACGAGTTCATGCTGCGCTGGTTCGTGCGCGACATCGAGATGCGTTCGCAACTGGTGGCCCACGCCGTCGAAGACCCGCTGCTGGAGCTGGTCAACAAGCCGGCGCGCGCGCAGATCGCGATTCGCCGGCTGCAGTTGCTGTTCAACCGCGTGATCCAGGACGAAAGGATGTTCGCGCTCGCCTACTGCGACCGCAGCGGCAAGCCGCTGTACCGCACCGACACCTTCCCGCGCGAGCTTTCCTGTCCATCCGGCGCCGCCGAGGACGCGCAACGCGGACAGGTGCTCAAGACCTCGCACGGCTCGCTGTTCGTGAAGGCGACGCCGCTGGAGGAAGAGGGGAAACAGTTGGGCTGGCTCGTGATCGTGCACGACATGAGCTTCGTGGAACGGCGCGGGGCCGACACCCGCCGGTACCTGGTGTACTTGTTCATCGTCATCGGCGCCATCATCGCGTTCATCACGGTGGTCATCGCCGAGCTGTCATGGCACGGCTGGGTCGCGGGAATGAAAGCGCTCATCAAGGGCCAGGCGCTCGCCCGTCCGCCGGAGACCAAGCGCCGGGAGCTGCTGCCCATCGCGCGCGACCTCGCCGCGCTGGTGCGCGACCTCGAAACCGAACGGCGGGCGCGCGACGAATCTCAGATGCACTGGGCCCCGGAGGCGCTGCGCACGATCCTGCGCGAGGACCTCAAGGGCGACGAGATCATGATCGTGTCGAACCGCGAACCGTACATCCACGTGCGGCGCGCGGAGCGCATCGAGGTGGTGCGGCCGGCGAGCGGACTGGTGACCGCGCTGGAGCCGGTGATGCGCGCCTGTTCCGGCACCTGGATTGCGCACGGCTCCGGCGACGCGGACCGCGAGACGGTGGACCGCTTCGACCGGATCATGGTGCCGCCCGGCAAACCGAGCTACCGGATCCGGCGCGTGTGGCTGAGCAAGGAAGAAGAGCAGGGCTATTACGCCGGATTCGCCAACGAAGGCCTGTGGCCGCTGTGCCATATCGCGCACACGCGGCCGGTATTCCGCGTCGCCGACTGGGAATACTACGGTACGGTGAACCGCCGTTTCGCCGACACGGTTGTCAAGGAAGCGCGAACGGACGACCCGATCGTCCTGGTGCAGGACTACCACTTCGCGCTGCTGCCGCGCATGATCCGGGAGCGGCTTCCCAAGGCGACGATCATCGCCTTCTGGCACATCCCCTGGCCCAACCCGGAAGCCTTCGGCATCTGTCCCTGGCACGAGCGGATCCTGGAAGGATTGCTGGGTTCGTCCATACTCGGCTTCCATACGCAGTTCCACTGCAACAACTTCTTCGATACCGTGGACCGCTACCTCGAGGCGCGGGTCGACCGCGAGACGTTCACCATCTCCTACGGCGGCGAGCCCACCGAGGTGCACCGCTACCCGATTTCGATCGAGTGGCCGCCTTCCGCGCTGATCGGGGCGAAACCGGTGGACGAGTGCCGCGCCGCGGTGCGCGAGGCGCTCGCGCTGCCGGCCGACGCCCGCCTCGGGGTGGGAGTGGACCGGCTCGACTACACCAAGGGGATCCTGGAGCGCTTTGCGGCGGTGGAGCGGCTGCTGGAACGCGAGCCGTCGTGGGTCGGCCGCTTCGTCTTCGTGCAGATCGCGGCGCCGTCGCGCTCCAACATCGAGGAGTACCAGAATTTCGAGGCCAAGGTGCGCGCGGCCGTGGAACGCATCAACGCCCGTTTCGGTCGATCGGGCTACGAGCCCATCGTGCTCAAGGTGGAACACGAGGACGCGAAGGAGGTCTATGAGTTCTACCGCGCCGCGGACCTTTGCTACGTGAGCAGCCTGCACGACGGAATGAACCTGGTGAGCAAGGAATTCGTGGCCGCCCGCGACGACGAACGCGGCGTGCTGGTGCTGTCCCAGTTCGCCGGCGCCTCGCGCGAGCTGCCGGAGGCGCTGATCGTGAATCCGTACGACACCGAGCAGGCGTCTGCCGCGCTGCACCTTGCACTGACGATGCCCGAGCAGGAGCAGCGGGAGCGGATGCGCAGCATGCGCAGCCTGGTGCAGGAGTTCAACGTCTACCGCTGGGCCGGCCGCATGCTGCTCGATGCCGCGCGGATGCGCCAGCGACGCCGCGTCATCGAGCATGTCGGCGAAGCGGGCGCCGCTAAGGTTATCGGACTGCGGCGTGGTTGATTCCCGCCTGGGCTATCCGATCGTGTGCCGCGCGCAGGCAACGGACCGCGGGCCGCTCGACGGCGCGCAGGCGGCGTCCGGCTCCGTGCCGGGCGCTTTTTCTGCAGCCTGGGCGCTGTTCCTCGATGTGGACGGCACGCTGGTCGACTTCGCGGACCGGCCCGACGCGATCGTCGTGGACGAGGCGCTGAAGGAACTGCTGCGCGACGCGCATCGCGCCGCGCGCGGCGCCGTCGCGCTGATCAGCGGCCGGGCGGTGCAGGAGATTGACCGCCTGTTTGCGCCGCTGCGCCTGCCGGTGGCCGGGCAGCACGGCGCGGAACGGCGCTCGGCCGACGGCACGATGCATTTCCACACCCCGCTGCTGGAGCGCCTGCACGAGGCGGGAGACAGGCTGTCGCGGTTCGCGGCGCAACACCCCGGACTGATCCTCGAGAGCAAGGGCATGAGCATCGCCCTACACTACCGGCTCGCCCCGCAGTTGCGCGAAGCCGCGCAGGCGCAGGTGCGCGATCTCGCGGCGCGCCTGCGTCCGGAGTACGAACTCCAGGAGGGCAAGCAGGTTCTCGAGCTCAAGCCCTCGGGCCGCGACAAGGGCACCGCGATCGAGGAGTTCATGCGCGAGCCGCCTTTCGCCGGCCGCAGGCCGGTCTTCGTCGGCGACGACCTGACGGACGAATTCGGTTTCGCCTGCGTGAACCGCCTCGGCGGGCACGCGGTGAAGGTCGGGCCCGGCGCCAGCGTCGCGACGTGGCGCATCGCCGACGCGAGCGCGGTGCGGCAGTGGCTGCGCAGCGGCATCGGGAAAGCGCGCGATGACGCAGGCAAGGAGGAGGCGTGAACAATCTCGATCTGGCGCTCATCGGCAACGGAGCCATCGGCGCGCTCGTCGATCCCGCCGGCGAAATCGTGTGGGCCTGCCTGCCGCGCTTCGACGGCGACGCCGTGTTCTGCACCCTGCTGCGGGAGCGCAAGAAGGAGGAGGACTTCGGATTCTTCGCGGTGGAGCTGACGGGCATGGTGCGCACCGAGCAGCAGTACGTGACCAACACGCCGGTGCTGGTCACGAGGCTGTACGACGCCGACGGCAACGGTGTCGAGCTCACCGACTTCGCGCCGCGCTTTCGCCAGTTCGGCCGGCTGTTCTGCCCGATGACCATGGTGCGCCGCGTGCGCCGGCTCGCCGGCAGCCCGCGCATCCGGGTGCGGCTGCGGCCAGCGATGGAATACGGGCGCCGCCGGCCGGAAACGACCTACGGCTCGAACCACGTGCGCTACGTCGGATCCGAGGTCGTGTTCCGCGTCACCGCCGACTGCTCGATCACCGCGATCGTCGAGGAGGTGCCGTTCGTGCTGGAAAACGATTTCGCGCTGATCCTCGGCCCGGACGAGACGCTGCAGGGCGGAGTGTTCGAGGTGGCGCGCCGCTTCATGGAGGAGACGATCGACTACTGGCGCGACTGGGTGCGCGACCTCGCCATCCCCTTCGAATGGCAGGACGAGACGATCCGCGCGGCGATCACGCTCAAGCTCAATGCCTACGACGACACCGGCGCGGTGATCGCGGCGATGACCACCTCGGTGCCCGAGGCGCCGGAAACCACCCGCACCTGGGATTACCGCTTCTGCTGGCTGCGCGACGCCTATTTCGTCATCAACACCCTGAACCGGCTGAACGCCACGCGCACCATGGAGCGCTACATCGGCTACATCATCAACGTCGCTTCCAGCGCCAACGGACTGCTGCAGCCGGTGTACCGCATCAGCGGCAAGCCGGGCCTGGAAGAACAGGAAGTGAGCTGGCTGCCCGGCTACCGCGGGATCGGGCCGGTGCGGGTCGGAAACCAGGCCTATCTGCAGGTGCAGAACGACGTATACGGCTCCGCCATCCTCGCGGTGACCCACGTCTTTTTCGACCGCAGGCTGGAGCGCCCCGGCACGACGGCGCTGTTCCACCAGCTCGAGATCCTCGGCGAGCAGGCGGCGCGGGTTTTCGCCGAGCCCGACGCCGGCATCTGGGAGCTGCGCGGCTCCGCCCGGGTGCACACGTTTTCCAGCGTCATGTGCTGGGTCGCCTGCGACCGGCTGGCCAAGATCGCGCAGCGAATCGGGCAGCCCGAGCGCTCGCGCTACTGGCGCGCGCACGCCGATCGCATCCAGCAGGTGATCTCGACCCGCGCCTGGAATGAGAAGCGCGGCTCGTTCGTCGGCTCCTTCGAGGGCGAATCGCTCGACGCCAGCCTGCTGCTGCTCGCCGACCTGGGCTTTCTGCAGTTCGACGATCCGCGTTTCGCCGCCACCGTGGCCGCGGTCGAGCGCGATCTTCGCGAGGGCGATTTCGTGTTCCGTTATCGCGAGCCGGACGACTTCGGCGTGCCGGGCAACGCATTCGTCGTGTGCACGTTCTGGTACATCGACGCGCTCGTCGGGCTGGGGCGGCGCGAGGAGGCGCGCGCGCTGTTCGAGTCCATGCTCGCGTGCCGCACCCGCCACGGCCTGCTCGCCGAGCACATCGATCCGCGCACGCGCGAGCTGTGGGGCAACTTTCCCCAGACCTACAGCCTGGTGGGCCTGATCGTCTCCGCCACCCGGCTGAGCCTTCCCTGGTACCGCGCCTTCTAGCGGGGGCGCGACGCCACGCCGGCGGGGATTCCTCTTCCCGCAGTCAGGACTCGGTGGGCGTGTGCCGCGCGATGCGCAGCGGCGGCGCGCTGCCGTCCTTCTGCTGTCCGGCGTAGACCGTGACGTGGGGAAACGGGATTTCTATCCGGCGTTCGTCGAGCGCGTTTTTCAGCCGCCGCAGGAATTCGCGCCGCACGTTCCACTGCTCCAGCGGCTGCACCTTGAGGCGGCAGCGCAGGATCACGGCCGAATCGGCCAGCTTTTCCACCCCGGCGATTTCGACCGGCTCCAGAATCCGGGGTCCGAAGGCGGGGTCCGAGCGCAGCGCCGCGCCGACTTCGCGCATGATCCCCATCGCCTCGTCGATACTCTCGCGATAGGCGATGCCGGCGTCGATCACGGCGTAGGCGAAGTCGCGGCTGCGATTGGTCACAGTGCCGATGGCGCCGTTCGGCACGAAGTGCACGTTGCCGTCGTAGTCGCGAAGCCGCACGTACCGCAGGGTGATCTCCTCTACCAGTCCTTCCTTGTCGGCGATGGCGACCACGTCGCCCTGGCGGAGCTGGTCCTCGATGAGCAGGAAGAAACCGTTGAAATAGTCCTTGATCAGGCTCTGCGCGCCGAAGCCGATCGCCACGCCCGCCACGCCCGCGGTGGCCAGGATCGGCGTCACGGAGATTCCGAATACGCTCAGCACCAGCATGCCCGCCACCAGGAGGATCGCGACGTTGGCGATGTAGCGGAACACGCGTCCCAGCGTCTGCACGCGCTTGCGGTCGTCGGCGCTCTTGCTGCGCCCCTCGAGGATCCGGCGCAGCGTGCGGATGGCGCGGTTCGCGACGTGCAGCCCCGCCCACGTGAGCACCAGGATCAGGATCACGTGCAGCACGGGTTCGGCGTGCTCCAGCCACGCGGGCAGTTCTCCTACTCCAAGTGCATGCAGCAATTTGATCATTTGGTCCCTCCAGTGAAACATTGCGTGCCGGCCGCGCGGCCCGGATACTTCGACCGCAGAATAGCAGCGACTGCACTTCGGCAGGAATCCGATGGCCCGCCCAGGCAAGACATTGATCCGCACCGGCCGGCGCATCGAGCGCGGCGTGGAGAAGCTCGATGCGCTGTACCGGCGCGCGCGCGAGATCTGCCCGGACAAGTTCACCGCCGAGGAGACGCAGGAGCCGCGCGAGCTGCTCGACCATCTTTCGCTCGGCTTCGTCGACGGCATGCGGCGCGAGATCGCGGAGAAGATCGACCTGCCGCTCGGCAGCATGAGCCTCGACCGCTTCTCAGTTTATTCGTGCGGCCCGATCGCACTGCACGACGACCGGCACAATTACCCGGACCTGTACTTCGTCATCGTGATCGCGCATTCCGGCCGGCTGGGCGTGGTCGATCGCCGCGGCGTTGCCGAACCGCATGCGCCGGGCGAGATCCTGCTCCTCGACCCGTACAAGAAGCATGCGCTGATTCCCGCCGGCACGACCGCGAAGCAGCACCGCTACGAACAGACCCACGGCCCGGTCCACGCCGAAGAGGACCAGTTCCTGTTCCTGAGCTTCGACGTCAAGCGCCGCGACCTGAGAGACCGGTTCCGGCCGGACTGACCAAAGCGAGACTGCGAACCAACAAGGCACCAAGAAGGACGAAAACGAAACACACAACACGCCTGACCACCAGGGTGCAAGCGATGTGTCTTCGATCGCCGCAAGAGGAGCGGTGGGGCTAGGGACAGATCTGCTCTGCCGAGCTAGTGTCCTGTTCCGTTAATTCGCGGCTGAAAACCCGGCGAGAATCGGCGCCATGCTATGTTACGAGTCCCCGCCGTGCGCGTCGGAGGGCGAAACAGGGTTCCCTCTGGGATGTGACCCCGAAGACGCGCGCGGGCCAGCGAACAACGCGCATTGGCCGGCTCCACGGTCGCATCCCCGCAAGCGGGGCCCCTGCTCGCGTTGCGCCGGCCCCCGCCACTGCCGAGGACTCGCGCCTTGCCTGGCGCCGATTTCGCGGGTTTTCTGATCGGCGATACAATCCCTGATCTGGGAGACAATGGACACGTATCCAATGTTCCAGAGTTATCCCACGAATCAACGGAACAGGACACTAGCGCGACGACACTGTGTCGAGCGGGCTTCTCACGCCCCGCCCGCCGCGATTGAGCACGTGGGTATAGATCATCGTGGTGCTCACGTCGGCGTGTCCGAGCAGCTCCTGTACAGTCCTGATGTCGTACCCCGACTGCAGCAGGTGAGTGGCGAAGGAATGACGCAGCACGTGAGCGCTCACCGGTTTCGTGATCGCGGCGTCGCGGCTTGCTTCCTTGAGGGCGCGCGAGAGTACGGACTCATCCAGATGATGGCGGCGGATCACACCGTCCTCCGGGTCAACCGACCGCCTGCCCGAGGGAAAGACATACTGCCAGCCCCATTCGTATCCTGCGCGCGGGTATTTGCGCGCCAGAGCATAGGGAAGGCGCGCCTCCCCGAAACCCTCGCGCAAATCTATTTCGTGCAAGCGTTTTGCCTCGCCGAGCTGTTCGTGCAGCCGCTGGACCGCGGTTTCCGGGAGCATCGTTACCCGATCCTTGCCTCCTTTGCCGTCTCGCACCAGCACCTGCCGATACGCGAAATCGACATCCTTCACCCGCAGACGCAGGCACTCCATCAGGCGCAGCCCCGCGCCGTACAGCAAGCTCGCCATGAGCCGATGTGCACCTGCGAGCTGCGCGAGCAGTGCGGCCACCTCGCTCTGGGTCAATACCACCGGCAAGCGAACCGGTCGCTTCGCGCGGACCAGGCCATCAAACCATCCGAGCTCCCTTCCCAGCACCTCCTTGTAGAGGAAGAGCAGCGCCGCAAGAGCCTGGTTCTGCGTGGCCGCTGCGACGTTGCGTTCGGTAGCCAGATGGGTCAGAAACGCCGTCACCTCGGATGCCCCGAGCGTCGCGGGGTGGCGCTTGCCGCTCCAGTAGATAAAGCGCTTGATCCAATGTACGTAGGATTCTTCCGTGCGCCGGCTGTAGTGCAGCCGTCCTATCGCCTCATGCACCTGCTCCAGCAAGCGGGGTCGACGACCTTGCAAGGTTTCACTCCTTGACGGATCAGACACTTGGGCCTCCCCTCGCGAGTTATCATACCCTGTTATTATATACAGTAGACTATATTACGCTGATTGTGTGAGAAATTCTTGGGAGGCGTAGACTGACGCGGCGAATTAGATGGTTTTTCGGGAGATGATTTCACGTTGGGCGTCATAAGCATGGCTGACTTCGACCTCCAGAAGTTCCTCGACACGCCAATTGAAGCGTTCGATTTCCAATTCATGATTGGTGACGTCAAGGACTTCCTGGAGTTCTCCGAAAGCAACATCGAGTGGCAGTACCGTCGTGAGCTTCAGGCCATCGCATGCCGCAAAGACCTTGATGACTTTCCTCCTGGCTACCGAGATCACCTCGAGCAGAATGCTGAGCACCGATTCAAAGTCAGCCTTCCTCTCAGGGTGCGCTACGGCGCGCTCCTTGCGTTCACCACGTCCGTTGAGTGGGCCGTCGGCTACTTGAACAAGTGCGCCGCATCGCCCGTAACGGACGACCGAGACGGCACCAACCTCACAGTGAAGACTCTTCGAGAGTTTGCGGCCCGTGCCGCTATTGACGCCAGTGACGTAATTGACGACTACGAAGCGCTCGTACAAATTCGCAACTGCATCGCCCACGCTGCCGGAATCACTGAGAGTTACCGCTTCAAGGACACCCTACCCACCGCTGTCGCACGCATCAGCGGCATCGCGCTAGCGAACTGGCATTTCTTCGGCGACCAGATTTGTATCGACAAGGGAGCCCTAGAGCCACACATAGACCGCGCTTCCGAACTCGTCGTTTCTCTTCACTCGGCTTTGCGCGAAAAGGGTTACCTCAAATGACGCCCAACCCATCCATCAACACGGACGCTGCGCGATGAAGCCGCGCAGCGCCGGTTATGTCAGACGTAAGGACTTCCCCGACACCGCAATGGTGTTGATGACGAGGCAAGGTCGGACTGCGTCACTATAACCGGCCTGTTTGTGAGCATTCGAGTGCTCTGGCCCTGATGAAAGCCGCACGCCCGGTCCTCGCTCGTTAGTCGGCCTTGAGTGCGGCCGTCGAGTTTGATCAGGTTCTCCGGGCGCCGGTCTGACCGATTTGTCATCGTCGATTGCAGTCTTGGCGGGTAAATGCGTTCAGGCGGGGCGCAACGTCTCGTCCTTGGCGAGCAGTGCCCAGGCGATGCGCGCGTTTTTGTTAGCGATCGCCACGAGCGTCCGGTAGTAGCCGCGCCGCGACTGCAGCTCGAGGATCCAGCGCGACATGCGGTCTTGGTGCGCGGCGGCGCTGTTGAGCACCGAGCGCGCGCCCTGCACCAGCAGGTTGCGCAGATACGCATCGCCCCGCTTGCTGATGTGGCCCAGGCGCGATTTGCCGCCGGTGGAGTATTGGCCCGGCACCAGACCGATCCAGGCGGCGAATTGCCGTCCGTTCTTGAACTCACGCGCGTTGCCCACCGTGGCGACGATCGCCAGGGCAGTCGTCGCGCCCACGCCGCGGATCTTCATCAGGCGCTGCGCGGGCTCCGACAGACGCGCCTGTGCCTCGATCTCCCGGTCGTAGCTGCCGATGCGCTCATCGAGCACGCGCAGCTGCTCGAGCAGATCGCCGATCGCCGATCGCAGATCGCCGATCGCGCGCCTTGCCAACTCGGGCAGCGCTTCGGCCGCTGCCGCCGCTTGGCGGCGCACCGTGATCGAGCGCAGCGCCAGCACCACGCCGAACTCCGTCATCAGCCCGCGCAGCCGGTTGATGATCGCGGTTCTCTCCACTACGAAGCCCTGGCGCACCCGGTGCAGCGCGAGCAAGGCCTGCTGCTCGGCGCTCTTGACCGGCACAAAGCGCATGCTCGGGCGCGTCACCGCCTCACAGATCGCCTCGGCATCGTTGCCGTCGTTCTTGCCGCTCTTGCGGTACGGCGCCACAAACTTCGGCGCCATCAGACGCACGGTGTGCCCCAGCGCCTGGAAGCGCCGGCCCCACTCGTGCGCCCCGGAGCACGCCTCCATGCCGATCAGACAAGGCGATAAACCAGCCACCGTCGCCACCAGTTGGTCACGCCGCACCGTGCGCCGCAGCACCACCCGACCCGCAGCGTCCACCCCGTGCAGCGAGAACACGCTCTTTGCCAGATCGATCCCCACGGTAGTAATCTGATCCATGACTTCCCCTCTCGTTTCAGATTGAAGATGCGAAATTCAATCTTGGCACTCCGATGCCGTGCGGGTCACCCGCTTCGAGTAGGGGAAGTCCCTTTCATTCGTTAGCCCTCAATACTCATGGCCAAGCGTCTTTCACCTGCCGCAATAGTCTCCCTGAAAGAGGCGCTGTGTGCCGTGTATTGGTACAAAAGCGATTTGCGGGGGTTTCTCCAGCAGTGTCTGTCCAATCCTGCAATTTTGGCTACGCTGAATTGGGATGGCTATAAAAGGCAAATCGCCTCCGACCTTGTCGACTATCTCGTGCGCAGCGAGGACAAACACCTCGGAGACCTGACGAAAATTTGTTACGAGCTGTGCGCCATTACAACGTTTACTCACCTGGAACAGCTCGAAGGTGGAAGCCAAAAGGCGCAAAGAGCTAAAGCAGCTATTACCCAACTCAAGACACTGGTTGAACCTCACCAGCAAGTTCAGAAAGAGCGCGACGAATTCAAAGAGCGGCAAAAACAGGCGCAGGAAAAACTCAAGGCCAGTGCAGCAGTTCGGCAAAAACTTGAAGATATTAAAACCCGATATATGGCGCTCGTTGTGTCTCCCAACTCGCAGAGCCGCGGTTTTGAACTCGAAAAGATCATGTACGACATCTTTGAGCTTTTCGACCTCGATCCCAAGGCATCCTTCCGCAATACCGGGGAACAAATCGATGGTGCTTTTACCCTTGAAGGAACTGACTACCTGTTTGAAGCAAAGTGGCAGCAGGAACCCATTAACGGTGCAGACCTCGATACGTTTGCCGGAAAGATACGGCGCAAGCTCGAAAATACTCTCGGAGCCTTTCTATCCATAAATGGTTTCTCGCCCGACGGCGTTCAACTGCACTCTGGCACAGGCTCTGCCATGATTCTCTTGGATGGAGCGGACCTAATGGCAGTGCTTGAGGAGCGTATTGATTTCGTTTCGCTTCTGCTTCGAAAAAAACGCCATGCTGCACGCACCGGAAGTATCTACATCAATGTCAATCAGATACTTTCGTCATCTATTAACACTGATGGCTAACAACGCCATCAACGCGGACAGTGAAAAGCGGCGCGCCTTCGTCGCACCGCTTTTCACTGCCGGTAATGGCGAACGTGTGTGCCGAGCATGGCACGTAACTATGTCGGTGGAAGTCCGGCAG
>Ga0070741_10016230_pt1 | contig 12468 bp, 5 predicted proteins | sample Coa_R1_4_FD_66440 | JGI IMG/M metagenome (GOLD analysis project Ga0070741, IMG submission 66440) | Surface soil microbial communities from Centralia Pennsylvania, which are recovering from an underground coalmine fire - Coalmine... | ecosystem: Environmental > Terrestrial > Soil > Unclassified ...
ACGCGCCGGATCAGTTTGAGATCAGCGTTCCGGCTTCCATTGCCAACCTGGGACCCGGTTTTGACACGCTGGCCGTTGCTGTCCGGCTGTACTTGCATTTACGGGTGAAGCGCGTTGCGGGACGAGATCAACTTCGATTTCATTTTTCGAACGCGCACATCGATGGCGAGAACTATATCGAACGTGCGTTTCTGTTTTTGTCTCGACAACGCGGCGGGCACTTCCCTTCCCTAGACGTTGAGGTTGAAACAGAGATTCCGACAAAATCGGGATTAGGGAGCAGCGCGGCGGCTACGGTTGCAGGCTTGCGGCTTTATGAGGCGATTGCGGGTTCGCTGCCAGAGCAAGGGCTGCTAAACGCCGCATGCGCGCTGGAACATCATCCGGATAATGTTGCCGCAGCGCTCTTCGGCGGCTTAACAATTAGCTGTCAATTGCCGGATCGATCGGTTACGGCTGTGCAGATGAAATGGCCACAGCAACTGGAATTCATCGTTTTAACGCCTCACTTGCCGTTGTCGACGGCACAAAGCCGCAGCGTTCTGCCGGAACGAGTGCCGCTTGAAGATGCCATCTTCAATCTGCAACGGGTGGCGCTGCTGCTGCGCAGCCTGCAGAACGAGAACTTTTCACTTTTGCGGGAGGCGCTATGCGACCGGCTGCATCAGCCTTCGCGCCAGGAGCTGGTACCGGGGCTCGAGCGGGCGTTGGCCCTACAACATCCGGATCTACTAGGTGTGTGCTTGAGCGGAGCCGGACCTTCGATTGTGGCGCTGGCGGTCCGCAACTTCGATGAGATCGGCGGCCTTCTAGCAGAGAGCTTTCGCGAAACGGGCTTGACTTGCTGTGTGCGGCATTTGCGAGTCCACGAAAACTAACGCAATGCGGCCGCGATATGCGGTTTGCCCAACTGACACTCTTCGTGAACAGCGCGGACTGCGCGTTCCAATCCGTCGAGTCGAACAACAATGCCGATGGTAATTTCGCTAGAGCCTTGCGCAATGGCAATGATATTGATCTGCTCGCGGGAGATGGCGGTAAAGACGCGGCCGGCAAGGCCAGGAGTACCTCGCATACCTTCTCCTACGACCGCCATCAAGCCGACGTTCTCGTCGACTTCAATCGGCTTGAGATAGCCGTGCGCCAGTTCGATCGAAAGATTCGACTCCAGGGCCTCGAGCGCAGCGTCCACATCATGCTTTCGAACGAGAAAGCAGAAGCTCTGACGATAGCTGGAACTAGTAAAGACCAAGATTTCGACATTAGCGAGCGCGAGAGCATCGAGAGCCCGGGCCATGAGCCTGGTGCCGCTGAGGATGGAGTTCACGGGCTCCATAGAGATGAGCGCAACATCGGACATGGATGTCACAGCGCGGGCGCCCTGGGGCTCATCGAAATGACCAACAATTTTGGTGCCCGGCTTGTGGGCTGCGAAACTGTTCTTGCTCCAAACCGGGATCTGTTTTTCGACCAGCGGCGCGAGCGTTCTGGGATGCAGTACCTTCGCACCGTTGTAGGCCAATTCGGCGGCCTCAGCGTATGTTAGTTGATCGAGGACGGCGGCATCGGAGACAAGCCGCGGGTCGGCCGTCATGATGCCATCGACATCGGTCCAGATCCAAAGTTCGTGCGCGTCCAACGCGGCCGCGAGAATAGCAGCAGAAAAATCAGAGCCACCGCGACCAAGAGTGGTGGGGCGACCGTCAGGCGTAGCACCATTGAACCCCGTCACGACAGGAACGATGTGAGCTGCAAGAAACGGAAGGATATGCTGGCGACATTTGGTACAGGTTGCATCCATTTGCGGAGACGCGTTACCGAATATGGCGTCGGTCACGATGACATCGCTGCCGTTCACGGCGTTCGCGGCGATTCCTGAGCACTTCAAGTACTCGGCAAGAAGGACAGATGACAGGCGCTCACCGATAGCAATGGCTTCATCCACCGATCGAGGCGGACGCTCGCCCAACATCGATACGCCATTCGCGATGCGTTGAAATTCGGCGACCAGCGCTTCTATGGCTTCGACCGCGGTGGTTTGATGTTTTTGTTCCGGCGAATCGCTGAGCAGCTCGCGGCACGCCTGAAGGTGGCGTTCGAGCAAGGTGCGAATGTTGTGGTCGACGGCAGCGTTGTCGCCAAGTTCGGCTCTGCGCAATGTTTCAAGTAGCAGGTCCGTAATTTTGGACATGGCTGAGACGACGACGAGCACAGGCCGGGATTTTTGCTGCGATGCAATGATTTCGGTGGCGACACGCATGCGCTCGGCACTGCCCATGCTGGTGCCGCCGAATTTCATGACCAGGATATTTTGCAACTTAATGGATTCTCTTGAGGCAGGAAGCCCTATAGGGATGATAGCGGGGAGATCGAACAGAACCGCGAAGTTTCGTATCTATACTCAAAGCATGACTCGCATTAGCGTACTTGTTTGCTCGCTTTTGCTGCTCGGATTCCTGCGACTTAGGGCGCAGGAAACGCCGACGCTGAAATTGCCGGAGACCGCGGCTCCGATCAGTTACAAGGTGGAGCTTTCGTTAGATCCGGCGAAAACTACCTTTTCAGGCCATATTTCGATCAAAGTGGCCGTCAAGCAGCCGCTTCGGACGCTTTGGCTTAATGCAACACAGCTCGAAGTCCAGAGCGCGCAATTGACGTCGGGCGGCAAGACCTATCAGGCGAAGGCGACGGCAAGCGGAAACGATTTTTTGCGGCTGGATTTCGATTCGGAGGTGCCCGAGAGCAATGGAGAAGTGCGAATTGCTTATACCGGACGTGTGCGGCAACAGGATAGTTCGGGCGTGTTCTCGATGGAAGACGAGGGGAACAAATATATCTACACGCAGTTCGAATCGACCGACGCGCGCGATGCTTTTCCCTGTTTCGACGAACCGTCCTATAAAGTGCCGTGGCAAGTTACATTGACGGTTCCGCGCCAATATGCGGCAATCAGCAATACCGGCGTCGCGAATGAAAACTCGAAGGGCGATGAGAAGGTGGTTGCGTTCAAGCAGACGAAGCCTCTTCCGAGTTATCTAATCGCGTTCGCTGTCGGGCAGTTCGACTTTGTTCCGGCGGGAACTGCAGGGCGCAACCATATTCCCGTTCGCATCGTTACTCCGAAGGGCCATGCCGAAGAGGCGAAGTACGCAGCCGAAGTTACGGCGACAATTCTGACGCGGCTGGAGAATTACTATGGCATTCCGTACCCGTACGACAAGTCGGATCAAGTTGCGATTCCTGTGACGTTCGGCTTCGGTGCGATGGAGAACGCGGGTATGGTGACGTATGGGCAGACCATTATTCTTGCGAATCCGGCGAGAGACACAGAGACGCGGCGGCGCGAGTACGCATCGGTTGCGGCGCATGAACTGGCGCATCAATGGACCGGCGATCTGGTCACCACGGCGTGGTGGAACGATATCTGGCTGAACGAAGCCTTTGCGACCTGGATGGAGCAGAAGATTCTCGCTGAATGGAAACCCGAGTGGAAGACACGCGTGGAAGATGTGATGGATTCGAAGATCAACGCGGAGCGTGCCGATAGTCTGGTCAACGCGCGCAAGATACGTCAGGAGATACGGTCGAAGGACGATATCAGCAACGCATTCGACGACATCACGTATCAAAAGGGCGCATCGGTGATCCGGATGTTTGAGACTTGGGTGGGCCCGGAGCAGTTTCGTAAAGGCGTCCAGGCCTATCTGAAAAAGTACGCCTTTGGGAACGCGACGGCACCCGAATTTTTGGCGGAAATCAGCTCGGCCAGCGGCAAGAATGTGACTGAGCCGTTCTCGACTTTTCTAGATCAAGCCGGTGTTCCGCTGGTTTCGACTTCGCTCGATTGCAAGCGGGGAGGGGCTGTGATCCATTTGTCGCAGCAGAGATATCTGCCGCTCGGCACACAGGGTGGCGGCAACAATCTTTGGCAGATTCCTGTGTGCGCAAGTTATGCGGCAGGAAACGGCAGGCAGAGCGAGTGTATGCTGCTGACTCAACAGAGCGCGGATTGGACGCTGAAATCCGGAGGTTGTCCCGCTTGGGTAGATGCGAACGATAACGCAGTGGGATATTACCTGGTTGATTATCAAGGCGATCTGCTGAAGCATTTGACCAGCGGCGATGTCGAACACCGGCTAAATGCACCTGAACGCGTCGACTTCATGGGCAACGCGGAATCTTTAACGAACGGAGGCAAATTGCCCGCCGCGCATGCGCTGCAATTAGTCAACATTTTTCATAATGACCCAGAGCGATACGTGGTGGCGGGCGCGATGAATCTGGCTTTGTTTCCGAGAACGCATATGGTGCCCCAAGACTTGATGCCGAATTATGTCCGCTTCCTGCGAGCGAATTTCCAGGCGCGAGCACATGAAATTGGATGGATTCCGAAGCCGGGCGAATCTGATGACGTTCATCTTTTGCGCCCACAGCTTCTGCGTGTGGTGGCGACTTACGCGGATGACGAGGAGCTTGCGAAACAGGCACGCGATCTTACGGATAAATGGTTTGAGAATCCAAGCGCAATCGACCCCAGCGTCGTGACAGCGGTTTTGGGCACGGCCGCGTACTATGGAGACAAGGCGCTCTTTGAGCGCTTCCTGGCGAAACTAGAGAAAACGAAAGACCGGCAAGAACGCCAACGCCTGCTCGGCGCGATGGCTCGGTTCCGTGACCGCGAGGCTGTACATGCGGGAATGGAAGCCGTGCTTTCCGGCAAAATTCCCTTCATGGAAGGGCTTTCGCTGCTATTTGGGGGACAGAGCGAGCAATCGACGCGCGGCATGGCGTTCGATTTCATGAAGGCGCATTTTGATGAGATCTCGGCCAAACGGCCGACCGGCGGCGGTTTTGATGCGGGCGCTGTTTTCCCGGAAGTCGGCGCCAGTTATTGTTCGGCACAGCAGAAGGACGAACTGCAGAGCTTCTTTCAGCCCCGTGTAGATAAGTTCACTGGCGCGCCGCGTGCGCTGTCGCAAGTGCTGGAGAGCGTGGATGTCTGTGCAGCACTGAAAGCGTCGGAAGAGCCGAGCGTCGAAGCGTTTTTGAAGAAGTACTGAGCCGGCGGCGGTTCCGTTTCTTTTTGAACTAAGGCGTGTTCGAAGGCAGCCCGACATGCGCTGCATGCAGTTGCTTGTACTTCCGCATCGCCGCCGCGGCTTCAGTTTGCCTGCCAAGCCGTCGCAGCGTTGTGGCAAGCAGATAGTAGGTGCTTCCATCGACGTCATCCTTCACCGCGGCTTGCAGTTGGGGCAAGGCTTTGTCGGGGTGTTGTTCTTCCAGATCGATCTTCGCCACAACCACGTGCGCGCTGGAGAGATCCGGTTGCAATAGCAGCGCGCGCTCAACATATTCCTTGGCCTTGCCGTAATCGCCCAACCGGAGATAGGTCGCGGCGATGAGTACATTCGTAGAGGCGTCATTCGCATCCAGAGAAAGAGCTCGATTGGCTGCTTGCAAAGCATCTTCGTCGCGACCGGCAGCGCTATACGCCTGTGCTAAGCCCGACCAAACAGGAGCGAAATCTGGTCTTTGGGCGGTAGCTGATTTGTAAGCCTCGACGGCTTGGTCATATTGCTCCGCAATGCGGAACGTTTCACCCATGAGCATATACGCGCTCGTGGAGTCAGGATCCAATTTCACCGCTCGTGCGAGAGCGGCATCCGCCTTGTCCATCAGTTCACGGGCTTGGGCGCGCGCCGTACCTCCCGACGCCTTTAGCTTTTTTTCCGCCAGCGCGCGGTCTGCAATGCCAAGCCCATACCAGCCTTGAGCGTTGTTGGGGTCGAGACGAGTTGCCTTTTCAAACAGCGGGCCAGCTTCGTCGAGATGATTTGACCCGATCTGTGCCCGGGCCAACGCGCTAATAATATCCGGATTATCCGGCTGAGCGCGAGCTGCCTTTTCCAGGAATAATAAAGCTTCTCTCGCGCGTTGAAGCTTTAGCAGACACAACCCGGTGAAGAGATTTCCCGGTATGGAGGCAGGAGCCTTCACGAGCACCAGATGAAATTGTTGGAGAGCCCGATCATACTTATGTAGCTGAAAATAGGCGATTCCGAGATTGCTGCGCAGTTCAGGGCTATCTGCGCCGCTCTGGATCAGTTGCTCGAAAGCGGAGACAGCAGTGGAGAAATCCCCGCGCTTCTCCGCCTCCACTGCACGTTGTGCGATGGCCTGCTGATCTTCGACAGTCTGCTGACTCGATTCAGCCAGTAGTACTAGAGCAAAAAAGATTGCCCCGATGGTCACCAGACAATTTTGCCAGCAACCTGAATCAGCCGTGGATTATTCGCCTGCGAGTTGATGACCCCGAACCGGCCGTTGTAGTTCAGAATGCCATTGGTTCCGATGGTTCCATTGCAGGGGCAGTTACTGCTGACAGGCGGTCCAAACTGCGGTGTGTTCAACAGATTGAATGCTTCGCCTCGAAGTTGCAGGTATACGCGTCCTTCCGGGCTGAGATGAAAATTCTTGAAGAGCGCAAAATCCAAGTTGTGTATGCCGTCCATGCGCAGATTGGGCTCCGTTCGCGGCACATTGCCGAGCGTGAACGGGGGCGCCCCAGAGAAGCACGTAATATTGAACCATTCATTCAGACGGCTCTCACGAGAACCGCCCTCGCCCGCTCCGTTGGGGCAGGCTGCGAGATTAAAGTTCGGCCGCGCACCGCCACTCTGATCGTGAATGTTGTTGTTGCTTGTAAAGATCGCGAGCGGGAAACCGGTTTGCAGAGTCAAGATACCATCAAGACCCCAACCTCCGGCTACCGCCTGAATCAACCGGTTCGGGTTCGACATGTACTTACGGCCTTTACCGAACGGAAGATCTACGACGTAACTGAGTACCATCCGCTGGGAGACATCGAAACTCGACAACGATTTCTCCAAGTTCAGGTTGCCCCAGTACTGGAAACCGGCAGGACCAGTTGTCTCGAGCCAAGATGTCTGTGTTTCATCGATACCAATCAGCTTCGATTTGGTATACGCGAGAAGGAGGGTTCCGCCCGTGTTGAAGCGTTTCTGGACCTTGAGTTGGAGCGATTCATAGTGGTTGTCGCCAGCCCCCTGGGAGGCGTAAGAGACCCCATTGAACTGTGGAAACGGCCGAAGGAGCTGTGCGTAAGCAATGGTGCTGGTTGCGAACGGCGATGTGCTGGGCACTTTACCGGCGAACGGGTTGGGCACCGTGCCAAGAAACGTGGTTGCTCCGAGCGCGGCCACCTGTTGTTGGAGTTGTTGGATTGGTAAGTAGTCGACAGATTGAGTCTGCAGCGGAAGATGCGTGCCCTTTGAGCCCACATATCCAACATCAATCAGGAAGCTGGGTCCGAACTGTTTCTGAATGTCGAAATTCCACTGCTGCGCATAGCCGAAGGGGTTCTGAGGAATCTGAGTGGTCACGCCATTTCCGTACAGCGCCAGATTGGGATCCACGTTTCGCTGTGGAGGGGCAACAATTCCGTTCGGAAAAGGATTCGATAGGGTGTTATACGGTGTGATGCCGCCATCCAGCGATGAAATCATGTTTTGCGTAATCGCGTTGATGGAATCGTGGTCCGGCGAAGCAAACAGGTTCAGGTCCTGCGGAAGCCAGAAGATGCCGTAGCCGCTACGAATGACGGTGCTCGGCGTCAACATATATGCGAAGCCGACGCGCGGAGAGAACTCCTTATAGTCCGGATTGATTGCTGTCCGTTGCGACAACAATGAGCTGTCGACAAATCCCAACTCGCCCTTTATCGGCAAGCCTGTTGATGCAGCAAGAGGGCTGGGAGCATTTGGGAAAAATACACTGATACGGTTGTAGCGTTCCGTCCATGGCCCGGTCAGTTCCCAACGAAGCCCGAAATTGAGCGTCAATTTGTGAGAAACCTGCCAAACATCGTTGACGTAGACCGCACCGTAAAGCTGCTGGCTGGCTGTGAACGCCGGCTCTTGAACAGAGCCGCTTTGCACGGCGCCATATAGGAACGAAGCGAAAGCCGAACCGCCGCCCGCACCATTTAACGCGTTCGCGGCCGTAAAATTGGTGGTGAAGTTATAGCCGCCGGTTCCATTGTTTGTTTGGCCGTAGTTGTGCCGCTCTGAGCGCCACTCACCGCCGAAGTTGATGGTGTGATGACCATGAACGGTCGTTATTGTCGGCGCGATCTCCACATCAGTGTCATACCCGGCGATTACGCTTCCAGTCTCACCGCCGCAAAACTCGTTGTAGATGCCGTCATTGACGCAAATGTTCGGCAACGTGCGAACCTGATTTGCGACTTGGGTGTTGAAATACGATGGCCAGCCGATGCTAGTTGCGTCGAAGCCAACGCTCTCAGGAGTTCTTTGATAGCGGAATCGCAGGACATCAGCGCGAATGTCCATGACGGTGTGTGGCGAAAACGTATAGGTGTCATCGATCACACTCTGCAAAGTGTTGTAGTTTTCAGGCGTGCCGACGTTTCCCGCATAGGTCTGGTTTCCGAACGGATCACCGGCTAAATCGAGATCTGCCCAATACGTGTAGCGGAAGAAGAGGCGTTGTTTATCGCTGATTGTGTGGTCGATGCGGATAGTTCCTTGATCGGTATTACCGCCGGTTGCTATATTACCCGCCCAGTTGTTGGTTGCGCCGGCGCCGGGCACGTTCGGGAGAGCCCAAAGACTGAGTAGATGCACCGCCACAGGGTCCATCTGGCTGGGACAAATAACGTTCACCTGACCATTGCAGGCGGCCTGCGCCCGGCTGTATGAACTGGGACCGGTTGGCGTCGTCGTGAACGGATTGTAAATGTTGAAGCCGAGGCCTTGGAAATTGCCGTTGCGCATGGCCTGTGTCGGCACAGAAAGAATGAGCGGTTGGCCTTGGCGCAGCCGGAACCCCTCGTAATTTGCGAAGAAAAACGTCTTGTTCTTCCCGTTATAAAGATGCGGGATAACAACCGGTCCTCCCAACGTGGCCCCAAACTGATTCTGCGTGAATGCGCCTACGGGAACGCCGTTCCGATTATTGAAGAAGTTGTTCGCATTCAGGACTTTATTGCGTAGAAATTCATAAACGTCACCGTGCAACTCGTTCGTACCGGTCTTGGTTGTCAAGTTCACCACACCGCCCGCGAACCCGCCGTACTGAGGCGGCAAATTGTTTTCGAGGACGTTGAACTCTTTCACAAGCTCCTGCGAAGGAAGTAGCTCCACCGCGTGACCAAAAGGGATGACCATGGTAGCGCCGTCCAACATCCAGTTGCTCTGGTTAGCGACGCCGCCGCCGATTTGAAAATTACCGTAAGCTGAATTGTTCGTTCCTGCGCCGTTCTGCTGCGACTGGCCCTGCGGAGTCACGCCCGGGGTTAACGCAACTAAGGCTAATGGGTTACGGCCGTTGAGCGGAAGTTCCTCGATGGTACGGGTGTTGATAACCGTACCCATGGATGCGTTGTCGGTTTGGATTAGATCCGCGCCGCCAGTAACCGTGACCTCCTGTTGTGTTTGTCCGACTTGCAGCGAAAAATCCTGACGCACGCTTTGGGCTACTGCGACGTGAATGTCGGGGTGGACTTGGCGCTGAAAACCGGTAGCCTCCACGCTCACTTCGTAAGTTCCAGGCACGACAAACTGGAAGGTGTAAAAACCAGTGCCATTCGTCTGGCTGTCAATGCCCACCTGTGTGCCAGAGTTCTTCAGCGTAACTTTTGCGTTAGGTACTCCCGAGCCGCTCGGGTCGGTGATGTATCCCGAAACTGTCCCGTCGCCTGTTTGTGCATTCAGGAAAATCGCAAAAGCGAACAGCGATAGTAAGCCCGCAGGGCGAGACAACATGGATATTAGCCCCCTTCTGACCGCACAAATTTTTTAGTACGGTATGGCTACAAAAGGGTATACTGCTTATCGCCACTCGATGTCAAGCAAAAAAGCGAACGCATTGGAACTGCACATCCATACGGCGACCCCGTCGAGCGTACGAGCTGTCAATCGATCAATCGTTCTTGGCTTGATTCGACGGCAGCAACCTATTTCAAGGGCGCAACTTGCCCGGCTAACGGGAATTTTCCGCAGCAGCGTTTCGGATATCGTAGACGAACTATTGGCGGAAGAGCTTATAAGAGAAGAGCGGAGCGCGCCTTCACAGCGGGGACGCGTTCCTATGAGCTTGACGTTGAACGATTCCGGACACCGCGTCGTCGGTTTGAATATTCGGCCCGTATATTGTCAAATCGCCTCCGCGGGGCTCAGCGGGACAATTGGCAGAAGCCTCACGTTCCCGACGCCGGCATCGCCCAACGATCTGGTACAGGCAGTGGGCAAGTGGATCCGCCAGTTGCGCAAGGATCGGCCGCAGGGTGAAAGCGAAGACTTTCAACGGATCGGGATCGCCATCCCGGGGCACGTGGATGTATCGACCGGAAGAATTTCGTGGACGCCAACACACCCCGAGCTTAGCGGTTTTCCCATCACCGAACAGATTTGCCAACACACGGGTATTGAGGCGTTAGCCGATAACGATTGCAATGCGGGAGCTCTATCGGAATTGTGGCTGTCAACCGGGGAAAAAAAGGACCGGAGCACGGATTTTATTTTTCTCAACGTCAGCGATTTCGGCGCCGGCGCAGGAGCAGTGTTGAACGGCGACGTCTATCTTGGGCACGACGCCCGATTTGCGGCCGAGATTGGCCACATGGTAGTGGATGCGAACGGACCGATGTGCCGGTGCGAGCGGCGCGGGTGTTGGGAATTGTATATCAGCAACGAGGCAACCTGGCGCCGTGTTCACCCGCGATCGCCTTTTAGCCTTGAGGGTTTCTCCGAGTTGTTAGAGGATGCGAGAACCCGTAAATCGCGCGCGTTTGCCAGCGTTCAAGAAACGGCGCGGTATTTGTCACTAGGGATATCCAATGCCGGCTTTGCGTTCAACCCCGCTGAAGTGATTGTTGCCGGGCGCATAACGGCAATTTGGGATCTCATTCGAGAGCAGGTGGAAAAGGAGTATGGCTCGCCACATCTCAGCTACAGCATTCGGCCAGCGCATCTGACGGCTGACGATTCGCTCTTGCACGGCGCCGTCTGTCTGGCATTGCGTCATGTGTTCGCACGGCCAAAATTCGGCGAGGTAGCTGCCCGGAAAAGCGCATGATGTCTAGCCAACCAGCACCGCGATGTCTCGAGCGGAATGATTGCCGGTGGATCATCCCGAACGCAGGTCCGAAAGAGAATTGCCGGTTGGTTATTTCGCCGATGACTGCCGTAGCAGGCGGCGCACTTTGGACTCTTGCTGTTGGCAAAGTCAGGGAGGTTCATTGGAATGTGCAGCAACAAAGGGCCTGACGAGGTTTCACGCCGAAGTTTTCTGAAGAGCGGCGGGACGGGCATCGCCGCCTCGCCATTGCTTTCTGGCGATCTTCCAGAGCAGCCCACGCGTTTTCAACCGAATTCAAGGCCGGAGAAGCTGTCGGACAATCTGTTTCTTCTGGAAGACACGTGCAACGTTTATTTGATTCGAAAAGACGACCATGCCTTGCTGATTGACTTCGGATCAGGCAAAATTCTTGATTTTCTCCCAGAGCTTGGAATCTCGAAGGTGGATTTTATTCTTCACACGCATCATCATCGGGATCAGGCACAGGGAGATCACTTAGCCGTCGCGCAACGCATCCCCATCGCGGTGCCTGAGCATGAGCGCGAATTTTTTGAGTCAGCCGAGAACTTTTGGCGCAATCGCCGGATTTACGAGTTGTACGAGGTCAGAAACGATTTCTTTTCGCTTACCCAAAATATTCCCGTTGCCGTGCAGTTGCACGACTACAGCACATTTCATTGGGGTGATACGAGCCTATTTGTGCAACCAACTCCTGGTCATACTCTGGGCTCCATCACACTTGTCTGCCAAGTGGATGGGCGCAAAGTCGCGTTTTCAGGCGACCTGATGCACTCGCCGGGGAAGGTGAAAACGCTGTACGACTTGCAGTATTACTACCAGGAACACGAGGGTGTCGATTTTTCGATTTACTCGCTGACCGAACTCGGCAAACTCAAACCGGATCTACTTTGTCCGTCACACGGACGCCCGGTTCCCGAGCCGATTCCCGGGATGGAACAGCTCATTCAAAAATTGCGCGATTGGCATCACTATTGGTACGCACATCCGCCGACATCGGATTATGAGCCATATGCGGTCTCGCCGCACTTGGTTGCGAACACGGATACAACATCGTCGTTTTACGCAATTATCAGCAATAGCGGAAAGGCATTGTTTGTCGACTATGGCTCAGCAAGCTGGGTGTTTTTTCAGGTATTCACGCGCTACGTCGGCACACGGAACCATATGCGTTTTGTTGAGCATAGTATCGAGAAAATCCGCGCGCGCCATGGTATGAAATCAATCGACGTTGCCATCCCGAGCCACGTACATGACGATCACTTGAACGGCTTCCCTCATCTGGCGAGGCGGTACGGAACAAAGATCTGGTGTTACGAAAACATGGTG
>Ga0070741_10016231_pt1 | contig 12468 bp, 9 predicted proteins | sample Coa_R1_4_FD_66440 | JGI IMG/M metagenome (GOLD analysis project Ga0070741, IMG submission 66440) | Surface soil microbial communities from Centralia Pennsylvania, which are recovering from an underground coalmine fire - Coalmine... | ecosystem: Environmental > Terrestrial > Soil > Unclassified ...
GGTCATCCTGTTCTTCCTGCTTCAGCGGTTCTGGCGGGTCGATCTGTCAGCGGGGTCGGTCAAGTGACAGACTGCTGGCACCAAGTCGGGTTGCGAACGGGAACAGGTGGAGTGCGGTGAGCGGCAACGGCGTCGGCAACGGAGCGCCGCCGCGGCGTGCCCGGCCCACCATCGAAGACGTCGCGGCCGAAGCCGGAGTCTCGCGCGGCACCGTCTCGCGCGTCCTCAACGGCGGAGTCAACGTCTCGCCGGCCGCTCTCGCCGCCGTCAACAAGGCGATCAAGCAGACCGGCTACGTGGTCAACCACCACGCCCGCTCCCTGGTCACCCAGCGCTCGCGGTCCGTGGCGTTCATCCTCTCCGAGCCGCAGGAGAAGTTCTTCGAGGACCCGAACTTCCCGATCCTGCTGCGCGGCTGCACGCAGGCCCTGGCCGAGCACGACATGCCCCTGCTGCTCTCCATCGCGGGCACGGAGGAGGACCGCGAGCGGGTCGTGCGCTTCATCGCGGCGGGCCACATCGACGGAGCGCTCCTGGTCTCCACGCACGCGGGCAACCCGGTGGTGGACCGGCTGACCGGCCTCGGCGTCCCCGCGGTCGCGTGCGGCCTGCCGATCGGCCACGAGTACGACCTGGCCTACGTCGCGGTGAACGAGGCGGAGGGCGCGCGCCAGGCGACCGCGCACCTGGCCAAGCTGGGCAGGCGCCGGATCGCGACCGTGACCGGCCCGATGGACACGCCCGGCGGCCGTGACCGCCTCAAGGGCTACCAGGACGCGCTGCGCACGGCCGGCCTGCCCGCGGACGACTCGCTGGTCGCGCACGGCGACTACACCCGTGCGTCCGGCGAGGTGGCGATGATCAAGCTGCTGCAGGCGAACCCCGACCTCGACGCGGTCTTCGTCGCGTCGGACCTGATGGCGGTCGGCGCGATCGACGCGCTCACCGAGGCGGGCAAGCGAGTGCCCGAAGACGTGGCCGTCGTCGGCTTCGACGACTCCCCGGCGGCCCTCACCGCGCGCCCGCAGCTGACCACGGTCCGCCAGCCGTTCCGCCGGATCTCCCAGGAGATGGTCCGCCTGCTGCTCGCCCGCCTCGACGGCCAGGAACCGGCCGCGGTGATCCTCCCGACCGAGCTGGTCATCCGCGCGTCGGCCTGAGCTCCGGAACGGTCCTGTCCGCCCCTGCTGGCTTGGCGCTGAGCAGCTCCGCTTTATGACGCCTGCGGCTGGCCCGGCTCCACCTGATGACGCCTGCGGCTGGCGCGCTCCGCGCGGAAGATCACCCTCCCGCCCACCCTGCTCCGCGTCCTCGCTGGCGCTCGGCCGCTGCGCGAACCAGGGCGCCGCCGCGCACGCGCTGCGCGCTGAACGCTGCGCTGACCCTCCGGGCCGCTCCGCTACTAGCCAATGGTCACGTCGGATGGGCGTGTGCCCAGATCAGGCAGTCGTGCCAGGTGTCGTCTTCGGGCTCAGGTGACGTCCGCGTTCGACAGTGGTCCGCGATTCGCTGCTCGTACCGGTAACCGGCGCGCTCAGCCAGGCGCTGGGAGGCGACGTTGTCGGGGTTGATCTCCAACCAAATGCGGGTCAGTCCCGCGTCCCGGTGCGCCCACTGCGTGATCTCTTGGACCCCACGCAGCGCCAGGCCCTGCCGGCGGCTTTGCGGTCGTACCCAGTAGGCCAGTTCAGCGCTTCGCGGGCCATCGGGCATCAGTCCGAGCGCGCCGAGCAGTTCGCCGTCGTCGAGGATGCCGTAGGACGTCTGCGCTTCGGCGTCGGGATCCCAGTCGCGCAACGCGGCCTGCGCGTCGTTGAGCGTGTAGGGCCCGGCCGGGTGCGGTGACCACAGGGCCGGACCTGTTTCAGCGCTGGTGGCGCGCACCACGAGTTCGGCGTCGCGGCGGGTCAATGTGCGCAGTCGAAGGCCCGCGCCGAGGTCGAGGTCGAGGTCGGCGATCAGGTTCACGCGAACAGATCGTAGCTTTGTGGCTAGCGCCAAGCGAGGTTGGCGAGTTTGAGGCGCGAGGGTGACGGGGTGGTCGGCACTCAAGGCAACCCTGCGATGACATCTCCGCGACGCGGCCGGGCCGCCCACTAGCGTTTCGTTTTGAGCAGCGCACGGCCACAGACGCCCTTGAGCGCTGGGCGTCTCGCGATAGCTTTGCCGACGGCAGCCGCGGCAAGACCAGGACACGCGGCGTTGGTTTTCCTCACAGCCAAAACCGTGCACGGGCCGGTCTACCCTCATCCGCCGTCGGCAAAGCTATCGCGAGACCGTCGAGGCAGCACGAGCGTCTGTGGTCGGCCACACGACGAGCGTCGCTACGGGTGGTTCCAGCAGCGCGACGAGGAATGTCATCGCGGGTTTTCGGGAGAGCGGAGCGGCCCGGAGGGTCAGCGCCGGTGCGAGTGGAAGTGCCGGTGCGAGTGGAAGTGCCGGTGCCGCCGGACCGTGCTCAAGCGCCCGGCTTGAACTCCTCGCCCGGCTTCAGCATCCGGAAGCGCAGCGCGGACCAGGTCTCATCGACGGCGACCTGGCTGATGGGGCGCATGCCGCGCTCGGCGAGGATCGGCCAGAGCGTGTCGCGGTTGATGTCCGCCTTGTTCGCCTTCGGATACGCGACCCAGAACACAGGCGGGGCCGCCAGTTCCGCATCGGCGTGCTTGCCGAGCAGCTGGCGCAGGTCTGACGCGCTGTCGGCGAAGAGCATCGCTGCGGTCGCCTCGCTCAGTGCCGGGACGAGCGTCGCGCCGTCCGGGAGCGGCGCGATGAGCGCGAGCCTGTCCTCGTGGGAGAGCCAGAGCGTCGTCTCCGGCTTGACGAGCAGCTTCTCGGCTACTGACTTGGCGGGCATGCCGCTCCTCGCTTCGTTCGCTTCACTTGCTTCACTCGGCCCAGTCCAGCTGCTTCTCCGGAACGCCCACCGTGCGCGCGTACTGGGCCGCGCGGGCACGGCCGGAGCGGTCGCCGCGGTTGTAGCGGAAGACGCGGTCGGCGAAGACCACGAAGACCTCGTCCCCGGCGGTGAAGCTGGCATACCAAGGGCCTGATTCGAGGCATTGCGCCAGCGCCGCGGCCAGGTCCGGGGCCTGCTGCTCCTCGGCCCCGAACTCCAGCAGCGTCCAGTGCGGCGGCTGACCGGGCGCCGGGTCGAGCACCTCGACGCCGGTCACCCGGTACAGCCGCAGCTCCAGTCCTTCCAGCGCCGCGCCGGTCCGCACGCTCTCGCCGACCAGGATTCCCGTCAGCATTCCCGGCCGCCTGCCTCAGATCAGCCCTTCACCGAGCCAGCCAGCAGGCCGCGCACGAAGTAGCGCTGAAGCGAGAAGAACACCGCGAGCGGGATGACGATGGACACGAACGCGCCCGCCGTCAGCAGCTCCCAGCGCCCGCCGAAGGAGCCGACCATCTGGGAGAGCCGCACGGTGAGCGGTTCCACCTGCGGCGTGCCTCCCGCGAAGGTCAGGCCGACCAGCAGGTCGTTCCACACCCACAGGAACTGGAAGATGGCGAACGCGGCCAGGGCCGGGGTCGCCAGTGGCAGCACGATCGTGCGGAACACCCGGAAGTGGTTGGCTCCGTCGACCAGACCGGCCTCGATCAGGTCCCGCGGCAGCTGCGCGATGAAGTTGTGCAGCAGGTACACCGCCAGCGGCAGCGCGAACATCGTGTGCGCCGTCCACAGCGACACGTAGGTGCCGCTGACGTTCAGCGCCGGGACGAGTGCCACGGTGCCGATGTGCGCTCCGCCGGAGAACAGCTGGAGCAGCGGCACCAGCGCCAGCTGCAGCGGCACCACCTGCAGCGCGAAGATGAAGAAGAACAGCGCGTCGCTGCCCCGGAACTTCACCCACGCCAGCACGTACGCCGCCATTGCGGCGATCGTCAGCGGGAACAGCGTGCCCGGGATGGTGATGGCGAGGGAGTTGACCAGGAACGGCATGATGCCGCTCGAGCCGCCGAAGTTGGCGCTCTGGAAGAGCACCGTGTCGTAGTTCGAGACGGTCAGGTGCGGGTGCGCGAACGCGGTCCACCAGCCGGAGGTGGCCGAGGCCCCGCCCGGCCGGAACGAGGCCACGAACAACCCGAAGGTCGGCACCGTCCACAGCACCGTGAGCACCAGGACGAGCACGGTGGCGATCGGGGAGGAGAAGGAGCGGCGCACCGCCTTCACCGCCGGCCCGGTCGGAGCGGTCTTGATCGGGGAGACGACTTCGGCGGGGGTACTCACCGGATCTGCCTTTCCCTGCGCAGCAGCACGATGTTGTACGCGACCAGCGGAAGGACTCCGGCGAACAGGATGACCGCGAGCGCGCTGCCCTTGCCGGTGTCGAAGTTCACGAAGGTCTGCGAGTACATGTCGTTGGCCAGCACCTCGGTCCCGAAGTTGCCGCCGGTCATCGTGCGGATGATGTCGAACAGCTTCAGGGTGATGATCATGACCGTGGTCAGCACCACGATCAGGGTGCTGCGGATCATCGGGAAGGTGATCCGGAACGCCATCGCCAGGCCGCGCGCGCCGTCCACCTTCGCCGCGTCGATGATGTCGTCCGGGATCGCCTTGATCGCGGCCGAGAGCACCACCATCGCGAACCCGGTCTGCGACCAGATCATGATCACCATCAGCAGGAAGTTGTTCAGCGGATGGCTCAGGATCCAGTTGGGCGGATTGCTCCAGCCCAGCTTGATCACGACCTGGCTGAGCAGTCCCGTCTGCGGCTGCCCGGGTGCCCGGTAGTCGTAGACGAACTTCCAGATGATCGACGCGCCGACGAACGAGATCGCCATCGGCATGAAGATCAGCGACTTGTACACCGCCTGGAACTTGATCCGGTCGACCAGGACGGCGAGCAGCAGCCCGAGCGCGGTGGCCACGATCGGCGCGATCAGGATCCACAGCAGGGTGTTGAGCAGTGCCTGCTGCGCCGAGCCGTTGGTGAAGGCCCAGCCGAAGTTCTTCCCGCCGACGAAGGTGGAGGAGTCGTCGCTGTAGAAGCTCAGGTAGATCGTGCGGATCGCCGGGATGACCAGCCCGACGGCCAGCAGGACCAGCGCGGGGCCGAGCAGCACCACGATGGTCAGCGGCCGGTGCAGCCGGCCGGTCGCCCGGCCGGCCGCGACGAAGATGATCAGCCCGATGCCGAAGAAGACCAGCAGTGCTTCACCGGTCTGGCCCAGCTTCGAGAAGGCGTCGCTCGCGGTGCTCGCAAGGATTACCTGCGTCTGCGCGGCCATCATCCGGCCTCCGAGGTGCGGAGGCCGGACGAGGCACTACTGGTTGAGCCGTACGTCACGAGCTGGGCCAAGCGCCGTCGATGTCGGAAGCGACCTGCTGGATGCTCTGGCCCTGGCCGAACCAGGCGGTGAACGACTTCCACTCCTGTCCCGCGCCGACGGCGGCGGGCATCAGGTCGGAGGCGTCGAACCGGAACGTGGCGTTCGGGTCGGTCAGGTACTTCGCGGACAGCTTGTCGATCGGGTCGGTGTACAGGGTCTGATCGACCTTCTCGTTGGCCGAGACCCAACCCGGGGCGACCTTGATGCGCGAGTCGGCCCACTGCGGGGTGGACAGGTAGTTCTGCACGGCCTGAACCTCGGGCCGCGAGGAGAACGCGGTCACGAACTCGCCGCCGCCCTCGACCGGGGTCTGGGTGTTGCCGGCGGCCGGCAGGTAGAACGCGAACGCGTCACCGTCCGGACCGACGTTGGTGCCGGTGGGCCACTGGGCCTCGTAGAAGGAGGCTTGCTGCAGCATCCAGCACTGGCCCTTGAGGATCGGCTTGCCCGCGTCCTGGAACGTGGTGGTCGCGATGGTCTTGACGTCGCCGAAGCCGCCGTTGACCCACGCCGGGTTCTGCATCCAGCCGGCCACGGTCTGCATGGCGGACTGGATCTGCGGGTCGGAGAACTTGATCTTGTGGCTGACCCAGTCGTCGTAAACCTGGCCGCCGTCCTTGCCGAGCACGATCTCCTCGAGCCAGTCGGTGGCCGGCCAGCCGGTCGCGGTGCCCGAGCTGATCCCGCCGCACCACGGCTTGCCCTTGCCCGCGGCCGCGATCTTCGCGGACAGCGACATCAGATCGTCCCAGGTGGTCGGCACGGTGTAGCCGGCCGCCTTGAACGCCTTGGGCGAGTACCAGACCAGCGACTTCATGTTCGCGCTCATCGGCGCGGCGTAGAAGGTGCCGTTGACGGTGGCGTACTGCTTCCAGATCGGCGCCCAGTTGTTCTCGTTCGAGACGGTCTCCGCCGGCGGCTTGACCACCTTGTGCGTCTTGACCATCTGGGCCAGCAGGCCGGGCTGCGGGATGACCGCGAGGTCCGGCGCGTTGCCGCCGGAGACGCGGACCGCCAGCTGCGACTCGAAGTCGTTGGAGCCCTCGTACGAGATCTTGATGCCGGTGCACTGGGAGAACTGCGCCCAGGACTTCTGCAGAGAGTCCGACTCGGGGCTGATGATCGAGGCGAACATCGTGACCGTGGTGCCGGAGTGGCCCGCGTAGGCCTGGTACTGCGCGCAGTCTCCGGTGAGGGTCGGAACGGCCTGCGCGCCCTTGGAACTGCTACTGCATGCGGCCGCTAACAATGAAGCGGAGGCGGCGGCGGTCAGCAATACGCGGCGCTTGGTCCGCGACCGCTTGCGATCGTCGTGGCTCCGGGTCGTGAGCCCCCGTGTGCCAGAGCTTGTGAACATCATCGTCCTCGATCCCTGACTCGCTGATTACCGGTGCGTCCTCAGGAAAGTCGTTGACTCGGCCCGAGAAACGACACCTGAGATGCAACCTTGCTTTTGTTGTCCCGTCCAGCGTTACTGGTGGATCAACCCGGTAACGATTCGGCCAACCCGTCCGGTGGTCGCGAGATCAGGCGAGGGGCGGGCCGGCGGCGGCCTCCTGCCTCTGAAAGTTTCACGAAAGGCGGTCCGATGGCTGCTTTTACCTGCTGAATTGGGCCGAACGGGTGGAAGTTGGGAATCTCGGCGGTTAATCGGAGTAAGCGGTCGCCTGGAGGGAGTAAAGCGAGGCATAGCGGGCGTCGGCGGCGAGCAGCCGCTCGTGGGTGCCGTGCTCGGCCAGCCGGCCGCCCTCCATGACCAGGATCAGGTCCGCTCCGGCGACCGTGGAGAAGCGGTGCGAGACCACCAGGGTGATGCCGCCGGAGTGCTCGGCGACCTCGCGAGCCCGCCGCATGTAGCGCTCGAAGATCGCGTGCTCGCTCGGCGCGTCGAGCGAGGCCGTGGGCTCGTCGAGGACGAACAGCAGCGGCGCCGGGCGCATGGAGGCGCGGGCCAGCGCGATCTTCTGCCACTGGCCCTCGGAGACCTCGACGCCGCCGAATTGCCGGCCGAGCCGGGTGTCCAGGCCGTCGGGCAGGCGGCGCACCAGTGCCTCCGCGTCGGCGTCGCTGACGGCGCGTCGGATGCGGGTGAGGTCGTCGACGGCTGCGATGTCACCGAACCCGACGGCCTCGGCGAACGAGGTGTGATACCGGCCGAAGTCCTGGAACGCGGCGCTGGTGACGGACCGCCAGGCCGCCGTGTCCAGATCGGCGAGGTCAGTGCCGTCGACGAGGATACGGCCGCTGTCCGGGCGGTAGAGCTTGGTCACGAGCTTGACGAGCGTCGTCTTGCCGGAGCCGTACTCGCCGACCACGGCGACCACCGACCCGGCGGGCAGATGGACCGTCAGGTCGCGCAGTGCGGCCCGATCGGTGCCCGGATAGCTGAAGGTGACACGGTCGAAGGTGATGCCGGACGCGAGGCGGGCCGGCGGTTGCAGGCCCGGGCCGGCCAGCGCGCGCTGATCGTCCCGGTAGCGGCGCAGCCAGCGGAAAGGGCGCAGCAGGCGCGTATATCCACCGGTGTCCGCCGAGCGCCGGACGGCCTGCTCGACGATCATCCGCAGCTGCGTGCCTACCGTGACCGTGAGCACGATGTCGCCGATGCGCGCCGGGTCGTTCGCGGCGCTGTGCACGACGACCGTGAGCCCGCTGACGAAGCAGAGCGAGAACAGGCACCAGCCGGCCGCCTTCCACCCCGCCGCGCGGATGCGGGCCCTGATCCAGATCGCCTCGGCCCGGTCCGCGGCCGCGCGCTGGCGGCGCACGAGGTCGGGCCCGGCGCCGGTGACCCGCAGTTCCTTGCCGGCGGCCGGGGAGACGGCCAGCTCGAACAGGTCCCGCTGCAGCCTGCGGTCGGCCGAGCGGGCGACCTCCGCCGCCTTGACGCCCATCCGGCCGCGCCGCTCGAAGAGCACCGGGATCGCCCCGGCGGCCAGGATCAGGAAGAGCAGCGGGCTGACGCTGCCGAGCAGGCCGAGGGTGAGCGCGAGCCGGGCGATGAAGCCGACCGCCTCGACCGCCGCCCAGGCCGAGTCGACGATGCCCCAGGCGTTGTCCTCGACCAGGGTGAGCCGGTCGAGGTAGGCGGAGCGCTCGAGGTGGTCGACGGTCTCGATGCCGATCGCGCCGCGGCGCACCTCGGGCACGATCCGCCGCATCGCGACCACCTCGGCCAGTTCGATGCGCATCATGCCGCCGATCTCGCCGATGCACAGGTTCACCGTGTAAGCCAGCGCCGCGCCGAGCGCCCCGACGACGACGGCCGTGGCGGCGTGGTGCACCGAGCCGGAGACGACGGCGCGCAGGCCGACGCCGATGAGCGCGATGGCGCAGGTGTCCAGGACGAGCGCGCCGATCACGGTGAAGTACAGCACCTTGCTCTGCTGCCAGCTCGCCCGCATCAGCTCGCGCCAGAGCGCCAGCCCGGCTCGCAGATCCGGGCCGGAGACGTCGCCGGATCCGGCTGTCGTCGAATCGGCGGTCACAGCAGCTCTCCCTCTTCCAGGACGTCCTGGTAGCCGCGCACGAAGCGCTCGGCCTGGATGGCGAACATCTCGGCGTACCGGCCGCCGAGCGCGATCAGCTCGTCGTGCGAGCCGGATTCGACGGTCCGGCCGCCGTCGAGCAGCACGATGCGGTCCGCCTGGCGGACCGTGGAGAGGCGGTGCGAGATCAGCACCACGCTGACCTCGCCGGCCGCGTTGGCCAGACGCTGGAAGACCTCGAACTCGGTGCGCACGTCGAGGTGCGCCGTCGGCTCGTCCAGGACGAGAATGCGCGCGCCGGTCCGCACCGCGTAGAGCGCGCGGGCGAGCACGACTTGTTGCCACTGCCCGCCGGACAGGTCGACGCCGCTCTCCCGCGACTTGGATAGCGGCGTGTCCCAGCCGAGCGGGAGCCGTTCGAGCACGTCGACGAGGCCGGAGTCGCGTGCGGCGCCCTCCAGCACGTCCTGCGCCGCGGGGGCGTCGACCGCGCCGACGCCGAGCAGCACGTTCTCGCGGGCGGTCAGCGGATACTTCACGAAGTCCTGGAAGACGACGGACAGCTGCCGGCGCCACGCGGCGTAGCCGAGTTCCTCGATGTCGACGCCGTCGGCGGTGACCCGGCCCTCGGTGGGCTGGTAGAGCCCGGACAGGATCTTGGTCATGGTGGACTTGCCCGCGCCGTTCAACCCGACCACCGCGAGCAACTCGCCGGGCCGGATCTCGAAGCTAAGGCCGTCGAGGATCTTGCGCGTCGTATCGGGATAGGTGAAGCCGACCGACTCGAAGCGGACCAGAGGCGCCGGGTGGCCGTCCGGCGCGGCGGGGGCGGAGGCGGAAGGAGCGGGAAGGGCAGGCGCAGAGGCGGCGGAGGCGGACGCGAGCGGCATCGCGAGAATCCGCTCAAGCTCTTCGTAGGCTTCCATCACCGGCGTGGCGCCCTCGATCGCCATCGCGTCGTAGGTTCCGCCGATCGCCGCGAAGACGGACCAGGCGGACGTGAGCACCACGGTCTCTGCGGCGAGCGTGCCGTGCCCGTGCGCCGTCGCGAGGCCGACCCCGGCGAACACCACGGCCAGCGGCGCGAAGGTGAGGACCGCGATCAGCCACTTCGAGCGGGCCACCTTGTGGTGGCTGGCCCAGACCGGGTCGAGGTGCGCGTGCATGTGCCGCTGACCGCGGCTGACGAGCCAGCCCTCCAGGCCGAAGATGCGCAGTTCCTTGCCCTCCGACGGCGAGGTGGCGACCTTCCCCCAGTACTTGAACTGCCGGTTCTCGGCCAGGCCGCGCCGCCAGACCCGGAAGTGGGCGAGCCATTCGCGCCGGCCCAGCGCCCGCACCGCGAAGGCCGGCGCCACGATCACCGGCACCAGCCACCAGGAGAAGCGGGCGATGACGAGCGCGGAGGCGGCCATGCCCACGTAGCGCAGCATCAGCTGCAATTGGCTGAGCGCCCCGTCGGCCGGGGTCTTCTCGACCCAGGTGGTTGACTCCGCCGAGGCTGCTTTGATCAGGTCCTGCACGTGCGGCCGCTCCAGCTCGGTGATGGTCGGCGTGCCGAGCGCGAGCAGGGCCAGCCGCTCCCGGTGGGTCGCGTTGATCCGCGAATACACCACGTCGAGCACAGGCCAGTGCGCGGCCGCGATGAGCTGCGCGCCCACCAGGGTGGCGGCGAGGAAGATCAGCGGTGGCACGGCGTACGAGAACGCCCCCGGCTGTCCGGCGTGCGCCTCGATACGGCTGACAACGCCGGCGGTGGCGAGCGCAGTGGCGGCAGGCAGCAGCACGCTGACGACCAGTTGCGCGGTGTACAGCGTGGTGATCGGGTATCCGGCGTCCGGCAGCAGCTTCAGGAGCCTGATCCGGACGGCGAGGCTCGACGTCATACCGTCCTACACGGGTTCAGTGGGGGGGAAGGGACCCCACCCTGGTTTCGAACGCGACACCCGTCAATTCGATTTTGCGCGGTTCGAAACCGGATCCCACGCACGTCTCATGAACCGCTCATCGCGGTGATGCAGCGTGGACGCCATGACAGCGACTCTGGAGCACAGCGCGAACCTAGCGACGCAAGGCGCCCGGCCGCCCAAACGCTTCCCCTGGGAGCGAAGAGCCGTATTGATACTGCTCGCCGCGACCGCCGCGCTCTATCTGTGGAACCTTTCGGTGTCCGGGTGGGCGAATCCGTTCTACTCGGCGGCGGTCCAGGCGGGCACGAAGAGCTGGAAGGCGTTCTTCTTCGGCTCCTCGGACGCCTCGAACTTCATCACCGTCGACAAACCGCCTGCCTCGCTCTGGCTGATGGAGCTGTCCGCGCGGCTGTTCGGCGTGAACTCCTTCGCCATCCTGCTGCCGCAGGCGCTCGAAGGGGTCGCGGCGGTCGGCGTGCTGTACGCGGCGGTGCGGCGCACCTCGGGGCATGCGGCCGGGCTCATCGCAGGCGCGGTGCTGGCGGTCACCCCGGTCGCCGCGCTGATGTTCCGGTTCAACAACCCGGACGCGTTGCTCGTGCTGCTGATGACCCTCGGGGCGTACTGCGTCGTGCGCGCGGTCACGAGCGTCGAATCGGCGCGGGCGCAGACCCGCTGGCTCGCGCTGGCCGGCGCGTGCATCGGCTTCGCCTTCCTGACCAAGACGCTGCAGGCATTCCTGGTGCTGCCCGCGTTCGCGCTGGTGTACGTTGTCGCCGCGCCGACGACGCTGTGGCGGCGGATCAGGCAGATCGGCGTCGCGACGCTGGCGATGGTGGTGGCGGGCGGCTGGTGGGTCGCCGTCGTGGAGCTGATCCCGGCCGCCGACCGGCCGTACATCGGCGGGTCGCAGGACAACGACTTCCTCTCGCTCACCTTCGGCTACAACGGCTTCGGCCGGATCACCGGCGACGAGACCGGCTCGGTCGGCGGGGGCGGCGGCTGGGGCGCGACCGGCTGGACCAGGATGTTCGGCTCGGAGGTCGGCTCGCAGATCGCCTGGCTGCTGCCGACGGCGCTGGTGCTGCTCGGGTTCGGGCTCTGGGCGACCCGGCGCGCGCGGCGGACGGACCCGGAACGCGCGGCGCTGCTGCTGTGGGGCGGCTGGCTGGTGCTGACCGGCGCGGTGTTCTCCTACATGGCAGGGATCTTCCATCCGTACTACACGGTCGCGCTCGCCCCGGCGATCGGCGCGGTGGTCGGCATCGGCGCGATGATCCTCTGGCGGCGCCGGGCGAACGACAAGGCGGCCGTGGCGCTCGGAGCCGCGATCGCGGTCGGCGCGGTGTGGTCGTATGTCCTGCTGAACCGGACGCCTGAATACGTGCCCTGGCTGCGTTACGTCGTGCTGATCGGCGGCCTCGCAGCGGCCGGCGTCATCGCGCTGGCCGCCCGGACGCCGAAGACGGTCGTGCGTTGGGCAGGCGCAGCCGGACTGGTAGCGCTGCTGCTCGGGCCGACCGCGTACACGCTGGACACCGTCAACACGGCGCACACCGGAGCGATCCCGAGCGCCGGTCCTGCGGTGGCTGGCGGGTTCGGCGGACCGGGCGGTGGTGGCGGCCGGGGCGGCTTCGGCGGTCCAGGTGGCGGCAACTTCGGCGGTCCCGGCACCGGTCAAACCCAGGGCTCCCCGTTCGCCCAGGGCGGCACCTCCCAAGGCGGCACCT
>Ga0070741_10016232_pt1 | contig 12466 bp, 13 predicted proteins | sample Coa_R1_4_FD_66440 | JGI IMG/M metagenome (GOLD analysis project Ga0070741, IMG submission 66440) | Surface soil microbial communities from Centralia Pennsylvania, which are recovering from an underground coalmine fire - Coalmine... | ecosystem: Environmental > Terrestrial > Soil > Unclassified ...
GCGCGCTCGACGCGGCGCGCCTGGCACGCATCGTGACCGCCTGGGCGATCGTGTTCGCCTGTCTCGCGCTTGCGTTCGTCGTCAACTACGACGTGCTGCCGCGCTTCGATCATCGCTACCGCGCGGTGTTTTTCCCCGGCGGCGAGCTCGGCCGCCAGATCACCCAGCTCTACGAGAAGGCGACCGGCAAGCCGCCGGCCTATGTCGTTGGCACCATGTGGGACGGCGGCAACCTCGCACATTATTCGCCGGTACAGCCGCGCGTTCTGGTCGACGGCAATCCGGCGCGGGCGCCGTGGATCGATCCTGCCGACCTCAAGCGCCAGGGCGCCATCGTGGTGTGGACCGAGGGCGACCTGACCAAAGTGCCGAAGCAGTTTGCCGCCGTCGCCGGCGGCGCCGAGGTGCAGGCGCCGCTCCTGCTGCGCAATCGCCGCGGCGACGGCAGCGTCTACGCCGGCTGGGCGATCCTCAAGCCGCAATGATCACCGCCTTGTCAATGTGACGGGGCGATGGGACAATCCGCGCGCTTTCGCGTGCTGAAAAACAAAAATCACCTGGGGGGAATGCACATGCCTGCATCTTGGCGTCAGCGATGCGCGATCGGCGCATTGGCGCTTCTCGCTTTGATCAGTTGCGGCCCAGCCTCCGCGCAGCAATACCCGGCCCAACGCATCACCTTCGTGGTTGCTTTCGCGCCGGGCGGCGTCGCCGACACGCTGGCGCGCCTGGTTGCACACGGTCTGGAGACGAAGCTCGGCCAGGCCGTTGTCGTCGAAAATCGCCCGGGTGCCGGCGGCAACGTCGCGGCCGGCGTCGTCGCCCACGCCGCGCCCGACGGCTACACCATGCTGCTGACGACGACGGCGCTCGCGATCAACCTGACGCTGCACAAGCGCAATCAATTCACCGCCGACGACTTCAAGACGGTCGCCATCACCGCCTCGAGCCCGGAGGCGCTGGTCGCCAATCCGGCCAACCCGGCCAAGAACCTCGCCGAACTGGTCAAGGCGGCGAACGGCAAGTCGATCAATTTCGGCTCCGCCGGCGTCGGCAGCGGCTCGCATGTCGAGGCGGAATATTTCTTCAAGAAGATCGCCAATATTTCCGCCGTTCACATCCCCTATCAGGGCGGCGCGCCAGCCATCAATGCGCTGCTCGCCAACCAGATCGACGTCCTGGCAACCACGCTCGGCGGCGGCGCGGCGGCGCAGATCAAGGCCGGCAAGCTGCGCGGCCTCGGCATCGCGGCCGACAAGCGCGTGACGGTGACCCCCGACGTGCCGACTTACGCCGAGCAGGGCTTCCCGCTGTTCCAGGCGGCCTCCTGGGTTGGCATTTTCGCGCCGGCCAAGACCGACCCCAAGATCATCGCCAAGCTCAACGCCGCGGTTGAAGATGTGCTCAAGGACCAGGCGATGCAGGACAAGCTCGCCACGCTCGGCTTCGATCCGATCCACGGCTCGCCCGCCGAGGCCGACGCATATTTCCGGGCGGAGGCGAAGAAGTGGGGCGAGATGGTCAACGCGCTCGGCCTGTCGATCAATTGACCGGCCGCGTCATGGTGAGGCCGTAGGGTGGGCAAAGGCGCGAAGCGCAGTGCCCACCACCGCGCCACCACGCTATAAAGGCGTATGCCGAATTACCGACGCGCCAAAATAGCAGGCGGCACATTCTTCTTCACGCTGACGCTTGCCGATCGTTCGAGCGATCTTTTGCTGCGCGAAATCGATCGTTTGCGCCGCGCCTACGCTCAGGTGCAAGAGCGGCGCCCTTTCGACACGGTTGCGATTTGCATCCTGCCCGATCACCTGCACGCGATTTGGTCGTTGCCATCCGGCGATACCGATTTCGCCCGTCGCTGGAATCTCATCAAAGGCGGTTTTTCGCGAGGATTGTCCGATACTGTGCGCTCTCAGAGCAAAATCGCAAAGCGTGAAAAGGGAATTTGGCAGCGACGCTACTGGGAGCATGCTATCCGCGACGAGGCAGATCTGGCGCGGCACATCGACTATATTCATTTCAATCCGGTGAAGCACGGGCTCGTGTCGCGCGTTTGCGACTGGCCCCACAGCAGTTTCCATCGCTACGTGAAGCGAGGCGATTTGCCGTCGGATTGGGGCGGCGATATGCACCACATTTCAGCATTGTCATTCGGCGAATGAATGGTGGGCACGGCGCTCCGCGCCTTTGCCCACCCTACGAAGTCACGCCACCGCCTTGATGATGCTGCCGACCTTGTCGAAGATTTCGCCGATCTGAGCCTCGGTGACGATCAGCGGCGGCGACAGCGCCAGCGTGTCGCCGACCGCGCGCAGCATCAGATCGTGCTCGTGGAAGGCGCGCTCCATCGCCTCGTAGCCGCGCTTGCCGACCGCGTCAGGCTTGCTGGCGAGATCGATGCCGACGGTCATGCCGACGGGACGGATGTCGAGCACGTTCGGCAGGCCCTTGAGCGTCATCGCGGCCTCGGCCCAGGGCTTTTCCAATTTGTGTGCGCGTTCGAACAGGCCCTCGGCGCGGTAGAGATCGAGCGTGGCGAGCCCCGCCGCGCAGGCGAGCGGATGCGCCGAATAGGTGTAGCCGTGGAACAGCTCGATGACGTGCTGCGGCCCGTTCATGAAGGCGTCGTAGATGCCCTTGCGCACCAGCACGCCACCCATCGGCACCGCTCCGGAGGTGATGCCCTTGGCGAAAGTGATCATGTCCGGCTGCACGCCGTAGCGCTCGGCGGCGAAGGCATAGCCCATGCGGCCGAAACCGGAGATGACCTCGTCGAAGATCAGCAGGATGCCGTGCTTGTCGCAGATCGCGCGCAGCCGTTCGAGATAGCCCTTGGGCGGCGCCAGCACGCCGGTCGAGCAAGCGACCGGCTCGACGATGACGGCGGCGATGGTCGAGGCATCGTGCAGCGCGACGATGCGGTCGAGCTCGTCCGCCAGGTGCGCGCCCCATTCCGGCTCGCCGACGGTGAAGGCCTGTTTCTCGCGATTGTAGGTCGCCGGCAGATGGTCGACGCCGGCGAGCAGCGCGCCGAACTGCTTGCGGTTGGCGACGATGCCGCCGACGGCGACGCCGCCGAAGCCGACGCCGTGATAGCCGCGCTCGCGGCCGATGAGACGCACGCGCGAGCCCTCGCCGCGCGCCTTGTGAAAGGCGAGCGCCACTTTCAGCGCGGTGTCGACCGCCTCCGAACCGGAGTTGCAGAAGAACACGTGATCGAGATCGCCGGGCGCGAGCGAAGCGACGCGCGCGGCCAGCTCGAAGGCCTTGGGATGGGAAAACTGGAAGGCCGGCGCGTAGTCGAGCTCGGCGGCCTGGGCCTGGATCGCGGCAACGATCGGATCGCGGTTATGCCCGGCATTGGTGCACCACAGCCCGGCCGAGCCGTCGATCAATTTGCGGCCGTCCGGCGTGTAATAGAACATGTCCTTGGCGCGGGCGATCAGCCGCGGGCGGGCCTTGAAGGCGCGGTTGGCCGTGAACGGCAGCCAATAGGGTTCGAGGTCGTTGGGGACCGTGGCGGAAGCAACACTTGCCCTACTTGTGGCCATCGGACTCTCCATTTCCATCATGCCCGGCCTTGTGCCGGGCATCCACGCCTTCGGTAATTCATAAAGGCGTGGATGGCCGGGACAAGTCCGGCCATGACGTATACAGCGTTACTGTACAATGCGCCTCTGATATGTAGACCAAATATGAACGAGAAGCTCAAAAAACCGCAGAAGCTCAAAGCCCGCCTGCCGCGGGGCCTCGTCGATCGCGGCCCCGCCGAAATCGCCGCCACCCGTCACATGGTGGAGGCGATCCGCGCCGTGTTTGAGCGCTATGGCTTTGAGCCGGTGGAGACGCCGGCGATCGAATACACCGACGCGCTTGGCAAGTTCCTGCCCGACCAGGACCGGCCGAACGAGGGCGTGTTCTCGTTTAAGGACGACGACGAGCAGTGGCTCTCCCTGCGCTACGACCTGACCGCGCCCTTGGCGCGCTATGTCGCCGAGAACTACCAGACCCTGGCGCTGCCTTATCGCTCGTATCGTTACGGCTGGGTGTTTCGCAACGAGAAGCCGGGGCCGGGACGCTTCCGCCAGTTCATGCAGTTCGACGCCGATAGCGTGGGCGCAGCCGGCATGGCCGCCGATGCCGAGATGTGCATGCTCGCCGCCGACACGATGGAGGAGCTCGGCATCAAGCGCGGCGACTATGTGGTGAAAGTCAACAATCGCAAGGTGCTCGACGGCATCATGGAGTCGATCGGCATCGGCGGCGAAGCAAACGCCGGCAAGCGGCTCATCGTGCTGCGCGCCATCGATAAGCTCGACCGGCTCGGGCCCGACGCCGTGCGCATGCTGCTCGGCAAGGGACGCAAGGACGAAAGCGGCGATTTCACCAAAGGCGCCGAACTCGACGAAAAGCAAATCGACACCGTGCTCGGCTTTCTCAGCACGGCCGTGAACAATGATGATGAGACGTTCGGCCGCGTCGAGGCTCTGGTGTCGGGCTCCAATCAGGGCATCGACGGCGTGATGGAATTGCGCGGCATCGACGAATTGATCGCGGCCAGCGGTTATGACGACGGGCGCGTGCGCATCGATACATCGGTGGTCCGCGGCCTCGAGTACTACACCGGGCCGGTCTACGAGGTTGAGCTCACCTTCGAAATCAAGGACGACAAAGGCCGTCCCGTCCGCTTCGGCTCGGTCGGCGGCGGCGGGCGCTACGACGGCCTGGTGTCGCGCTTCATGGGCCAGCCGGTGCCCGCGACCGGCTTCTCCATCGGCGTGTCGCGGCTGCAGGCGGCGCTCTCGGCGCTCGGCAAGCTGTCCGACAAAGCGCCGGCGGGGCCGGTGCTGGTCACCGTGTTCGGCGCCGACAGCGTCGAGAGCGCCCAGCAGCTCGTCGCCAGGCTGCGCGCGGCCAAGATCCGCGCCGAGCTCTATCTCGGCAACCCCAAGCACGGCATCGGCCAGCAGCTCAAATATGCCGACCGGCGTTCATCGCCTTGCGCGGTGATCCAGGGGCCGGACGAGAAGGCCAAGGGCACCGTGCTGATCCGTGACCTGATCGCAGGTGCAGCCCCCATCGACGTCAAGCAGCGCGACGAATACTTGAAGAAACAGGCGCAGGCGCAAACCGCGGTGACGGAAGGCGAGCTTGTCGAGGCGGTACGCGCACTGCTCGCGCGCCACGGCCTCTGACCGCCGGAGATTCTAGACCGCGATGAAGTCGCTGCTGTGGGCCCCGCGCCGGGTCATCCCGGTCAGCTGCCGGCCGATGACCTGCTCGACCGCGTCGAAGCTGTCGAGCAGCGACAGGTTCTCGATCACCTTGTCGTCGCAAAACCGCATGATGTTGGCGACGCGATAACGCACCGTGCAGTTGTCCTTGGTGCGCCTGGCGGCCTGACGGCTGAGCATCATCACCTGATCGCCGTCGACGACGATCGACTCACAGACAAAGCTCGTGGTGCGCAGCACGGCCTTGACCTGGTTCTCGATGACGTCGAGCACGGCCGCCTTGCCGCGATGCGTGCCGCAGAAAGGCAGAAAATCGACCGGGCCGCTGATCGTCCATTCGACGTCGTCGTGGATGAAGGGCGCGATCTTGGCGGCGTCGCGCGTGGCATAGGCCTTGTAGAAGGCATCGACGACGGTGCGCGGCACGGCATAGGTCATGGCGGCGTCCTAGATGGCGAGAAGTTCGCCGGCGGTGCCGGCACCGCCCAAGGTGAGCTGCTGGCCGAGCACCTGCTCGACCGCGTCGAAGGAATCGATGAGCGAGACGTAGTCGACCGCCTTCTCGTTCTCGAAGCGGATGAACTGGGCGATGCGGTAGCTGATCCTGCGGCCGATATCGCCGCGGCTCGCGGTCAGGCGGCCGAACACCGAGGCGCGGTCGCCGTCGACCAGCATCACGCTCGGCACCAGACGGCGCTTTTCCAGGAAGGCCGGGATGTCGCGATCGAGCAGTTTCAGCACCACCGCCTTGCCGTGGCGCTGGCCGCAGAACGGCAGAATGTCGACCGGGCCGCTGATGGTCCAGGTGACGTCGTCGGCAAGATAAGGGGCGAGCGCCGTGAAATCTGAGGTCGCGAGCGCCTTGTAGAAGCCCTCGACGACGGAGCGCGGAACCGGCTTGGTCATTGTGTCCCCACCGCCGGCAGTGTGCGCTTAGTTGTGTTGAAATTGTCTTACATGTGGTGGCGTTCTACCACCGCCCTGCCATGAGGAAATTCGTTAACGATGCCAGCGGTTTGGGCCCCCGCCCGCGTTAAGCGCAGCGGCCGATCGACGTCGAATCCTTAAAACTATCGTGCTAAAGGCCCCTCCTCTCGACATAAGGCATGGCCTTCGAAACCCGCGATGGACGCGAGCGTGACCATTCAAGCCAAGGCAACCGACCCGCGCGCGGAGGCGCTCGTCGCCTCCTATGAGCGCGCGGGCTATGCCCGCGTCGCGCCCGCCATCCTGCAGCCGGCCGAGCCGTTCCTCGACCTCTCCGGCGAGGACATCCGCAAGCGTATGTATCTGACCACGGCGCCCGACGGCGGCGAGTTCTGCCTGCGGCCCGACCTCACCATTCCGGTGTCGCGCGACTACCTTGCCTCGGCGCTCGCCGGCAAGCCGGCCGGCTTCTGCTATCTCGGTCCGGTCTTCCGCCACCGCGACGACGCCTCGGCCGAATTCCTGCAGGCCGGCATCGAGTCCTTCGGACGCCCCGACCGGGCGGCGGCGGACGCCGAGATGCTGGCGCTCGCCCTTGAGGCGACCGCGCATTACGGGCTGCCCATGCCCGATATCCGCACCGGCGATGTCGCGCTGTTCGCCAACCTGATCGCCGGCCTCGACCTGCCGGCGGCCTGGAAGCGGCGGCTGATCAAAGATTTTAACCGCAAGGCCAACCTGGCGCAGGATCTCGACCGGCTCGTTCTTGGCGGCGCCAATGAGCGGCCGGAGTACCAGGGCGTGCTGGCGGCGCTTGCCGGCTCCGATCCCAAGGCGGCGCACGCCCTCGTCACCGATCTGTTGTCGATCGCGGGCATCAGCGCGGTCGGCGGCCGCTCGGTCGGCGAGATCGCCGACCGCTTTCTCGAGCAGTCCGCGCTCGGCGCCAGCGCCCGGCTGCCGCGCGACGTGCGCGCGCTGATCGAGCGCTTCCTCGCCATTGCCGGCGATCCCGACGAGGCCGCCGCCGACCTGCGCGCGCTCGCCGCCGAAGGCAACATGACCGCGGCGCTCAATCCGGCGCTCGACCTGTTCGAAAGCCGCGCCGGCTTCCTCGCCGCCCAGGGTATCGACCTCAAGCGCGTGCGCTTCTCCACCGCCTTCGGCCGCGGCTTCGACTACTACACCGGCTTCGTCTTCGAGCTGACCGATGCCGCGCGCACCGGCGATCCGCTGGTCGCGGGCGGGCGCTATGACGGCTTGCTCACGCTGCTCGGCGCGCAGGCGCCGATCCCGGCCATCGGCTTTGCCGTCTGGATCGAGCGGCTCGCGGCCTACGGAGGCACGGCATGAGCGCATCTCTGGTGCTCGCCGTGCCGTCGAAGGGCCGGCTGCAGGAAAACGCCGAAACCTTCTTCGCTCGCGCCGGCCTTGCGCTCGTCAAACCGCGCGGCGTGCGCGACTACCGCGGCGCCATTGCCGGGCTCGACGGCGTCGAGGTCGCCTACCTTTCGGCTGCGGAAATCACCGGGCAACTGGCGCAAGGCGCGGCCCACCTCGGCGTCACCGGCGAGGATCTGGTGCGCGAGATGATCCCGGATGCCGACAAGCACGTGGTGCTGATCGAAGGGCTCGGCTTCGGCTTTGCCAATGTCGTGGTCGCGGTGCCGCAGGCCTGGATCGACGTACGCACCATGGCCGATCTCGACGACGTCGCGACATCGTTCCGCCACAAGCACGACCGCCGCATGCGGGTCGCGACCAAATACGTCAATCTGACTCGCGACTTCTTCGCCAGGCATGGCGTCGTCGACTACCGCATCGTGGAAAGCTCCGGCGCCACCGAAGGCGCGCCGGCGGCCGGTACCGCGGAATTGATCGTCGACATCACCACCAGCGGCGCCACTTTGGCGGCGAACGGGCTCAAGGTGATCGAGGACGGCGTCATCCTGCGCTCGCAGGCCAATCTGGTGGCGGCGCGCGGCGCCAATTGGGGCGCCGCCGAACGCGAGCTTGCCCGCGTCATCCTCGACCGCATTGCGGCGCAGGCCCGCGCCCGCGCCTTCCGCGAAGTGCGCGCGCGCTTTGCCGCCTGCGACGCGCGCCTCGTGACCGCCGCACAGCAGAAGTTCGGCGTCGAGACGCCGTTCGGCGGCCCGACCTCCTCCGGCATGCTGACGCTGCACTGCCCGCCGGATGCCGTCTATGCGCTGACCAGCTTCCTGCGCGAGAACGGCGCCGAGGCGGTGGCGGTCGCCGACCTCGACTACGTGTTCTCGCGCGACAATCCGCTATACGCAAAACTCGAGGCCGGGCTGTAGCGCCGCGGCGGTCGCCAGCGCCCTCCGCGCGAGCCTACACGGCTCCGGTGACGTCCTCGTAGACGTCGACCTCGACGACACCGGCAAACAGCGCGCGCCAGCTCTGGATCAGCGGATCACTCGACAGCCTTTGGCGGTTGATCTCGAGCGCGGCGTCGGTCCGGTATTCGATGACCTGCACAAAGACCGACGGGTCGTCGACATTGCGCAGCAGGCGGACTTGGGCGTCGCCGAAAGCCTCGTAGAACGGGATCGCGTTCTTCATCATGGCGACGGCGACGTTCACCGTCTCCGGCGACGGCGCCCGCAGTTTGATCTGCAACACGCGTTTGGCCTTTGCCGCAGTCTCCGTCACGGGGCGCCTCCCGGCCCGCTTTTCAAGGCGCGGCATCCCCGCGCGGGCGGGCGCGGAACACCACGAAGTGCGACAGCGAGAAATTGACCGCGAAGCTGACCGCAATCGCCGCCACTTTGGCCGCCCAAGCCGGAACGTGAGCGAGCTCGACCAGGCACCAGACCGTCGCCGTATTGGCGAAGAACCCGGCGACTTGCGACAGTGCGAAGCCGATATATCTTTTGACGCCCAGCTTGCGCCCAGATTCGGCGGCAAAGGTGATGGTCGAATTCAAGACGTAGGAGCCCGTCACGGCAATGACCCACGCCAGCGTATTCGCGGCGATGATCGGCAACACCAAATAGTAGTAGGCGAAGGAAAACACGCCGAAATCGACGGCCGAGTTGACGAGTCCGACCAGACCAAAACTCAGAGCCTTCAACACCAAGGCGCGCTCGTGCCAGGCCTTGTCGAGACGGGCGAAAATATCTTGCAGCGGCGCTGGAATCATCGCGTTTCGATTACCACGTTCGCCACGAGCCTTCCATGCAGAGGCGACAGAACTGGCGCTTTGCGCTATAGAACGCGCTGACGGCAAGCGCCTTAGGTTAACGCGAATGGCTGCCAAACCGAGCAAATCCGCCCGTGCACGCGCCCCGGGGCTTTCGATCGTGGTGCCGCTGTTCAACGAGGCGAACGGGCTCGCCCATCTCCATGCACGCATCCAGGAGGTAGCGGGCCGGCTCAAATCCGAGCGTGGGCTGGTCATCGAAATCGTCTATGTCGACGACGGCAGCCGTGACTCGACAAGCGACATCGCCAAGTCGCTGCCCGCCGGCGGCCTCGACGTCCAGGTCGTCACCTTGTCGCGCAATTTCGGCAAGGAGGCGGCGCTGCTCGCCGGCCTCGACCACGCCCGCCTCGGCGCCGTGTTGTTCATGGACGGCGACGGCCAGCATCCGCCGAGCCTGATCGAGACCCTGGTCAAGCGCTGGCTCGACGACGGCTACGACGTCGTCTATACCGCCAAGGCGCATCGCGAGAACGAGCCCTGGCTGCGCCGCACCGGCGTGCACTGGTTCTACGCTCTGATCAATTGGGGCCAGCGACAGAAAATTCCCGAGGACGCCGGCGATTTCCGCCTGCTGTCGCCGCGCGCGGCGCAGGCGCTGCGGCAGATGCCGGAGCGCAACCGCTTCTTCAAGGGCCTGTCGAGCTGGATCGGCTTCCGCCAGGTACGCGTCGATTACGAGCCGGCGCCGCGCGCCTACGGCATGACGACGTGGAACCTCTGGACGCTGATCGGATTTTCGATCGAGGGCCTGACCTCGTTCACGGTCGCGCCGTTGCGCGCGGCAAGCCTGCTTGGCCTGCTGCTCGCGGCGAGCGCGCTGCTGTTCGGCGGCGCGATGCTGCTGCAAACGCTGATCTACGGCGGCGACGTGCCCGGTTACCCCTCGCTGGTGGTCGGCCTCATGGTGCTCGGCGGTGTGCAGCTCGTCATGATCGGCGTGCTCGGCGAATATGTCGGCAAGCTGCTGTCGGAAATCAAAGCCCGGCCGGTCTATTTTGTCGCCGAGCACAGCCTCAAGAGCGCCGAGGACGAGGCGTCCGGCAAGCCGCGGACGGAAACCCCGCGCGCCGCCGAGTAAGGGCCGGCGCCAGGTGACCGAGGCCACCCGCCACATCTGGCTGTGCGCCGACGACTACGGCATCTCGCCGGCGGTGAACGCCGGCATCCGCGAATTGATCCTGCGCGGGCGGCTCAACGCCACCTCGGTGATGATGGCGGCGCCGCATCTGTCGGCGGACGAGGCCGACAGCCTGGAGATGCTCAATTCGGGCAGAAAGCGCGCCGCAATCGGCCTGCACGTCACCCTGACCGGCCCGTTTGCGCCGATGAGCGAGGGCTTCAGGCCGCTGCGCCACGGCCGCTTTCTGCCCAACACGCAGAAGATGCGCAAAGCGATCCTGCAGCGGCTCGAACCCGAACTGCTGGCGATCGAGATCGCCACGCAGCTGCGCGCTTTCATCGACGCCTTCGGTCACACACCCGATTTCGTCGACGGCCATCAGCACGTCCACCTGGTGCCGCAGGTGCGCGGCGCCCTGCTCAAGGTCGTCGCCGAGGCGGCACCCAATGCGTGGGTGCGGCAATGCGGCCGGGCGCGGGCTGCGCGGCGGCTGCGCGACGCCAAGGCGCTGACGCTCGACGTACTCAGCCTCGGTTTGCGAAGCGCCGCCCGTCGCAAGGGCATCGCGACCAATCCGGCCTTTGCCGGAGCCTATGACTTCAATACCAAGACGCCGTTCGCCGAGCTTTTTCCGCGCTTCCTCGAAGGCCTGCCGGAAGGCGGCGTGGTGATGTGCCATCCGGGCCACGTCGACAGGGAACTGGAGGCGCTCGACCCGCTGACGCAGCAACGCGAGCGGGAGTTTTCCTATTTCAGCTCCGATGAGTTTCCCGGCGTGCTCGCCGCACACGGACTGGCGCTGGCGCAGCCCTAAAGCACCACCACTTTGGTGCCGATCTTGACGCGGTCGTAGAGGTCGATGACGTCGACATTGCGCATGCGGATGCAGCCCGACGAGACGTTGTGGCCGATGGTCCACGGCTCGTTCGAGCCGTGGATGCGGTAGAGCGTCGAGCCGAGATACATGGCGCGGGCGCCGAGCGGATTGTTCGGACCGCCGGACATGAAATGCGGCAGGCCCGGCTGGCGCTCCAGCATCTCCTTGGGCGGCACCCAGTCCGGCCATTCCTTCTTGGCCGAGATGGCGTGCGTGCCGGCCCAGGTGAAGCCGGGGCGGCCGACACCGATGCCGTAGCGCAACGCCCTGCCGCCGTCTTCGACCAGATAGAGGAAGTGGTTTGGCGTATCGATGACGATGGTGCCAGGGGCTTCCTTGCCGCTGTAGGCCACTTCCTGACGCAGGAACTGCGGGTCCATGCGGTAGCCTTGCGCCGGCTGCTCCAGCATCGGGTCGATCTGCGTCGGCGCACTGACATAGGTCGGCTGCTGCGGCGGCGCCGGGTAGAGATTGGGCGGCGGCGCAGCAACCCGCGGGGCAGGCCCGTGCTCGCCGAACAGGAATTCGATGAAGCCGCCGCCGAGATTGCCTGGCGGCGGCGGCACCATCACCACCATTGGCGGCGTCGCCGGCGTCTGTGCGGCAGCCAAACACGGCAGCAGTGCGGTGACAGCGGCGAAGAAAATGCGGCGCATCGGAGGACTCACAAACGCGACGCGCAAAGTACAAGCTTAAACAGCAACCGTTTGGTAAACCGGCCTTGTCGCACGCCCGCATATAACCGCCGGCACCGCGTTTCGTGGCGTTAGAGTTTATTTTGCGTAAAACGCGAACCAGCATGGTAAACGCGCGGTTTAATCGAACGGCGCAACGCGGTGTTAAGCGCTCGCCGGGTAGAACCTCTCCGGGGAAAGTTGGGGGCGGCCCGTGCAGCGCAAGGTTTTCCGCGTCGAACAAATGTTCGCCGAACGGCGCAAAGCGGCGACTCCCGCGCGTGAAGCGATCGATCAGCTCAAGGCGCTTGGCGAACTCGGCCGCCGCGACATCGGCGGCGACGAGCTTCGGCGCGAGCTCGCTTCGGTGCAGGAAGCCATTGCGCACAACAAGCGCGAGCT
>Ga0070741_10016233_pt1 | contig 12466 bp, 5 predicted proteins | sample Coa_R1_4_FD_66440 | JGI IMG/M metagenome (GOLD analysis project Ga0070741, IMG submission 66440) | Surface soil microbial communities from Centralia Pennsylvania, which are recovering from an underground coalmine fire - Coalmine... | ecosystem: Environmental > Terrestrial > Soil > Unclassified ...
GTTAGCATATCGATAGAGAGAAGCAACCAGGGGGCCTGTATGAAACGCAGCGGGCCACGAATCATACTCGAAGCTGAGAGGAAAGAAGGATGGTACTGCATCACCATCTGCTTTACCACCTATATCTTCCCATGTGAAATAGGCTTGCCGTTTGGCAGCTTCTTTTAGAGATCTGTCAACCGAGGTCAGAACCTGTTCAAAGGGGAGGTCTTTTTCAAAGTGTGCATGGATAGGGACAAAACGAGTGTAGAGTCCCATTGAAGTCAGCAGATCCTCGTAAATGCGCCCATCGCAGGCTGTACCAACCAGAAAATCTGTGGTGTCACTGAGACGCTGGAGCATAATCTGCCAGCAGGCCAAAAAGCACGCGGAGACCGAAACTCCATAGCGCTGAGCCAGATTGCTGATCTGCATAGAAAGAGCCTTCTCCACAGAAAACTCATGCATGTTGGGTGCAAAGGCATTGGTGACTTCTGCACCTGTGAGGAGGCTTTCCTGACCATATACGGGTTTAAAAGGCCAGGGCATTGCACCAAGTTGATGTAGATCTATTTCACGCCAATACTCCCGTTGAGGCGCGGCGTCAGCATCAAGTAGCAATTCGTCTTGCCAGGCGGCGACATCAGCATATTGCAGTGGCTGTTCCTCACTATGACCTTCACCGCCATAGTAGGAAGCGTATTCGCACAGAAGGTCTTCAATAAAGAGCTTGAGTGCAGATGTATCCGCGCACAAAGCAGGTAAACGAATACACAATACATGAGAGTTTGAAGACAATCGTAGTAACCAGGTAGCCAGGGGAGAACTCTGCCCCAGATGAAATGCTTCTACCTGCTGCAGGAGGGTAGTAAGCTCGCCAATTTGTGCGCGTTGATATGATATGTTCAAGCTTTCTATATCGACAACCGGGCATGAGTAGCTTTGCACATCACCTATGACCTGTATAGGAATATCGGTACCAGGCAAAAGATGAAAGGTAGTGCGCAGAATTTCATGTCGCTCAACCACCCCCTGCAATGCCTTTACGAACATCTCTATATGCAGATTTCCGTCCAACATAATCGCACATTGAGTTTGATATGCAAGGCTATTTTTTTGTAAAGACCACAGACGGTTCTGCTGGATGGAAAGACGCGAGCCTTTTAAATCAATTGCTTGCATTTGTTTTCTATTCCTCCTTACATAACTTTGTCATGGAAGTCTAGTAATTCCATGACGCTTAGCATCTCTTAGCTTACGTTGCTGTGTCTCATCAAATAGAGCTTCCTGGCTCCGTTGCCGCTCTTTTTCTTCTTCAGAATACATCTCCAACATTTCTATAGAAGCGTCGAGAGAAGTAACAATGCTCTGCAACAATATCTCAAAATGCTTAATCATGCGCAAAATAGTGCTGTGATTAAACAGGTCTGCACGATAACCCACATATCCAACCAGTCTTCCATCTCTTTCCTCTAGAAACACTGACAGATCAAATTTTGCCGTTTGAGCCTCAATATCTACAGGACTGAATACCAGCCCTTGAGGCTTGAGTGATGATAATGGAATATTTTGCATGACGAACAACACATTCACCAACGGAACCTGCTGCATTGTCCTTTCCAGCCGGAGCGCCTCAACAAGTTTGTCAAAAGGCAGGTCCTGATGTGCATAGGCATTAAGAACTGTGACACACACACGTCGTAATAGGTCACGAAAGGTATCTTGAGCACTTAGTTGTGTACGTAGGACAAGCAGGTTGACGAAGAAGCCAACAACCTGCTCGGTTTCTATGAGCGTTCGATTGGCAATATCCGTTCCTACGACGATATCTTGACTTCGCGAATAACGAGAGAGCAGGACCTGGAAGGCCGCCAGTAACGTCATAAATAGCGTTACGCCTTCTCGACGGCTCAGAGCCACTAGCTCTTGAGAGAGTTCGACAGGTAGGGCAAAAAGGTGGGAGGCACCACGATTATTGAGCACCTTTGGTCGTGGCCGATCAGTTGGTAACTCCAGAGCGGTAGCCCCTCTCAGTTGCTTTTTCCAGTAAGCGATAAGAGAATCCAACACTTCACCATTCAGCCAGGAACGTTGCCAGTGCGCAAAATCAACATACTGGATAGGAAGTGGTATCAGAGGAGATGGAAGCTCCTGAGAGAACGCTTCATAGAGCACCGATAGTTCATTCAGGAATATGCTCACTGACCAGGCATCAAAGATAATGTGGTGCAGCACAAAAAATAATACGTGTTCCTCATCCCCTAAACGTAATAACCACGAGCGCCATAGTGGTCCCTGGCTTAAATCAAATGGTTGCATCATTTCTCTATTGATTACACGAGCTATTTCAGAGGTTTGTTCATCCCGACCTACCATTTGCAGGTCCGCTCTTTGTAGCTTTACAGGCAGATGAGGACTGATCATTTGAGTGGGCTGCCCCTGTTTAAGAACAATTGTAGTTCGTAAGCTCTCGTGACGCAGTACGATCTCCTGGATACATTTCTCAAGGATTGTAATATTCAGTTGCCCCTGTATTCTGAATGCAAAAGGCAGGTTATAAGCAGAGCTGTCTGACGCGGCCTGGCTCAAAAACCATATGCGTTGTTGAGCAAATGAAAGCGGCATGGTCTGCTCACGGGCAATCGACATAAGCGATGGAGCAACTGGTCGCTCCTGGCGAAGCCTCAACTCAACATATTGGGCCAGTTCCGCTACAGAAGGTGCCTCAAACAGTAGGCGCAACGGCACTTCGATTTGCATCATCTTGCGAATGCGGGATATCACTTGCGTTGCTAGTAGGGAGTGCCCCCCCAGTTCAAAGAAGCTCTCGTGGATGCCTACTCGTTCTCGTCTAAGAAGCTCACAATAGATGCCTGCCAGCATTTCTTCAACCGGCGTGTGAGCATCTACGATCTGCTCATCGGATTGGTAATCTTCCCTGTTTGGTTCTGGCAATGCCCGGCGATCTATTTTTCCACTGAGCGTCAGGGGCAAGGCGTCCAACATGACGAATGCAGTGGGTATCATGTAGCCGGGGAGCTTTTCCTGCAAGTACTTGCGCAATTCGGCTCCAGAGGGGAGCGTTAACAGATCTGTACCCACAATATACGCAACCAGTTGCTTATCCCTTCCCTCGTCTTCCCAAGTGTATACAACACATTCACGGACGGCTGGATGGTGGGCTAATAGCGATTCTATCTCTCCCAGTTCGATACGGAAGCCACGCACCTTCACTTGCTGGTCCAGACGCCCTCGATATTCAATAGCGCCATCTTCACGATAGCAGGCTATATCGCCAGTTTTGTACAGCAGCGAACCTGATATTTCAGGGAAAGGATTCGAGATAAATTTCTCTGCAGTGAGCAGGCTGTCATTTACATAGCCCGCCCCAACACACTCCCCAGCTATATGAAGCTCTCCGGGCAGGTGTGGAGGAACTATATGGAGCTTCTCATCCAGGATAAGCAGTTGCGTATTGGAAATGGGATAACCGATAGGCACGGAGGTTTCTAAGATCTGCTTCCAGTCGTTGAGGCAATAGAACGCAACAACATCTGAGCACTCGGTAGGCCCGTAGGTGTTTACGACCTCCGTTTGAAAATCGGTATATTCTATCCACTTCTGTAACCGTTGCACAGAGATAGGCTCTCCACCTAAAAATACATAGCGTAACGACCGCAATTTAGCGAAGGCATCATGATCTGCATCATCGACAAAAGGATAAAACATACTTGGCGTGCAATTGAGCAGAGTAATCATTTTTTCCGCAATACTTTGACTGAGCACAGTCACATCATGATACCGCGAGGAAGATAGACATACTGTGCCCCCGGCAATCAAAGGAGCGAAGATATTTTTCTGCGTTAGATCGAAGCTCAAAGAGGTAATCATGAGGGTTTTGTCAGAAGCGGAAATTTGAAACTCGCTCACAAACCAATGGAGCAGGTTCATCAATCCACGATGATAGACACCCGCACCCTTAGGCTGTCCAGTAGAACCTGATGTGAAAATCACATAAGCCATATCGTCAGCATTCACTCTATGTGCTGGATTGGTTGTGCTCTCCTTAGCAATTACTTCCTGGTCTGTATCGAGATACACAATGCTTTTCAGAGGGTAAGACGCTTCCTGACGCAAGCGGGTCTGCGTTACGAGCACAGATACATGCGCTTGCTGGAGCATATAGACGAACCGCTCTTGTGGAGACTCAGGATCAAGCGGGACGTAGACACCTCCAGCTTTGAGAATACCGAAAAGCCCTACAACCATATCAAGTGAGCGCTCAACACAAATCCCTACACATACACCAGATCCCACGCCAAATGTTTGCAAATAGTGGGCTAGCTGGTTAGCCCGCTGGTTGAGCTGTTGATATGTAATATAGTCATGCTCATAGATAAGCGCGACAGCATCAGGTGTACATTCAGCCTGGGCCTCGAAGAGGTACGGAAGACAATCATTACGATTACGTGAAACATACGTATCGTTCCATTCAACAAGTATGTGCTGCTGTTCTTTTTTACTGAGTAATGGCAAGTCACTTAGCCGGCGATATGGATCAGCAACAATGCCTTCTAGAAGGGTCAGGTAAGACTCTATCATACGTTGGATCGTATGTTGCTCGAACAGATCCGTACTGTACTCCACCACGCCATTTATTTCTTGTTCACCCTCAAACAGCTCAAAACTCAGATCGAATTTGGCAGTGGCATTACCAAATGGCAGAAACTTCAGCTTCAAATCCCCCACTTCCAGGTTTTCTACTGGCACTTTTTGTAAGTTAAAGAGAACCTGGAAAAGGGTTGAACGGCTCAAATCACGTTCGGGCCACAGCTCAGCTACGATCAATTCAAATGGAACATCTTGATATTCCAGAGCGCCTTGAACTGACCTGCCTACGCGCCTGGAGAGTTCGCTGAAAGTTGGATCATCTGACAAATTTGAACGCAACACCAATGTATTTACAAAGTATCCGATTACTCCCTGAACTTCAGGCTGTGAGCGATTGGCGAAAGGGACACCTACAGCAATATCTGTTTGTTTTGTATAACGGAAGAGCAATATTTTAAACGCTGCCATTAAGAGTGTGAAGGGCGTCTCCCCCTCACGTCGGCTTAACTCCTTTACTCTAGCGAAGAGGGAAGGAGCTAACTGAAAGGATTGGCGCGCTCCACGGAACGTTTGAGCGGGAGGACGAGCGTGATCGGTTGGCAATTCCAGTGGTACAATCCCATCAAGTTGTTGTCGCCAATAGGCAAGTCGATTAGAAAGAAGTTCTCCTTGCAAGTGTTGGCGCTGCCAGACAGAGAAATCAGCATATTGAACAGGCAGATCGGGGAGTGGAGAAGAGCCGCCTGAGAGAAAAGCCTCATAGAGTACGATCATTTCCTGACTAAAAACACCCACCGATAGGTTATCACAGATAATATGATGCATCGTCAGCACTAACATATGTTCATGGTTGCTCTTGCTGATGAGCAATACACGGAATAATGGTCCAGTTTTCAAATCAAACGAGTATCTCGTCTCATTATGTATTATTTGTTTTTCTTCTATATCTCGTTGTGTTGGTGAGAGCAGGCTTAAATCTACTATTGGTAAGTGGAACCTAGCGCTGGCCTCAATAATCTGTACAGGTTGATCTTCCTGGAGCTGAAAAATTGTACGCAGGCTTTCATGCCGCCGCACAAGTTCACGCAAGGCTCGCTCTAAAAACTCTACTTTCAATGGGCCTGAGATATGTAGAGCTATATATGCGTTATAGAAAGGATGGCCTGGAAACAGTTGATCCAAGATCCACAACTGCTGCTGATTGAAAGACAATGGAACATGGTTTTGCTGCTGACGACGAGGAATATTCTGTAGAGTAAAAACATCGGTAACTTTACCTCGCCTCCACTTCTCAAGAAGCGCTTTTCTAGATGCAGAGAGACGTGACTGCTGGGTAATGATATCTTTAGAGCTGGACAAGCTACACCTCCAGAGTATGCATTTACGCGTAAAACCGATCGTCTACAAGATTCTGAATCTCTTCTTCAGACATCTCCTCCACTTTTTTAACAATAATTTCGTCAATACATTCAGCGATGTTCGCAATAGTACGCAATTCAAGGATATATGCAGGAGATAGCCTCAGTTGGAAGACCTCACTTATCCGCAAGACAAGTTTCGTAGCCTGAAGAGAGTTTCCTCCCAGTTCATAGAAGCTGTCATGCACTCCGATTCTCTCAATGCCAAAGATTTCTTGCCAGATGGCAACAAGTACTTGCTCCATCTCGTTACGGGGAGCAACATAGGTTGTGGTGTATTCAGATCGTGAACGTAATGGTCTGGATAGGAGATGAGCCGCAGGTTCATTCTCACTGGCTTGTGCTTCTTCATGCTCAGTAGCAATTGTATCGGAGGGAGCAAAGAAGCGCTCTGGAGGGGTACTGATCGTCTCAACATCAAAGCCCTCAAGCCAAAGACGTTCTCGCTGCCAGGCATAAGTAGGTAGACTGGTACAACGAGCATTGTCTCCATAGAGTGCAGACCATTCTACTGTAGATCCCTGGGTATAGAGAATGCCTAGACTTTCTAGCAAGACAGAGAAACTCTCGTGCCCCTGGCGCATCGATGAAACAAGTGTTCCCACCTGGTCCCGATCGCATAACCGTGCAAACACTGCACCAGATAATGCAGAGGGAGATCCCAGATCCACGAAGACGCCATAGTTATCTGCAAGCATCTGATCAATCGAGGCGATGGAAAGATCAGGGACGCTTGCCAACTCCTGCCACGGCATTTCGATCAGGATCTGAGGATCGGTGATCAGGCCCTCGCTAGCAGAGTAGAGAGGTATAGCCCCCCTCTTGTCTTGCAATTTCTCTTTTTCGCTCGCTGCTTGCTCATTCGTACGAACAAGCTCTACCTGAGTAAACTCCTGGCGCATGGCACGAGCGATAAGCTGTACTGCAATGTCGGTTGTCAGCATACCCGCTATAGAGGCTGCGGCAATCTCACCAAAGCCTTCACCCAGGATTGCATCTGGCATAATACCCCAGGAGTGCCACAAGGCAGCCAAAGCCATCTGTAACGTAAAGCACACTGAAGGACTCAGCGACACCTTTTTAGATGGTGAAGTGGGAAGGGCCCGGATCTCATCCTTAACGGATCGCCCTAGATAGCGACGGAATAGTTGATCGCATTCATCAACAACGGTTCTGAACGCAGCCTGTCTATAAAGAAACTGGTAATTTCCCACGGCATCTACAGGGATCTGATGAGCTAACATAAACGCTAGCTTCCGTGATCGGCCAGACTGCGTGTTTTGCTGCTGCCATTGTCTTTGCAAGAGAGCATCCAATGCAGCGGCGGCTTCTTGAGGGGAGTGAGCCCTGACAGTTAGACGATGGCGATGATGAGTTCTACGCACACTTGCCGTGTAGCAAATATCGGACCAGGAAGTTGTTGGACCTGCTGCTTCGGCACGCAAAAAGTCTCTCAATGTCGCAGCCTGGGCGTACAAAGCTTCTTTGCTTCGTGCAGAAACAGGAAGCAAGCGCAGACTCTCATAAGCATGTTCATCAGATACCTTTTCAGCCTGACGAGGAAATGCCGATAAGACCGCGTGAGCATTCGCGCCAGTAAACGCAAGAGTGGTGACTCCTGCATAGGCAATACCTTGTTTCTCAGGCCAGGGACAGGTTGTTCGAGGCACAGCTAACTGCCAATCCTCTAATGCAATATCTGAATTAATGGTTTGTAGATTCAAGATCGGCGGAATTTGTTGGTGATAGAGTGAAAGCGCTACTTTAATAATGCTAGCTATTCCGGCCGCCGCTTCTAGATGGCCGATATTGGTCTTGACAGATCCAATCATGCATGCATGCTTACGCTCTGCACTTGCTCCTATCACTGCTCCCAGGGCCTTTGTCTCTACAGCATCCCCCAACTGAAAGCCTGTCCCATGCAGTTCCACATAATCTACATCTGCCGGATTCACTCCAGCTTTGCGATAGGCTTCGCGCAGCAGCGCTTCTTGTGCAGCCTGACTTGTTGCGATGATCCATTCATTGTGCCCATTGTGATTGATGGCTACACCATGAATGAGTGCATAGACACGATCAGTCGGGTGCAGGTCAGCAAGCCGCTTGAGCACAACCACTCCTGCCCCCTCTCCACGTACAAAGCCATCGGCACTGGCATCGAGCGTTTTGCACCGACCATCAGGAGAAAGTAAACCAGCTTTGGATACCATGATCGTGCCATCCGGTGAAACCATGACATTGACACCCCCGGCCAGCGCCAGTGACGCATCTCCTGTCCATAAACTTTGACACGCATAATAGACGGCAGCCAGTGACGAGCTACAGCCAGCATCTAATGAAACGCTCGGCCCTTTTAGATCGAAGATATAAGACAAGCGATTGGCAGCAAAGCAACTGGCATTTCCTGTAGGTGTGTAACCGTCAAGTTGCGACCAGTTTCTAGACTGCACTCGCAGATAATCGCTCCACCCGATGCCGATGGCAACGCTCGTTTGACTACCAGCTATCTGCGTAAGAGGTAAACCAGCATCTTCCAGGGCCTCCCAGGCCACTTCCAGCAAGAGTCGATGCTGAGGATCTATATATTTGGCTTCACGAGGAGAAATACGAAACGTTCTCCAGTCAAACTGATCGATCTGATCAAGAAAACCACCCCAGCGACTGACCATTTTTCCAGGTTGCATAGGATCTGGATCATACAGTTCATCTACGTTCCAGCGATTGGCAGGGACTTCACGAATGCCACTCTTACCTTCGGTAAGCAATTTCCAGAACTCATGGGGATTACCTGCCCCGGGAAAACGACATCCTATCCCTACGATGGCAATGGGATCCAGCTGAACATCTCGCATAACTATTCTTCCTCAGGTTTCCTCAGAACTTCTCGTAAAACTCTTTCAAGCTCCTATAGAAGAGAACTATGAAATTATGCCAGGGCCTTAAAAGGGCAATCAAACTCCATCTGGAGTAGCCGACATTTCTTGCTTGCTGGCCATAACCATATCAGTAATCACGCTTAAATTCATGAAGTTCTCAGCGATCATCTGATCGTTTGGAATATCAACATTAAACTGTGTGCGGATAAAAGTTAGCAGGCGCACTATTTCTAAAGAATTGATCACTCCCCACTCCAGGAGTGGAGTCGTCTCATCCAGGCCGATGTTCTTACCATCTAACACCTGTTTTGTAATGTAGTTTTTCAATTGTTCCAAAACTTCGATACGTTGCATCATTTTGCTCCTTTTGATTGTATTGTGTGGTCATAGCTTGAAAGAGTCTGACGATCTATTTTGCCATTTCTTGTGCGTGGAAGTGCAGAAGTCACCCGGACCTCGTCCACGATCATGTAGCGAGGCAAACGCGCAGCACAATGACGTTTGATCTCCAGGAGTGAAGGAATCTCTTCACCGACAGGAACCACGAAAGCAATTAAACGAGCTTCCAGATCTGCACCCATTACCAATACAGCCGCCTCATGGATCGCCGGATGTTCCTCCAGAGCAGCTTCGATATCACCAGGCTCAACACGATGACCACGCACCTTGACCATGTGATCGCGGCGGCCCACGTAGGCATAATTCCCATCGGCCAACACACGTACCAGATCACCGGTTGCATAGGGCCTGTTTCCGTATGCTGGTTTTCCCCAATATCCAACCATTACAGTCGGACCTGCCACCATAAGCTCACCCTCTTCCCCTGCTTGAGCACGAGTGCCATCCTCTTTCTGTGCCCAGACGGTATCTCCAGAGCAAGCTTTTCCAATGGGTACTGGCTTATGCCAGTCATCTGGAAGATGCGTTACCTCATAATAAGTACAGACATTGGTTTCAGTCGGACCATAGAGATTCAAAAAGCGCACTTCAGGCCAGCGTTTATACAGTCTGCGTAAATGCTTAACAGGAAATGGTTCACCGGCAAAAAGGATGGCGCGTAGTGGGAGAGAAGGGACTTCCAGTAGCACTCCTTGCTCCATCATAAGCGTGAGCACCGATGGTACCGAGTACCATACTGTCAACCCTTCTTGCATAAGAAAGCTGACCAGTTGCTGAGGCACATAAGAGAGACCATCAGGAATGAGATAGACTGTGGCTCCTACATGAAAAGCAACATAGAGATCAAGCACGGAGAGATCGAAGTGGAATGGTGCGTGATTAGCAAAGCGATCATCTGCCGTTGAACTGAGCATAGCAGATGCCCACTCAATAAACGCGAGTGCATTACGATTGCTAATGCTCACGCCTTTAGGCTTCCCTGTCGATCCAGATGTATATAAAATGTACGCAATATCGTCGTCTGTAGACTCCGGCCACTGTCCCGGCGCATCAGAAAAAGCGCTGAGATCATCGCGATCAATACAGAGACTGGCTATATGTTGCAGATCATCGGTCAGCACTGTCGATGCCCGCTGCTGCATCGTCACCAGAGCGCGCATAGAGCAGTCATCTATAATAGTGCGAATACGCGCAGCAGGGCTGAAGGGATCTAGAGGAACGTATATTGCGTTTAGACGCAATGCAGCTTGCATAGCAGCAACAGCATACGCGGATTTCCCCAGCCAGATGCCCACGCGGTCTCCAGGATAAACGCCAAGCTCTGTAAGCGCGTATGCTAAACGGTTAGCCAGACGATCCAGTTCCCCATACGTCAAATGCGTATCGTGGTCTTTCACTGCTATTGCATCAGGCATATTCTGTGCACTGCGCATGACCAGATTTCGCAAGCTCATAATCCTAACTCACTCGCAATAATATCGTACTGCATTTCAGAGGTTCCCGAAAAAATGGTAGAAGGAATAGCATCGCGCAGCATTGTTTCGATACCGTATTCACTGTTAATACCTTTGGAACCATGAATATGAATGGCATCGAGTCCCCCAAGGACAGCCGCCTGACTCACAGCCAGCTTAGACAAGGCAATATCCAAGACGGCATTTTGCCCTTGAGCAAAGTTCCAACAGGCACGGTAGAGCATGAGACGCGCGGCCTCAAGGCGTAATTTCATAGCGGCTAACTGATGCGCAATTACCTGGTGTTTTCCCAATGCTTTGCCAAACTGGCGGCGCTCCCTAACGTAGGCTACTGTCCGCTCAAGCTGACGCTCCATTTGTCCTATGTAGCCTGCAAAAAGGCAAGAGCGCTCCCAAAGCATCGAATGTTTAAAAATCTGTGAGCCCTGACCTTCTTTGCCAAGCCTATTAGCTAGCGGTACACGACAAGCCTTAAAGGAAATCTGGCTGGCTGGAGTACTGGTCAATCCTATTTTGCGAAATGGTTCGCCAATCAGCAGACCTGGAGTATCCTTCTCGACCACAAAAGCTGTAATACCCAGGTATCCATGAGCAGGGTTTGTTGTTGCATAAACGACAAAAAGATCTGCTACAGGAGCATTACTGACATAACTTTTGTGACCCTCCAGTATGTATACATTCCCGTCACGAGTAGCACGGGTTGTTAGCGCAAAGATATCGGAACCGGCATTCTCTTCCGTAATAGCGTTTGCCCCGATGAGCGTTCCATTACATAATCCCGGTAAAATTCTGATTTTCAATGCCTCTTCTGCATATTCTGCTATCGGCATCGTGCAAGCAAAAAGATGAGCAGATAGGGAAAAAACAAGGCCCATATCCTCACAACCACGACCAAAGGCTTCAATAATGCGAGCGGTCGTCAATGCATCATATCCACCTCCACCGTAGTCTTTAGATACACTCAATCCTGGAAGATGCATATCTGCACATTGTTGCCATTGTGCCCGTGTCCAGAATTGATCTAAGAGGGTATGATGTAGTTCATTCTGTGCCCATGACAATGTCCGGGCATAGAGTGCATCCTGCATTTGTGACCATGAGAAATCCATATTTTTACTCCAGTAACATATGACTTTTTTACAGCACACTTTGCTCTATCACTTCTTCCTGTCCACTCGATACTACCGTTGAACGATAGCCGAGGAGAGGTAAGAGAGGTGAAGCCATCATTGTGGTGATAAGCGCCATAATAACGAGCATTGTGAATAAAGTAGGAGAAAGTACGCCCAATTCAAAGCCAAGATTGAGAACGATCAACTCAACTAACCCACGCGTATTCATCAGTACGCCAACACTAAATGCATTCTTCCATGTTTCCCCTGTCACACGTGCTGAAAAGGTTCCGCCCGAAATTTTTCCTACACAGGCTGCCAGCAGAATGAGCAGACAGATAAGCCATAGACCTGGCCCATGAATGAGTCCTATTTGCGTGCGTAACCCACTAAAAACAAAGAATAGTGGCAAAAAAAGCAAATTATTGATCTGATCCATACCACGAATTTGTGCTATAAAGGTGACATTGCGTGGTAGAATAACGCCCGCAAGAAATGCTCCAAAGACTGGATGAATGCCAATTGCATTTGTAATATAAGCGGACGACAACAGGATGAGAACACTTAAGGCAATGAGTACTGCTCTTGATTGAATA
>Ga0070741_10016234_pt1 | contig 12466 bp, 12 predicted proteins | sample Coa_R1_4_FD_66440 | JGI IMG/M metagenome (GOLD analysis project Ga0070741, IMG submission 66440) | Surface soil microbial communities from Centralia Pennsylvania, which are recovering from an underground coalmine fire - Coalmine... | ecosystem: Environmental > Terrestrial > Soil > Unclassified ...
CTGCCCGGCCCATCAGAAAGGCCCTGGAGTTAGTACGGATCTAGGGCACCCCAGATGCTTCACGAACTGAAGCATCTCCCGAATATCTCCCGAGGCGTTTACCCAGGGACCTTCGTGGGCTCACTTTGAGGATCGGGTTCGTCCTCACTGAGGGAGCGTTCGTATCGGTAGACGGGAACGCCCGAAGGTGTCAGGGCCATATCGCTTAGGACGTACAGGTGGCGTTCCGCGGGACCGGTCTTCCACACAACGGGCGACGGCCACCGGCCTTCAGCGTCGTGGTCCTTCACGGTGAGGTTCGGGTCGGAACCGAGAGGACCGTCCTCTGCAATGGCCCGGTGAGCGCCCATCAGGTTTCGTCCTCCTGCAGGAAGTACTCCTCGAAGGCCCGCAGGAAGTAGCCGTAAAACCAGCAACGAAACGTAGCCTCGACGGCCGCCGCGAACTCCGCACTGTCTAGAAGCGCCCGGTACTCCTCGCTTTCGAGGACGGCCTCCATCTCCGAATCGTCGTTAGGAAACTCGTGCATCTCGCTCGCAACGGTCGCCCCACACATTTGTCCGGCGATGGTCAGCTGCGCTTCGCGTCCTACGCCCGGAACTACCGCCAGCAATGAGCCCTCAGCCTCCGGGTCCTCGATAGAGGAGCCAGAAAGCGGTTCGTGCATCGCAAAGCGCGCTGCACACTGGCTAAGCCCTTCGGCCGTGGTCTCCGCAGTGCCTGGATTGTTTAGACAGGTCTGCAGCGCATCGCGTACTTCCTCGCTTGGAATCCCGGCTCCCGCTACGGAAGTGCCTTCTGCGAAGCGGATGAAGTAGCCCAGGCGTGCGACCCACTCCATCGTTTCCCGTTGTACTGGACCAGCCGCGTCGGGCGAGATCCGGGTTATCTCCGGGTAGACCGCCCGGAGAAGCTGGACAACGTGTTCAGGCGGTTCCGCAGCCGAAGCGAGCTCGTACGCATGGTGCCTAATCGTGTCAATGAGCTCGTCGTCAACGGGGCTTTCATCAACGGGACTTTCAGCACTCTCGTTGGTCATGTACCCGTCCTGTGCCTCTTCCCAACCGTGCGAGATCCGCGCTGTGAGGGTGCCCCAGTTCGTGCGGTTGTCCGCCATCCCCTCCACGACGAAGCCGCACGCGCGGCACTCGTTCTCTCCGAGCCAAAGCTTCTCTTTGCAGTTCGGGCACGAGGCGTGCAGGTCGACGATCTCCCGCCAGTGCATCTCCCCGAGCCCCTCGAACGCCGGGGTGCTGCGAGCAATCGTGAATCCGCATGCGAGCTCGAGGGCGCGCGCACAGATCAGAGCGGCCGCGAGATTGAGGTTCGAGGACTGCGACCGCTCGAAAGCTTCGGCGATGAAACGCTCGTCCTCGGGCTGGACCGGGAAGTGCTCGCGAACCACCGCGGCGTCCTCGTCCTCCACCGTTTCGGCCACCGCGAGGGTGAGCATGACGCTCGCTCGCGCCGCGCCCTCCGGGGTCATCTCGTTGTCAAGTCGCCTGCTCGCCTTCTTGTCCACCTTCCGGCCGACGGCGGGGAACATCCCCTTCGAGTAGACCAACAGGTGGAAGCCAGCGTCGTGGACCAGAGCGAACGCCTTCTCGGCCGGCGTGGTTGGCTCGGGGCGGCTTGGTGGGACCTGCACCTCCACACCGGCCTGCTCTGCAAGGAGCTCGAGCGTTTGCCAGGCACGCCGGTTTCCCTTCCGCCACATTGCCTCTTCAAACACGCGCCGACCGTACGCGACCGCGGGGACACCTGCAAGCCGTCACGGAAAAGACTGCCCTTGCGTATGCATCGAGGCGCGACCGCAGGCGTTGCCCATGGAGAAGGCCGTAGGTTCGCGGAACCGTTTCAGGATGCCGCGGATGGTTGGGAGGCCAGCCGAGCGCAATCGCGGATGAGCCACACCGGCAGCCTGCTCCGCTGATGCCGCCGTCCAGACGGGTTGCAACGATTGGAGCCATGGCCGACGCGCCAACAGAGTCGCCTGATATCGAGCTACTGCACCCGTTCTATCTCGATACGGACATGTCGATGGCATTCGCGGCGGCACTCGCGGGTGGCGTCGCCCTCACGCGCGAGGAGGTCGAGCGCGAGGATCAACAGTCACAGGCGGTAAAGAACCTTCGCGGCAACCTTCGCGCGTTCGGTCTCCTCGGCGGGCTTCTTCTTGGCAGCGGCGAGGCAGGGCGCGAAAGCACCGAGGCGGAAACGGCAGCTTCGGCGTCGCGCCTCGTACGGCAGCACACTGAATCCTCGATCTTCATTGCGCTGCACGACGAGCTTCGGCGAAGCGGTCGACTCCTGGAAGCCCCCGACTTTTCCAAACTTCGTCCTGGCGAGATCGTCTCCATGCAGCTCGGCCCGGCAGTCGCGCCTCTCCGCCGGGTCGTTGACCAGATCCTTCGCCTGCTGGATGTTGTTGCTCCATTCGCCGCCGAAGACGAAGGTCAACAGGGGTCGCGCTCCGGCTCAAAACGCCGGAAACGGGCCCGTGCTAAGCAGGCCGCGGTGGCAGGCGACGACGACGGAGAAGTGAGCCTCCGCCAAATCCGGAATTTGTTCAGAGCCCTGCGCGATGACCTTGACCGGAGCGGGATGGTCGATGTCGTCGTCAAGCCTGAAGACGGTCCCGGGGTGGTGTTGACGCTCGACACTCGGCTGGCCTCGGATCAGACAATCGAGCTGCTCCACACGTCGCGATTTACGGTGATCGGCAAGGTGACGCAGGTCTGGGAGAACGACGAAGAGATCGTGAACCTTTACCGGCGGTCGGTGATCTCATTGGTTCCCGCACTGACCCAGAGCGTTACTTGGTGGATGTTCGCGTTCCTATTCGGGATGGCTTCTGCTATCGACCCAAAAGAGGCAGAGAATGCCGCGAAGCTTGCAGCTGGTCTCGAAGGGCGGGACTGGGACGAGGAGGACGAAGCGACCAGTGGCAAGGAAGATCCGGGATCCGAGTCTGACCAAGAAACGGAGCCGGCTGAAACGGCGAACTCTGGTGACGAAGGCGACAACCAAATCCTGATCGGGGACGTGGCCGCAGAAGCGCTCGCACCAGTTGTGAACGGTCCGGCGCTGCAGATCCTGCCTCTGGCGATTTGCATGTAGCGCCCGGAGCGGAAGCCGAGTTCTTCCGATGAATCCCAAGACCCTCGCAGCCTCGCTCGCAAGCTTGATCGAAGACTCAGACCCATCACGGCTTGAGTTCAGCGATTCGCCTGCGCTACTTGAGGATTGGGTGACTCTCAGGCCGCAGCTGATCGAACTCGCCGCGTTCGACGAGTCGGACAAGGTTCGGGAGGCGGCGCAGAAACTCCGTGACGCAGGAAATGCTCTGTTCGATCTTCTGCCCGAGCCCGACAGGCCGCTGAAGCTCAGCGATCAGGAAGATCTCCTGCGCGACTATCCCCGCCTTCACCGTGCGGCAACTGATGCTGCACAGAAACTGCTCGACGCGATCGCGGCAACGTAGGCGGCTTCCCAAGGGCAGCTCCGCACACACGCACAATCCGGCGGACAGCCCATCACAATGTGCTTGTGGCACGTGACAAGCCGAATCCCACCGTACGTGCCCTTAGGGTCGACGTGGACACGCTCGAGCGTTGGCAGGCGCGTGGCCTGATCCCGGCATCGGCCGCCGCCCCGGGGCACGCCCAGGACGGACGTGCTTGCGCGGATCTCCTCGATCGCCTTCCTTCGCTCGTTCAGGGCGAGGACGTCGAACCGGTGAGCAGCGCCACGCCGATCGACTGATTTCTACGCCCACAAGTTTGTGATGGTCTGTCACCGTGGTGGGTGGGCTTGCGTTGACGATCGGTTTGGGTCTGCAGCCGGTGTCTTTGTCGGGCTGAATTTGGTGGGGGAGATCTGGAGCTCTTTGCGTCTTAGGTGACGTGAGTGGGTCTCTGCTTACGGCAGCTGAGGTGGCCAACGTGCTCGGCGTGCCCACGTCGTGGGTTTACGAGCAATCGCGACTGGGTCGAATTCCCACCGTGACCCTCGGTCGGTATCGGCGTTACCGGCTTGAGGCGATCGAGGCCTGGATCCGCGAGCGCGAGGGCGCATGCGCAAACGGAAACGGTTCCCGGGGCGAAGGCCGTGGCTCGCCGAATCGGGCGGACGAGGCGTAGGCGCGATGCCTGGCCGAGTCAGCGGGCACGTGAAGCTCGCCGAGCGGAAGCGCGGCGACCAGTGGTACGTCAAGTATCGGCTCCCGAGCGGAAAGCAGTTCGAGAAGCGGCTCGGGCCGGCCTGGACCGGACGCGGTCCGGCGCCCGCCGGCCACTACACGCGCAGGACCGTGGAGGCGGAGCTCGAGGCGATCCTGACCGATGCCCGCCGCGGCGCCCTCCCCGATCCGGGCGCCTGGAGCGGCAGGACGTTCGGCGACGCCACGGCGGAGTGGCTGCGGTACACCGAACACGAGAGGGGCCGCAAGCGCTCGACTCTGCGGGACTACCGGAACAGCGTGAACGGGGCGCTGCTTCCGGAGTTCGGCGCCGAGACCCCGCTGGAGGAAATCACCCCGGAGCGGATCGAGTCCTACCGCGCCCGCCTGCTGACCGAGGGCGTCGTCTCGCGGCGGACCGCGCAGAAGCTGATGGTCCTGATGCACGGGATCTGCAGGCGGGCGCGCTCGCTCGGATGGGTGAGGGAGAACCCTGCTGAGACGGTCGAGCGGGTCAGCGTCCCTCGCTCCGGCGAGTTCAACGTGCTGACAGTCTCGCAGGTCGAGGCGATCGGCGCGAAGGCGGAGGGGATGTTCTCCGCGGCGATCGTCGTCGCCGCCTACACCGGCCTGAGGACGGGCGAGCTGCGGGCGTTGCGCTGGCGGGACGTCCACTTCTCGAGCGCCACGATCCAGGTTCGCCGCAATCGGCCAGCGGGCGGGAAGGAGGACCTGCCAAAGTAGGGCAGGGTGCGATCGGTCCCGCTGATGGACGATGCGGCGCGAGCGCTGGACGCGCTCTCGCGGAGGGACGAGTTCACGGCTCCGGACGATCGCGTCTTTCCAAACGAGAACGGCGGGATGCTCGGCGAGGACGCCTTCCGGAAGGCCCTCTACGGGGCGATGGAGGCGGCCGGCGTCGACCGCAAATCGTTCCCGGCGAGAAAGGGCTTCACGTTCCACGACCTGCGGCACACCTTCGGAACCCTGGCCGTGCAGGTGTTCCCGCTCGTCGACATCCAGGCGTACATGGGACACGCGGACATCCAGACGACGATGCGCTATTCGCATCACGTGCCGAAGCGGGACGCTGCCCGTCGCTTCACCGAGGCGATCCAAGCCGAAAAGGCAGACCTCGTCGCCACGGAAGGTCCAGCTCGCCACAGCGCTCAAGCCCAAGCCCTGCAACTCCGAGTTGACGACTAGCGTCGGAGCTACGCTCGACGCGTGCGCGTCTCATTCCCACCGATCTATTCGTTCGCTGATGACTTGAGCGAATTCAGCTCGTTCATCGAGCAACTTGAGCACGCCGCCGACCTGCTGGATCGCGAGCGCCCGGCCGAGCACCGGATGGCCCTCGTGATCCTTGACAGTCTCGCGGACGTTCTGCTGTTCCACCGAGCACAGCGACACATTCAGACTCGAGATTCGTTCTGGCACCGAAAGGCCGGTTACACGAATCAGCAGCGAGACCGGATCTTGATGGACTTCAACCGCAAGGTTCAGATTGCGTCCATCAGCGAGCCTGACTTCCATTACCCGAAGGTCTTGTTGGATGGGCTGGACGCAACCATCTTTCGAATTGCGCACAGCTACCGGAACGCTGCCTACCACCGAGGTCGCCAGAACAAGGCGCTGGGCGCACCGCTTGGCAGGCTCTACGCGCACGCCGTTTCGCGCGCCGTGGCCCGATCGCTATCGGCGGCGGGCCGTTCCCGTAGCTCATTTCCGGGTTGGGACCAGCGACTCAAAGTGGTCCGGGGGTACGACCCGGACTTGGATGATGGATGGTTCGATGCTCGCCGGATTGCTGGGGCCCTAGCGGCACGCTTGGGCGACCGCGTCCCGGTTGAAACCGGAGATCTGGCCGAACGACTGCGAGCCGATTGCGAGGAACGCTGTGCCGCCATCCAGGAGAACCTCGACGGTCTTGAGCGCGACGGGCTAGATAAGGGGGAGGACCTCGTGCATGCCGCCCAGCACTGGGCCGCGCACCACGGGGATCCGAAGCTCGTGGAACTTCGAGAGGAGAAGCTCCGGCTTGAGCAAGTGTTTGCCGGAAGCGGGGAGATCTCTCAAGAGCAGTTGACGGCGTACCGGGAGAACGAGCTCACGCAGTTCGCCCGAATCGCGCAACTCCGTGACGAGCATGAGCCGGCGGTGTCACTCAGGACGGTGTCGAAGCTCCGCGATGAGGCCCGGTCGCTGACCTCATCACTCGACGATATGGGACAGCTGTTGTCTCGGTACTGGAGCCTCGATCAGCGTCTGGAACTGCTCGAGGATGCTGTTCTCTGGGCGGTCGTGCAGTGGGATCGCCATGTTCAGCAACAGATCGACGAGGCGCGCGGGAAGTAGGGTCCGGGAGCGACTCCGCCGGACGGCCGCCTACGATGTCCGATAGATGTCAAAGGATGTTGAACATTCATCGGACATTTCCGCTCTGGATCGCCTCTTCCAGCTAGCTGAGGATCAGGCGGGCTACTTCACGGCGAAGCAGGCCACCGAGGCTGGTGTCAGCCGCGCTCTGCTCTCCCACCACTCGCGAGAAGGCGGTCCGGTCATGCGCGTGGAGCGGGGTCTCTACCGTCTTAGGAACTTTCCGGCCTCTCCCCGCGAGGACGTTGTGGCCCGCTGGCTGAAGGCGGGTCAGCCAATCGACGGCGTGATCTCCCACGAAAGTGCGGCTGAGCTTCACGGCCTGACCGACATCATTCCGCGCGCTCTGCACCTAACTGTTCCCCGACGCTATCGCGGCTGGCGGGCGCCTCCAGGTGTGCGCTTCCATCTGACCGCGGCCGATGTGCCGGCCAAGGAGCGAGTGCAGCTGGACGGACTGCCAGCGACCACCGTCGAGCGGACGATCGTCGACCTGCTCGCGGCGAATGGTCAGACCGAGCAGGTGGAGCTCGCCATCGCTCAGGCGCGCCAGCGAGGGATCACGACCCGACGGCGCCTGGAGGCGGTGGCCGCCAAGCGCCCGAAGGCGGTGAAGGCGCGGCTCTCGGATGCGATGGAGCGAGCGGGGCTGTGAGGTACGAGTCGGCTCGTGCGTTTCGCACGGCGCTTGAGGCCCGGCTCCGATCTCAGGCGGCGCAGCGTGGCGTCCCTGTCGGGCGGCTGCGGAAACGGGTCAGCTTCGAGCGCTACCTCGCGCGCCTGCAGAAGGTTGCGCCCGATGATTGGGTGTTGAAGGGCGGCTTCGCCCTTGAGCTCAGGCTCGGTGACATCGCGAGGACGACCAAGGACATTGACGTCGACTGGAAGGTCGGTGAGGCCGATGCGATCGAGTTGCTGCTCGACGCCGCGGCCACAGATCTGGGCGACTTCTTCACCTTCCGGATCGAGCGCGCCCAAGCCGAGCCGGATCTCGAAGGGCAGGGCCAGCGGTGGCGGCTCGTCGCCGAGCTTGGCGGCAGGGAGTTCGAGACGGTCCTCGTCGATATAGGCCTCGACAAATCTCCGGTTCTCGCGCCCGTCCGGCTCGAGCTCCCCGAGATGCTCGACTTCGCCGGTGTTCCGTCCGTCAAGGTGCCGTCGCTCAGCTTGGAGCAACACGTCGCGGAGAAGGCTCACGCCTACACCCGCACCTACGGGCGAGGCGCCAAGGCGAGCTCACGCGTCAAGGACCTGATCGACATGGCACTCGTCGCGGTCAGCCTGACGATGGATGGAAAGAAGCTCAGGACCGCCCTAACCGAGATCTTCCGCCAGCGCGCGACTCACGAACTACCGACCTCGCTTCCGAGGCCGCCCGCGGATTGGGCCCGCCCGTGGCGAGGCCAGGCCGAAGACCTACCGGTCCCTGGGGACCCAGTTGAGGGGCACAAGTTGGTGGCGGCGCTGATTGATCCGATTCTTTCCGGCGAGCGTTCATCTGGGCGCTGGTCGCCCGATGTACTCGCCTGGCGATGACTGATGGCCGACCTACGGACCCGCGAGCCGTCGGGAACCGAAGCCGCTCGGGATCGAGCGGGGCCGAAGACCATCTCCCGAACCGTCTCCCGAACTCCGCAAACGAGGGGTCAGCTCAGGTCATTCTCAGGCACGAATCAGATCCGACCCGATCTGACCTCCACGCCTGGGCCCAATCTCATAATCCGTAGGTCGCAGGTTCGAGTCCTGCCCGGCCCATCGCGAAAGCCACTGGTAGCAGACGAATGCCCTTCGCGCCCTCCATCGCCATCCTCAGCCTGGTGCAAGCGGGCCTGATCGCCGTGCCGGCGGCGACGCTTCGGGTGCCGGTCAGCGTGCAGGGCCGCTGGTGGGCCGTCGTCCTGCCCGGGTCGGTGATCGTCGTGATCGCGGGGATCGCGGTGGTGCCCAGCCTCGCCGACGGGCTCACCTATCTCGCACTGGTCGGCGTGCCGCCGCTGGCCGCCGTCGCCCTCGCGCAGGTGGTGGGGGGTGCCCGCGCCGGCCCGGCTGCGGCGGTTGTCCCGCTGTTCGTCCTGGCCTGTGGCCCGCTCGGCTCGCTCGTCGCCGAGGCCTCGGCCCTGACGCTCTCGGCGCTGGCCTGTCTCGCGCTCGGCGCGCTGCTCGTCCCCGCTGTGCCCCGCGCCTGGCTCCGGCTGGGGATCTATGCCATGGCCGCGGTGGACACGGTCCTCGTCGGGGCCGACCTCCTGCAGGGGCCGAACGACGTCCTCAACGCCGCGGCTCCCGCCGCGGGCCTGCCACAGCTCCAGTTCGCGCAGCTCGGCTCGGCCGTGATCGGCTTCGGGGATCTCTTCATCGCGGCGGTGCTGGGCACGATGCTGATCACCGAGCGCTCGCTGCAACTCCGCGCCGCCGGGATCGCGGCCGCCGTGGCGCTCGCCTTCGACCTGCTCTTCCTGGTGGTCGATGAGCTTCCGGCGACCGTGCCGGTCGCGCTTACGCTGGCCCTGCTCGAGCTTGCGGAGCGGCGCGTCGCGCCGGCCTACCCGTCGCCGCAAACCCGCTAGCCGAGCCAAACAGACTCGCCCCACGGATGGTCCGTGCGCCTCGCCACAGGGCCCGGCGGAGCACCTCGCTATCCTCCTAATGGACTAACTACAGAAAGTGGATCATCCATGACCTACCGCTTGATCCCAATCGACGAAGCGATCGTCTTCCCCGCGGTCACCGCGACCCTCACGATCGAGACGGGAGATGAGGACCGCGTCTTCCTGCTTCCGCGCACCGAGGGCGAGTTCGGCCGGATCGGCGTGGTCGCCGAGGTGATCGAGCGGGGGCAGCTCCCCAACGGCTCGCAGGTGGCGACCGTGGTCGGCCTCCACCGCGGTTTGGCCGGGGCGGCCCGGTCCGCGAGCGACGGCGAGCTCCGCATCGAGGTCCAGGAGATCCACGACGGACACCCCGATGACGAGCGGACGCGCGAGCTGATGCAGGAGTACCGCGCCGTGGTCGAGGAGATCCTCGAGCTCCGCGGCGCCGACGAGCGCGTCGGCATTTTCCTGCGCTCGATCGAGGAGCCGGGGGCGCTGGCGGACACGATCGGCTACAGCCCCGATCTGTCCAGGGAGCAGAAGCTGACGCTGCTCGAGACCGTGGACGTCAAGGCACGGCTGGAGCTCGCCGTCGAGATGCAGCGCGAGCGACTCACCGAGCTCCAGGTGAGGCAGAAGATCCGCGAGGACGTCGACTCGGGCGCCCAGAAGCAGCAGCGCGAGTACTTCCTGCGCAAGCAGATGGAGTCGATACGCAAGGAGCTGGGTGATGACGAGGGTGACCTGATCGCCGAGTACGAGCGCAAGATCGCCGAGGCCGAGATGCCCGAGGCGGTCGCCGAGCAGGCCGAGCGAGAGCTGCGGCGACTCGAGCGGCAGGGCGAGCAATCTCCCGAGTCCTCGATGATCCGCAACTACCTGGATTGGCTGCTCGCGGTGCCGTGGAAGGAGCGCTCCGACGAGCGACTCGATCCGCAGCACACGCGCGAGGTCCTCGACGAGGACCACGCCGGCCTGGACGACGTGAAGCGGCGGATCACCGAGTTCATCGCGGTCCGCAAGCTGCGGGAGGAACGCGGCGTCGAGGACGACAGCCGCGCCAACGGCGCGATCCTGACGCTGGTCGGGCCTCCGGGGACCGGGAAGACCTCGATCGGCGAGTCCGTCGCCCGCTCGCTCGGCCGGGAGTTCGTGCGCCTTTCGCTCGGCGGGGTCCACGACGAGGCGGAGATCCGCGGCCACCGGCGCACATACATCGGCGCGCTGCCGGGCCGGATCGTCCGCGCTCTGCGGGACGCCGGGACGATGAACCCGGTCATCCTGCTGGACGAGGTCGACAAGGTGGGCGCGGACTGGCGGGGCGATCCCTCGGCGGCCCTGCTCGAGGTGCTCGATCCGGCGCAGAACCACTCCTTCCGCGACCACTACCTGGACGTCGAGGTGGACCTGTCCGAGGTCGTCTTCCTGGCGACGGCCAACGTGGTCGACACGATTCCGGCGCCGCTGCTGGACCGCATGGAGGTGATCCGCTTCGACGGCTACACGACCGAGGAGAAGCTCGCGATCGCGCGCGGCTACCTGTGGCCGCGCCAGCTGAAGCGCAACGGCCTTCGCGAGGACGAGGTCGAGGCCTCCGACGCGATCGTGCGGAAGGTGATCACCGAGTACACCCGGGAGGCAGGCGTCCGCCAGCTCGAGCGCGAGCTCGGCACGCTGCTGCGGCGCGCTGCGACCCGGATCGCCGCGAACGAGGTGGAGCCGCCCGTCGTGCTCGAGGCCGAAGCGGTGGTCGACGCTCTCGGACGTCAGAAGTTCTTCCAGGAGTCCGTCGAGCGCACCGCGATCCCGGGTGTGTCCACGGGCCTGGCGGTGACCGGGACCGGCGGGGACGTCCTCTTCATCGAGGCGACCAAGACCGAGGGCGAGAAGGGCCTGGTCCTGACCGGACAGCTGGGCGACGTGATGAAGGAGTCCGCGCGGATCGCGCTCTCCTACGTCAGCGCCCACGCCGACGAGCTCGGCATCGACCACGACGCGTTCAAGCACGAGTTCCACCTCCACGTGCCCGCCGGCGCGATCCCCAAGGATGGGCCCAGCGCGGGCACGGCTATGACGACAGCGCTCGCCTCGCTGCTCACCGGCCGGCCGGTGAAGCACACCGTCGGCATGACCGGCGAGGTCACGCTCCAGGGCCGGGTGCTGCCGGTCGGCGGGCTCAAGCAGAAGGTCCTCGCGGCCCACGCCGCGGGGCTGACTGAGGTGATCCTCCCGGAGCGAAACCGGGGCGATCTCGACGACGTGCCGGAGGAGGTCCGCGAGCAGATGACCTTCCACCCGGTGATGAGCATCGGCGAGGTGCTCGAGCTGGCGCTGGAGCCGGCCGGACGGGGAGCGGATGTCGCCGCGGTGTCGTAGCTGCGATCCGGTCCCGGGCCAGCTGCGCGCGCTCGCGGACCTCCTGGAGCGGCGCTGGACCCTCGGCACCATCTACGCCTGCTCGAGCGGCGCCGCCCGCTTCAACGAGTTCCGCCAGTCGCTACCCGGCGTCTCGCCCACGACGCTCTCCGAGCGCCTCGACGAGCTCGAGCGAGCCGGCGTGATCCAGCGCGAGCTGATCCCGGGCCGGCCGCCCCACAGCGAGTACCGGCTGACGGCGAAGGGCAGGCGCCTGGCCGCCGCCGTCGGCGAGCTGCTCGAGCGCGCCTAGCTCTTCCGGGTCCCGACCGGGAGGCCGCCTACGGTTCGTCGGCATGGCAGCCGGCTCTCCGACGTTCCGGCGCGAGCCGCCGCGGCTGCGCCTGGCGGAGGAGGCGAGCGCCGAACGGCACGCCACCTGGTTCGAGCTCTACTTCGACCTCGTCTTCGCCGCCGCATTTGCCGAGCTGGCGACGAGCCTGGCCAGGGACCCGTCCGCGGCGGTCTTCGCTCGGTTCATCGGCCTCTTCCTGATCGTGCAGTGGGCCTGGGCGGGGTTCACCTTCTACGCGAACCGCTTCGACACCGACGACCTGATCTACCGGTTGGCGAAGGCGGGGGCGGCACTGGCTATCGCCGCGATCGCGATCGAGATCCCTCGCGTCATGGCGGACAACGGCGGCACGGCCGCCTTTGCGGCCGGCTTCTCGGTCGTGCGGGCCTTGCTTGTCGCGCTCTACGCGAGAGCGCGGCTCCACATCCGCGGGCCGGGTCTGAGGCTCGTCGACGTCTACCTGACCACCTTCGGCTTCACCACGTGCCTCTGGATCCTCTCGGCCTTCGTGGCCCCGCCGTACCGCTTCGTGCTCTGGGGCCTGGCGCTCGCGATCGACCTCGGGGTGCTGCCCTACGCCTGGGGGACGCTCGAGGGCCCGCGGAT
>Ga0070741_10016235_pt1 | contig 12465 bp, 13 predicted proteins | sample Coa_R1_4_FD_66440 | JGI IMG/M metagenome (GOLD analysis project Ga0070741, IMG submission 66440) | Surface soil microbial communities from Centralia Pennsylvania, which are recovering from an underground coalmine fire - Coalmine... | ecosystem: Environmental > Terrestrial > Soil > Unclassified ...
TGTTCGGCTTGCCGATGCAGCTCGCCAACCGCTCGGTGAAGAACGCGGCGCTCGAGGGCAAGCCGGAGACGCTCACGTCGGCCTCGCTCGGCTTCTATCCCGCGTGGCTGCTGCCGCAGCTCGGCCTGCTCGCCGTCGCGCTCCTGCTCGCAGGGCTGGTGATCGCGGTCATGCGCCGGCACGGATTCGCCATCGTTGCCTTCGCGGCGCCGTTCGTCGTCTGTCTGCTGGTGCGCAACAAGGACCTTCGCTACACGCTGCCGCTGCTGCCGGCGGCGGCCGTGCTGGCCGGCATGGCGGCCGGCGCGCTGCCATCGCGCGCGCGACTGCCCGTGCTCGTCGTGCTCGGCCTCGTCGGCGCCGCACAGGTCGGCTCGACCGCGTGGGAGCTGCCGCCGCCGTTCTACCTGCCTGGACTCGCCGTGCCGTCCGTGCTGCCCTCGCCCGCGATGCGCGACGACTGGCGGCAGCGCGACGTGCTTCGCGCCATCGCCGCCGACGGCGGCGGCCGCCCAGCCACCGTGAGCGTGGTGCCGAACCACCAGTTCTTCTCGGTCAGCAACTTCCGCTACTACGCCGTGCGCGACGGGCTGCCGCTTCGCTTCGTGCGCGCGTGGGACGGCGTCCCGCTCGGCATCGACTACATCGTCCTCAAGAGCGGGGCGATCGGGCCCACGTGGACCGCGGAGAAGATCGAGCGCGCGACGGCCGAGCTCGGCCGGAACCCGAGCCTCGCGCGTGTCTATCCCGTCGTCGGGGACTTCCGGCTGCCCGACGGCTCGAGCGCGACGCTCCGCGTGCGCCGCGTGCCGGACGGCGTGACGGCCACGCCCGAGCGCCTGGCGCGCACGCTCGAGACCTCGCTCCGACAGCAGGTGGGCACGGTGGCCCGCGACGTCGACAACCTCGCGGTCCGCCTGGAGTACGACGCGGACATCGTGCACGGCCGCGTGAAGCAGGTGGAGATCGCGGCGGACGCGGCGACGCTCGGCGAGCTCAAACACCCCGACGCGGCGACGCTGCGCGTGCGCCACCTGAAGCTCGTGGCCGAGGACGTGCTCGTCAATCCGTTCAGCCTGGAAGCCGACGAGCGAGCCACGGTCCTGAACGTCGGGCGACTGCGGCTCAGCAGCGCCGAGATCGGCGGCGACGACCTCCAGACCTTTCTCGCTGGTCTGAAGGGCTTCAGGCGTGCCCATGTGCGGCTCGCCGACGGCGCCTTCTCCTTCACCGCGCGCCAGCCGGGCGCCGACGTCTGGGCGCTCGTTCGCTTCGTGCCCGCCCACGACCGGCCGTTCGCGCTGGAGGTCCAGCGCGCCGCCCTGGGCTGGCTGCCGCTGCCGTCGCTACTCGTGAACTGGGTGGTGCGACACTACGACCCCACGCCGCAGCTCAAGAGTCGGCTGCCGTTCCCCGTCGAGCTCGGCCACATCAGCGTGACCGAGCAGGCAATCCGGATAGGAGAGTAGTCGCATGCCGGAGTCGCGGGCGGCGAAGCAGGCGCGGGCGCGGAGCATCCTCGACCTGCTCGCCAAGGCGTATCCCGACGCGAAGTGCGCGCTCAACTTCGGGGATCCCTACCAGCTGCTCGTCGCGACGATCCTCTCCGCGCAGTGCACGGACGAGCGCGTCAACCTCGTCACGCCGGCGCTCTTCAAGAAGTACCCGACGGCGCGCGAGCTGGCTCGCGCGCGGACGTCTTCGCTGGAGAAGGAGATCCGGTCCACGGGATTCTTCCGCGCCAAGGCGCGCTCGCTCCTCGGCATGGCGCAGGGTCTGGTGGAGCGGCACGGCGGGCGGGTGCCGGACGACCGGGACGCGCTCATGGAGCTCCCCGGCATCGGCCTGAAGACCGCCAACGTGGTCCTCGGCAACGCCTTCGGGCGGGAGGCGCTCACCGTGGACACCCACGTGTTCAGGGTCTCACAGCGACTGGGGCTGGCTCGATCCGAGAATCCCGACGAGCTGCACGATCAGCTCGTCCGGGTGCTGCCGGCGGATCGGCTCACGCAGGCCTCGCATCTGCTGATTTTTCATGGCCGGCGCACGTGCGTGGCCCGCAAGCCGGCGTGTCCCGTGTGTCCGGTCCGTCAGCTGTGCCCGTGGCCCGACAAGACCCGCAGTTGACAGCCCCGCGCTTTTCCTTTACCGTATGGCGTTGCAAATTTGTTCTGCCCGTACGCCCACTTACGTCGAGGAGCCGAGAGACCCGATGCCGACGCTGATGCCGAAGGAAAGCGAAGTGGAACGGAAGTGGTTCGTCGTCGACGCGGACGGCCAGGTCCTGGGACGCCTGGCCACGCAGGTGGCGACCATTCTGCGAGGCAAGCACAAGCCCAGCTTCGCGCCTCACCTCGACGTCGGTGACCACGTCGTCGTGCTCAACGCCGAGAAGGTCCACCTCACCGGCCGCAAGCTCAAAGACAAGCGCTACCGCTGGCACACGGGCTACATCGGCGGGCTGAAAGACGTGTCCGCCGAGCAGATGCTGAAGAGCCATCCCGAGCGCGTGATCGAGTGGGCGGTGCAGGGGATGCTGCCGAAGAATCGGCTTGGCCGCGCGATGGTCAAGAAGCTCAAGGTATATCGCGGCGCCTCGCACCCGCACAGCGCTCAGCAGCCGACGGCGCTTCCGCGGCCCACGTCCCGCACGTCGGCGTCGGAGGCTCGGTGATGGCAGCAGCTGTGCTCGATCGCTTCTACGGCACCGGACGGCGCAAGACGTCGATCGCTCGCGTGTGGATCAAGCCCGGGGCCGGACGCATCGTCGTCAACAAGCGCGCGTTCGAGGACTATTTCCCGCGCGAGACGCTGCGCATGATCATCGCGCAGCCGCTCGCCATCACGAACACCGTGGGGCAGTTCGATCTGCTGGTGACCGTGAAGGGCGGCGGGCCGACGGGCCAGGCGGGAGCCGTCCGGCACGGGCTCGCCCGCGCGCTGGCGCGATTCGACGAGAAGCTGCGGCAGCCGCTCAAGAAGGCGGGGCTGCTGACGCGCGACCCGCGGGCGCGCGAGCGGAAGAAGTACGGTCAGCCCGGCGCGCGGCAGAAGTTCCAGTACAGCAAGCGGTAACGTGGCCGGCGTAGGCACCCTCCGCGTCGCAGTGGCCGGCGCCAGCGGGTACATGGGCGCCGAGCTGCTGCGCCTGCTGCTCGTCCATCCGCACGTGTCGCTCACCGCCGTGACGTCGGAACGGCTGGCCGGCGAGCCGCTCGCGAGGGTCTATCCTCACCTGCGCGGGCTGTCGGACAACACCTTCCACGAGCTCGACCCCGACTGGCTGGCGACGGTGTGCGACGCGGCGTTCCTGGCGCTGCCGCACATGGAGTCGCAGAAGGTCGTGCCGGTGCTGCGGGCGCGGAGCCGGAAGGTCATCGACCTGTCGGCGGACTACCGCCTCCGGAACGCGGCCGACTACACGATCTGGTACAAGACCCCGCACATCGACGCGGCCGGGCTGGCCGAGGCTGTCTACGGTCTGCCCGAGCTGCACCGCAAGGCGATCGAGAAGGCCTCGCTCGTCGCCTCGCCGGGCTGCTATCCGGTTGGCGCGATCCTCGCCACGGCGCCGCTCGTGAAGAACGGGCTCGCGCGACTCGACGGCATCGTGATCGACGGAAAGTCGGGTGTCACCGGCGCCGGCGCGCAGGGGCGCAAGGTCGATCCGATGTACCTCTACACCGAGGCCAACGAGAACGTGCAGGCGTACGGCCTCGCCTCGCACCGGCACACGGCGGAGATGGAGCAGGAGCTGTCGGCGCTTGCAGGCGAGACCGTGCGCGTGTCGTTCACGCCGCATCTGATCCCGCTCAACCGCGGGCTCTTCACCACCGCCTCGGTACCGCTCGCGACGTCGATGAGCACGGCCGAGCTGGTGAACGTCTATCGCGAGTTCTACGCCGGCGAGCCGTTCGTCCGCGTGCTCGGCGAGGGCGAGCGGCCGGCCACTCGCGCCGTCGTCGGCTCGAACTTCTGCGACGTGACGGTCGTGGCCGATCCGCGGACCGGCCGCGCGACCTGCGTGTCGGCCATCGACAACCTGGGCAAGGGCGGCTCGGCCAACGGCGTGCAGAGCCTGAACGTCCTGTACGGCTGGCCGGAGCGCACCGGTCTCAGCGCGCCGCCGGTGTATCCCTGAGGATGGCCGGCGACCTCGAGTGGCTCGACGGCGGCGTCACCGCCGTGCCAGGGTTCCTGGCCGCCGGCGTGGCGGCCGGCATCAAGCCGAGCGGCAAGAAGGACCTGGCGCTGGTGCACTCGCCGTCACCGGCGCGCTCGGCCGCCGTGTTCACCACGAACCAGGTCAAGGGCGCGCCGGTCATCGTGTCGATGGAGCACGCGCGCACGGGCGCCCTCCAGGCCGTGCTCGCCTCGAGCGGCTGCTCCAACGTGTGCACCGGCGAGCGTGGCGTGAAGGACGCGCGCGAGATGGTCAAGCAAGCCGCCGACCTGCTCCGCATCCCGGCCTCGCACGTCCTCATCGCCGCCACCGGTGTGATCGGCCAGGCGCTGCCGATGGACCGCGTGCGCGCGGCGATTCCGCGGCTGGTGAAGTCGCTGTCGCCGCAGGGCGGACGGGAGGCGGCCGAGGCCATCATGACGACCGACACGCGGCTGAAGGAGGCGGCCCTGCGCTGCGACGTCGGCGGGCGCACGGTGACGCTCGGTGGCATGGCCAAGGGCGTCGGGATGATCGAGCCGCACCTGGCCACCATGTTCTGCTTCGTCACCACGGACGCCGCGGTGGCCCGCGGCGCGCTCGACCCCGTGCTACGGCGCTCCGTCGATCGCTCCTTCAACCGGATCACCGTGGACAGCGATCAGTCGACCAGCGACACGGTGGCCGTGATCGCCAACGGGCTCGCCGAGAACGCGCCGCTCGACAAGGGCGCGCGCGGCCTCCGCGACTTCGCGGTGGCGCTCGACGCGCTGGTGGAGCGGCTGGCGCGCATGCTGGTGGCCGACGGCGAGGGCGCCACCAAGCTCGTGTCGATCACCGTGCGCGGCGCCGCCACGCGGCGCGACGCGCTGGTGGCCGCGCGCAGCGTCGCCAACTCGCCGCTCGTCAAGACTGCGTTCAACGGCGCCGACCCCAACTGGGGCCGCATCATGATGGCGCTCGGCAAGGCGGCCGCGCGCGTGGAGCAGGACAAGGTCTCCATCGCATTCGCGACCGACGAGGGGCAGAGCGAGCGGCTGGTCGAGCGCGGGATGCTGCGCGACGGCGTGCGTCTGGACCGCGTTCGCGAGATCATGGGACGACAGGCCTTCGACGTCACCATCGACCTCGGGATCGGCCGCGGCGAGGATCGCGTGTGGACCTGCGATTTCAGCGAGGAGTACGTCCGGATCAACGGCAAGTACACGACGTAGCTGTTCAATCACACACGCCGCACGCCTGAGGTCGGCGCCCCGTGGAGGGCGTCGCTGTGCGGCGGAGGCCAACCGAAGGAGGGTGCATGGCTGCACTGACCATGAAGGAGCTGCTCGAGGCCGGGGTGCACTTCGGCCATCAGACCAAGCGCTGGAATCCGAAGATGCAGAAGTACATCTTCGGGGAGCGCAACGGCATCTACATCATCGACCTGCAGAAGACGCTCAAGAAGTTCCGGGAGGCGTACGCCTTCGTGCGCGAGCTGGCCGGCGGCGGCGGCAGCATGCTGTTCATCGGCACCAAGAAGCAGGCGCAGGACACCGTGCTCGAGGAGGCCACCCGCTGCGGCGGGTTCTACGTGAACCAGCGCTGGCTGGGCGGGACGCTGACGAACTTCGCGACGATCCGCAAGTCCATCGCCCGCCTCAAGAAGCTCGAGGAGATGAAGGAGACGGGCGAGTTCGACCGCGTCTCCAAGAAGGAGGCGCTCGAGCTCGATCGCGAGCGGGAGAAGCTCGAGAAGGCGCTCATCGGGATCAAGGCGATGGAGTCGCTGCCCTCGGCCGTCTTCATCATCGACCCACGCAAGGAGCGCATCGCGGTGGCCGAGGCGCAGCGGCTCGGCATCCCGATCGTGGCCATCGTCGACACCAATTGCGACCCCACCGGGATCGACTACGCGATTCCGGGCAACGACGACGCCATTCGCGCCGTCCGGCTCATCACCTCGCGCATCGCCGACGCGATCAACGAGGGCCGCGGCGCGCTCGGCAAGGACGAGGGCGAGCCGGTCGCGGAGGGTGACGAGGCCGAGGACATGGACAGGGCCGAGGCGGAGGTGTCCTGATGGCCGACGCGCGGACGGTCATGGACCTGCGCGAGAAGACGGGGGCCGGCGTCATGGACTGCAAGGCCGCCTTGCAGGCGTCGAACGGCGACCTCGAGGCGGCGGTGGAGTACCTGCGCAAGAAGGGGCTCGCCGACGCCAAGAAGCGCGAGCACCGGGACGCCAAGGACGGCCTCGTGCACGCCTACATCCACCCGGGTGGCAAGCTCGGCGTCCTCATCGAGGTCGACTGCGAGACCGACTTCGTCGCGAAGACGGAGGCCTTCCAGAGCCTCGTGCGCGACCTCGCCATGCAGGTGGCGGCGACCAGCCCTGCCTACGTCTCGCGCGACGAGGTGCCCGCCACGGTGCTCGAGAAGGAGCGCGAGATCTATCGCGGACAGATGGCCGACCAGAAGAAGCCCGCGCAGGTGCTCGACAAGATCGTGGAGGGCAAGCTGGAGAAGTGGTTCAGCGAGCAGTGCCTGCTCGAGCAGGGCTTCATCAAGGATCCGTCGGGCAAGACGCGAGTGAAGGACCTCGTCGACCTCACCAACTCGAAGACGGGGGAGCGCATCGTCGTGAAGCGGTTTGCGCGCTTCCAGATCGGCGGAGGCGGATAGCCGTGACCGCGGGTGCCGACGCGGGGCGCCCGGCCTTCCGACGTATCGTCCTCAAGCTGTCCGGGGAGGCGCTCGCCGGGAGGCAGGGCTACGGGATCGATCCGCCGGTCCTCGATCGCATCGGCGAGGAGGTCCGCGAGGTCACCGATCTCGGTGTGCAGGTCGCCATCGTCATCGGCGGCGGCAACATCTTTCGCGGCGTCGCCGCCAGCGCGGTCGGGATGGACCGGGCGACCGCGGACTACATGGGGATGCTGGCCACCATCATCAACGCGCTGGCACTCCAGGACTCGCTGGAGAAGGCCGGCGTGCAGACGCGGGTGCTGTCGGCCATCGAGATGCGCGCGGTGGCCGAGCCGTACATCCGCCGGCGCGCCATCCGCCACCTCGAGAAGGGCCGCGTGGTGATCTTCGCCGCCGGCACCGGCAATCCATTCTTCACCACGGACACGGCCGGCGCGCTGCGGGCGGTGGAGATCGGCGCCGACGTGATCATCAAGGCGACCAAGGTGGACGGCGTCTACTCCGCGGACCCGAAGATCGATCCCAGCGCCAAGCGGCTCGCGCGGCTGACCTACATCGAGGTGCTGAACCGCGGGCTCGGCGTGATGGACACGACCGCGATCTCGCTGTGCATGGACAACAAGCTGCCGATCGTCGTGTTTGATTTGATGCAGTCGGGGAACATCAAGCGCATCGTGCTGGGGGAGCCGGTCGGCTCCATCGTCGGCTCCTCGGCAGAATAGGGAGGACGGCATGTCTACGCAGACGGTCCTCAAGGACATGGAAGCGCGCATGACGAGCGCCATCGACGCCCTCGGCAAGGACTTCGCGTCCGTGCGGACGGGCCGCGCGTCGACGGCGCTGCTCGATCCCATCCGCGTCGACTACTACGGCACGCCGACGCCCATCGCGCAGATGGCCTCGGTGTCCACGCCCGACGCGCGCACGCTGGTGATCCAGCCGTGGGAGGCCGCCCAGCTGAAGGAGATCGAGAAGGCGATCACCAAGGCCGACCTCGGGATCCAGCCCGTCAACGACGGCAAGCTGATCCGGCTCACGATGCCGACGCCGACCGAGGAGCGCCGCAAGCAGCTGGTGAAGCAGATCGGCAAGATGGCCGAGGACGCGCGCGTCGCCGTGCGCAACGTCCGGCGCGAGGCGAACGACAAGCTCAAGGCCATGGTGAAGGACAAGAAGACGCCGATCACCGAGGACGAGGAGCGGCGCGGCCACGACCAGATCCAGAAGACCACCGATCGGTTCATCGCGCGAATCGACGAGCTCTTGAAGAAGAAGGAGCAGGAGGTCATGTCGATCTGATGGCCGTCAGCGCCCCCGGCGAAACCGAGCTCCTGGAGCAGGTGCGCGCGCAGCCGTGTCCCACGCACGTGGCCATCATCATGGACGGCAACGGTCGCTGGGCGACCTCGCGCGGATTGCCGCGCGTGGCCGGCCACCGCGAGGGCGTGAAGGCGGCGCGGCGCATCGTGCGGGCCGCGGACGGCATCGGGCTGCGCTACCTGACCCTGTATGCCTTCTCCACGGAGAACTGGAGCCGGCCCGAGGACGAGGTCACGACGCTGATGCGGCTGCTCGAGGAGTCGATCATCCGCGAGCTCCCGGAGCTCATGGAGAACAACGTCCGCCTGCGCGTCATCGGACGCACGACCGGCGTGCCGTTGCCGGTGCGGCGCGGTCTCGACCACGTCGCCACCGAGACGCGCGGCAACACCGGCCTCACCCTGCTCATGGCGTTCAACTACGGTGGTCGCGACGAGCTCCTCGACGCCTTCCGGCACCTTGCGCGGCGGGTGAAGAGCGGGGAGCTGTCGCCGGACGCGATCTGCGAGGCCGACGTCGCCGGCGCCCTCTACACGGACGGCGTGCCGGACCCCGACCTGCTCATCCGCACCAGCGGCGAGATGCGCGTGTCCAACTTCCTGCTGTGGCAGATCGCGTATACCGAGCTGTGGATCACCCCGACGTTGTGGCCCGACTTCTCACCCTCGGATCTCTACCGCGCGATCGTCGACTTCCAGCGCCGCCGCCGGCGCTTCGGTGGTGTGTGACGTGGCCGCCGCCACACGTGCCGACGTCGTCGTCCCCGTCTCCGCAGGCCGGAGCATGATCAAGCGTCTGGCCAGCACGCTGGTGCTGCTTCCCGTCTTCCTGCTGATCCTCATCAAGGCGCCCGCGCAGCTGTTCAACGGCCTCGTGGTCGTGGCGAGCGCGGCCGCGCTCTGGGAGCTGGCACGCCTGCTCGAGAGTGGCGGCCGGCCCGTGCACCGCGTGTTGAGCGTCGTGGCGGGCGCGGCGGTCACGGCGGCGTTCGCCGCCTCGCGCTCGCTGTCGCCGTTCGCGCTGCCGGCCTTCGTCCTCGCCCTCGCCGTGGCCGCCGTGGTGTCGGCGCCGCTCTGGCAGCGCGGGGCGCCGGCGACCGAACGGGCGGCCAACACGCTGCTCGCCGTCCTCTATATCGGCTGGCTGCTGGGCTACGGCATCCTGCTGCACCACACCTCGCCGCTGGGTGATGAGCTCGTCCTTTTTGTGGTGGGCGTGACCTGGGTCGGCGAGACCATGGCGTACGTGGTCGGCTCCACGCTCGGTCGGCACAAGCTCGCGCCGGTGATCAGCCCGCGCAAGACGGTGGAGGGTGCCGTCGCTCAGGTCCTCGCTTCGCTGCTGGCCGGCCTGGCCCTCGGCGCCTGGCTGCTGCCGGCGTGCGGGCTCACGGTCGCGGTCGCCGGCGGCGCGCTGCTCGGCGTGATCGGTCAGATCGGCGATCTCGTGGAGTCCGTCATCAAGCGTAGCGTCGGCACCAAGGACACGGGCGGCATCATTCCGGGCCACGGTGGCGTCCTGGATCGGATCGACAGTCTGCTCTTCAATTTGCCCGCGTTCTACTATTTCTCCGTGCTGGTGGCCTGCCGATGAAGCGCGTGACGTTGCTCGGCGCCACCGGATCGATCGGCCTGCGCACCCTGGAAATCGTGTCCGCGTTTCCCGAGGAGCTCTGCGTGGCGGGCATGGCCGCCCGCGGCTCGAATCCTGAGCGCGTGGCCGACCTGTGCCGCAAGTACAACCCGGCCGCCGTCGCGCTCCTCGAGCCGGCCGCGGTGGACGAGCTCGCACGGCTGCTGCCGCCGCCGCGCCCGGAGCTGCTGACCGGCATCGATGGGCTCGTGACCCTGGCCCGTGACCTCGACGCCGACGTCGTCCTGTCCGCCCTCGTGGGCGGCGTCGGCCTGCTGCCGACGATGGCCGCCATCAAGGCCGGGCGCACCATGGCGCTGGCGAACAAGGAGACGCTCGTCATGGCCGGCGCGCTCATGACGGCGGAGGCGCGCGCCCGGCGCGTGGCGCTGCTGCCCGTGGACTCCGAGCACAGCGCCGTGTTCCAGTGCCTGGTCGGACACAACCGCGGCGATGTCCACCGCGTGCTGCTCACGGCCTCCGGCGGTCCCTTCCGGCAGCGGCCGAAGGACGCCTTCGCGTCGATCACCGTCGAGGACGCGCTGAAGCACCCGACGTGGAAGATGGGCGCCAAGATCACCATCGACTCGGCCACGCTGATGAACAAGGGCCTCGAGATCATCGAGGCGCGCTGGCTCTTCGACCTGGCGCCGTCGCAGGTACAGGTCATCGTGCATCCGCAGTCGATCGTGCACTCGATGGTCGAGTACATCGACGGCTCCGTGCTCGCGCAGCTCGGCGTCCCCGACATGGGCATTCCGATCCTCTATGCGCTGACCTACCCAGAGCGCCGGCCGACGCCCGCGGCGCGGCTGGACCTGACGCGCACCGGTCCGCTCACGTTCGAGGAGCCGGACGCCGAGCGCTTTCCGGCGCTGCGGCTCGCGCGCGCCGCCCTCGAGCAGGGCGGGGCGGCGCCGGTCGTGCTCAATGCCGCCAACGAGATCGCCGTCGCCGCGTTCCTCGAACGCCGCATCGGCTTCGTCGAGATCACGCAACTGATCGAGCGAGCGCTCGCTGCCGAGCCGGCAGCCGACCTCGCGTCCATCGAGGCCTGTGTCGACGTCGACGCACGAACGCGCCGCCGTGTGAGCGCGTGGGTCGGCACGCAGGCCAAGGGGTGAACTGTGAGTAATATCCTGTCGCGCGGCGGACCGATCGAGATGGTCGTGTCCTTCGTGGTCGTCATCGGCATCCTCATCCTGATCCACGAGCTCGGCCACTTCTTCGTCGCGCGCTGGTGCGGCGTCGGGGTCGAGCGCTTCTCCATCGGCTTCGGGCCCGTGCTGCTCCGGTGGCGCGGCAAGGAGACGGAGTACGCGGTCTCCGCGATCCCGATGGGCGGCTACGTGAAGATGATGGGCGAGGAGAATCCCCTCGAAGGCGGCGCCGCGCTGCCGTTCGATCCCAAGAAGGCGTTTGCGCTCAAGCCGCTGTGGGCTCGCTTTCTCATCGTCTTCGCGGGACCGGGGATGAACTTCGTGCTGGCGGCGGTGATCTTTGCCGCCGTGCTGGCCACGGTCGGGCGTCCCGTCTGGCCGGCGGCGGTCGGCAAGGTCGCGGAGGGCAGCCCGGCGGCGGCGGCCGGGTTGAAGACGGGCGACGTGATCACGTCCGTCAACAACCGCCCCGTCTCGTACTGGGAGGACCTCGAGCGCGCGGTGGCCGACTCCAATGGCCGACCGCTGACGCTGCACGCGCGGCAGGGCGACGTGTCGCGCACGATCACGCTCACGCCGCGGCGCAAGGCGGTGCCGGATCCGATCTTCAAGGAGCAGCGCGAGGTCTGGGACATCGGCGCCGGCCCGCAACTGGTGCCGCAGATCAGCTCGGTCGCCGCCGACTCGCCGGCGGCGCGCGCGGGACTGCAGCCGGGCGACGTCGTCGTCAGCGTCGCCGGGCAGCCGGTGTTCACGCCCGAGGATCTCGTCGACACCATCCGGACACGGCCGGGGCAACCATTCGACATCACCATCGACCGCGACGGCAAGCGGTTGACCCTCAGCGTCACGCCGGAGCCGTCGAAGGACAAGACGCCGACCGGCGAGGACATCGTGGTCGGCAAGATCCAGGCGGGCATCGCGACGAAGGCAGTACGGTTCGAGCCCTACAACCCGGCGCTCGCCGTGGGCTACGGCGCCGCCCGCACGTGGGACATGACTGTCCTGACCGTCAAGGGCCTCTGGAAGCTGGTGTCGCGGCAGATCGACTCCTCGAACATCGGCGGGCCGATCCAGATCGCGACCGAGGCGGGGCGCCAGGCCAAGGAGGGCATGGGCTCGCTGGCCCTGTTCACCGCGATCATCAGCGTCAACCTCGCCGTTCTCAACCTGTTGCCGGTGCCCATGCTCGACGGCGGCCATCTCTTCTTCTTCGTCATCGAGGCCGTCCTCGGTCGCCCGCTGTCGCTCAAGAAGCGCGAGGCCGCCCAGCAGCTCGGCTTCGTGCTGCTCATGCTGCTCATGGTGTACGCGCTGTGGAACGATTTGAACCGCATCGGCGCGTTCAAGCTCTTCGGAGGATAGGCGGCGAATGATCACGCGGCGGAAGACCAGGCAGATCCAGCTCGGAAGCGTGAAGGTGGGCGGCGGGGCGCCCATCACCGTCCAGTCGATGACGAAGACGGACACGCGCGATGTTCAGGCAACGCTGCTGGAGATCTG
>Ga0070741_10016236_pt1 | contig 12463 bp, 11 predicted proteins | sample Coa_R1_4_FD_66440 | JGI IMG/M metagenome (GOLD analysis project Ga0070741, IMG submission 66440) | Surface soil microbial communities from Centralia Pennsylvania, which are recovering from an underground coalmine fire - Coalmine... | ecosystem: Environmental > Terrestrial > Soil > Unclassified ...
GTACGTCTACGTGACCGCCTACAATGGCGACCAGTTCGCGGGTAACGTGATCCCCGCCGATCGTGATGCCATCACCGAGGTCCAGGACTCGCTGCGCAAATGGGGCTATTACAAAATCGCCTACAAGCCCGACGATGCCGACATCATTGTTCTTGTCCGCAAAGGCCGCTATGCCGCTGCCCAGCCGGGCACGATTATCCATGCCGGATCCGACCGCCCTCGGCCCAGCGTCGAGGTGGGCGCCAATGACGATGCCGCCACCGATCCCGACGACGAACTCTCTGTGCTGGATGCCAAACAGGGGGTGGATTCTCCGCCCCTGTGGCTCAGCCGCATGCATGACGGGTTGAATGCGCCTCAGCCGCGCCTGGTGCAGCAACTGCGCAACGCCGTCGAGTCTTCGCTCAAGAAGAAACCCTAAAGGTCGCGAAAGACGTGTGCTGTTAGAATCGGCTCCTCAAGGAGCGATTCTCTATGGCACGTGTCACCGGGCTGGGCGGTGTTTTCTTCAAGTCTGATGATCCCGAAAAGCTTTATCAGTGGTACGAGAAAAACCTCGGCATTCCACGCGAGCTTCACGGCCAGGGCGCCACTTTTCGCTGGAAGGAAGCCGATGGTTCCGAAGCGGCCACTGCTTGGGCCGTCTTCCCCAAGGACACTAAATACTTCGATCCCAGCCGCTCGTCTTTCATGTTGAATTATCGAGTGGACGATCTTGATGGCCTCCTGAAATCGCTCGAAGCCGCGGGCGTGCAGATTGATCCCAAGCGTGAGGACTGCGACTACGGCCGCTTCGCCTGGATCATCGATCCTGACGGCAATCGTATTGAACTCTGGGAGCCTCCCAAAAAATAATTCGCCAGCGATACCCGGGAAGGAAATTTGGTCATGCCTGGGCTGTGGGAGTGCGGTTCACGAAACGGTACTCCAGAAATTTCGCCGCCAATCCCGCGGGAATATTGGTGTTTCGTGGCAACACGTTGCGCACCACTTCCCCGCGACACCACACTTCCGCTCCCCCAATTCCTTCCAGCTCGACCGGCAGTTTCAGGTTGATTTCCAGCTCAACTTTGGGTTCGAGCGATTCCTCGCTGGCAAACAGCACACCCGAGCGACTGATGTTCTGTGTGGTGGTTTCCCGCCATGCATTCTCGCCGGCGATACGATACCGCAGCGGCACGTGCACGCTGATACGCGGCGCACGCAACCCGACATCTTCCGCCCACAATCCCATTTGCGGCCCGCTCAATCCTTCCCGTCCCGGCACCAACACTTCCTCTGACATTTTGCGCTCCAGCACCTCACGCAGTTTTTCCGTGAGCGCCTCTTCGGTAAATGGTTTCTGCAAAAAGACCACTCCCGCTTCCAGCGCTCCGTTGTGATGAATCGCATTTTCCGTGTACCCGGACATGTACACCACGCGCGTGCGCGGATGCAGCATGGAAAGTTTGCGGGCCAGTTCGCGCCCGTTCATGTCCGGCATAACGACGTCCGTGAGCAGCACGTGAATGGACCCAACGTGATGCGATGCTGCTTCCAGCGCCGCCTGTCCGTCCTCGGCTTCGATCACCGTATAACCCTGGCGCTGCAGGAATCCCCGCACCAGCCGCCGCAAGTTGGCCTCGTCCTCCACCAGAAGGATCGTTTCCTTCCCTCGCGAAATCTTGGTGATTCGCTTTTCCGATTCCACCAGCTCCGCCTTTGCGACTCGGGGCAAGTAAATCTTGAACGTCGAACCGCGTCCTACTTCGCTGTACACCCAGACATATCCACCGCTCTGCTTGACGATGCCGTACACCGTCGACAAACCCAGCCCGCTTCCCTTCGGCCCCTTGGTGGTGAAGAAAGGCTCGAAAATACGTGTCTGCGTATCCTGATCCATACCCGACCCGGTATCGCTGATGGCCAACATGACGTATTCCCCCGGCTGCATCGACGGGTGCGATCGCGTGTAGGTTTCGTCGAGCACAACGTTTGCGGTTTCAAGCGTGAGCTTGCCCCCATGCGGCATCGCGTCGCGCGCATTCACCACCAGGTTCAGCAGAACCTGTTCCAGCTGCCCCGGATCAGCTTTGATGTGCCCCAGTTCACGCCCCGGAACGTTGACCACCTCGATGTCCTCGCCGATCAACCGGGGCAGCATCTTCAGATTGTCCAGCACCAGCGCATTCAGATCGATGACCCGCGGCGACAGCATTTGCTTGCGGCTGAAGGCAAGCAGTTGCCGCGTCAGCGACGTCGCCCGGTCCGCCGCCTTCTGAATTTCCTCGGCCGCGTTGCGCATCGGCGACTCGCCCCGAACCTCATCCAGCAGCAGCTGCGAATATCCCGAAATCACCATCAGCAGGTTGTTGAAGTCGTGCGCGATTCCTCCCGCCAGCCTCCCGATCGCTTCCATTTTCTGCGCCTGCCGGAATTGCGACTCCAATGCTCGGTGCTCGCTGATGTCCTCGGCCACGAATTCATAAGAGACGACCCGATCCCCTTCCCGCACGCACCGCCCCGCTACCCGCACCAGGATGGGTTTGTCGTCACGCTGCTTCCATTCCAGCTCCGTACCCCCCGGCTTCTGATTCTCCTCCGCGGTCCGTAACAGCTCTTCAGCTTCCTCCGGCCGCGCGGCAACATCGCTGATCAGGTTCTCTCCGATCAGTTCCCCGGGCGACGCATATCCGAGCATGGTCAGCAGCGCGGGATTCACTTCCAAAATGACTCCCTCGGCGCTGCACCGGCAAATTCCGTAAGGAGCGTTTTGTACCAGCGACCGGAAGTTCGATTCGGAGTGGAGCAATGCTTCCTGGGCCGAGCGCAGCGCCGCATTGAACCAACACACCAGCACCGCAAGCAGCAGGAATACCGCCAGCTCCACAAATTCCTGCCTGTGGATGCCGGCGGCAGCAGCCCCGCGGGGATAGAAGAAGACAATTCCCGCCAGCAGCGACAGCGCGGTGGCCAGCAGGCCGGTTTTCCACCCGCCGTACCAGGCGCTCACCATCACCGCCAGCGTGAACACCGCCAGCCGGGTCTCGGCAAATTGTGATAACAGGAAGGTTAGCGCCAGCGCCAGGCCTGTGATAATCACTGCCAGCGCAAATCGCATTAACCGGGGACGTCTAGGGAAAAGGGAGCGCCGGCGTCGGATGGGGAGGAGGTCCATACGCTATAGAGATTGTGTTCTGCTGATTTGATTCTATTCGCCCTGTGGAAGTGCAGCTAATTACTCTGGTTCAGGGCTGGGTATTGACCTAGAAACACATCGGGGTCGGGCAACCCGGGCTCCGGATGTGGAAAACGCGCGTCTCGACCTTATTTCCGACGTATCCCACGAGCGGCAAACGGGGGAGCTATAGCTCCCCGTTTGTTTGTCCTCAGTTTTAAAGTGGACGTCGGCAGTTTGCGCTACGCCGTCCAGTACTGCTTGTCCCGCAGAAAGTAGCTGTCGTCCCACGTGTGCAGCGCCGTGCCCACAAAAATCTTCACCAGCTTCAGATGTCCCATCTTCTGGAAGCGCCGATTGGTCGTGATCACGCGTCCCGACAGCACTGCGAACTTATTGCGCGCCACCTTCTTGCTCAGCATGTAATCTTCGGCATACAGCGCCTGCTCGTGAAATCCCCCGAGCTCCAGAAACCGCTCCCGGTCGAACATCATGAACATCCCCGTGCTGAACGGCTTGAACAACCGCGACCCGTACTGGCACAGGTTGTTTCCCGCATACAGCAGCCGATCCGCCTTGCTTCCCTGCGGACACGAGATATTTGTCGTCAGGCAATGCAGTTGTCTGCTCCGCATCAGGTCCATGGCCCGTCGCACCAGCGTCGTGTCCGCCAGTTCGATGTCGGCGTCAATAAACAGCACGTACGGCGTATCCTCTGCCCGTGCGCCATTGTTGCGCCCCACCGCCGGCAGCCCGCCGCGAATCACGCTGAGGTTCAGACGATCGCAGAACCCCAGCACGATCTCCTGGGTGCCATCCGTCGAGCCCGCATCAGCCACATACACTTTCGTATTCGGCATCAGCCGGTAGTCCTGATTCGCCAGGGAATTCAACAAGCGCGGAATCAGCACCGCTTCGTTCTTCGCCGGTATCACTATCGTCAGTTCGCTGGTATTCATGGATTTGTACCTCCTGTTCGTCCACCGTGATGTAGGTCGCGCGCGGTGTCGTCCAGCATCCCGAGTTGTAGTAACGGATGCCATCACGCTCCGCGTTGAGTGCCTCATGAGTATGTCCGCAGAAAACCACGTCAGCGCGTTTCAGCCGTGCGTAGGTCAGCGCCCCTGACGCCACCTTCGGCGACAGCCGAAGCCACGCCGTGTTCACCCGGTCAAGCAGCCGCGAAAACCGCTTCTGCGTGAAATCGATTTTTTGTAATTGCAGATGAAGGAATGTCATCAACCGGCTGAACACAAAATTCTTCACCAGAAACCGGTCGAATTGGTGACCATGCACTGCCAGGTACCGCCGCCCCCCGGACTCCCACGCGTATTCCTGATACACCTCAACTCCCACCAGGTGCGACATCACATCCGATAGTCCATGGTCGTGGTTCCCTTCCACCCACACCACTTCCACCTTGCGCTTGGGATTGGAGAGCTTGCGAATGTAGGACAGGAACTGCCAATGCTCTTTGGTGAGCCGCCGGAAATTCAGATCGCAGAAAATATCGCCCAGGAGGATCAGCCGCTGAAACGGCGTCGCCTTCAACATCTTCACCGCATCTTTGGCGCGGCTGAGGTCGGAGCCAAGATGCAGGTCAGATAGAATGACCGTGTCATAGCATGGCGTTTCCATTACCTCCCTTATAACCAGCGTTTGTTACAGGCGTATGAAACCTGCACAAATCTTTGGTCATAAGGAACACCGGTAGTAACCACGCGCATGTCCCGTAAGGCCTCTTGTAACAGTCCTTTAACAATCCACCTGAAAGAATCAGATGAGCAGAAGGGCGACCGCTATTCCCGTTAGAATCCAGTAATCAAGGGGCACTCCCAGAAACCAGCGCTTGTGCCACCAGACTTGGGCAGGACTGAACCGTGCCCAGCCAAAATGCGGGTTGAGCACAAACCACAGCACGTCCTCGACGACCCAGAAAATGTTGTAGGCGGCAATCACGTGCAGTTCCTGCCGCGCCGTCCACGAGTGCGTGAAAATGAATGACAGGTGAAAGAAGAAGAACACGCACAGAAACGCCCAAACGTGGTACCCGGTAAGCGGCCGGCCGCCGTAGAAAACATCGAGCAGGACGTGTTTTTCGATTTTCCACGTAGGCAGGTTGGAAGCCCAGCCGTGCTCGCCCTCGATTTCAATCTCCAGCTTGGCCCAGAGAAACGCCGCCACCACAATCGATGCCAGGTAAAAAACCATCACGCGTGTACCTTCCTTATTTCCGCTAGAGACTAGCATCAAGCCACCCGAAACGTCAGGTGATGAGCGTGGCTCTGCACCGTCGTCCTTGCGGGTCACTTCCGATCCGCTCGGCCATCATGCAAGTGATGAGCAAGTATCAATATACGCAATAACTTGCGCATCGCATGGTTGCCCTGATCACGCAAGTCAATGGTTATGAGTTGGTTAGCTTCGCCGATGATGTGGAATGAAAATTGCCCCTCACCCTTCGGGCGGTCGTCCCACTTTTTGCAAATCTGGCAGGAGGTTTTCACCTTGAAACTACGCTTTGCCACCCTATGTATCGCGCTTCTGTGCCTTTCTGTAAGCACAGCAGCTTTCGCCGGCACAGTGATCTTTGACGATGGCGCCATTGATGGAAATGACAACGGCTTCTTCATCACTGGACCGGACAGACCTAACTTCCTTGGCAGTGTCCAGGACATCTCCAACGGCTTTACTGCCGCCGCATCGGCCACTCCCGACACTCTGACGTTCGGATTGTGGCTCTTCAGCGGCCTTACTCCGACCTCGGTCAGCTATGAAATCGGCACCAGCGCCTTCGGTACCGAACTCGGCTCCGGAACGGTTGCCCTGAACGGGACGAACAGCACTTTCCTCTTCAGCAACGGCTTCGGCTATGACATTTACTCGATCACCATTCCCGTTACCTCGCTGGCGATGACTGCTGGCGACTTCTACTGGCTGTCGCTGAGCAACGCCGATGACGCTTCCCATTCCGGTTCCGAAGCATGGGACCTCCCGAACGGTGGGTCCGGCGGTCCGGCGGTCTGCAACTTCCGGCAGAGCGGCATCAACTTCGGCGACTGCGGTCTGGGCGGCGAAGCATTTGTGTTGAGCGCCAATGGCGGCGGTGGCGTTCCTGAGCCCGGTTCCCTGTTCCTGCTTGGCTCCGGTCTGCTCGGCGTAGCCGGCGTCATTCGTCGTCGTTTCAGCATCTAGCGTCCTGGGATAACACCCCCGCATCTTCTGCGAGGGAAATAGTAGGGACGACGTGATGTGACGTTTCATCGGGCCCCATCCTTTCCAGGATGGGGCCTTTTGTTTCCCCCCGCGCCTTAGAAAAATTTTGGTTGCTGGGTGCCCCACGTTCGCGGTGGCGCAGCCGGAGCTAACGTGGGAAGCAACTCTCACCTTGACAACAACGGCGGCAGCCCTATAATTCGCCGAACGACGGCGGTTCGCGCATTCCTCCATCTCCTCGCCGGACTAAGCGTCGTCCAAAGTCCGATCTCAGGCAGTTCCGCACTAATAGTTCATCCGAACTCCGGGCCCCAATCCAAGGGACTTTCACGAGCTTTTTCGTTTACTTGGCTTTGTTGCGTATTGGAACACCTTTTCTGAGGAGGATTCACATATGTCGAAATTACGGAATGTCGTGTTCGCCCTCGTTGGGTTGTCGCTGTTGATGGTCATCGCAGCTCCGGCGAACGCCGCAGGCAATTCGGGCTGCAAAACCGGCAAGTTCGTCGGCTCCTATACGTTTTCCAGAACATTTTCCGATATCTGGGGCGACGGGACGAATATCGCCCACGTCCTGGTCTTGCAACTCAACCTGCATAGTGACGGTACCGTCACTGAGGATTTCACCGGGTTCCCCGACGTCATGCTGTCATTCGGAACGGGCACGCCGTTTGTGGGCAGCTGGACCTGCCGCAATGATGGGAAGCTGGTAGTAACGTCGATCAGTACGATCTATGTGCCGACAATCGACGCCATCAACCATCCCTCGACTGTCCCAAATCCCCCACCCGTGGACCTGTTTCTATTGCTGAGTTCGAGGAGTACGTTCCTTTTTGCGGTGACGGACGATAACACCTTGACCAGAGTTCAAATGAGAGTGAGGAGCTACCTGGCGAATGAAGATCCGGCAGACCCGAACGGGGGTACGCTCGGTCCTCTCATCACCACACCGGTTGTCTACCACAGACTGATAGCCTCTGACGCGGACCTGCTGGCCCCGTAAGAATGCATCTCCTTCGGCTTCCCCGTCACAGAAGGGACTGGGAAGCCGATTCCACTTCCAGAAAATCAGTGACCGGTGTTGACGTACCCAATTTAATAATCGGCGAGCTGACATGAGGCTGAGCTGGCGACAATGCAGCCTGAGAGAAATTCAATGCGAATCATGTCACTGAAGGTCATGCAAGTCGCACGCGTCTTCGCCATCCTGTACGCTGCTTTCAGCCCCTTGATCTTGATTTCGATGTTGCGGTCTGGCGCCCAGTACATTCGTATTCCCCTTGGTCTGGTTGCTCCTCCCCTGACGTATCTCAATATCAATTTCGACATTCAGCGTCCCACGCATTCCGTGTCGGCCGTGCTGTTCCTGCTATTTGGAGCGGCGTGCTACGCAGTTACAGGGTGGTTGACGGGAGCAGCAGCAGCCGCGTGCTTCAACTTCATCGCGCGTCGAACAGGCGGAATTCAGGCGTCAGTATTCGTCAAGGAATCCTTGTCAATAGCTCGACTGGGTTAGGGTACATACAGCGTTTTTCCTGTCGTCCTCAGGGTTTCGACTGATCGTCCATTAAGTCGTTTGCCGGTCATTCTTGAAAAATGACAGCCCGGGGTTTCGTTGCAAGGTCCTTGTCATTTCTACTACCGATGTTGATCATCGCAGCGACAGTGCCTGCAAGCGGCACAACATTTTCATTGCTTTACAACTTCGGCGCCAATGCCGGCGACCCGATCCATCCGTACGTACCATGCGTTATCGCTCAAGGCCGTGATGGCAATCTCTACAGCAGCACGACATACGGAGGTGCATTCAATTCCGGGGCAATTTTTAAGATCACACGGACTGGACAGCTCACAGTTCTTTATAGCTTCGACATCGTTCACGGTGAATATCCTTCCAGTGGCTTAACCTTGGGGCGTGATGGCAACTTCTATGGCACAACAGTTTTTGGCGGTGCATCAGGTAATGGGGTCGTATTTAAAGTGACGCCTAGCGGTCAGTTGACACTCATATACCAGTTTATGGGTGGTCCGGACGGCGCATTTCCCTATGCGCCACCTATTGAAGCGAGCGACGGAAATTTCTATGGAACGACTGGCCAGGGCGGTTTGGGCTGGGGAACCATTTACAAGCTCACTCCCTCCGGCACTCTCACAACCCTTCACGAATTCAACTTCGCAGATGGCTCGTTCCCACAGGGGCCACTAATGCAGGCGACTGATGGAAAGCTCTACGGAACAACTCGAGAAGGTGGGAGCAGCGGTCGAGGCACCGTGTTTAAGATCACAAAGGCCGGGACTTTCACCCTGACACACAGCTTCGATTATACCCACGGCGGTCAACCTGAAGGTGGATTGGTTGAAGCAAGTGACCGTAATTTCTACGGAACAACGGCGTGGGGCGGTCGGACAAGAAATGGACTGATATACAGGATCACTCCAGCGGGTAGTCTGACGGTTCTGCACGAATTCGGGCCCACTGATGGTAGCAACCCTTACGCGAATCTCTTGCTCGCTACGGACGGCGCCTTCTACGGCGTTACGGAGGCTGGGGGAAGCACCGGTTGGGGAACAATCTTTCGCTTTACGCGGCAAGGCAATTTTTCGGTGCTAATCAACTTTGATGGTACAAACGGTGGAAATCCGTACGTAACATTGATGCAACACACAAAGGGAGCTTTATACGGTGATTCGGAGGCAGGTGGCGCTTACGATGACGGCACCTTCTTTAAATTGACTGTCGGTCTGAACCCGTTTATCTCCCTTCTTTAAAGTTCAGGTCAAGCAGGGCAGTTGATTGAAATTCTCGGACAGAATTTTACCGGAGCACCGAGCGTTAAATTTGGCACTGGTTCCGCACTATTCCAAGTGGTTTCGGATACTTATTTGACGGCTATTGTGCCGGTGACTGGCACAACTGGACCAGTGACGGTAACAACACTCGTCGGCACTCTCACGAGCAACACTGTCTTTAGAGTGGGCCCGACGATCGTAGGGTTCAACCCAACCAGCGGAACTGTCGGGACGCCTGTAGTGATTACTGGAACAGGACTGACCCAGACAACGGAAGTTACGTTTAACGGTGTTAGTGCCTCATTCGTTATCAACTCTGCGACGCAAGTGACGGCTCTGGTGCCGATGGGGGCTGATACAGGTCCAATTGTGGTAACGACCCCCGGGGGAACCGCGAGCAAAGGCACGTTCATCGTTTACTAAGTGTCTTCACAACGCCACAATTCCCAGCTCAGAATTCCACGGTCTTCGGCGCATCTCAAAAACCTGAAAATCCGGGGGAAACTCGGGGACGACGAAACTCGAGAATCCGGGGAGAATCCGGGGACAGACGGGACGTACCCCAATTTACTAATTGACGACTTCCAAATTTCCCACGTACTCGCTGTCCAATCGAACTCTCTTTCGCTAGTTGACGAGAAATCGCCATATCACACATTGACCGTTTCCAACGAACAAACGCCGCAAAGTTGCGGTAACGGCCGGTTTCGCCAATCCTCCAACTCGATTTTTGTGTTCGAAAATGAATTATCATCCCATCGATGCAAATCCAGGACTTTGTAAAGCTTTACCAAGCAAAGAACGACGAAGAACTAATCCAGTTGGCCGGTGGCCCGGAACAGCTCACTTCTGAGGCACGCGTCGCACTCCAAGGTGAATTGTCGAGACGTCGAATCAGCGTGGCCGAGAATTCGGGCGCACCCCAAAACAAAGGCGGCGAGTACGATTCTGGTCAGACGGCTATGGCAGGATTGCCGGAGCTTGAGTGGCACGGTGTGGCTGACTTTGTGACGGAGGTTATTCGGACATATCACAGCCACTTCTGGTTGTACTTCCAAATTACAGCGCCAGCCGTGATTATCGGTACCATCGGCATCATCACTGCTCGCAATGAGATTCGAGAGATTTCGCGTCACCTGCCGCGAGGCATCGAACTCCTGACTCACCGCATTGAGATTTTAGAGATTGGACTCATCAATTACTCAGCGTGGGTTGCCAGTTGGATAGCTTTCTCTTTTGTTTTCGGTGCGATTTGCATAGCGCTGGAAGAAAGCGCGGCCGGATTTACCCCATCGGCGTGGAGTTCTTTTGTAAACCTTCGGGAACGGCTTAGTCCTTTCCTGCGCGTATCTTTGCTTCTCCTGGTTCTCGTAGTGCTAACCGAAGGCATTTCCATCATGTTGGGGACAGGTGTCTTTTGGATATTGCATCGATTACAAGTGCACTCCACTGGTTTCCTGATTTCGGCGGTTTCATATGGACTTGTAGGTTTTGGGCTTCTTGTCGCGTCACGATTCTTTTTGGCAATACCAGCAGTTATTGTGGATGATTACAGCGTTGGGCGAGCAATGCTTCGGAGCGATGAATTAACTCAGGGAAAGTGGCTGGTGCTTGCGGCGCTTCTAGCGAAGTCTTTAATCGGAGGGTACGTCGCAGGGATGTTCCCGTTCTGGCTGGCATCTTTTGTTCACGTCTCCATGCCATTGCCTTCATGGTTTCCGTGGATTCTGACCACCGCGTCTATAATCGGCGTCGCGGTGGTCGAACCTACAATGTTTGTTGGCTTCGCTCTGCTGTATTTAAAGACATCGGTTCCACATTCTGCTCCCAGTAGAGCACTCGCCCAGTGAGTTGACGTAATATTCCATTTCACTCAATGACCTGGGGTTCTGAGCGAAATCGCGCCGGGTGCCCCATCCTTTCGCGCTTTTTGCGAAAGGGTGGGCATTATAATTCCCAGCCTGTAACCTAACTCCGCGTGACGCCCATCACCGACTTTCCTCGCGCATGAGCTATATCTAGTGCAGTTTACTTTAGCAATAAGAATTACTCGTGAACTGCACTCCTAACTCCCGCGTTTTCAAAGATTTTTCTCCTATCCCCATCATCCCAGGCCTTTTGCCCAACTTTGCGCCGCAACCCGTGTCTTTCCAAAGATCCAAGGGGAGGGGGATATCCCGTGAACGACTGACGAAGTTCACTGCCTCTGAATGCTGATTGCTGAAGCTGATTGCTGACTGCTGATTGCTGAATGCTGACTGCGAACCACCAACGACGAGGTCCCCATGCTTCCTAAATCGATTCCCCAATGCCGTCACACCAAGACCAACGGTGTGCGCTGCGGCTCCCCCGCCCTGCGCAACCACAGCTTCTGCTACTTTCACTCCAATCTGCGCGCTCACCAGCGCCGTGCCTCCAGCGCCGAAGCCCGCGAGCTGCCCATCCAATTACCGCCGCTCGAAGATGCGCACGCCATCCAGTTCGCCCTCATGGACATCGGCCGCGCCATCCCTCGAAGACCGCATCTCCGACAAAAAGGCCGGACTGCTCCTCTACCTCCTGCAAACCGCAACTATCAATTTGAAGCGCATGGAAGAAGACTACTCCGAAGAACTCGTGCGCCAGGATTATCCCGAAGCCATCGCCGAAATGGAGCGCATGAAGCGCGATGCCGCCCATGATCCCGAGGAAAAACGCGAGCAATCTCTCGCCGACCTCCTGCTGCACAACCTCGGCATTCATCCTGACGATCCCCCGCCCCCGCCGGTCGAAAAGAAAGAAGAAGAGCCGCTATGGTGGGAGATCCAGGCCGGTTTCCGCCACCCCAAATTAACCGACGAGCAGCGCAAAGAACTCGAGAACCGCCCCTATCCCGAGCCCGATCCCAAGCTCGATCCCGAAGTGATGAGAAAAAGATTCTTCTCCGGTCTCGATGAGGACGACCAAACGCCAGCCAAACCGGCCACCAAGATCGACGACCTCAAAGGCATGGCGGAGCCGATGATCTACACACAGGGCGCGGAGGCACAGGAAGAAACGACGACACGGTCGCGTGGCAGGATACCGGTTGCGCCTTAACTAGAACGCCGTCCGCGATTTTCAGCCCACGGGCACGGGCTTGAGGCGGGCCTTGAGCGCGGAGCGTTCGCTGGCCAGGTCAACGATTTCGCCGATGAGCTTGGTGTAAGTGCGTCCCGAGGCGCGCGCGGCCATGGCGAACTCCTGCTTGCTGGAGAGCCAGGGATTGGGATTGGCCTCGATGACGTATACCTCGCCCTTGGGCGTGAGGCGCATGTCAAT
>Ga0070741_10016237_pt1 | contig 12463 bp, 11 predicted proteins | sample Coa_R1_4_FD_66440 | JGI IMG/M metagenome (GOLD analysis project Ga0070741, IMG submission 66440) | Surface soil microbial communities from Centralia Pennsylvania, which are recovering from an underground coalmine fire - Coalmine... | ecosystem: Environmental > Terrestrial > Soil > Unclassified ...
TTGCGTGTGGTGTTCTTCTGCCGGATCGCGACCGCCGGCGCTATGCCGTCGATCAAATCAACATCCGGCTTTTCGATGCGCTCCAGGAATTGCCGCGCGTACGCCGATAGCGATTCGACATAGCGCCGCTGTCCCTCGGCGTAAATAGTGTCGAAGGCGAGCGACGACTTACCCGACCCGGAGACGCCGGTCACCACCGTAAGCTGGTTGTGCGGGATCTCAAACTCGATGTTCTTCAGGTTGTGGACGCGCGCGCCGCGCACGATGATGCTGTCGTTCGACATGGCCCAACCCGGCACACCCGCGCGCCTACAGACGCGCACAGAAGGTGGTGCCGAAACCTTTAATTATAGCGGGGAAAAGCGCTTTCACCACCGAGGCACTAGGACACGGAATCAAGCGAATCCTGTAAATCCTGTGTGCGGGCCCGACCGCGTTGCTCTTAGACTCAAAAAATTTCCGCGAATTCCGTGATTGCGTGGTGAACTGCGTTCCTCAATCGGAATGAGCCTTCAGCCGTGACGCGTACTTCTCGCGAATCTTCTTCACCTTGGGCGCTACCACGAACATGCAGTATGGCTGGATCGGGTTGTTGGCGAAGTAGTCCTGGTGATACTCCTCGGCCACATAGAACGTTGAAGCCGGCTCGACCGCCGTCACGATCGGGTCGCGAAAGACCTTATCCCGCGTCAGCTCCGCAATCACCTCTTCGGCCGCCTTCTTCTGCGCCTCGTCGCGATAGAAGATGACCGACCGGTACTGCTCGCCCACATCGTTGCCCTGGCGGTTCAGCGTCGTCGGGTCATGCAGTGTGAAAAAGACGTGCAGCAAATCGCCGTAGCTGATCACCGCCGGGTCGAAGGCGATCTCGGCGATCTCGACGTGGCCGGTGCGCCCGGAGCACACCTGCTGGTAAGTGGGATTGGCGACCTGTCCGCCCATATAGCCGGAGCGCACGGACTCGACTCCCTGCAACTGCTTGATGGCGGCTTCGACGCACCAGAAGCATCCACCGCCCAGATAGGCAATCTCAGTTGGCATGATGATTAGATGTGGCAGCACGCATTTCGCACTTGGCAATTAGCCTGACAACTGACAACTGCTTACAACCCCACTTCAATTCTCGCCCGCGGATCGAGGTAATCCCGCGGCCCGGCGCAGTGACGCGAGCTGTGCGGCAGATGCCATCGCGCCGATATTATATGAATGCCGCACCGCCGCCCGGCTACTCTGCCGCCGAGCCCCCGAAGCCGCTCCACGCTAGAATAGAGGATTCGAACGCACGCGTCCGGCAAGTTGCGCCATGCTCCCCTTTAAGCTGGTTTACAGCGAGAAGTATTACCTGCCCATCGGCCAGCACATTTTTCGTGCCGACAAATACCGCCTCATTCGCGAGCGCCTGCTACGGGAGCACGTGGCAGACGAGGCGGACTTCATCGTTCCGCAGCCGGCTGCCGAATCCGACATCCTGCTGGTGCACTCTCCCCACTACGTCAACAAGCTGATGGAAGGCGCGCTCAGCGCGCGCGAAGAGCTGCAGATGGAGATCCCCTACTCGCCGCAGGTGGTCGACGCTTTCCTGCTGCACACCGGCGGCTCGATTTTGGCCGCCGAGCGCGCGCTCGACGACCGCGTCTGCTTCAACATAGGCGGCGGCTTTCATCATGCCTTCGCCGAGCATGGCGAGGGATTCTGCATGATCAACGACTTTGCCGTAGCCATTCGCGTTCTGCAAAGCCGGGGCCGCATTCGTCGCGCCATGACCGTCGATTGCGACGTACACCAGGGCAATGGCACGGCATCCATCTTTGGCGGCAGCGGAAGTACGCCCGCAAACTTGCCTTCGGCCGCACCGCCGGCCTTCCGTGAAACCGTCCCCCAAGCCCCGGAAAAGGACGTGTTCACCATCTCGCTGCACCAGGAACACAATTACCCCTACACCAAACCGCCTTCGTCGATTGACGTGAACCTTCCCGACGGTTGCGGCGATAGCGAGTATCTGGCGTGGCTCGACAATGCCCTCAGCTCAGGCCTGCGGCAGTTCGAGCCCGAGCTGATCTGCTACGTCGCGGGCGCGGACCCCTTTCGCGAAGACCAACTCGGCGGGTTGGCGCTGACCATCGATGGCCTCAAGCAGCGCGACCAACTGGTGTTCCGTGCCGCGCTGGCGCGCAATATTCCGGTCATGGTCACCTACGCCGGCGGCTACGCCAATCGCGTGGAGGACACCGTCGCTATACACTGCAATACCGTGCTGGCAGCCGCCGAAGTCTTCCCTGCAGCCGCCGGTGCGGTCGACCACATTTTCTCCAAGGAGCCGAGGACGTGACCTCGCAACAGGAACTTGCCAAGGAACTGACAACCGTCGCCGAAGCCGCCGAAAGTGTAGAGGACCTGATGAGCATCATCGTCGGCCGCCTGCAGGAGCGGCTTAGCCATTATGACTGGGTGGGCTTCTACATGATCGAGAAGGGCAGGTTGGGTGAAGATCCCGTGCTGGTGCTGGGACCGTATGTCGGCGCAGTCACCGAGCACAAACGCATTCCCCTGAACCAGGGGATTTGCGGGGCCGCGGCTTCCACCGGCCACACCCTGGTGATCGACGACGTAAGCAAAGACCCGCGCTACCTGGCATGTTCGGTTGAAACCAGGTCGGAAATTGTGGTCCCCATCACGGTTAAAGGCGAGGTTGTCGGCGAGCTCGATATCGACAGCCATACCCCGGCCGCCTTCACCGCTGACGATCGCCAGCTGGTGGAACATTGTGCGCGACTGGTCGGCCGCTATCTGGAGAAAACTACCTAGCACGCTCCTGCGCACGCACGCCTATGGTCAAGCAAGTGGTGGCAGCCCTCATAATTCGCGGTGAACAAGTCCTGTGCTGTCAGCGAACGGAGTACCAGGCGTTGCCGTTCAAGTGGGAGTTTCCCGGTGGAAAAATCGAAGAGGGTGAGGATGCTCCCGAAGCCTTGCGCCGCGAGCTGCACGAGGAGTTGGGCGTGCGCGCCGAAATCGGCCCACCGCTGGCGCGGCTGACCCACCAATATCAGAATGGCAACGCGGTCGAGCTGCAGTTTTTCGTCGTCGAGCGCTATGAGGGCGAGCTGCAGAACCTTATCTTTCACGAGATCCGCTGGGTCAACCGCCGCGAGCTGCCGGCACTCGACTTCCTGGATGCCGACAAGACGCTGGTCGAGCAGATTGCCAGCGGCAAGCTGCTGTGAATCCGCCCGATGCAGTTTACCGACGTGTGAGGCTCAGCCGCCGCCGCCCCCGCCGGTAACAAACCACGCGACCGTCAGCCCAATCATAAGCACCGTCGTTGCCCAGGCGATGATGTTGAACCACCGCCCATTCACGTGCTCACCCATCAGCTCGCCATTGTTCACCAGCAGCAACATGAAGATCAGCACGAAGGGAAGCACCGCACCGTTCACCACTTGGGAAAGAATGCTGATCTTGATGAGCGGAATTCCGGGTAGCAGGATTACGCCCCCGCCGGCGATGAGCAGCAGCGTATACAGCCAGTAGAACACCTTGGCTTCGCCGAATTTCCGTCCCACTCCCGACTCGAATCCCAGGCCCTCACAGACGGTGTATGCCGTGGAGATCGGCAGGATGGACGCCGCGAACAGCGCCGCGTTGAACAGCCCCGCCGCGAAGAGGATGTAGGCGTATTCTCCGGCCAGCGGGCGCAAGGCCTGAGCGGCATCGGCGGCATCGCGGAGCTGCCGTATGCCGTGTACATACAGCGTGGCCGCACATGCCACGATGATGAACCACGCCACAATGTCGGTGAAGAAGCAGCCTACGATGACGTCCCACCGCGAAGCCCGATATTCGCGCGGCGTAATTCCTTTTTCCACGATGGACGACTGCAGGTAAAACTGCATCCACGGGGCAATGGTTGTACCAATAACGGCGATCACCATGTACAGATACGCCGGGGTGCGGAACGGGCCGGCATGAGGCGGTTTGAAGGTCGCAACGAAGGCCTCTTGCCAGCTCGGCCCGGCCAGCACCCCGGCAATGATGTAGGCGAAGTAGAAAAACGAGGCAGCCAGGAAGACCTTCTCCACGCTTTTGTACGTGCCTTTGACCACCAGAAGCCACACCACCGCCGCGGAGATCGGTACGCTGACGTAGCGCGAAATGTGAAACAGCTCCATGCTGCTGGCGATGCCGGCAAACTCCGCGACCACGTTGCCGAAGTTGGTGATCACCAGCCCCAGCATCATCAGAAAAGTGATCCGGAAGCCATACTCTTCGCGGATCAGGTCGCTGAGCCCCTTGCCCGTCACCGCTCCCATTCGCGCCGACATCTCCTGCACCACCACCAGCGAGATGGTGACGGGAATGATGACCCACAGCAGCAGGTAGCCGAACTGCGCCCCCGCCGCCGAGTAGGTGTAGATTCCGCCCGCGTCGTTATCGACGTTCGCCGTGATGAAGCCTGGCCCAATTACCGCCAGAAACATCAACAGACGGATTCTCCAGACTTTCAGGCGTCGAGACTCGGGCATGGCAACGGGAACTTATGGCGAGATGATGAAGACCACACAGGATAAATGGGGGCTTCGGAATTCGCTAGCAATGAAAGCGGGTAATGCTGGCCTCCAAGGCCAGCTCTACCCGATCGGCTTGCCGCAGCAAGTCCTGTGAGAACCGTGTCGTCCCTACGTGACTTTGAATCTTCCTTCCCACCCTACCAGCGCTTCAGCGCTGGGTAAGCTCGAAACAAGACCCAGAGCGCCGTAGGGACGACACGGTTCTCACGGACTCACTTCAGGCACTATAGTTTGGCGCGCAGCATGTTGATCACGTCGTCGGCGGTAATCACGCCGGTCAGCACGCCCGCATCGTCAATGACCGGAAGGGTGAGCAGGTTGTATTTATCGAAGAGTTCAGCCACGGTTTTCTCGTCGGCGCCGGGATGCACGGTTGTGATGTGTCCGGTGCTCAGCAGCATCAACGGCGTGTCCGGCGGCGCCAGCGCAATCTTGGCCAGCGGCACCGCACCCAGCAGCTTGTCTTTCTCACCCACAATGTAGATGGTGCTGATGCTTTCCAGCCCGCCTTCGAAGTTGCGCAACATCTCGATAGCGTCCTCCACCTTGGCGTTCTGCCGAAGCGCCATGTAGTCGGTGGTCATGCGCCCGGCCGCCGTGTGCTCTTCGAAGGTCATCAACTCGGCGACTTCGGCGCGCTCCGCCGGCTCCATCTCGGTGAGGATCTCCTGCGAGGCATCGGGATGCATGTCGCCCAGCAGGTCGGCGGCCGCGTCGGGATCCATCTCCTCCACGATGTCGGCGGCGCGTTCGGAGTCCAGCGAAGACAGAATCGAAACCTGCAGCCTGGGATTGATTTCCTCCAGCGTCTCGGCGGCGACTTCGTCATCCAGGGTTTCGAATACCGCCTCCCGCTCGGCCGGCGCCAGGTCTTCCACGATGTCGGCAATATCCGCCGGATGCAGCTTAGCCAGGCGGTCAAGCGAGATCTTGAGCTTCACGCGACGGGCGGGATCGGTCTCGATCAGGTCGACAAACTCCCAGGGAATCAGGCGGGGCGCGATCTTCTCCAGCAGGGCATGTAAGGCGCTTGCCGGCATCACCCCTTTCAGCAGCCGTCGCACCGCGCCACGCGCGCCCACGTCCACGGCGCCGATCTTCAGGGCAATGCTGCCGTTGCTGCTCTCCTCGTGAATGTCGACATCATTCACCCGCACCACCTTGCGCCCGTGGACGTCGATGATCTGCTGGTCGAGCAGGTCGCGCTCCAGCAACAGCAGGCCTTCGCCGCTGCCGCCGAACGGGCTCCACTCCGCCGCCGGCGTCGCCACCCGCAAGCCGCTGTCGATCAGGCTGACCGCCTTCACCGGCACCAGCCGATTCCCATATCGTGTTTTCACCACGAAGCTGCTTATCTGGCTGGAATTCTCCTGCGGACTCAGCGCCACTTCGCGCACTTTTCCGGCATGCGTGCCGGTGTTGTCGGTAACCGGCGCGCCGATCAGCTCGGAAAGTGCAAGCGAAGGCATCGCTGTCAATATATGCGATATCGCATGGGAATTCCGCCGAATTCACTGCGAGCAGGCGAAGCGGAGCCCCTCGCACTGTTTCCGGCAGGCACGAACCAATTTTCGTGTGGATGGATTGTTCGCGAAAGTGCGCCCGGCGACAGTAAGGCGCAGATCAGCCCCTACGCCGCGATCTTGGAATGGTCGCCTATCTGCCCGCTCACGCCTTCCGTCGGCAGACAGACATGGCCGTTTTGGCAGCGATAGCCGAAAACGGTTGCGTCCTCAAGCGAGGGAGACGCGTCGGCTTCCAGAAAAACTTTGCGTGTGAGAGGCGTAGACACCCAGATGCCGCAGACCGGACACTGCTTAATGATTTCCATTTCCTATCAGCCCGGAATATGGGAAAGCGGAACAGCCATTTTGGATGTCTAAGATCAGACGAAATTCAGGCGAACCCGGAAAGACACCGCTGAGCTGCAAGCGACCGCTGGCGACGAAGTGTCCTCAAGCACCCGGCGGGCGGAGATCCCACGGGAACTCGGCAAAAGCAAACGGCATCGTCGCAGCAGAGTGATACAATCCCGGCGCAGTTGCTCGCCGGGTCGTTCTTGGTGTTCTTCCAAACTTGCGGAGGTCCCATGCTCGCTGCGCGTTGGCTCGCGCCTTTCATACTCGCCCTCATGCTGGCTACGCCCGGATACACCGGTGCTAATCCCGCGCCGGTTCCTCAACAAAAGCAGGCCAAACCGGCGAAACAGGAGGCAGCAAAAACTCCAGAGCAGGACTCCACCAAGGAGGAAAGCGTCGAGAGCGAGGCCGACGAAGAACTGGCCCCGGCGGCGCTGGTTCTCGATCTCTCGAAGAGCTCGCCTCTCATTCAGGCGCTGTACCAGGCCACCCGCGAGACCAAAGAGAACGCAGTTCTCGATCACATTGCTCAGGCGCAGAGGCTCGTCGACAGCGGCGCTGATTTGAAAGCGACCGACCCGCAGGGCCGCACGGCCTTGCACTGGGCGGTCTTCGGCTCCAGCTATAACACCAAGCAGAAGGTTGTGGTTGCCTACGAAAAGCTGGCCGACCAGATGATCCAGCGCGGGGTCGAGCTGAATCGCGAAGACCGCTACCAGGACACCGCGCTCGACTACCTGCTCTATTCGCCGAACTTCGAGATGCAGACGCTGCTCATCGAGAACGGCGCCACCAGCGGATTTCTGGCCGCGTTCGGACGCTTCTTCGATGATGTCGCCGGCGGCTTTCCCGCCACGCAGACCCAACGGATCGCCACCACCCGTACCGCCGACCTCACCCCCGGCATGACCTTCCGCATTCAGTTGCAGTCGCCTGTCTACAGCGACCGCTCGCGTACCGGAGATCCCATCACCGCCTGGGTGGTAGAGCCGGTCTACAACGGAGACCGCCTGCTGATTGCGCCGGGAACGATCATTGAGGGCACCGTACTGTTCGCCCAAAAGGCGCCCAACAAGTACGACCGCCCGCGCATCGTGCTCGACTTTTCGAATTTGCCCCACAAGGGCGGCGGCAAATCCCCCCTCTACTTGCGCGTGCTCGACGTCGACAATGCGCGCGAGACGGTGCGCAACAACGAGATCATCGGGATCGTGCAGCCGCATGCGGATACCAAGGTGGGCATGGCCGTCGGCGCCGTTGGCTCGCTGAACCCAATCGCCGGCGCGGCCATCAAAGGCACGCAAGCCATTTACGGACTCTCCATCCGGCGTGAAATTTACTTTCCCGAGGGCACCGACATGATGGTGCAGGTGGTGCGGCCGTCCAACCTGAAGGAGGAGTCGACCTGGACCGGGTGGCCGAAGATGCCGGTCACGCCGGAACTGGAGAAAGTAGTGCACAAGGCGCCCCTGCGCACCATGACCGGCAACCAGACGCCGAGCGATCTGACCAACCTGATCTTTATCGGCAGCGAGAAGCAGCTGCTGACTGCCTTCGACGAAGCAGGATGGTATCAGGCCGATTCCATGGGCGCCGGCTCGGGCCTTAAAGCTGCCCAGGCCACCATTCGCCGCACCGGCTACAACAATGGCCCGGTTTCGCTGTTGACGCTGAATGGCCAGCCGCCTGACCACGTTTTCCAGAAAGGCCTGGATACCTTCGCCAAACGTCACCACATTCGCGTCTGGAAAATGCCGGAGACCTACCACGGCCAGGAGGTCTGGGTGGGAGCGGCGACGCATGACATCGCCAACGTCAACGCACGCAAGGGGACGAAGTGGTCGCATCGCATCGATCCCCATGTCGACCGGGAACGCGATTGGATTCAGACCGACCTGCTTTATAACGAGATGGCCAGCGGCTATGCCTACGTCCCGCGACCGAATGCGCCGAAGAAAACTACTAATGGCACAGGCGACGAGATGCTCACCGATGGCGACATCGTGGTCCTGCAGCTGGGCCAGCCGAACACGCCCAATCGCCCAACCTTGCCCTCCCCCGTGGCGGCTTCGGGCCAGTGAGGCAGAACGAGGCGGGTAGAGCGAGGCTTTGGCCTAGCGTCAAACCCCGCACCGGCGCTGTGCAGAGCGGCGCTTCAGCGCCGCCAGATGTACTGTGTGGTGGATCGTCATCCTGAGCGGAGCGGCCGCCCCGATCGCGGAGTAGAAGGACCCTGCGGTAACCCCAACGCAGCTTCTCGAACTAGCCACTGGCAAACTGACCACTGACCACTCACCACTGCTTCACTCCACCCAATCCGCAATAAAGATGTTGGTCTCGTGCGGCTCCTTGCCATTGCGATTCGACGCCCACACCAGCCGCTTGCCATCGGAGCTGAACATCGGGAAGGCATCGAAATCGGGGAAGTACGTGACGCGCTCCAGGCCCGTGCCATCCTCGTTGATGATGTACAGGTCGAAGGCGCGCCCGCTCGTCGGGTCTGCCATGTTCGAGGCGAATACGATGCGCTTGCCGTCTGGCAGGAAAAACGGCGCGAAGTTCGCCGCGCCATTGTGCGTCACCTGGCGCTTGCGGCTGCCGTCGGCGTCCATCACCCAGATCTCCAGGTTGCCGGGACGAATCAGCCCTTGGGCATATAGGGCGTTGTAATCGGCAATCTTCTCCGGCGTGTTGGGATGCTCGGCGCGATAGACGATCTTCGTGCCGTCATATGACCAGAACGGCCCGCCATCGTAGCCCATCTCATGTGTCAACTGCTTTACGTGCGAGCCGTCAATATCCATGGTGTAGATGTCGAGGTCGCCGTTGCGCGTCGAGGTAAACACCACGTGCTTGCCGTCGCGGCTGATGGTCGACTCGGCGTTGTAGCCCGGAGCGTTGCTTAGCAGCTTCTTATCGCTGCCATCGAGCTTGGCCGAGTAGATCTTGTAGCTGGAGTAAATGGGCCACACATAACCGTGCGAGTAGTCGGGCTTGGGCGGACATTCCGGACTGGCCGCCTCGGTTGACGAATAGAGAATCCGCTCACCCGACGGATAAATGTAGCTGCACGTGGTGCGCCCCTTTCCCGAGCTGACCAGCTTCGGCGTCGCGGGCTTCCCATCCGGCGTGTCCACCGGCGTGGTGTAGATCTGGTCGCACGGTACGCCTTCACCCTGATGCTGAAAGCTCAGCATCTTGTCATCGGCGGAGAAGTACGCTTCTGCGTTCTGCCCGCCGAAAGTCAGCTGCCGGACGTTGCGCAGGTGCTTCTCCTCGCCGGGATACAGCAAGGATGGCGGCGCTGAATTCGTCTGCGACGGCGCCTGCGCCATTAGCGGGAGCCAAGCGCTCATCACCAGCACACTCGACAGCAGCGACTTGACGAAAACCGTTCGCGGCATCTCACGAATGTACAACAACAGCGTTCCTCAAAGCCGTGACGTCGATCTCCCTCTTCAGGGGAGCGATCGCGCGACGGTCCCGGCCGGCAACCAACAACCGGCCCGTGCCTTACGAAGTTCCGATCAGTATGCCGGTCGCAAATACCAGCGCCCCGCCGAACGCCACCTGCACCGCCGCCGCCAATGGCGGTGTGTCCATATAGCGATGGCGTACCCAGGTGATGGTCGCCAGTTCAACCAGCACCACGGCAATGGCGACCGCCAGGGCGAGATTGAAGCTGTGGATCAGGAAGGGTAGGGTGTGTCCGATGCCGCCCAGCGCGGTCATTGCGCCGCAGATCAGGCCGCGCAGCCAAGGTGTGCCGCGGCCGGTCAGGCTTCCGTCGTCGGAAAGCGCCTCGGCAAAGCCCATGCTGATGCCCGCCCCCAGCGATGCCGCCAGTCCCACCGCAAACGCGTCCCAAGTGTTGCGCGTGGCGAAGGCGGCGGCGAAAACCGGCGCCAGTGTCGAGACCGATCCGTCCATCAGTCCGGCCAGTCCGGGCTGCACGATTTGCAGCACGAACAGGCGTCGCTTGGCCTTGTCTTCCTCCTCCAGCACCTCGGGCTTGAGCTCCGTCTTCTCCAGCTCGGCGGCCCGCGTCACGTGATAAGTTTCAGCGGCGGCGAGATCGTCGAGCAGCTGACGAATGCTGGCATCCTGCGAGCGCGCGGCGGCGTGCAGGTAGAAGCGGCGCGTTTCCGCCTCCATCGCGCTGACCTGCTCTCGAATCTGCTCCAGCCGCAACGGCGTGTTCAGCCAGATGGGCCTGCGTTGCACGAAACCGCGCACATCGTGGCGCCGCACCAGCGGAATATGCTCGCCAAACTTCTGCTTGTAGGTGGTGATGAGCATGCGCCGATGCTCGATCTCCTCCTGCCGCATTTCGTCGAACATCTTCGCCGTGCCGGCAAAGTTCTGCCGTAGTTGCTCGGCAAAGTCGGCATAGATGCGCTCGTCTTCTTCCTCCAGCGAAATCGCTAGAGCCAGGATTTCTCGTTCTGACAAGCTATGGAAGTCGCGCAATGTATCTCTCCCCGTTAGAAGCGGTGTTGCTACTCAGCCTTTCGCATTCAGCGTGTGGCCCTTGGCCAAAGCAGTTGGAGGGAAACTTGGCCAATTGCCAAGTGCTGAATGCCAGATGCCGCTTTACCCCGGACTGATGATCCCGCCCATATTGCGCGAGGCGGGAAGTTTGCCTTGGGCACCGAATCCGTCCACGCCCCAATATTTCGCCATAACGTCAAGATATTTGTAGCCCGAGCCGGTGTTGAACAGCACCACCTTGTCGCTGGGCCGCAGAAATCCCGACTGCAGCAGCCGCTGATACGCTGCGAGCGCGGCGGCGCCTTCGGGCGCGGGAAAGATGCCTTCCTCCGACGCCATCTGCTTCACCGCCTGCATAATGGCATCGTCGCTGACGGCAACCGCCGTCCCGCCGCTCTTGCGAATGATGTCGAGGATGATGAAGTCGCCGTATGCCTTTGGCACGCGCAGGCCCGCGGCCAGCGTGTGCGCGTCGGGCCAGGCCTGCGACGCGGCCGCACCCTCCTCCAGCGCCTTGGGAATGGGCGCACATCCCTCGGCCTGTACGCAAATCATCTTCGGCCGCTTGCCGCCTTCGATCCAGGCCAGTTCCTCCATCTCGTCAAACGCCTTCCACATTCCAATCAGGCCGACCCCGCCCCCGGTGGGATAGAGAATCGCGTCGGGCAGCTTCCATCCCATCTGCTCGGCCGCTTCGTAGCCCATCGTCTTCTTGCCTTCCACGCGAAAAGGCTCCTTCAGCGTCGAGACGTCGAACCACCCTTCCTTGTCTTTGCGCTCGGCAACCATGCGCCCGCAGTCGCTGATCAGGCCATCGACCAGTGTGAGGTGCGAGCCGGCGGCCTCGACTTCAAGACGATTCGCCAACGGCACGTCCTTCGGCATGAAGACGTAGGACTCCAGCCCGGCAGCAGCCGCATAGGCCGCAAGCGCGCCACCGGCATTTCCCGCCGACGGCGCCGCCAGCTTCTTCACTCCATAGTGGCGCAGCATGGTGATTGCCGCGGCCATGCCGCGCGCCTTGAACGAACCGGTGGGATTCAAGCCCTCGTCCTTAATGAAGAGGTTGGGATGCCGCCGGCTCGCCAGCAGCGGCGTGAATCCCTCGCCCAGCGTCACCGGTTCGGCATCGGGCAATACCGCGGCGTAGCGCCACATGTTCTTCGGCCCGCCGATCAGCGAGTCGCGGCTGGCATGCCAGCGAATTTCTCCCAGATCGTAGCGGACGTACAGCGGCCCGCCGTCTTTGGGACAAATCGTAGGCGCCGGCTGAGGTGGAATTTTCTCGCCGCATCGGCTGCATTCGAAGTAAGTGATTCGTGCCATAACTTGGGATATGAAACGTCAATTGTTACACGTACCAGGTCAATTCGAGCCACACGACTTGCGAAGCTGCGAATAACAGAAAACCCTAAGCTCGGGCATTACATAAGCCAGGACATGGCTTCAGCTATGCCGATGCTCGCCTCTTCCTTTCTTGCCGTTTTCAGCCGGCTGAAACCGCCGTCCGAGGTCATGCCATGACTCACGTTTTTCGCGAAGCTA
>Ga0070741_10016238_pt1 | contig 12463 bp, 5 predicted proteins | sample Coa_R1_4_FD_66440 | JGI IMG/M metagenome (GOLD analysis project Ga0070741, IMG submission 66440) | Surface soil microbial communities from Centralia Pennsylvania, which are recovering from an underground coalmine fire - Coalmine... | ecosystem: Environmental > Terrestrial > Soil > Unclassified ...
GGTCCATGTCGGTGTTGATGAATAAGTGGCGGTCGAAGTCGCCGTTGGGGTCTTCGAAAGGGTGAAGGTGGGGCTGGCCGTTGAGGTCCCAGTTGCGGTTTTTGAGGCGGTGGGGGTGAGGCTGGCCGTCGAGGTGGCCGTAAAGGACGATGTTCCCGTAGGGGTCTCTGATGAAGTGGAAGTCTGGCTCGGCGACGTGGTGGCGGTCCATGTCGAGGTTTTGGTCGACGTTCCTGTGGGAGTCGGCGTAATTACACTGGTATCGGTCGGCGTAGCGGTGATCGTGGGACTGTTCGTGGCCGTTAAAGTCGAGGTATCGGTCGGGCTCACGGTGTTGGTAAAGGTCGATGTATCCGAAGCCGTAGCCGTCCGGGAAGGGGTTGCCGACGGTGTGAAGGAAGCGGTTGACGTCGCCGATGCGGTTGAACTGGGTGTACCCGTTGAGGTCCGCGAAGGGGTGTTCGAAGGCGTGAACGACAAAGTCACGGTCGGGGTACCAGTGGGCGTCGGCGTAATGACATTGGTATTGGTGGGCGAAAGGGTGATAGTTGGCGTGAAGGAAGGTGTCGAACTCAAGGTCGTCGTTGGTGTTCCGGTCGGGGTTGAAGAAGGGCTTGGCGTCCGAGAGGCTGTCCAGCTGGGGGTCAGACTGAAACTCGGTGTGTCAGAAGCGGTCGAACTGGGCGTCAAAGTTGTAGAAGCCGTAAGGGTCGATGTCGCCGTGGCCGAAGGGCTATTACTGGCCGTTGAGGTCTTAGTGAAGGAAGAGGTTGGGCTCGCGCTGGCGGTCACCGTAGGCGAGAATGAAGGGGTATTGGTCGCTGTCGAGGTGCGGCTTGCGGTGGCCGAATAGGTTGACGTTGAACTGGGAGTGGCCGTTAGGGTGGCCGTGGACGAGGCGGTAGGGGTCCTAGTCGCTGTTGTGGTAGGGGTCGAGGTCGGGCCCGTTGGGGTGGGTGTGGGCGAACAAGCCGTCGAATTATTCAATATATCGATGGCGGTGATCTCGGCGTTATCTACCGTTGAAGTCTCGACAATATCAATCAACCCGGTCGTAACCGGCACCACGAAGGTCCGATCATAAGCCGCGAATTTTCCGACCAAGGACCAAATATCCAAGTTGGAAATGACCGTGGTCCCGTTGATGGCCACACTGAATATCCTCTGGCCCGCTCCCGTCCAATATTGTTCCACAAAATGAAGGACCACTTGATAGGTGCCGTTGACCACCGTGAACTTGTATTCCACCGGATTCCCATAGCGTTCGGTTTGGTAAAGGCCCGGATTCGATGTTCCTGAAATGGCGTTCGTGATGGAAACCGCCGCGGTACCGGAAACATATCCCCAACCGCCGGCCGTGTAGGCTTGGTCTGCGGACCAGGTGGCCGTTCCTGTATACGCCCCTCCCGCCGCATTGACCCGCTGGACCGCGGCGGCGCAAGGGTCCAAAGTGGGGGCCGGGGTCGCTGTCGCGGTGTTGGTGGGCGTAAAGGTGGGCGTGCAGGTAAAAGTGCCGCAGGGGTTTGAGCCGATGTCGAAGGCATGCTTCACCGCCCAAATACAATTGGCTCTCATATAGTAAGGCGCCCGCATGTTGGAAAGGCCCGTCTGCCAAGCCTCGGGGGTACGGAACCACCATTGGCCCAGGTTCCAAATGCTGTTATAGAGGCTGTTCCCGATATCCAGTCCCTGGGTCTGCATCCCTTGCTGGATCATGCCCGCCGCCGCACCCCAACCCACTCCCACCCAGGCTTCCTGGCTTTGGGGGTAGCTAGTATCGATAGCCCCCGCCGAGGTCATGACATTGCAAACCCCATGGGCCCCCGCGTCGAACTTGTTCCAGTTATTATCATGCACCTTCTGCCAAGCGCTGTTGGCATGTGCGTCAGAAACGATACCGGGCAACCCCAAAGCTTTGGCATACCATTCCCCCGCCAATTGGTCGCTCATGATCCGGGTCGGCGCCGAGCTTCCTGTATCGATGTGGTAATAGCCACCCGCATTATCCCAAAGCAGGGATTCAAAATTGGTTTGTCCCGTCGTCAACCAGCCTTGATAGGTCGTTGCCAAGGCGGCATTGCCCTCGGCGGTGGCCATGGCGTTGGCCGCCTCACAAGCGGCTAAAAACAGACTTCCGCAGTAGGCCGTATCCCCGGTGAGTCCTAAGTCATCGTAGGTTTGGTCGATACCGGCCGAAATGGGAAGACCCGAGGAATCGCACTGGCTATGGACCTTGGTCATGGCCGTTTGAACGGCAGGCCAACAGTAATTGAGGAATGTCGTGTCGCTTTTCCCTGTCAGCTCCCAAGCTCGATAGACCATCAGCACTAATTTCGAGTTCAGGTCCTTCCAAGTAGTGGAGTCACGATAGGTATAGGCGTTCCAGGCCGTAAAAACCGTGTTCAAGTCACCGATATCATGGGCACATGTGCCGATGGCCGTCGGCATGGGCAACCCGCTGGTTCCAGTCACCACGCTATCGCAGAATTGTTTGACCTCCTGTTTGTCGATATCAGGCCACAGGAGGGCCAATGGCCAGGAGCCGTAAAAACGAACGTCCGAAGTCCCATAAAAAGCATAGATATAACTCTCCAAACTGCTGAAAAGGTCGGGTCCTGCGTCGTAGGCGGTACTCCCATATTGACCGGCTTCCCAAAGAGTCCCACCGGTGAAGTAATAGTAAAGCTCATTGAAAAGCATCTGCTTGAGCCAATCGGGATAGGACCCGGTCAAGATCCCGCTTTGCCAGCTATCGACTGAAGCTTCCCAAGTGGAATAGTTATTGAGCGCGTCGAAAGCGATGGTCCCCGAATTCAACCCGGTCTTACCGTAGGTCCGTGTATATTCCCGGTACCACAAGGCCCCCGTACCCGGTTTAGCCAAGGGAATGTCCCAAGCAATGACGATGGGTAATTTAACCGACTGGCCCGGAGCCAAAGTGATCTTGAAGGCGATACCACCCAAGGTGTTCGCCCCGACGCTGTTGTTCAAAAGCCCCGCAGTATTGAAAGCGGTCTGGAGTGTGGCCACGGCGGCCGCGGACTCATAAGTGACTGAGACTCCGGACCCGGTTTGGGTGGCAAGCGTGAATTGTCCTTGGTTTTGGGTGCTGGCGTTCCCTGCCGCCCGGTTCAAAATAAGACCGACATTATTTCCAGAAGTGGTGACGGAAGCGCTGGTTCCGCTGAAAGTGTTGTCGAATGTCATCATCACCGCGAAGTCGCAGGAAACGGCCTGGCTGTTGGTCACATCCCACTCGAAAATACCCTCAGGATAGCTGGTATGGGTGTAATCATTGGGAATGATGGGAGAAAACTGGGTAACGGTGGTTGGCAAGGGGAAGGTACTTCCGGTATAGCTCACCCAGGATTTCGGAAAAAGGGAGCGATAGGTAGCTTCCCCGCTTCCCAAGGTCGTGGCATTGAGCATTTTCATGACCGCTGTTTGCCCCGTCAGCTTCTGATACATATAGAAGTGGCAATTGGCATCGGTCGTGAAAGTACTGTTCCCGATATTCAATCGTCCCTGGTAGAAATCCCCCGCGAAGTTCCAGGTCAGAGTGCCCGCCCCAAATCCGCCGATGGGAGCGCCATCCAAGTAGCCTCCGGCGTTGATGTCCCGGCTCCAGGCCTGGGTGGGGATCGTTGTAGCCGCATAAAGAGGCTTAGCCGTTAGGACCAGAAACGATATGAGAAAAAGATTAAAAAGTTTTAGCGAAGTTCGGGAATAGGCCGTTTCGAATTGTCCAAGGGTCACTTCGATGATCCGTTCGAAGGCAGGAAGTGGAATCCCTCAAAATGTACCACATAAACAGGGGTTCCATAGGACAAGAGAATACCGGAGAGCTTTTTTTAAAATTTGTCGGGAGGCTCAAGGGAAAGTTTAACGTGTGAATGGACAAAGACCGTCTAAATTTAACATCTCGAGCGGCAAAGATATTTTAAGATTCCGATTCACCGATCATTATCAGCGCCTATCGGTCTTCAGCTGCGGTCACATTGGCCTATTTATTTCACCAGCGTTATGTCATCCACCCACAGATTAAAGTCCTCGTCGCTGAAATCAGCGTTAGGTGTGAAAGAGAAATAAAGAATGTCGCTCAACTTGAAAGGTACCTGCCTTCCCCAACTGGGCTGTTTGAAATCCGTGAGATTGATCGTAACTTTGCTCCATTCGGTACCCGCCTTGAAATCAGCCCTGAAGTTGCAGTAATCCTCTACCGCCGCGCGAGCCAAAATTACCGAATAGGTTTTTCCATCTCCTTTGACCCAAAATTCGAGCGACTTGAAAGCGCTCAAGTCCGTGGCCGTTCCACCGGCGTTCAAGGTTCCCGTCAATTGGGCATAGGGCCAAGGCGCGATACTTTTTCCATAGTGCCCGGAAATATGGGCCGCGAATTTCGGGGATGCCTTGCTTCCGCCCGTGGAAGGGGCGAAAGGCGAGGGATTCAAGACCGTTCCCAGGTTATTGTGGTCACTGTCGCCCATCCATGTCCCTTGCAGTTTGTTGGTAGTGCCGCCGCTTTCAAAATCATCGATCAACAACTTGTCACCCCTAGCCTGTAGTTTTTGTCCGGCCACTTCCTTGACCGGTAAGGCATCCAATGCATTTTGGCAATTTTGAAGTTTACGATTGAGTTGACTGAAGGCGTATTGCAGTTCCCAAACCCTTTTCCCTAGCGTCTTTACATCTTCGCCCATAGGAGCGGTCAGATCCGGCATAGGTCCGGGGTCGGCGGTTTTGGCTTCCTCGATCTTCCCTGCGGCCGTTAGTTTGGCCTGAGCGGCCTGCAATTTTCCATAGCTGTCCTTCACTGAAGAACCGAAGGAAGAGATGGATTGAAGAAGACCATGGACGGGCATAGGAATGGTGGGCGCGCCATAGGCCTTGGCAACGGCGTCCAGAAGAGGGGTGTTTTCCCCCACAATATCGGCGCCGATATTCCAGATCATGACCCCTTTAAAACCCTTTTTAACGGCGTAATCGCATTTGATACCAAGGGATTTGGGGTCATCGTAAGCGATCACGTGATTCCCTCCCTTTTTCTCTATATAAGGAACCTGCGCTCCCTCGTCCCAATGCTTCTCATATCCCGACTTGGAGCTCAAAAGGGGCAATATCTCGTAATATTGGATCTCCGCCCCTTCCTTGCTGGAGTCTCCCTTAAAGGGATCCCCCATATGGTCGGTAAAAAATTGGATGCCATAAAACGGGAGGCCCAATACGATCTTTTCGGGAGTTAATCCGTCTTTGGTCATCTTGTCATTGAGGTCCTGGTCGATACTCAAGTCAGCCTTGATATCCTTCGGAGCGTAGAGATTGGCGTTATAGGCCGAATGTCCGGTCCAAGGTCCGGCAAAGTCATAGGTCATCCAATTGATCCAATCCACTTGTTGGGCCACTTCGGACCAGGAAACATGTTTTCCGTAGTAATCTCCCGCGCCCAAGGCGGTGGTGAGTATCCAATTGGGGAACCGGACCCTGAGATCTTTCATGAACTGCGTATAAGTGGATTGATCCGGATCGGTCAAAGCGGAAGGTTCCCAGTCGATATCCACCCCATCGTATTTGTTATCGGTGATCAGTTTTTCCAGACTGTCAAAAAAAGCCTTTTCGGCATTGGGATTTCTTGCCATACCCAGCCAGTTATCCGCGTTCGGCGCCGCCCCGCCGATGGAAGCCAACAGTTTGACCCCATGGGCATGGGCCATCTTTTCAAGCGTTGGGTCGAAAAAGCCGCCCTGCACCACGATGGTTCCATCCGCTTTGGGAATAAGGAAAGAACGAGCGATATGGGTGAAAGCTTCATAGTTATAGCTCTCAGGAGGATAAAGCCCATCGAACCAAGAAGCGGAATACCCCAAAACGATGTGGTTGGGCTTCGCAATTACTGCAGAAACGGACCCAAGGAACAAAAATAGAACCGCAACCACCGACTTCAGGTTCTTCATAAATATTCTCCCGTTACGTTTATCGTTAAGACTTCAAAACAAAAAAATACCTTTAGCCCCACATAAACACAGACAAACGCGAACCACTACCGATTAAAAATTATAGACTTTCACAATTTATTCGAGTTTTATTTTCATCCGAAAAGTCTTTGTCCTGTTTTCCCATCCGCATTTATCCCTGTTCATCCGTGGCCAAATTGCCTTGTCTATCCTTGGTCTATTTCAGCAGTTCGAGGTCGTCCACTTTGAAGTCATAATCCGCGTCGCTCGCCCCAGGCACGAAGGCGATATTCTTCACGTCATCGAATTTCTTTTCCACCTTCGCCCCCCAATCGGGTTGGGCGAACTTATCTAAAGGAACAGTGACTTGGGTCCATTTTTTCGGGGAAACGAAATGCGCCTCAAAATCCGCATAATCCTTCACTGAAACTTTTTGCAGGCGGATTAGATGTTCCTTCCCATCACCTTGAGTGTAAAACCGGATGGCTTTATAGATGGTCAAATCAGCCGGCGCCCCTTCTTTTCCCGTCGAAAGGGTCAAAGTGGCCCAGGGCCAGGGTTCCTCACTGGGCCCCAAATGTCCTTTCATTCCGGCGCAATAACCCGGGGACTGGGGCGATCCGCCCTTGAGCCTTTCATAAGGGTCGGGCGAAATGGTCGTTCCCATTTTGTTCTGGTCACACCCTTCCCACCAGGAACCGCCAAAGGCGGGGACCTCTTTCTCAAAATCATCGACCTTAGTGATCCCATTGGTAGCGGTGGCTGCGGAAGAATCCGTGGAATAGTCGGGCGCGGGAGCCCCGGCTTTCGTTTGAAGGTCCGCGACCTGTTTTTTGAGCTTGATCAATTCGACCTTAAGTTGATCGGTCGTCCAGCCTTTGTAGGGATCGTCTTCCGCCTTCAACCCGGCGGTCGCAAAAATAAATCCCAAGGCAAAAATCCATCGTATGCTTTTCATGACCTTCTCCGTTGGTTTCAGATTAAATCCCGATCATCATACCAGCCTTCTTAAAACCCAAAAAGCTGTTTCAATTCGTCCAAACAAAGCGTTATCATCATAATGAGGTGTTTATGAGCTTTCGCGTTTCTTCAAAAACCTTCACCCTTGCATACCTACTCATTCTTACATTTTGCCTTCCTTCCAAAACCCTATCCCAAACAGTTCCGCTAACCGACCGGCAAAAAGAACTGCATGTGCTGAACCGCTTAACCTTCGGCCCCACTGCGGTCGACCTGGATCGCATCCAAAAAATCGGCATCCCAGCCTTCATCAACGAGCAATTGAACCCAGAAAAATTGGACGATTCAGCCTGCGAAAAAGAGCTTAAGAAATTCGACCTCTATTACAAGACCCCTGAAGAACTCCAAGCCCTTTATCCTGATCCCGCCAATCCCATCCGTCGGCCCGAATTAAGGGGCAAGATCCGGGACAAACAATCCGCTGACGAGGCTTATCACAATATCGAGAAGATCGGTTTCGATCTTTTCTCGGCCAAGATGACCCGGGCCCTAGAAAGCCGCCGCCAGCTTAATGAAATGATGGTGGACTTCTGGTTCAATCACTTCAACGTTCATTTTTGGAAAAACGAAACCCCATGGCTCATCACCTCTTACGAGAGGGACACTATCCGTCCCCACGTCATGGGCAAGTTCCGCGACCTTCTTTTGGCTGTAGCCCAAAGCCCCGCCATGATGGTTTACCTGGATAATGCCAGCAACCACGGAAATCCAACCGGATCCGGCAAAATGAAAATAAATGAAAACTACGGCCGTGAGCTGATGGAACTTCATACTCTCGGGGTGGATGGTGGCTATACCCAAAAAGATGTCATGGAAGCCGCCCGCATCCTTACGGGCTGGGGGGTCCAAGGAACGGGTTACGGCGCCGCTCCCGTCTCGGTCTGTTTCAAGTTCAAGCCCTACCAACACGATAATGGTACCAAAGTCGTTCTCGGACATACTTTCGGACCCGACCAGGGGGAGGACGAGGGCGTCTCCCTTATATACATGCTAGCCAGCCACCCCTCCACGGCCCATTTTATCGCCGCCAAGCTTTGTCGTCGATTCGTATGCGACGTCCCTCCCGAGACTCTGGTGAAAAAAGTGGCCGACCGTTTCCTCGCCACCGATGGGGATATCAAGGAAACGCTCAAGGCCATCTTCGAATCGCCTGAATTCTTCGATCCCCCAAATTACAAGGCCAAGGTCAAAACCCCCTTGGAATTCGCGGTCGGATGCCTTCGGGCCGCTGATTCCAAGGTCTTGGACTGGCACGACGTTTATTACAAACTTATGGGAATGGGCGAGCCTATTTATCTCTGTGAACCCCCAACCGGCTATCCCGATATCGCCAAGGCCTGGATTGGCTCCGGTTCCCTTTTAGCCCGCATCAATTTCGCCACGGACGTTTTCAAGACACCCTACGGGGGTGCTTTGCGCTCCCCCGTGGATGATCTAGAGGGCAACGCCCCTTATAACGATGGAAAAACCATGTTGACCAACTTTATTCACAATCTTCTTTTGGATGACATCACGGATGAAACCCGTCAGGCCTTGGAGAAACAATTAGAAGACCCAACCATTTCCCAAATACCCCTATTCGGGCATAAGAAGGGCGTGGATAATAAAAAACTCGCGGCGCTGGTGTTGTCGGTACCCGAGTTCCAAAAACGATAAGGCAGAATTTGCCACAGATGAACACAGATCAACACGGGTGACTGGGATAAAAAGATTAAGAATCATCAAAAAATGGATTGATGTTGTTTTCTTTCAATCAAAATGGATCCAGGTTTTATCTGAGTTAATCTGTGTTCATCTGTGGCTAAGAAGGAGCTTCTATGGGTAAGCTTGAACGACTTTCACGGCGGGAATTCCTTCGCCTTAGCTCGATGGCCACCGCTGGACTGGCCCTTTACGCCATGCCTTCCTGGCTTCGAGCCGCGGCCCTCAACGCCTCCACCAAGGACAAGACCCTGGTCGTGGTCTTTCAACGCGGCGCGGCGGACGGGCTCAACATTGTCGCTCCCTTTGCGGACTCCCTCTACCAAGCGGCGCGCCCCACCATCGCCCTCAAGGAACCCGGCCAAACCGCCGGAGTCCTGGACTTGGACGGTAAATTCGGTCTCCACCCTACCCTGGCTCCCCTGATGCCCCTTTGGAACAACCGGCAAATGGCCATCGTCCATGCGGTCGGTTCCCCCGACCCAAGCCGCTCTCACTTTGACGCGCAAGACAATATGGAAACCGGAACCCCCGGCGTTAACACCACCCCCGACGGCTGGCTCAATCGGGCCTTGGCGACCAAGGGAAAGAATAGCAACCCCTTAAGCGCGGTCGCCCTTACCGCCCGCCTCCCTCGTATTTTGCGGGGTGATTATCCCGTTTCGGCTATGGAGAATGCGGGGGGATATGACTTTTCCATGGGGTCGATGGAAGCCGATACCATATCCTCACTCTACGGGACCAGTGTCGATCCGACACTGGCCAATGCCGGTAAAGAAACCAGCGATTCGGTCAAATTGGTGGAAAGCCTTTTGAAAAACGCTCCCGCTCCTTCCGTCGATGCCAATTACAGCCAAAGCGACTTGGGGCGGCGCTTTTCCGACCTCGCAAAACTGATCAAAGTGAATGCCGGCGTCAAAGTGGGATTCCTAGATGTGGGTGGTTGGGACAATCATTATGAGGAAGGTGCTATCCAAGGCTATCTCAGCTATGCCCTAGGCGACTATGGCCGCAATCTCGCCGCTTTTTTTGCCGACCTAGGCGACAAAGCCGCGGATGTGGTTTTAGTTACCATGACGGAATTTGGCCGCACCCTTAACGAGAATGGCGCCCGCGGAACAGACCACGGCCATGGAAGCATCATGTTCGTCATGGGTGGAAAGGTAAAGGGCAAGAAGGTTTACGGCAAATGGCCCGGTTTGGAACCGGAGAATCTTTACGAGCAGAGGGATCTACAGGTCACTACCGATTTCAGGCAGGTTCATTTGGAAGTTTTGCAAAAACACTTGGGAATTAATCATCATTCGGATGTATTTCCCGGCTTTGATCCAGGATCAAATTTAGAATTTATATAATTGATTTAATGGAAAAAACTGCCAAATCGAAATCAATTCTTCTCATATAAACTCACTTTAAAACCAGTGGAAAGTTCTTTTAGGCCAACATAGTTATATTGAAGATCTTTGTAGTACTGATTGATGCGGGGATTTTCGGCCATGCAGTCCAAACGGACGATCTTGCCCTTGGATTTGATATATTCCTGGGCCCATTTGATAATCGCTTGCCCGATTCCCTTGTGGTTGTAATTGGGCAAAATGGCCAAACCGTGCAAATAACCGGCCTTTCCATCGGTTCCTTTCTCGCCCCAGCTAATGGGATCTTCCCAAAGAACGGAGACGGTACCGATGGCCATGGCACCTTTGGAGATAAGGTATACCTCGCCTTGGTGGACCCGCTTGTAGACCATGTCTTCGCCCTGGGCCATGAGAATACCGGCCCATTGAAAGATACCCTTATCCTCAAGCCAAGTGGCGGCTTCTTGTTTGATGTGGAGAACGAGGGACTTGTCCGCTTCGCCCGCTTGGCGGACAGAAAGATCGCCGATCTGGGTTTTGATGGTCATCGGGGTCAAGGGAACCTCCAAAATCATGAACTACCAAGGCTAAAAACCTTTTTACAGATCCAAGGTTGCCATGATTAAACCATCTTCCTTGGAGGCCTTCAACACAAAACCCAGCTTGGCGCTAACGGTTTGCATTCGGCCATTTTCAGGAAGGATATAACCTTTAATTTGTTTTAACCTTTCAGCACGGCCCATGTCCACCAAGGCCTTCATCATGCCACCTCCCAACCCCTGGTTTTGCCATTGGTCGCTGATGAGGATGGAATATTCCGCCTCTTCCTTCCAACGGGTTCGGCTCAAACGCCCGATCCCGATGACTTCTGATTGTCCATTGGCCGGATTCTTATGGACCGCCACCAAAGCCATCTCCCGGTCGTAATCCGTAAAACAAATACGGGTCAACCTTTCATGCGCCACCCTTTGGCTGATATGAAGCGGCTGAAAGTAACGCATAAAGACACTGGTATCCGAAAGAGTCTCGTGGAATTTCACAACCATGGGTTCGTCTTCGGGCCTGATGGGCCGGACGGTGATCTCTTTCCCGTTCTTTAACTTTTGGGTGGAAACATATTGCGATGGATAGGGGCGGATAGCGGGACGGGGGCTTATTTCTCCCGGCGCCTGGAGAATGACCCTGGCATCCAGGGCGATCAAGCCCTCGGAGGAAGCCAACAAGGGATTGATGTCGATCTCCTTGATCTGCGTTTGCTCCACCACCAAATAACTGAACCTCACCAACAATTGTTCCAGGGCTACCATATCTATCGGCTTATTGCCCCTTACGCCCTTCAAGGCCGTGAAGACCTTCGTTTGTTCCATGAGCCTTTTCGCCAAATTGGTGTTCAAGGGAGGCAAGGCCAAGGCCACATCCTTGAAGACTTCCACCATTTGCCCGCCCATGCCGAAAAGAATGACGGGGCCGAACTGAGGATCGATATGGCTCCCCAGGATCACTTCCTGGCCCATGGTGCGAACCATGGCTTCTACCGAGACGCCTTGGAAATGCTGGGCTCCCGCCTTTTCGGTAACGGATTTTTGAATGTCCGCAAAAGCCTTTTTGACTTCATCGACGCTGTTGAGATTGAGCTTTACACCACCCACGTCGGTCTTATGGGTAAGGGTTTCGGAATAGAGTTTGACCACCACAGGAAACCCCATTTGGGCGGCCGATTGGGCGGCATCCCCGGCCGTCTTGGCGAAAACCGTCGGCACCACCGGGATACCGTAGGACATCAGGAGTTCCTTGGATTCCACTTCGGTCAGGAGGGCGCGTTTTTGGTCCCGAACGGCTTTCAGGATAGCTGAGGCTTTTTCCCTTTGAGGTGGTTTATCCTCGAACTCGGGCAATTGCATCGGAGTTTCATAAAGGCCCTTCAGGTTGTAATTGAAGCGCCAAAGGTCCACGAAGGTCCGCACCGCGTCATCGGGGTATTCATAATTGGGGATGCCGGCATGGGATAGGATGGTCGAGCCCGCCAAGACTTGGTCCCCACCCATCCAGCTGGCGAAAACCGGTTTTCCTTCGATCTTGGCATAGGGCACCAATTTGTTGGCCACGGCGGTAGCGTCGGTCATCTGTTGCGGGGTCAATATGACCAGGAGCCCGTCATTGCTCTCGTCCTTCATGACGATCTCGAGGGTTTTAGCGTACTTTTCCGCGTCCGCGTCCCCCAAAACATCAATGGGATTGTGATGGCTCCAGGCGGAGGGCAAGACCTCGTTCAATGCCTTTTCGGACGCCGGGGACAATTCGGCCAGTTCTCCGCCCCTTCGGATCAGGCTGTCGGTAGCCAATACCCCGGGCCCCCCGGCATTGGTGATGATGGTAAGTTTAGGCCCGCGGGGCCGAGGCTGTTTGGAAAGGATATCTGCCAGGTCGAAAACTTGC
>Ga0070741_10016239_pt1 | contig 12462 bp, 10 predicted proteins | sample Coa_R1_4_FD_66440 | JGI IMG/M metagenome (GOLD analysis project Ga0070741, IMG submission 66440) | Surface soil microbial communities from Centralia Pennsylvania, which are recovering from an underground coalmine fire - Coalmine... | ecosystem: Environmental > Terrestrial > Soil > Unclassified ...
GAACCCAGAGAGCTGTTTTCCCATTCCATGATTGTATGGCCCTGTCCTTACTACCCGCGCTGGCCGTAACTGGTTTCGGAGTTCACGCCGAAGAACGGGTACTTAAGCAGATGGCTTTTCCTCAAGCAATAAGTGTGCCCACGATCTCGGAAATTTCAAGGACTCTAAACCCTCATAACCGCCACGGATTAGCTTAGCTACTTGCGGCAAGATTCTCCTCTATTATGGCGAATTGCGAATCCTTCCGCATTTCGCGAGAAACAAATCCCTTTTGATCTGCCCGAAATGGGGCGAAAGGCGGCATTTTCGGACATGGATGTACCGTCCGATTCGGAGCCATCTAGCCAAATCAGGAGACACCCGCGGACGGAAGTCCGGGCAGATCCTCCCCTATTGAAAGGTGTCGGAGCCTCCCCCCGAACTGGTGGGACCGAATTTCCGCTCTTCGAGCTTGAAACTCAGCACATCGATCAGGCAATCGGCGCGACTCGCGAAGGCTTCAAGCATCGTCTGCTTTTCAAGCGGAGTTACATCGAGGTGAAACGACAGGAAATTGATAAGCTCCGCGCCCCGAAGACCGCGCTGCTCAACCAGGGTGCGCCATGCCTCTCTTGCGGGCGCGCCAAAATAGCTGAAGAGAAGCTCGCGCAGGCCTTCGAGCGTTTCCGAGTCGCATTCGAGATCCTCACGGGGGACGGGGCACCATTCGATCTGGGCCCGGCGATAGGCTCGATCACGAATTTCGTGACGAACACGAAATTCCGAGATGCCTTCGAGGACGATGTTGTAGCGGCCGTCCGGCAACCGCACCATGTCCTCCAGCCGCCCTGCGCATCCGACCTCGAAAATGTCGGGATAGGCATGGTAGTCGCGCTGCCATTCACCCTTGAGCAGTATCATCCCGATCAATCCATCGCCCTGGGACACATCCGCGACCATCTCGCGATACCTGGGCTCAAAGATGTGCAGGGGAACCTTGATTCCCGGGAACAAGACAAGGTTCGGCAACGGAAACAGGGGAATGATTTCGGGGAACTCGGCCACAGCCCGCAAGACCGACATTAGGTCCGCGCCGCCCGGTGCGTCAAGCAAAAGGGTGCGGCGCGCGCGCGATGTGCCGTGTGACGGGCCCGGAGCTATAAGGAATTACAGATGCCGCCTTGAAAGAGGGTCGTTTAATTTCAAGGAATTTTTGAGATGGGAGCGCGTTCGGGCAACAACTATCTGACCGTCCTGAAGCGGCTGGGCGCGGATATCCGCATCGGCGAAGAGCGCGTCCGCGATGCAACCTCCCATCCCGCTTTCACCCGCCCCGCCCGCTGGATCGCATCGCTATATGACATGCAGATGGAACGGCCGGAGGCGATGACGTTCCGCACCGAAGATGGCGGCCGAGCGGGCATGTCTTTCATCATTCCCGCAAGCGTCGAAGATCTGCGAAGACGCGGCCGGATGATGAAGGCGTGGGCGGACTATGCGATGGGATATGCGCCGGCGACCCCGGACCTCGCCAACGCAACGGTAGCGGCGATGGCTGCGGCCGCGGAGTTCTTCGCCGAGGCCAATCAGCAATTCGCCGACAACATCCGGACCTACTATCGCATCGCGCGGGATCGTGACTGGTGTATCGCCGAGGCGATGCTCGATCCGCCCGTCGCCCGTGATGGCGGGATGGACGAGAGACTGCGGATGGTGGAACGGACCGGCGCCGGGATCGTCATAACCGGGCGCAGGATGTTCACGCCGCTTGCGCCGATGGCCGAGGAGCTGCTCGTGCTTCCGTGCAACTTGCCGGATTCTGACGACGGTTCCAATGCGCGAGCGTTGTGCTTCGCCCTCCCCTGCAACAGCCCGGGCCTCCGATTCGTTCTGCCCGGCAACGACGCACGCGGGGATTCGACGGTATCGCGCCCGCTTTCGGCGGGATTTGGCGCCCTGGATTGCATCGCCGTATTCGACAACGCCGTAGTGCCGTGGGAACGCGTCTTCCTTTGCGAGGACAGCGAGCGCTGCAAGCGGCTTCGTGAAGCGACAAGCCTCGACGCCCACCGGATGCATCAGCGGACCGTCGCGAACATCGCGATGGCGGAATCCATGCTCGGCATCACGCTGCGGATTGCCAGGGAAGCTTCGCGCGCGGCCGATGGTGTCGAGGAGATGGAGGCAACGATCGAAGCCATGCGGGCGTGCCTTGTCGCTGCCGAGTCAGGAGCAATCGCGGACAGATGGGGAACTCTCGCTCCGCGCCGTGAGCCGATGGAAACAGCGAGGCATTTGCTTTCGCGGCTCTATTCCCGGCTGACCAATGAGGTTGAGCGGTTCATGCGGCTCGTTCCCCCGGCGTCTCCGCATGGAGCCGCGGATGCGGAAGTTTCAGATTCGGCGGATGGTTCCATCCGCGAGCAGGCTCACCTGCTCATGCTAGCCGAAGATGCCGCGTTCGGACCGCTCGCGATGCGACGGGTCAACATCGAGGGGAAAATTCTTTTCGGTGAATCTCCTCGCACGAAGGACAAAGCGGGCGGCAACGTCCTTGATGAGCTCGTGGAGCGGGTCGAGGCTTTCCTGAGACGGATGGACTGAATCCCGCCGATAATGGGAGTCCGCATTTCGCTTCCGCACACTTGAAGGACCGCTTCCGCTCAGGGATCGTGAAGGGCTCACTATGGCGAGGCTTCGCAAGGCGGCAAAGTTGTGGAGGCGGCCCGAGTCGCGCGCGTTTGCGGAAAGCGCGATGGTGGAGACGGGCGGCGACGTCTTTCTAATCGACCCGAAGGAGCTGTTCGCCGCCGATCTCCCGCTCGAAGTGGAACTGGGCGCCGGCAAGGGCGACTTCATCATCGACCGCGCGCTACACCATCCCGAGCGCAATTTCATTGCGGTGGAACTGTCGGGCGTCGTGGCGCAAATGCTTGCGGTGCGATGCGGGCGCGCGGGTCTGGCGAACCTCAAGGTGGTCAGGATGGACGGGAGGACGCTGGTGAACCTGATGCTCGATGCGGAGAGCGTGAGCGCTTATCACATCTATTTTCCGGACCCCTGGCCAAAGGAGCGCCATCAGAAGCATCGCCTGTTCACCCCGTTTTTCGTGGAAAATCTGGCTCGCACGCTTGTTCGTGATGGGCGAATCCATGTGGCGACGGATGTGCGGGAGTATGGCGAGATGATTTTCGGGATGATGGAAGCGGGCGGGTTCATTCGCACGGATGAGGCTGCTGAGGGATGTTTTCGGACCGGATTCGGGCGAAAATTTGCGGCCGCCGGCAAGTCGATTCATGCCGGCGTTTTTCGCAGACCCGGCCGCGTCGAAGAGTCAGTGGAAAAGCGCAAAAGCCGGTGACGCGAAAGGATTCACTTTCATGCAATCCATCGCTACATTCAGCCGAAGCCTAATTTGCATTGCCAGTCCTCGTTGTTTAACCTGTTCGGGAGTTGCGGCTCATGCGCAGGTTGCTTGCGATAGTGCTGGCGGTTTGTGTTGCTGCGGCGGCAGGATGCGCGATTCGCAAGCCTCCGAGCGGCGAGGACTACTACCAGCAGGGTCAGGCCAACTTCGCCAGGCATGAATTCAACGCGGCGATCGAAAACTATCAGCTCGTAATCGACAAATTCCCCTTCAGCCCGTACGCCGAAGATGCCGAAATGAAGATCGGGCTGGCGTACTACGAGATGAAGGACTACGCCGAGGCGATCGGAGCACTCGACGACTTCCAGCGGATGCATCCGACGAGCAAAAACCTCGAACTCGTCAGCTACTACATCGCGATGGCCTATTACGACCAGATCGGCCGCGAGGACCAGGACCAGACCAAGACCGAGCAGGCGCTCAAGCATTTCGAGATGATCCAGCAGCGTTTCCCGGAAGGCTCGTTCGCCGAGCTTGCGCGTCAGAACGCGAACGTATGCCGGGAGATGCTGGCGCGTCACGAGATGGTGGTGGGCAACTTCTATTTCAAGCGGGCCAATTTCCGGGCGGCCGAATCGCGTCTTGCCGAGTTGATGCAGAAATATCCGGACACGCCGATCGCGCCTGATGCGCTATTCAAGCTCGGTCAGACGCTGCAGAAAGAGGGCAAGAAGTACTCCGCGGCGCAGGCTTTTACCGCGCTGCTGCGCCATTACCCTAACACTCCTTTCACGCCCAAGGCGCAGGCGGAACTCAAGAAACTCAACCAGCCGGTTGATACCGAAGACGATCCGCTTCCCCTGGTGCTGGCCGAAACCGGCTACGGGCAGCAGAACGACCAGGGAGACCAGGTGGTGGTTCGCCAGCGGAGCGCGGGCGCGCCGCTCGAGCAGACCGCTTCCGCACCGCCTCCGGACGGACCGGCGGCGGCCAAGCCGCCCGGCGATGCGCTGTCGGCGGTCGCCCGGCAGACATCGTCCGCCTACGGTGCCGACGGCCTGCCGATCCTGAACCGGCCGGAGAGCAAGCCGGCAAGTCCCGCGCCGGGTCCCGCGACGCTCAAGACCATCAGGCTTTCGCAGGCAAATCCGCCGATGTCGATAATTCTCGACCTGACGGGGCCGGTCACTTACACGAAGCGGGTCGAGAACGGGCCCGGCTATTCCTCGGCCATCCTCATCCTAAAGGACGTGAAGCCCGACCGGGGCGTCCAGAACCATATTGTCTTCGACCGATCGATCTTTCGCGACTGCGAGGTTGCATCGGACTCGCAAGGGACGACGGTCACGATGAACACGGTGCCGCTGGCCGATGTGTCGGTGGTTCCGCTGGACACTCCTCCGCGATTGCTTGTCAGCTTCATGCCGCAGAACCAGCAGGCATCGAACTGACATCCACCCGCCGGCAAGATGGCCGCGCACCGGCGCACGGTACCCGGCGAATCTCAGCCGAAAACCTGATCGAAGCGAAGTCCCAGGAACTCGAGCACTACCTCGGCATACACCTTCAAGCCCCAGAAAAATCCGTCGATCGGCATTCGCTCGTCGTTGCCATGGAAAAGCGAGCCGAACGGCATGTGAGGTTTGAGCCTTACCGGGCTGAAGCCGTAGCAATTGGCGCCGAGCCGAGCATAGAACTTGTTGTCGGTCGCGCCGGGTGTCATCCACGGGATCGCGATCGCGCCCGGGTCGGCGGTCTCGACCTTGCGCTTGATCAGGCGGAAAAGGTCCGTGTCGGGGCTTGTCTCCGCGGGCGGAGCAGTCTTGATGAGCTCGAACTTCGGCTCGGGCCCTACGATCGAGCGAAGCTCGGCCATAAAGCTTTCCGGATCCTCACCCGGCAGCGTCCTGCCATCGAGCACGACCGAGGCCTCGCCCGGGATTACGTTGTCCTTGTAGCCGGCGCGCAGGATGGTGGGGGAGACGGTGTTGGAGATCATCGGTCTGAGCAGGGGGCCGGGATCCTCCTCGGGCAGTCCGAGTTCATCCAGTGTGCGGCGGATGAGCGGCGTGATATGCCGCTTCATCGGAGTGTTCACGATTCTCGTGATCAGCTCGGAGAGCCTTGCGATTGCATTCTCCCGGCGCGGCATCGAGCCGTGTCCGGGCGGCCCGTTGACGACCATCCGGACCGTCACAAAGCCCTTTTCGGCGACCTGGATCGGGTAGAGGCGGCGTTTGCCGAAATGCAGCGTGAATCCGCCCACCTCGTTGAGGACCCATCCCGCCCGGACGAGATCGGGATGCCGCTCGACGAGGAAGCGGGCGCCGAGGTCGGAACCGGCCTCCTCGTCGGCAACCGCGGCGAGGATCAGGTCGCGGTCGGGAACGGCGCCGGAGCGTTTGAGCGCGGTGAACAGCGCCAGATCCATCGCTCCCTTGGACTTCATGTCGATCGTACCGCGGCCCCATACGCAGCCTTCGTGGATTTCGGCTCCGAACGGATCGCGGGTCCATCCGGATTTCTCCACAGGCACCACGTCGGTGTGCGACGAAAGCATCAGCGCGGGCCGATTGGGATCGTGGCCGGCGAGGCGAGCCACCAGGTTGGCGCGGCCCGGCGCGCCCTCGCGGATCACGGATTCGATACCGTGGCGGCCCAATTCACCGGCAAGGTAATCGACGGCGATTCGTTCGTTGCCGGGCGGATTGGTGGTATCGAACCTTACCAGCGCTCTGAGGGCATCGAGCGCCTCGTTCTGAACACTCTCCCACGGAATCTTCATCTTGGTTGGTCGAGCTTCTTTCTGTGTTGACGGGCCGCTGCAATCATCCGGTTAACGCGTGCGGCTAGCAAGGGTATCGAGGATGGCCTCGCGGCCGAGGACTGGGATACGCTCTGCTGAGACGGCCGCCATGATAAGCAGTATCGAGCGAGTCATCGTCGCGACCCAATCGCTGAGCGAAGCGCGCCGGAGATGGGAGCGCGCGGGTTTTGCGTTTGCCGGCGGCGAAGTCCGTCTTGATGCGATGCGGTTTCAGCGCTTCGCCGCTGGGGCCGTTGAGATCGACCTCTGCGAGGCGGCCGAAGGCGGCGGCACATTGGCGGCTTCCGTCCGCGACGCGACATCACACGGCGGCGGGATTTGCGGATGGGTCTGGGGAACCACGGACGGGCAGGCGGATTCGGGCGAAACGATCGAACTCCCATCCGCACAAGGAGTCCTTGGAGCGCGAGCTATTCCTTCGAGGCTTGAGGGCGTATGGACCGCCGCGGTCGATGTCGCAAACTCGGCGGAGGAGCGGCGCCTGGGGCTTCGCGCGGAGTTCGGCGAGAATCCGAATACTGTTGATTACCTCGAACACATCGTGGTGATGGCGCCGGTTCTGGATGACGCGATCGCCGCACAGGAGTCCATCGGCGTGCCCTGCAGGCGCGTGCGCGAGGCAGGCCGCGGGATGCGACAGGCGTTCTTCAAGCTCGAGCAGACCGTGATCGAGATCGTCGGTCCGGCCGGCGGGCGGCCCGGATGCTGGGGGCTTGCGTTCATGTGCTCCGACGTGAAGCGGGCGGTCGAGCACGCCCGCGCCAACGGGCTTCAGGCGACGGAACCTCGACAGGCGGTGCAGGGCGGCCTTATCGCAAGGCTTGTGGAGCCGCTGGACGGGGTCGCCGTGGCATTCATGCAGGCGCGCTGAGCGCCGCAGTCGTCATCTGCCTTTGAACGCAGGCGGCCGCTTCTCCAGGAACGACTGGAGACCTTCCCTGAAATCCTCGGAACGGAACAGGATCAGGAGTTGCGCGAGCACGTGATGGGTATGCGATTCGAAGTCTTCGCTTAGTCCGTGGCGGAACAGTCGTTTCATCGCCTTTATGCCCAGCGGCGCATTGGCGGCGATCTTCTCGGCCCATCGCATCGATTCGTTCATCAGCTCATCGTGCGCGACGATCCGGTTGACCAGTCCCAGTTCGATGGCGCGGTCGGGCGGGATGTCATCGCCGATGAAACCGATTTCGCATGCGCGGGCCCATCCGACGAGCCGCGGCAGGAACCATGTGCCGCCGCTTTCGGGCACGATGCCGCACCTGGCAAATGCGGGAGCAAGCTTCGCGCGATCGCTCATCAGCCGAAGATCGCATCCGAGCGCGAGATCGAATCCATAGCCGGCGGCGGGTCCGTTGATCGCGCATATGACGGGGGTGTCGATGCGATGGAGGGTGACGGTGGGAATTTCGAGGGTGCTCAGATGAGCGGCGCCGCCGCCGAGGGCGCCGCCTATTCCGCGCCCGGCCGCGGTGTCCTTGAGATCGAGTCCGGAGCAGAATCCCCTGCCCTCGCCGGTCAGGATTATCGCTCGGACATCGCTGTCGCGATCGTATTCAACGAGGCGGCGGCCAAGCTCGGACAGCATCTCGGCGCTGATCGCGTTCATCCGATCGGGTCGATTGAGCTTGAGAATCGCGACGTGTCCGTTCTTTTCGACAATCAAGTCGGGCATTGGCAATCTTCTCCCTGAAGCAATCTATCAGGCCGCCTCTGGCTAGCACATCGCAAACGCGCTGACCAACGCGATTGCGGGCGCACGATCACGAATCGGGATCGGAAAACGCGGCCTTGTACTGCTCATGAAGCTTTTCCTGGGCGGCCGCCGCATCGTCGGCGGTGGCATAGGGGCCGATCCGCACGGCGTACTGTTTCTCGCCGTTGACGGTGATGGTTTTTTCGCAGGCTTTGAAGCCCAGGCTTGCGATTCGCCGAAGCATCTCGTCCGCAGCGGCTTTGTCGCTGACCGCATCGACCTGCACGTTGTAGCGATGGGGCGTCGGAACGCATTGAGGCGTCACTGAACTGTCTTCGCCGACCGCAGGAGGTTCGAACGCGGAGTCGGCGGCGGAGGGAATAACCGTGGTCTTTGACCTGAGTGCAGGCGCCTGCGGAGCTTCGCCTGGCGCCAGCGCCGCTTTCCTGCGCGGAGCTGGGCGAGGCCGTTCGGCGGGGGCGAGCGATGCGCCGGCATTGGATCGGTTCATGGCACCTTGCTCGGCGGGGAGCTGGGGTGCGTTCGCAAACGTTCGCGGGGGACGGCGAGCGGCCAAGGGCCGCCGCATCGGGCGCGACCTTAAAATGAAAAATGCCAGCAACAGAATCACCGCGCCTCCGACCACGACGATGGAACGCGCGGGGCCGGACGACATCGATCTGAGCAACCCCTCCGCGCTTTCCCATCCCGAGGCTTCCTTCCTGATTTCGATCGGGCGGGAGAGCGTAGAGTCTTCGAGGGTGCGAAGCGGCAGCTCGCCGGCCGTCGCTGCAATATCGGCCGGCGAAGGTTCCGTCTGGGAAGACTTCAGTTCCATCACCTTTCCGGCACATTCCGGGCAGGTGGACGATGTGACCGGGATGGGCTTCGCGCAGACGGGGCAGGTTTTGCGCTCCGAGGCCCACAGCACGCGATAGACGCGATACGAGCCGGAGAGACCCTTGAGGGTCATGTCGCGGCCGTCGTCGTAGCGGATGTCGCCTGCGCTGTCGGTTATGGCCTTGAAGGTCGATGAAACCAGGATCTCGCCGCCGCGGGCCGCGGCGCCGATTCGCGCGGCCATAACCACGGTCTTGCCGAAGAAGTCTCCGGCTTCGCGGATAGCCTCGCCGACGTTGAGGCCGATTCGGACGCGCAGCGGCGCATCGGGGTGCCTGATGGAGTAGTCGGCGAGGCGGCGCTGGATCTCGATCGCGCACATCAGCGCGCGCCGAGCGCTGGAGAAGGCGACCATGAATCCATCGCCCATCGACTTGACTTCGTAGCCGCCGTGCCTGGCGAGTTGGTCGCGAATCAGCGCATTGTGCATCCGGAACAATTCCTGCGCCCGCAGATCGCCAAGCCTATCGATCATCAGCGTCGAGTTCTCGATATCGGAGAACATGATGCTGACGGTGCCGTCGGGAGCGGTATGACCGATCAGGTTGGGCCGCTCGACCATCACACTCGATGCGAGCCTGTCCATCGCGCCGCGCGACTCGCCGGCAATCGTATGGAGAGTTTCCCTGACCGTCTTTGCATCGGCCGGCCGCCCGGCGGGGTCCTTTTCAAGCAGCTTGAGCACGAGCGCATCGAGGGCCGCCGGTATTTCCGGAACGAACTTCGAAGGCGGGTCGGGCATCTTGTTGACATGCTGCGAGATCACGGCGAGCAGATCGTCGCCGACGAACGGCGGCCTGCCGGTCAACATCTCGTAGAGCATCGCACCGAGCGAATAGAGATCGCTGCGCGCTTCGAGCGGCCGGCCGAGCGCCTGCTCGGGAGGCATGTAAGCGGCGGTACCGACCATCATCCCTTTCGCCGTGATACGCGACTGGTCCGGGGCGACTGCGAGTCCGAAATCGCCAAGCAAGGGCGCCCCATCGGAGGCGAGAAACACGTTGGCGGGCTTGATGTCGCGATGGACTATGCCGAGCGCGTGGGCGTGCTCGATGCCGCGGCACAGCTCCTGACCGATACGAACGGCTTCCGCGACGTCGAGGCGGCGGCCGGGACATCTTTTCAGAATAGCATCGAGCGAGCCGCCGGGGACGTACTGGCTGACGATGAAGGGGCGGCCCTGGTCGGTCTGGCCGATATCGTAGATGCCCACGATATTGGGATGATCGCCGAGCCGGCCCATCGCCCGGGCTTCGCGGACGATCCGCGCCCTCCCGGCGTCATCGAGCCCCTCGACCCGAAACAGCGCGACCGCGACGTCGCGGTCGAGCATCTCATCGTGCGCGAGATAGACGACCTTGCTCGCTCCCTGCCCCAGCATCCTGACGATTCGGTAGCGGCCGTTGGCTATCGACTCGGGATGGGGGCGGACTGGAGGATCGGGAGCGATTGCGTCGGTGAGAGATCGGCCGCAAACACCGCAGAATTTCTCACCGGCGCGATTGGGGGCCGCGCACTCGGGGCATCGGAGTTCGAGCGCGGCTCCGCAATGGCCGCAGAACGAGCGGCCGTCGGCGTTGTTGGTGCCACACTTTGCGCAGAGCATCACGCACGCCCGCGAGGTCCGGCGGGTCCGCTCTATTTTAGCGGTCTTGGCGGCGTATAACAGGCGAACCGCGGGAGCGCCGGGAAGAGACCCGGAGCGCACCCGCTTGCCGATACAGCCGCCGGCCTACGCGGCGGCGATGCGGAAGCCGACCTTCGGGAAGTGATTCACGATCGCGCCGAGTTCCGGATCTTGCCGCTCGATGGCTATTTCGTGAATCGAGCTTGAAACGACAACGCCGGTCACGGGGTCGAATCCATAGTCCTCGGGCGTGACCGAGACGCGCATCCCGGGTTTGAGGCCGTTGGGATCGTCCGGATCGGCGAAAGCCTTGGTCGCCGGGGTCGAGGCCTTCGCGATAGCGAGCGCCTCGTCAGGATCCATCGGCGTCACCTCCCCGTAGCCCATCGCGTCGATCCGCTCGAACCATCGCATCAGGTTGGGGAACTTCTGCGCGAGCGAAAAGGCGGTCGGTTCGGCGCGCAGGAACCAGACGCAATGGAAGCAGGATGCATCGGCAAGGCTGAAGGAATGACCGAGGATGAACGGGCGCGATGCGAGGGTGCGGTCGAGATTGTCGAGGTAGGCGCGAATGTAGTTGCGCGCGTCCGGGGCAAGCAGGGTGATCTCCTCGAAATTCGCCCCGCGCATCATCTTCGAGCGGTCCTCTATGAATTCCTTTCCGATAACGGCGGCAAGCTTCTCGAAGATGACGGGCGTGGTGGAGAAGAAGAAGCGGCGGTCGGCGAAGAGGTTGACCATGTGACATGCCGCTTCGCTTCCATCGGGATAGACGGTGGGTTCGGGGAACAACTCATCAATCTTGCGGATGATGACGCCGGTGTCGCACCATACGTCGGCGCCGATCTGCATCACGGGGATTCGGCGATAACCGCCGGTCAATGGAATCAGCCTGGGCTTGGGCATGATGACGGGTTGTTCCACGGAGCGCCATTTCACCTTCTTGTGAGCAAAGATCTTGCGGATCTTCTCCGAGAACGGGGAATTAACGTACTGATGCAGGATTATTTCGGCCACGATGATTCTCCTTACCGAAGCGGGCGAGGCACCCTTTTAGCGCATCGTCCCGCGACGAGGAAGCGGCAAAATGTTCCGAAGCCGCCGCCAAACCTGCTACCTTCGCCGCCATGTACGGACATCCTGAATTCGACCTCTATGAGGCAATCTACACGACCCGGGCGATGCGCAGGCTCAGGCCCGATCCGGTGCCGCCAGAGCTGATCGTGAAGGTCATCGAGGCCGCGACGATGGGGCCGAGCGGGGGAAACCGGCAGCCATGGAAGTTTATCGTGGTCCGCGATCCCGCCATCAAGGCGTTCGTTGCCGAGCGCTACAAAAAGGCCTGGGACATGTACTTCACGCCCAAGGCGCAGGCGATCGTGGAGAACGAACCGCAAAGCGCGCAGGGGCGAATCCTGAGATCCGCCAGGTACCTGGCTGAGCATATCGCGGAGGTTCCCGTGATGATCTTCTGCTGCGTGAAGCGCTACACGGATCCGGGGCGCGCGGGACAGCCGATGGTCAACGCGATCTACCCTGCGATCCAGAACCTTTGTCTTGCCGCGCGCGGCTACGGGCTCGGTACCTCCATCACTGGCCTGCACACGAGGTTCGGAAAAGAGATCGACAGCCTGCTCGGCGTGCCGCCCGAGTATGCGGACGTCGCGCTGATACCGCTGGGATATCCGAAGGGACGATGGGACAGGCCGGCGCGCAAGCCGGCGCTGGAGGTCACGTTCTGGGAGCGATGGGGAAGCACGAGCGGCGGCGTTCCCTCCTGAGCCAGGCGTTCGAATTCAGCCCTCGATGACGACGAGGACGTTGTTGCGCTGGATTTGATCGCCCGGCTTTACCCTGATTTCCGCGATTCGCCCGGCGGTTGGGGCTTTGATGGGTATTTCGACTTTCATCGACTCAATGACCATGATCTCGTCACCGCGCGCGACCTGTGCGCCGGGCGCGGCGGTGAGTCGCAGCACCTTGCCGACGGCGGGGCTTTTCACATCCATCTTCGGATCGATCCTTTGAGGCAACAGCGCCAGAGGCGTCTTAGCAGGCATCGCGGCGGC
>Ga0070741_10016240_pt1 | contig 12461 bp, 9 predicted proteins | sample Coa_R1_4_FD_66440 | JGI IMG/M metagenome (GOLD analysis project Ga0070741, IMG submission 66440) | Surface soil microbial communities from Centralia Pennsylvania, which are recovering from an underground coalmine fire - Coalmine... | ecosystem: Environmental > Terrestrial > Soil > Unclassified ...
GCGCCGCACCGACTGACGCTGAGCAATGGCGTCACGGTTCGCGCGCGCACCGTCGTCGTCGCCTCAGGCGCACGCTATCGCCGCCTGCCCGTCGACAATCTTGGAACGTTCGAAGGCGCCGGCGTGTCCTATTGGGCGAGCCCAATCGAGGCGAAGCTGTGCGAAGGCGAGGAGGTCGCGCTCGTGGGCGGGGGCAATTCAGCGGGCCAGGCGGTCGTCTTCCTGGCGCCGAAGGTGAAGACGCTGCACCTCGTCATCCGCGGCGAGGAGCTGGAGGCCTCCATGTCGCGCTATCTCATCGACCGGATCGTGGCGCTGCCCAATGTCGAATTGCATACCAAGACAGAGATTGTCGGGCTTGAAGGCGACGAGAAGGACGGGCTGACCGGTGCCACGTTCCGTGATAGGGAGACCGGCAAGACACACAGCTGCCACATGCGCCATCTGTTTTTATTCATCGGCGCCGATCCGAATGCGAATTGGCTTACCCACTGCGTCGCCGTGGACGGCAAGGGCTTCGTCATCACCGGCAACGGCTTTGCCGTCGGCGATGCCGGGCGCGAGGCGCTTCCCTACGAGACGAGCAGGCCCGGAGTCTTCGCCATCGGAGACGTGCGCGCAGGCTCGACCAAACGCGTGGCCGCCGCCGTCGGCGAGGGCGCCGGCGTCGTGCCGCAAATTCATGAGGTTCTAGCGGAAGCTTAAGTCGCTAACCGGTGAACGCAGGCGCCGGGCTCTCCATCGTGTCTTCGACCGATGGCACGAACAAGCCGATGCGGCTCTTGCCTTCGTAGCGTGCTTGATAGAGCGCATGGTCGGCATCGCGATACATGCGGCTGAACTCGGCATCGACGCCGTCGAGCACAACCACTCCGATCGACACGCTGGCATTGGCGCCCGTGAGCGGGATCGACGGTTTGGCGAGCTTGGCGAGAATGCGCCGGGCCATCGCCATCGCTTCCGTCTGGTCGCAATCGGCAGCGAAGACGAAGAACTCATCGCCGCCAATCCGGGCGCATTCGTCGCCTTCGCGAATGCTCCCGCGGATCGCTTCGGCAATAAGCGCTATGACTGCGTCGCCGGTGGCGTGACCGCGCGTATCGTTGATGATCTTGAGCCCGTCGATGTCGATGAGGAGAGCGGCATAGCTCTTTGCGCGCCGCGCCAGAAGCGTCTTGACCGCGTCGATGGCGCCAAGCCGGTTGCGCAAGCCGGTCAGGGCATCACGCGTCGAGCTCTCATAGAGAGCCTGCATGCGACTTTGCAATGTGGAATAATAGCGCTCCGCTCCGTAGCCGATCAGAAGCGCGAGCACCAACGCGGCGATCAAACTGCCGATGGCAATGTCGCGGAAGCGCGCTTCTTGTGCGAAATAGTACTCCAGGTCGAAGTCGACGCCGGCAAAGCCACTATAGCGGCCCTCGCTATCGTAGATGGGCGCTTCCCCCGTGAGGAATGTGCCGTAGTCGTCCTCCTCGAAGCTGGGATTGACGTAGGTCTTGCCCGCGGCGAGCTGCCCAAGCCAGTCGTCGTTGTATTCCGGACGGACGTCGAACCGCTCCATATAGCCCGACGCTTCCAATTTGCGATTGGTCTTGAGGTCCCGCGAGGCGGCGGTATCGAGCACGAAATAGGCGACGCCGTCCCGCTCGACCATCGTGTACACATAAAAAATGTCCGGGTCCGCGGAATGGAAGCGCACCAGCGGCGCCAGCGCGCGCTTGTACAATTCGTCGCTGTAATTGGCGGGATCGAGCAGTTGCCGGTGCAGATCGCCATCAACGACGCTGGCCGCAAGCCTGGCAATTTCGCCGACATGAGCGCGGAGCGATTCCCAGCGCGCCTGCTTCGACAGATATTGCGGGATGGCGACGAGCGAAACGAGGATCACAGCCGCCGCGAGACTCGCGACCGCGAAGACAATCGGATTGAATTGTCGGCCTTTCGCTCCGGATTTGGCTCCGGGATTCTTTACGGGTGCTAGCACGCCAAGCTGTCCTGTGGGAGCAAGCGCGCCCCCAAGGCAAAGAGCCTACTCGGACGACATTAGCCAAGGGTTTCGATTTCTACGCCTATTCCTCACCCCCGGACCTTGGATGCAACCGGAAGATGCGATGCTGTGCTGCCAGAAGCGCCGTTTCTGACCTGGGTCAGTCCGAGCCCGATTTTTAGCTCAACGGGTGGATGCGGAAGGGGAGGCCGCCCTTGGGGCAGAGCGTCACCGTCGCGTGGATCTTGGCTGGCACCGGCCCGACATATTCGGGCGTGAAGCGCCTGAGGAGCTGCACGAGCGCGAGCGTATTCTCGATCTGCGACAAAGCCCCGCCGATGCACGAGCGCTTGCCCGCGGCAAACGGCAGATAGGTATATTTCGTGCGCTTCTTGGCGCGCTCGGGCGCAAACCGCTCGGGCTCGAACTTCTCGGGCTCCTCCCAAAAATTCGGGCTGTGGTGCATCACGTAAGCGAGGATCACCACCTTGTCGCCGGCCTTGATCTGGCGGCCGCCGATCTCGTCATCGCCAGCGGCGATGCGGATCAAAGCCCAGATGGGCGGGAACAGGCGCATGGTTTCCTGGATGACCATGCGCGTATAGGTGAGGTGCTGAACCTCGTTCCATTCGGGGTCGCGCTCGCACACGGCTCTCGCTTCGGCCCTGATGCGCTCGAGCGCCTCCGGGTGCATCGACAGGAGATAGAGCGACCAGGCGAGCGTGAGCGCCGTGGTCTCCGTGCCGGCCCAGAGATACTGCTTCATCTCGTCGATCACCTGCTGGCGATCGAACTCGGGGAAGTTGGGATCGGCCTCGGCGGCCTGCAGCATCTTGAGCAGCGTCTTCTCGCGATAGTCGAGCACGTTGGCGCCGATCACCGTGTCGGGAATCGAGCCCCACACCTCCATGGCCTTGGCGGCGTCCTCGGCGGTGATTTCCTCGATCTCGCCGCGCACGTTCTTGAGGCGGATCGATTTGTGATTCATCACGTCGGTGTAGGTCTTGACCTGACCGAACACGAAATGCGGGTTGAACGGCATCTCGCGATCAAACAGCGCCTTGCACACCATCTCGGCGGCGAGCGTCCAGGTCTCCTCGACCATCTCGATGGTCTCGCCGGTCGAGGCAAATTTCGCCCAACGTCCCATCTTCGACTCGATGGCCGACATCAGATAGGGGAAATAGACCTCGAACATATTGGGGTGAAAGGCGGGCTGCTGCGGCGCCCTGATCTTCTGCCACAGCGCGCCGTCGATGGTGATCATGCTGCGGCCGAAGACCGGCCGGAGCCCATCGAAATATTTGGTGTAGTTGTCGGCGTTGGTGACGAGAACGCGCTCGGCGTGGGCGGGCTCGGAGAGCAGCACGATGCGGTGGTTCTTGAGGTTGATCGGAACCACGCCACCATATTTGTCGCTGAGCGCCATGAGAACCTGCATAGGGTTCTCCTGGTTCAAGAGCGGGGTGAGCTTGTACCAGATGCTCTGCTCTTCGCCGAGCCCATGCGATGCAGAATAGGCGACCGTCATCTATCCGTCTGTTCCCTTGCTCCCTGTTCTTGCCGTCCGGGGCCAAGGCCTTGCTCCCCAGGGGGTCAGCGGCCTCGTCGAGGGAGCGGCCCTCCGGACAGCTTTCCAAGGCTTCGCCACGTCTTGCGACATCGTGGCAAAAATTGCCCTGATTCAAGGCAGTCCTAGCACCCTGCCGTTGATGTTGTCCATCGTTGGCACATCACCATCTCGTCGCGTGACATGCCACACAATTCAATCTTACGGCCGTTAACACTTTCGTTCAAAGAGCTTCATCAAATTGGCGGCGAAAAGATGGGGGGCTCCTCTCTCATCTGTGTCATTCCAACAACACGTTCGCCATCGACGTGCACCGTTCCCGAGGCGACGAGTCGCAGCGCGTGGGGATAGAGCCGGTGCTCGGCCTCGAGAACGCGGGCTGCAAGGCTTTCCGGCGTGTCGCCGGCGAGGACCGGCACCGCCGCCTGAGCCACGATGGGCCCGGAGTCCATTTCGGGCCGCACGAAATGCACAGTGCAGCCCGTGATCTTAACGCCTTCATCCAGCACCCGAGCATGGGTATGCAAGCCCTTGAACGCGGGGAGGAGCGAGGGGTGGATGTTGAGATGGCGGTTCCACCATCCCCGCACGAACGCTTCGGTGTGAAGCCGCATGAAGCCGGCATTGCAGAGGAGCTCGACCCCGGCTTGTTTGAGGGTCTGGTCGAGCACGGCGTCGAAGTCGGAGCGGCTTGCGAAGCGCTTATGGTCAACGACGAGGGCAGGAATTCCGGCCGCTTCGGCGCGGGCGAGACCCTGCACGCCCGGAACGTTGGAAAGTACGAGCACGATCTTGGCCGGGTAGTCGGGAGATTCTTGCGCCTCGATCAGGGCTTGGAGATTGGACCCCCGGCCCGAGATCAGGACCCCGACTCGCTTCCTTGTCACGGTCCGTCCCCGAGCGTTCCGGCATAGCGCACTGCGGCCCCGCGGCCGCGCTTCACGATCACGCCGATCTCCATCGCCTCCGTGCCAAGGGCGCGAAGCACGCGCCTTTTGTCTCGAGGCGCGACGATCAGGATCATGCCGATGCCGCAGTTGAAGGTGCGCAGCATCTCCGCCTCGTCCAACCCCGCCTCGCGTTGCAGCCACTGGAAGACCGGAGGGAGCGTGAAGGATGCGAGCTTGATCTCGGCGGCCAGGGCCTTCGGCAGTACGCGCGGGATATTGTCGGTCAGCCCCCCGCCTGTGATGTGGGCGAGCGCCCTGATCGCTCCGGTTTTGCGAATCGCCGCAAGAATTTGCTTCACGTAGATGCGCGTCGGTGTGAGGAGCGCGGCACCGAGCGATTTGCCTTGGACGAACGGCGCTGGATCGTATAGGCGCAGGCCCGAACGCTCCACAACGCGCCGCACCAAGGAGAAGCCGTTCGAATGAACGCCGGAAGAGGGGAGGGCGAGGATCGCGTCGCCGCTCTTGATGTCCTTGCGCGGCAGGATCGCGCGCCGCTCGACCGCTCCGACGGCAAAGCCTGCAAGGTCGTAGTCGCCCGGCTCATAGAGGCCAGGCATCTCGGCGGTCTCGCCTCCGATCAGCGCGCAACCCGCCTCCTTGCAGCCTCTGGCGATGCTCCCGATCACCGTCTCGGCCACGCCGAGGTCGAGCTTGCCGCTGGCGAAGTAGTCGAGAAAGAAGAGCGGCTCGGCGCCCTGCACCACGAGGTCGTTGACGTTCATGGCGACGAGATCGATGCCGATGCCCTCGTGCAATCCGGTCTCGATGGCGAGCTTGAGCTTGGTTCCGACACCGTCGGTTGCGGCGACCAGCACCGGGTCCCTGAAGGCGCAAGCTTTGAGATCGAAAAGGCCGCCGAAGCCGCCGATCGCTCCGAGCACTCCTTTGCGCCTCGTCGCCTTGGCAAGCGGACCGATGGCCTCGACCAGAGCATTGCCGGCGTCGATATCGACGCCCGCGTCGCGATAGGTGAGCCGGCTCGATGTCCTTGGGGTCGCGGGCACTCCGCCACTCTTTATGGAGGTTCGGGCGATGTGGCATAACAATCGTGCCCAAAGAGGCCAGTCAAGGCGGAAAGGCCGCCTCCTGCCACATTCCCACGGTTTATGGGGGATGGGAGGCTGCTCGAGGGTCGGGCGAAGTCGCAAGAGTTCCTGATGGCGTGCCGGCGGTCAAAATGCCTTGCGGTGCAGGCGCCTTGCATCGCCCTTGTCATTCTGTTCCCAGCCTTAGTCCTTCCGGGCACGGCGCGAGCGGCCGACACGCTTTACGACGTTGCCAAAGTCTCGGTCGACGCCACCGACAAGGATGCCGTCGCCGCCAAGGCCAAAGGCATGAAGGCGGCCGAGCTCGACGCCCTCGAAGTTGTGCTCAAACGGCTCATGCCGACGAGCGCCTATGCACAGCTCCCCGACCTCAGCCAGCAAAACATCGAGGATCTGGTTTCGTCGGTTTCGATCAGAAGCGAGCGCAACTCCGCCACGCGCTACATCGCAAGCCTCGACGTCTCGTTCAATCCCGAGGCGGTGAAGCAACTCCTCGACGCCCAGAACCTCCCCTATAGCGAGGCGCGCGCCGAGCCGATCTCGATCCTGCCGCTCGTGCTCGACGGCGGAGCGGTGAAGAGCGAGGGGCCGGAAGGTTGGTACCAGGCCTGGGACGGGCTCGACCTCACCCATAGCGTCACACCGGCGACGATCCTGAAGCCTCGCCCCGATCTTACCGCCGAGACGGTGAAATCCGTTCTTGGCGGCGATGCCGAAGCCTTTGCCCTGATGCAGGCAGATTATAGCTACGCGCCGCTTGTCATCGCGGTGGGAGAGGCAGGAGCAGGAGGCAAGTTCACCACGCGTCTCATCGGCGCCGATGGCGTCGGCCCGATCAATTACGGGCACACCGACAATTTCGGCGGCACTGCCAGGCAAGCTGCGCAGCAGGCGGCGGCGGTCGCCTTCGGCATCATCGAGAATCGCTGGAAGGTGACGCAGACACCGGCTGTGGCCGCACCCGCTGAACCCGGAGCGGAGCCCGGCGGCGAGCAGACCCAGGCCCCGGAAGCGGGCGCAACGGCCGAGGTGCCACGCAACGTCCAGGCCGTGGTCCAATTCAGCGGGCTCAAGGACTGGCAGGAGATCAGGACGAGGCTGATGCAGGTCGCCGGCATCCAGGCGCTCGAGGTGAATGCCCTGTCTGCGCGCGCCGCCTCGATTACCTTCGACTATGCCGGCTCGCTCGGCAAGCTGCAGGCCGCGCTTGATCAAAACGGATTTGCTTTCGACGAGAAAGACGGGGGCTTCGTGCTCCGTTCGAAATAACCATATCTCTTGGGTTTTCTCCCGGTCTCATGCGGGCCTCGAATCTGCTAGATTTCTAGGCAGTGCTCTCCGCGGCCGGAGCAATCAGAGGAGGGTTACGTGAATATCCCGAACAGCCTCACGCTTATGCGGATCGTGCTCGTTCCGCTGGTGGTGTGGCTGATCATCACCCATGAGATGCTGGCGGCTTTCCTGCTGTTCCTGTTCGCCGGGTTCTCCGACGCGGCCGACGGCTTCCTCGCCAAGAGATACGGCTGGAACAGCGAACTTGGCGCGTATCTCGATCCGATCGCCGACAAGGCCTTGCTCGTCAGCATCTACGTTACGCTCGGGCTTGCCGGACAATTGCCCGTCTGGCTCGTAATCGCGGTCGTGAGCCGCGACATTCTCATCATCGGTGCGGTGGTCTTGTCGTGGATGCTGTCACGGCCGCTCTCCATGCGCCCCCTGCTCATCAGCAAGGCAAACACGCTTTCGCAGATCGTGCTGGCGGGGCTCGTGCTTGCCGAGCTCGGTCTCGGGCTTGGGCTCGATGAGCTTGTGCATTTCCTGGTTTGGGTGACCGGCACGCTCACCATCGTGTCGGCCGCGGCCTATTTCGTAGCTTGGCTCCGCCACATGGCGAGCTACGAGCCCGCGCCTCAGCCGCTTCCATCGCGCAAGCGTGAGGGCGTCGGGCCGGTGCCGGCGGACCGTTCGCGGGTTAGAGCTTCGTGACGCTCGCGCAGCTTACGCTCGATTTGCCCCATCGTGCCGCGCTCGGCGCGGAGGACTTCCTCGTGAGCGATTGCAATCTCGCGGCGGTGCGGCTCGTCGACTCCTGGCCCGGCTGGCACGGCAACGTCCAGCTCCTGATCGGGCCCGCGGCAAGCGGCAAGACGCATCTCGCCCGCGTGTTCCAGGCGTTGTCGGGCGCGCGAGCGCTCGAGCCGGCGAGTCTCGACATTCATGCAATCGACACGATGGGAGAGGGAATGGCGCTCGTGGTCGAAGATGCCGACCGCACGGCCTATGACGAGAGGGCGCTGTTCCATCTTCTCAACCTTGCGCGCGAGAAGGGCCTTTACGTCTTGATCACCGGGCGAAGCGCGCCGAGCCGCTGGACTTACACATTGCCCGACCTGGTCTCGCGGCTGAAGGCACTGCCCGGGACCGAAATCGGAACGCCCGATGAGGCGTTGCTCAAGACGGTGCTGCTCAAGCAATTCGCCGACCGGCAGATCATTGTCGATCCGAAGGTCATCGAGGTGCTCGCGCTCAATATCGAGCGGTCGTTGGCGGCCGCCTCCGCGGCGGTCGCCGCGGTCGACCGTGCGGCGCTCGCGACGGGGCGCAAGATCACGCGCCAGCTTGTGCTCGAGGTTCTCGATGCCGAGGGAAACGATGGGAGCAGGGAGGAGGGAGGGGCTGGGTTGGATTGAAGCGTAACGGTAGTGATACAGTTCTTAGGTTAGAGTTCGCACCTTGCCCCACGGTCCGGGTCTGGAGCCCGGTATAAACTGTTTATTATCAATGGGTTGAATGATGAGCTTGCCAGAACAGGTTGAGCGTACCCCGCTGAGCCCCTCGATTGCCGCCATGGGGCCGAGCCGGTTTTTCAACCGCGAGCTGTCCTGGCTCAACTTCAACCGGCGAGTCCTCGAGGAGGCCGAGAACGAGCGCCATCCGCTGCTCGAGCGACTGCGCTTTCTGTCCATCTCGGCCAACAATCTCGACGAGTTCTACATGGTGCGGGTTGCCGGTCTTCGCGGCCAGGTGGTCAGCGGCATCGAGACGCCAAGCGAGGATGGGCTCGCGCCAGCCGAACAGCTTGACCGTATCAACCGTTCGGTCGCCGAACTGACCGCCGAACAGCAGGAATGCTGGGTGACGCTCGTCTCGCTGCTCGCCGATGCCGGCATCCACGTGCTGCACGCCGACCAGCTTACCGAGGACGAGCGCGGCTGGCTCGAGGATCATTTCCTCAACCACATCTTCCCGGTGCTGACGCCGATCGCCGTCGACCCCGCACATCCGTTCCCATTCATTCCCAATTTCGGCTTCACCCTCGGGCTCGAGCTGGTGCGCGAAGGCTCGCTCCGCGCCATGCACGCGTTGATGCCGATCCCGCCCCAGCTCACGCGCTTCATTCGCCTGCCGGGCAAGGGCGATGGCAGCGACGGCAAGGAGCCGATCCGCTTCATCAGGCTCGAGACCGTGGTCGGCATTTTCGTGTCGCGTCTGTTCCCGGGCTACCGGGTCAGGAGCCAGGGCTCGTTCAGGGTGCTCCGCGACAGCGACATCGAGGTGCAGGAGGAGGCCGAGGACTTGGTGCGCCTGTTCGAGTCGGCGTTGAAGCGCAGGCGGCGCGGCTCGGTGATCAGGCTCGAGATCGAGGCCACCATGCCGTCGCGGCTCCAGCGCTTCGTCATGCAGGAACTCAAGGTCTCGGAGCGCGAGAGCTTCGTGCAGAAGGGCTTGATCGGGCTCGCCGACACCAACCAGCTCATCGTGCCGGAGCGGCCCGAACTGAAGTTCGGCCCCTTCGTCAGCCGGTTTCCAGAGCGCATCCGCGAGCATCAGGGCGACTGCTTCGCCGCCATCCGCAAGAAGGACATCGTCGTTCACCACCCGTACGAGTCCTTCGACGTCGTCCTTCAGTTCCTGAAGCAGGCGGCGAACGACCCCGACGTCGTTGCGATCAAGTGGACGCTCTACCGCACGAGCAAGACCTCTCCCATCATTCAGGTGCTGAAGGAGGCGGCAGAGGCAGGCAAGTCGGTCACCGCCGTGGTCGAGCTCAAGGCACGCTTCGACGAGGAGGCCAACATCAAATGGGCGCGCGACCTTGAAAGTGCCGGCGTCCAGGTGGTGTACGGCTTCATCGAGCTCAAGACCCACGCCAAGCTCAGCCTGATCGTCCGGCGCGAGCACGGCGAGCTCATCACCTATTGCCACGTGGGCACCGGCAATTATCACCCGGTCACAGCCAAGATCTATACCGACCTGTCCTTCTTCACCGCCGACCGGGTCATCGGCCAGGACGTGTCGCGCATCTTCAACTATGTCACGGGCTATGCCGAGCCGGCCGAGCTCGAGGCCATGGCGGTGTCGCCCGGCGGCATCAGGGCGCGCATCCTCGACCATATCCGCGAGGAGATGTACCACGCCAAGTCGGGACGCCCAGCCGCCATTTGGATGAAGATGAACTCGCTCGTCGATGCCGAGATCATCGATGCGCTGTACGAAGCAAGCCAGGCGGGGGTCGAGATCGACCTCGTTGTGCGCGGCATCTGCTGCCTAAGGCCCGGCGTGCCCGATCTCTCCGAGAACATCCACGTCAAAAGCATCGTGGGGCGCTTCCTCGAACATTCGCGCATCTATTGCTTCGGCGCCGGCCACGGCCTTCCGTCGCGCAAGGCAGTGGTCTATATCAGCTCGGCCGACATGATGCCGCGCAACCTCGACCGGCGCGTCGAGGCGATGGTGCCGATTCTCAATCCCACGGTGCACGAGCAGATCCTGGACCAGATCATGGTGGCCAATCTCAAGGACAACCTGCAGAGCTGGCGGGTGAAGCCGGACGGAAGCTCCGAGCGCATCTATCCCGCTCCGGACCAGGAGCCGTTCAGCGCGCAAGACTACTTCATGACCAATCCGAGCTTGTCGGGTCGGGGTACCTCGCTCACCGAGAACATGCCGCGGCGCTTCACGCGGCTGGTCGAACAGACGTAAAGCGCGGCAAGATCGGCCATGCTCGCACGAAACGACTCAGGCCCGGTTGCAGTGGTTGACATCGGGTCGAACTCGGTTCGCCTCATCGTCTACGAGGACGCCGGTCGGGCGCCTGCGCCGCTGTTCAACGAGAAGGTGTTGTGCGGTCTTGGCCGCACGATCGCGACGACCGGCAAGCTCGCTCCTGATGCGATCAAGCGCGCGCTCCGGGCGCTCAGGCGCTTTCGCGCGCTGATCGATCAGCTCGGCGCCGGCCACGTCGAGGCCATTGCCACGGCGGCAGCGCGCGAGGCGTCAAACGGGGCCGACTTCATCGCCCAGGCCGAGCGCATTCTCGGACATAAGATCACCGTCTTGACCGGCACCAAGGAGGCCGAGCTTGCGGCGCTCGGCATCGTCTCCGGCTTCCATGCCGCCGACGGCTTTGCCGGCGACCTCGGCGGCGGCAGCCTCGAGCTGATCGATGTGCGAGGCGGGCGGCTGTCCGATGCGATGACGCTTCCGCTCGGGGGTTTGCGCCTCATCGACGCCTCGGGCGGCAATCTCAGGAAGGCGCGCGAGATCGTCGACGCCGAGCTTGGCAAGGTGGAATGGCTTGAGAAGGGCAGGGGCCGCGACTTCTACGCCATCGGCGGCACCTGGCGCGCACTCGCCCGGCTGCACATGACGCAAACCAATTATCCCTTGAGCGTGATGCACAATTACAGGATTGCGGCCGACGAGGCGCTCAAATTCGCGGCGCTACTCGATCACCAGTCGCAAAGCTCGCTCGCCGGCATCCGCGACATCTCGAGCGCGCGCCGCGAAACTGTGCCCTACGGCGCGCTCGTGCTCGAGCGGCTGATCAAGCAGATGAAGCCGCGGGCCATCGTGATATCGGTGTTCGGCATCCGCGAGGGCCTTCTCTACAGCCTTCTCAGCGAGGAGGAGAAGCGGAGAGACCCGCTGATCGCCGCCTGCGAGGATCTTGCCCGGCAGCGCTCGCGTTCGGTGGACAGCGCCTACGAACTCTGCTTCTGGACCGACGCCTTGTTCCGCGCGCCGGGTCCGATCGAGACGCCGGAGCAGCGGCGGCTGCGGCATGCCGCCTGCCTCCTATCGGATATCGGCTGGCGCGCGCATCCCGACTATCGCGGCGCGCAGAGCCTGAACCTCGTGGCTCACGGCGATTTCGTCGGCGTCGACCATCCCGGCCGCGCCTTCCTCGCGCTTTGCGTCTATTACCGCAACGAGGGGCTGGTGCGGGACGATCTGAGCCAGAAGCTGGTCGAGCTCGTGGACAAGGACATGGTGAAGCGGGCGCGCATCCTGGGTGCGGCCTTCCGCGCCGCCCACATGGTGTCGGCCGCGATGCCCGGCGTGCTGACCAACACGCCCGTCACCTACGAGGGCAACCGCCTCGCCTGGACCCTGCCGGAGCCTTACGCCAACCTCGAAGGCGAGCGCGTCGAGCGGCGCTTCAAGCAGCTCGCCGAGTTGCTCGACCGCGAGCCCGAGATCAGGGTTGGTTCGGCCTACCAGCTCGCGGCGAGCTGACAGGCTTGCTCAGCCGGGACACCCTTCCCAAATTGCGTGAAATTGTCATTCCCGCGAAAGCGGGAATCCAGTAACCACTGACCGGCATATCGGCCAAGACCGGGCCCTTGCTGGGTTGCCCGGTTCGGGCCGGACGGCGACACTGGCGCGTTAAACCGCTTCACTTGAGACCTTCGCTTCTCGATGGCAGACGACCCCTATTCCGTTCTCGGCGTGACCAAGACCGCTACGGCCGACGAAATCTCCAAGGCCTACCGCAAGCTCGCCAAGAAGCTGCATCCCGACCTCAATCCAGGCGACAAGGGCGCCGAGGAGAAATTCAAGAAGGTCACCGCCGCCTACGACATCATCGGCGACGAGAAGAAGCGCGCGCGCTATGACAA
>Ga0070741_10016241_pt1 | contig 12461 bp, 6 predicted proteins | sample Coa_R1_4_FD_66440 | JGI IMG/M metagenome (GOLD analysis project Ga0070741, IMG submission 66440) | Surface soil microbial communities from Centralia Pennsylvania, which are recovering from an underground coalmine fire - Coalmine... | ecosystem: Environmental > Terrestrial > Soil > Unclassified ...
GTTTTGCCACTGCACTTCCCGGCCGGTGGCGTGGTTGTTGCGGGCAACCTCGGGCAGGGCGGACGGGTTGGGCGAGCTGAGGGCGATGACCTGGCCGGTGGCAGGATCGAAGTTCTCTGTCGGCGCGGCGCTGGGAAATCCGCTGTCGCCTTCGTTGTAGTCGAAGAAAATTTCCGCCGCCAGCCGCGCGCTGATCCGATCGGACAGGGCGGTGGTGAGCTGGCCGGAGAGGATGTTGACGCGGTCGAAGGTGTGGCTCCACGTCGTGTTGCCGTTCCAGCCGTCGTAAGTAAACCCCGAGGCGGGCGGAGGCGTGCCGGCAATGGTGGCGCCGCCGATGCTGTCGGGCGCGGTGATTTCCCAGCCATTGTCGTTGGCGTTGGCCATCGCGCCGGTCAGCTCCCATTGAATCCCAAAGTATTTCAAGGTCAGGCTGGTGGTATCGGAAAATTTTCGGGTTGCCTGGGCACTGATGTCCCATTCGCGGATGCTGCCCGGCACATAGGTCCGGCCATTTTGGGCGTCGCCAATCACCCGGTAGGCCCAACGGCCGTCGGCGCCGACCGGGCCGGTGGAGTCCACCGTGAGTTTGTTGGCATTATAGTTGCCGAGGGCAATGACAAGATGGTTGGCCGGATCGAAGCGGGGCGATTTGGTGATGATGTTCATTGAACCGCCCGGGCTGCCGGTGGGAGCCAGAATCGTATCCGGTCCCAGCACGACCTCGGCCCGCTCGATGAATTGCGGTTCAAAGACGGCGACGATGCCGTTGTTGGTGGGGATGAGAAGGCTGGAAAAATTGTCGATGGTCTTGGTGAAGCTCTCGAAGCCGCGGAAATCCTGGCGATCCATGATTCCGCCCGGCCCGCTGCCGCGGCCGTTGCTCACGCCGGGAAAATAGCGCATGGCCTCGTAGAGGCTGTTGGCGCCAAGATCGTCGAGGAGCTCGCGGGTGGCGACGTGAATGGAGAGCGGCGTGTCCAGCAGCGGGCCGCGGATGCGGGCGGCGGAAACCGCCTCGGCAGGGTGATAGGGATCAGCCTTGGCCCCGGCCACGCTGAATTGCGGCAAATGCACGGTGGAATCGGCATTGTCCTCAGTCGGTGGCGGCGGGGCGGGCGTAGTCGGGCGGCTCTTGCGGATCTCGCGCGCCGCGACGGAGAGCGCGCCGGTTTTTTCATCCTGGACGGCGCGAAGCGGGGTGTCCTGCAGCATGAGCTGGAGGGCGGCAAACGAATCCAGGTTTCCCTGCACCGCGCGGGTCTGCACGCCGCGTACGCGGTCGACGAAGTAGATGACCTGTTCGCCGGACTGCTCGGCAAACTGCTTGAGGGTGATCTCGGCGTTGCCGGAAGGGAGCTGAAACAGCTTGCGCCCCGGTTCCACCGCCTGAGCGATCGAGGCCAGCCAGAAGGCCAGGGCCAGCCAGGGCAACACGAGCCGACGGCGCGCGAACCTTGGGATGCGGGCGGTAAGAGAAGACATGGAGCGCTCTGGGAGCAGGCAGGGTCCGGCGGGGAAAGAAACCGGCCGGTGCCGTCAGCACGCCAAGCTGACCAAAAAGGGCGCGGGGCTGTAAAGGCCGAACCATGACCAAAAAAAGGCGGTGCGCCTGACTGCGCACCGCCTTAATCTTCCCGCCAAAAACCGCCGATGGTCAGAACTTAACCGTGGTGGTAAACCGGAAGGTAATGCCGGGATAGGGACTGACGGAGAGGCGGCTGGCCGGCTCCCAGGCGAATTTGGAGTCGAGCACGTTGTCGACGTTCAGATTGAATTGATAACGGTCGATGGTGTAGGCGGCGCCGGCATTGAAGACCGTCCAAGAGGCGACATAGAAGCCGATCTGCTTGGGCACACCAATGGTGGTGAAGCCGGTCTGGGTCTCGCCGGCGGTCTTGCCCATCCGCTCCAGCGCAGCGAACACGCTGAAGTTTTTCAACGAGCCTTCAGTGAAGCGATAGTTGGCGAGCAGATTCTCGACATCGTCCGGCACGTTGCGTTGTTTCCGGTGGAAGGCGTCGCGGAACTTCATGCTGGTGAAGCTGCCGATGATGGAAAGGTTCTTGGTCACGCCGCCCTGCACATTGACCTCGTAACCCTGATTGGTATTGTTGGTCAGGATATTGCCGGGCTGGTGCACCGGATCGATGTTGGCGAGAGGATTGGGCGAAGTGACGTTCGTCTGCGCCATCTGGAAATGATCGGCGGTGATGGAGAGGCGTTTGTCGAGGAATTCGGTCTTGATCCCGAATTCGTGCTCGCGGCCGGTCGACCAGAGCGGGACGCTGACGCCGGCGCTGGGAGTGAAGCTGGTCAGCGAGTTATTGGTGGAAAACGTGTAATAGAGCGAGACGTGGTTGATCGGCTTGACCAGCACGCTGCCAATGTAGCTGTCCTTGAAGCCGCTCAGCGGGGCGTAGTTTTTGAGTGCGAGCGTGTTGGGATCGAAGCTGTATTGCACGCTGCGCACCCAGGTGCGGGTGGCGCCGCCCATGAGAAAGAGGTGATCGTCGTAGAAGCCGGCTTTGAGCAAGCCATAGATCTGCTTTTGCGTCGCTTCGGACTTGCCGCGATTGCCGAAGGTGAAGAGATGGATGTCGGGGCGCGGTACGCTGTAATCGCCGGCAAAAAGATTGGCGGCGGGCAAGGCGGCGGTGCCGGTGCGGCCGAGGGGAGCGGCGGTGTGCTGCCAGGAGAGGCCGGCCACCGGCTGAAGGGAAACGGAGCCGGGGTGGAAGTTGGCCGCATAGTCGTTTTCCACCTGATAATTCAGGCCAAGGCTCTTGTTGTAGCGCCACACTTCCGGCACGGCCGACGGATTGAAGCCGGAGGGAACGCCGATGACCTGGCCGGTGATATTGTTGAATGTTTCCGAAGTCGAAAGATTCGGAAAGGCGCTGTCGCCGACGTTGTTATGTTCGAGAAACTGTCCGCCGAGGCGCGTGCTGACCAGGTCGAAAAGCGTGCCGGTGTAGACCAGTTGCAGTGTATTGGTACGCTCGGAGGTAAGGCTCTTCGTGTCGACGCCGTTGGTGCCATTGTACTTCACCCCGGCGGTTGTCGGCTTGTTGCCGATCGTGACGCCGCCGATGGTGCTGGGATCGTAGATCAGCCAGCCGTTGTCGTTGGGTGCGGAGGCATTGCCATAGGCCGAATAATCGACGCCGAAATACTTGAGGGTGATGAGGGAGGTCGAATTTATTTGATAAGAGAATTCCACCGCCGCGTCGTATTTCCGGAAGCGCCCCGGAATGTAGGTTTTGCTATCCTGGGCAGTGCCGATCACACGATAGGCGAAATGATGATTGCCGAACGGAATCGGCCCGGTGCTGTCCACCACCAGCTTTTGCGCGCTGTAGTTTCCGATCTGGGCCTGGACCATATTTTGTTCGGTAAAAAGCGGCGACTTGCTGACGATATTGATCGATCCGCCGGGGGTGCCGGTCGGACTGAGAATGGCGTCGGGGCCGAGGACGATTTCGACCCGTTCCTGGAAGGCGGGCTCGAAGGTGTCGATCGAGGTGGAGGTTCCGGGCAGGAAAGTGCTGGAAAAATTGTCGACGGTGCGGGTCTGGCTCTCGAAGCCGCGCAGGTTGGTGCGGTCGTTGATGCCGCCGTTGGTGCCGGCGCCGCGGCCGTTGCTGACACCGGCCATGTAGCGGGTCGCATCATAGGCGCTGTTGGCGCCGAGGTCGTCCATCAACTGGCGTGAGACGACGTTGATCGAAACCGGCGTATCGAAGAGCTGGCCGCGGATGCGGGCGAGGGAAACCGTGTCTTCGGTGCGGTAGGGGTCGGCTTTTTCAGACGAAACGGTGAACTCAGGCAGTGCGATCGCTTCTTCGGATTGGCCGGCGGCGGATGGCGGATTGGTCTGACTGAAGCCCGGCAGGGCGACGACGAACAACGGCAGCATGATGATGCCGGAACGCAGGGGATTATTTTTCATGGAGGTTCTGGATGCTTGGCCGCGCTCGGCGCGGTTCCAGGAGTGGAGGGTGAGGTGGTAACCGGGCCGGCTGGCGGGGGCACGGTCATAGATGGAGACGAACCAAGCCCATGGAGGGAGTATACCCCAGATTCTTTTCTTTGGCCGGCGAGGGCCGCCTTACCGCGCCAGACGCAAAACGATGCGGTCCTCAGCCGGGCGTTCGATCACCACGTCGCCTCCCTGGGCCAGCAGCCGGACGAACGCCTCCGCATTTTCCGGACGGAAGCTACCGCTGATCGGCAGGGTGCCGAGCGCGGCATCGCCCAGCTCGATCTGGACCTGGTTTCTCCGGTTAAACTCATTGATGACCTCCGCCAGGGGTCGCGAAACAAAAACCAGCCGATCGCCCTGCCAGGCAAGCGAATCGCGAATCTCGGCCGGTGTCACCGTTTCGATCAACGGTGCGGCCAGCCCGCTCATCGCCACGATGGCGCGCTGTCCGGCAGCGAGACCGGTCGGCGACATTCCGCCCGTACGGGCCAGCACCGGGCGGGCCCCGTTGACATTTCTCGCCAGCGTGACCTTGCCCTCGGTCACAAGCACGTCGATCTGGCGGGCTTCCCGGCGCACATCGAATGCCGTGCCCACGGCGCGCACGGCCACGGTGCCGGCTTCCACCCAGAAGGGACGCAATTTGTTTTTCGCCACGGTGAAATGGGCCTCGCCGCGCCGAAGCGTGATCTGGCGGTCGGCCGAGGTATAGCGCACTTGAATTTCGCTGTTGGCGTTCAATTCCGCTACTGAACCGTCCGCGAGCGTGACGCGCTCATAGCCATCAGAGGTCGTGGTGTAGGTCTGGGCCGGCTCCACGTCCGGTGAGCGCGAATATTGCCAGGCTCCGGCGGCCAGAGCCAGTGCGGCAGCCGCGGCCAGCGACCAGGCCAGAATCGGTGCCAGGGCTGGTTGAGGCCGCCGCCGCGCAGCGGACTGGAGCAGGTCGGCGTCGGGATGGGTGTGGGCTTGCGGCCGGAAATTCTGCAGTTGTTGCAAGGCCGTCCAGGCGGCTTCGAGCCGCGCCACCGCCGCTTCATGCCGCGGGTCGGCCTGCCGCCAGAGTTGGAACTCGGCGGCTTTTTCCGGGGTGAACCCGTCGTCGCGCTGGACCAGCCACGCCGCCGCCAGCGCCTCGATCGATTCATCCGGCCGCAAATTCTGATCGTAAGCCTTCATGGTTGATCCAGGGGCGCCGGCCGGGGGCGGCCAAGACCACGGTCATGGAAGTAAGCCGCGCAACGCCGCATGCCTTTGGCGAGCTGGGCCTTGACGGTGAGATCGGAGATGGCCAGCTTGCCGGCAATTTCCTTGTGGGAAAGTCCGTAGAGCAAGCGCAAGGTGAGCACCTGGCGGCAGCGTTCCGGAAGGGACCGGACCGCCTGGGCGAGGAGCTCAAGTTCCTGCTGTTTGTTGACGATCTCAGCGGCATTGGGCCTATCGTCTATGACGGTTAAATCGGTCAGATCGCCTACGGCATCGATCGAAACGACCTTGCGTCTCCGGCAAAAATCGAGCGCGGCGTTGCGGGCGATGGCAAAAAGAAAGGCTTTGACGTAGCGAACCTTGCCCGCCTCCCGGGCGCGAAGCAGCCGGGCATACGATTCCTGAACCAGATCGTCGAGGTCGGGGAGGGATGGAAACATCGCCCGCAAATAAGCCCGCAGCGCGGACTCGTGGGGACGCACTTCCTCCTCGAACCACCGGGATTGGTCGGCAGGCGGGGAATTCATGAATGAGAAAGCAAAGCGGACGGGCGCCAGCGGTGCAGGCGCAGATTCAAGAGACACAAAAACGGCTGGGCGGCAAGCCCGCTCGGGCAACCTCCAATCGTTTGCAGCACCTTCACGCCATCTTTTCCCGCCCGGTTCGCTGCCGGTAAATTCGAGCGGTGAGGGCGAAGACCGCGTCGACCGTGTGCGCCTTCATGCATTGGTTGTCGCGGCAGGCGGTCCGGCGGTTGTTGTAGGCGTTGACGCACGGGCTGCAGGCGAGACCGGCCCAGAGGGGATGGCTGCGCGGCCCCGGGGCGGCGAAGAGCAGAGGCGTTTCCGGACCGAACAAAGCCACGACGTCGATCGGGGTGAGCGCGGCGAAATGCGCCGGCCCGCTGTCGTTGGTGACCAGCACCTCGGCGAGGGTGTAAAGCACCAGCAATTCGCGCAGGGTGGTCTGCCCCGCGGCAGAAACGCAGAGCGGGGAGCCGACCTCGCGCGCGAGCGGCGCGATGGCGTCCGCTTCCTCCGGTGAGCCGGTGAAGACGATCGCCAGGTCGGCCAGCTCCGCCAGAAGGCGGCGCGCCAGCTGGACGTAGTTCGCGCCCTCCCACTTGCGTTGCGGAAGCAGGTCGCCGGCGTTGGCATTGAGGAGAATCAGTCTCCGGCCGGGCGGAACTCCCAGGCGCGACAGCAACTCCCCGACGCGTTGCTGTTCGCTGGCCTCCGGCACGAAGGCCGGCGGCGGCGTGGGCGGCGCAGGCACGAAGGGCAGCAGGGGCAGAGTGTCCGCCCTGGCTTCGAGCGCCTGCAGGAGTGCGGTGAAGGCGGCACTGGTGTGCAGGTGCGGATTGTACACCACCGGATGAGTCAGGAGGTCCCCCCGATAGGGACCCCCGCCGAAACTCGCATGAAAACCGGCCCGGACGGGTGCGCCGCTAAGATAGGCGAGTGCTGCGGACGAGCGGGCAAAAAATTCCAGATCGACGCAGGCGTCGATCCGGCGCCGGTGGATCGCCCGAAGCTGCCGCAGCGCGCTGGCCGCCATCGCCCAGAAGGAGCTTGTCCTGATGGCAAAGACATTTTCCGGCGGAATCAGGCCAAGGGCGTCGAGAATGAACCGGTTTTCCTCAAAAACGAGAAAGTAAACCTGTTCGCGGCCAACCCGCGCCACCGCGGCGCGGATGGCGTCGTGGGCCAGCACGGTCGATCCTTGTTCGGCGAGCTTCAGAAACAAGATGCTTTGCGGCGGGGCCTCGCGCCGCCGGCCGGAAAAAAGGCCGCTCATTTTTCGCAGCAGAGTGAGAACGGCGCAGGCCGGCGCCCCCAGCCGGTGGTCGATCCATTGCAGGGTGCGGGTCTTGCTGCTGAAGCGGCGGGCGGAAGGAACGGGAGGGCGCATTTCAGCGAAAAGGAGGAGCAGATTGCTCCAACGAACGGGCATGGTCGAGATTTTGCCGGGCGTTGCGAAAATCCGGGTCGATCCGCAAGGCTTCCTCGAACTGGGCGATCGCCTCTGTCACCCGTCCCGATTCGGCCAGGACCACGCCCAAGTTGTTGTGCGCTTCGGCGTAATCGGGCGAGAGGCCCAGAGCCTGCTCATATTCGCGCCGGGCATCGGCCAATCGCCGCGTCTGCAGGTAGGCGTTGCCGAGATCGTTGTGCGCCTCGGGATAATCCGGCCTGAGCTGGACGGCTTTTTCCAGATGCGTGACCGCCTCGGTTCCGTTGCCGGCGGTGTAGAGCAAGACGCCGAGGTTCACCTGCGAGGGCCAGGACGACGGATTCTGGGCGACGGTGTCGCGATAGAGTGTGACGGCATCGGCATAGATCCGGCTCTGCTTCCAGGTGAGAACGGCGAAGCCGACTGCGATGGACGCCGCTGCGCCGAAGAGGAGGGACGGGCTGGGATGACCCATGCCGCGGGCGATTGCGACCAGACGCGCGCCGCCGGCACCGGCGAGAGCCGCCACCCCCAGCAGCGCGAGATGAGCGTAGACGTTCGAGACGGGCGAATAACGCATGAATCCGACCTCGACGAAACCCAGCGCCGGCCCCAGTGCGACGCAGAAGTAGCCCCAGCCGAAAAGCGCGGCCCGGATCCCGCTTCGCCGGCGCCCGATCCAGAGTGCGGCGGTCAACGCCAGCACCGCGGCCAGCGGCAGCCACCAGCGGAAATCGGCCGGCTGCACCTTCCATTGCCCGTAATCGAAGCAAAGGCCGGCCGGCCAGAGAACCTTTCCGAGATAGAACCCGATGATGGCGCCCGCACGCAATACGCGTCCAAGAAAATTCAGCGGCTGCATGTAGGCGGGCGCCAGCACGGTGGAGAATTGCGCCTCGTAAAATGCGAGCGCGCCGGCCACGGCGAAAAAGGGAGCGAGCCGAAGCAGATCCCGCCATTCCGGCCGGCGATCCCAGCAGATCAGCCCAAGCAGAACCACCGGCAGCACCACGACCGAGCCCTTGCTCAGCATGGCGAGGGTGAAAGCCAGCAAACTAAGCCAGTATTCCCAGCGGCGGCCACCGGCAAACCAGAAAAGGGCGAGCAGAAAAAAGAGCATGGCCATGAGGTTCTTCCGCTCGGTGATCCAGGCGACGGTCTCGGCATTCACCGGATGAAGGGCAAAGACGAGCGCGGCAAAAAAGGCGCCCGGCACTTTCAGCCGTCGCAACAAAGCCCAAAACAGCAGCACCTCGACGGCATGCAGAATCACGTTGGTGACGTGATAACCGGCCGCATTCAAGCCCCAGAGGCGCCATTCCAGCCAGAGGGTGGAGGAGGTCACCGGCCAGTAATCGGCCGCCTGGCGGGTGAACCATAACCGGCGCAGTCCGTCCGGCGCCTGAATCAGCGGGTTGGCGGTGAGGAAGACATTGTCGTCAAAAATGAATCCGCCGCGCAGGGCCGGCAGATAAGCGAGCAGGACGGCGGCAATGAGCAGGAGGACAGACCAAACGGCCGGGAAGGCAAAAGGCTTCCCGGCCGTGGCCGAAGTGGTGGGTTGCCGAAGCACCCCGCGATGCAATCAAACCGGCGCCCCGGCTAGAAGTCGAATCTCGTGCTCCAAACGTAGTTGCGGGGCTGGCCATACATCACGCCGCTGACATTGGACATCCGGGCAAAGCCGGTGCCATTGTTCGGGCTGACGCTGATGACGTAGCGATTGAACAGATTCTGAATGTTCAGCTGGGTATGGAAAGTCAGCCGGCGGAACTTCCGTTCATAGGAGAAGAACAGGTTGATCTGCGGATTCATGATCGGCTGGGAGTAGAGATGCATCCCACGGTCGGACGTCATGAAGTAAAACGAGCGATAATACCACGACAGGGCGAGGCTGCCGCCCAGGCCGAAGCCCTTCGCCGGTCCGCGGGAGAAGGTGTAGTTGGTCTCGATGTTGGTGGCGTAGACCGGGTAGCCGACGGTGTAGTTGCCCTTCTTCTGGGCGATGTATTCGCCCCCGTAATTGCCCGGATCGGACCAGTTGTACTGGATGGCGGTGATCGGCAGACCGGTGGCGCCGGTCAGGGCGGTCGGACCGGTGGTGCTGCCGAAGTGGAACTGCGACAGCGCGGTCTTGAGGTACTGCGTCCCGAGCGCGCCGCCAATCGGGTTGCCGATCGAGCCGTTGAGCGACTGGCTGGCGGGATTGAACGATGTCTGGCCAGGCGTGAAGCCGTAGACGTAGTATGGACTGGAGGGGTTGTTCATCATCGCCACCGTCAGCTGCTGCATCGCCACGCCATAGGTGGCGGGATTGATGGGAGAAGTCTGGTTGGTCAGGCCCTTCTTGCTGCCAATGGAAATGTTGACCGGATCGACCGGCACCATGAACGGCTGTCCGTTGGCGTAGAGCACGTTGCCGGAGGGGTCGGTGAAGAACTGGTCGTTGTAGAGCAGCGGATATTTGCTGTCCTTCAGCACCGTGCCATCGGCGACGCTGGCGGAGACACGGACACGCCATTCCGGGGTTGGCTCCATCGTCATGATCAGCTCGATGCCGCGGGATTTCTTGTCGTATTGCGCCCATTGATTCTTGTCGCCGTCGGGGCCCTGGAAGGATCCGTTCAGGCCGGTGGGATTGACAATGTCACGAAAGTCGGTGCCGGCATTGTAATTGTCATTGAGCGACTCGGTGTAATAGGCGGAAAGCGAACCGGAGATGCTGCCACTGGCGTTGCTGAATTTGACGCCGCCTTCATGGGCCCAGCCGGTGGGATTGGCGGGATTGACGCCCAAGGGATTGAGTGAGCCGACCGAAAAGTTGAAGGTGCGGGAGTAATTGTAATAACCGCGGAGCCAGCTGAGGATGCGGACGTCGATGCCGGCGTCATAGCTCGGCAGATTGCCCGTGCGCTTTTCCCGCCAGGCCCGGAGATCAGACGTACTGGTGTTGGCGCTGCGGGTGAACGAATCGCTCTCGCGGAAGCCAAGAAGAGTATCGAAGCGGTCGTTATACCAGCTGGTATAGTTGGCGGCATACCAGCCTTCGTCGCGCCGCTGCTGATTATAGAAGCCGCCAGTGCCGCCGCTGATGCCATTCGTGCCCAGCTTGTTCACGCCCTGGTTGAGGTTGAACTCGTAGATGCTGGCGAAACCGAGCGGGTTGTTCGGTCCGACGTAGCCACTGTTCGCCGGATTGGCCCAGGAGAGCGCATATTGCTGGCCGTTGATGGCGATATATTTCGCGCCGACTTTCTGAAAGGCATATTGAACGGGTCCGCCGCCGACCGGCCACCAGACCGTGGGAACTTGGGTGCGACCAAGATTGCTCTTGGTCAGATCGGACAAAACGTTGCCGTTGGCATCGGTGGCGTAATAGTTGAGTCCGATGTTGCCGTCGCTGTCGGAATATTCCCGATCGAAACCGACGGCCGTTTGGGTATGGGCGCGTCCGCTGAAAAGATCGAAGGTGGTGAGCGCCGCGGCGCGGTAACTTTTCTTCCAGTCCGAGATGGTGCTGCTGGCCAGGGTGGAACTGATCGCCCAGCTGTTGAACGGATTGCCGTTCTGCAGCGGAGCCGAAAGATTGCCGATGTTGTTGCCCTTTATCTGGTGGTCGTTGTCCCAGAGCACGCCAAAGGAGGTCGACAGCCACTTGGTCCAATTCGTGTCGAGGGAGGCCTCATAAATGCGGTTGTCCACATCTTCCTCCGTCCGCCAGCCGGCGAAGGAGTCTTCGGTTTCGCTCGTGATATTGCCATTGTCGATGGCGCCCCCGGGGAAGGGCTGTCCGGTGGCGGGATTGATCGCCCCGACCTGGTTCGTGGCCACAAGATAGCTCAGCTTGTCGCCGCTGCGCGGATCATTCGCCGTGCCGCCGAAGTTGACCGTGGTATTGTTCGGCACGGTGCGCTCGTTATGGGTTTGCTCGGCGGAGAGCCTTACCGTGGAGGTTATCTGGCCGACGGGCAGCTTGAAAGCGAGCTGGCTGTAATAACCGTTGGTTTTGTCGCCGATGTAGAGCCGGCGGTAATTGTTGTTCTGCTGCAGGCCGACGACGCGTGCGGCGACCCAATCGTTGCCCCAGTTGTAATCGCCGGTGGCTGATTTCGACCCGTACTTGTCCACCCGGGTGGAAATGCTGCCCTTGTCGTCGTTGAAGCGTGCCTGCTTGGATGTGATATTGACGACGCCGCCGGCACCGGTCGCGCCGTAGAGCAGGCCTTGGGCGCCGTGCAGAATGTCGACGCGTTCGACGTCAAACGTATAGGTGGAATTGGTGTTGGTCGGGCTGAAATCGAAGCCGTCGCGGTGGGCGCGGCCGGCGGAGACGCCGCGCAATCCGTATTGAGAGCCAAAAAAGCGATCGCCCGGCTGGGTGGCATTGGCATCGCTGTCCGGAGTGGCGAGAACCAGGCCCGAACCCGTGCCATAGTTGGTGAACAGGTCCTCCACCGTCTGCACCTGGGTATCCTGCATGAATTGCGCGGTGAAAACATCGGCCACCACGGGGGTCTTGTAGAGCTCGGTATTGAAGCGCGTGATCGAATTGGAATTGAGCGCGCCGTAACTGGTGTCCTTTGAGGTTACGACCTCAAAGGGGTCCATTTTCAGGACGGAGTCCTTTTCCGCCGGGGGCGGAGGCGGAGGGGAGGAAGAGGCCGAAGCGGGCGCGGTTTGCGCGGCCTGCGCCTGAGCCTGCGCGGGCAGGAGCAAAAGTGATGAGAGCAAAGCGACCAGTGCTGAAGTCTGGGCACGGCCGCGCAATGAACTTCTACGGTGAGGGAGGGTCATGGTGAGGTAGGGTTATTGAACCGGGGGGCCGGTTCAGGGCTTTGCAGAGGTCAGCTGCAAAGGCTCAGCCTAACATGGCCCTGCTGGAAAAAATACTACCCAAAGTGGTGGGGTGGCGTCCCTCGCCTGCCGGCGGAAGTCTCGCCTCAAACCCAGCCGGCCGGCGCCATTCGGCCCGAGCCGCTTTCCTGCCTCACGCTCCGCGAGCAAAAAAATGCGGCCGGGAATCCGAAGAATCCCGGCCGCAGCCGTTGTCATGAAGCGCCGGGGGCCGGCGCGTTTTTATGAAGCGATCAGAAGCTGATCTTGGTGCTCCAGACGTAATTGCGCGGCTCGCCGTAGTAGGTCACGCCCACATTGGCGGGGTTATAGCCCTTGCCGTTGTTCGGGAAGATCCCGAGCACGTAACGGTTGAAGACGTTGAAGATGTTCAGCTGCGTCTGGAAGGTGACGCGGCGGAACTTGCGCTCGTAGGAGGCGATCACGTTCACCGTCGGGTTCACCATCGGGCGGGAATAAAGAT
>Ga0070741_10016242_pt1 | contig 12461 bp, 12 predicted proteins | sample Coa_R1_4_FD_66440 | JGI IMG/M metagenome (GOLD analysis project Ga0070741, IMG submission 66440) | Surface soil microbial communities from Centralia Pennsylvania, which are recovering from an underground coalmine fire - Coalmine... | ecosystem: Environmental > Terrestrial > Soil > Unclassified ...
CAGGGAGCCATGTCGGGCGAAACAGGGACCGTTTGACCCCGGCATGTCTCCCGGCCGGACAGGTCAGGACGTTAACGCTCAGGGTCCGCCTGCCGAACGATCGTGATCTTTCCTGGATGGAGGGGCAGGCGCCGGCCAGTGATCTCGGCCGTCAGGATGCGAACGAACACTCGATCAGGCAGGGAGACCCAGGGAGCCAACTGGAGCTGTTCGATACGGTGAACCTGAGCTGGATCGGTGATCACCTCGCCGCGCCCGATGACGAGGACGCTCCATCCGGTCCGCAGAGCCGGCTCCACGTCATCGACTTCGAAAGTGAGTGTCCTACCGCCACGGACGGCGTCGAGTTTGTCGCCTTCACTAGTACTGAAGACGATGCTGTGGCCGTCGATGTCCCTGTCCACGACAAAGTTCACCGGAAGGATCATGGCGCGGCCCTGCGGTGTTGCCCATCCGACGCGACCGATGCTCACCGTCGTCAGCAGAGCCAGGCTGGCCTCGCGGTTGAGATTCTCGATAGTGCGCTCCGATCAGTGGGCACCCCTGGCTGGATGCGATTCACAGTGTCAGGTTGGTCGGCAGCGCACCAGTACTCGGCCTGGCGTGATCGGTCAACTGCCGGCGCGCTGCGGCGACGGCGGCGGCCAGGGATTCACCGGTGGGGATGGGTGACGCTTGCGGCCAGGGGTCGGCGTGCGCCGCCATTGCTCGGCTGACTGCTTCATCGGCGTCAGAGACTGAGCCGACCCGTTGGCGCAGCCGTTGCGCAGTCACCTCGGGTGGGGCTGTGCATTCCAGTGCGATGAGTCCCGCGTGCGCGCGGTGAGCCAGTTCCTCGGCTGCGGCGCGGCGGGGTGCGCTGGTCCACGAGGCATCGAGCACGACCGATTCACCCTGGGCGAGGCAGCGAGCCGCACGGGTGAGCAATTCGGTGTAGGTACGCTCGGTCGCAGCCGGGGAGTACAGGCCTTGGTGGTAGGGCGCCGCAGCCGACTGGTGCGGCGCGATCCCGTGCAACTCCTTGCGCACCCGATCGCTCGACAGCATCACCATGCCCAGTTCCCCGGCCAGCGCGTTGCTCACGGTGGTCTTACCGGTGCCCGGCAAGCCGCCGACAAGAACCAGCCTCACCTGCCCTGCGCGCAGGTGACGCGCAGCAATCGCGGCATAGTGGCGGGCCTGTTCCCGCGACGACTCCTGCACCGGACCGTCGCCTTGCTCGCTGCGCAGGCAGGCGACCTTCGCCCGGATCAACGCCCGGTAAGCGACGTAATGGTCGCGTAGCGCCGGCGGGGCCGGATCGCCAGCGAACTCGGCGTACCAGTCCAGAAACCGGGTAGCGAGTTCCGCGGCACCGCGGTATTCCAGATCCATGGCCAGGAAAGCGGCGTCATCGAGCCCATCGAGGTAACGCAGCCGGTCATCGAATTCCAGGCAATCCAGCATCCGCGGGCCACCGTCCAAGCAGAAGATGTCAGCGGTCAGCAGGTCGCCGTGGCCGTCGACGATGCGCCCGGTGCGCTGCCGGGTGGTCAGCAGCGGCTCTCGCCCGTCGAGAAAATCCAGAGCCAACCGCTCAAGCTCAAGCATCAGCGTGCCGTCCAGGACAGTGTCGTGGAATGGCTGCAGATCGGCGAAGTGGCCGACCCAGTGAGCCCGTAGCGCATCCCGCCCGCCCTCGACGGTGATTTCCGGGCTGCGGCGGGCACCGGCATGGAAGGCGGCCAACGTCCTGGCCAGCTGCCGTATCTCACCGTCCAACGGCACGCCGGCGCCGAGCAGGGCGGCCAGCCGGCGCTGTTCGGGCATCCGGCGCATCACCACCAGGTGGTCGCACGGGTGGCCGTCGACACCCGTCACCTCGGCGACGCCGAGGTAGACATCCGGGGCCAGCCGCCGGTTGAGTTCAACCTCGCGCCGGCAGGCGTCCAGCCGCCGTTGCCGGGTGCTGAAATCCAGGAACGTGGTGCGCACCGGCTTTTTGAGCTTGTAGGCCAGCTCCCCGACGAGGAATACCACCCCGATGTGGGTTTCCCGGACCGCGGCGAAGGGACCATCACCCCAGGAGTCCGTGCTCATGGTGGGCACAGTAGGCAGCCGCCGTGGGGATCCCCAGGTTCCGGCGGCCCTTCCGGCGAGGACACCAGAACCGCTGACGGGTGACCAACGGCCCTGTCCGGTGACGGGCGATGACGCGCATTGTGCTACCAGGGCACCGTTCAGGGAGGCCGCCTTGAGCAGCACCGTCTGCGTTCCCGGGCCACTGACCCGGCTGGTGCGTCGGCATGGGTTTACTCGCTCGGCACTGCGCCGCAGCACCGACCGCGTCGAAGCTGGGGTGGCCGCGGTGCTGGCGGTGCTGGCGCTGGTGACCGTGCTGCTGGCCACCGTCGTTGCGATGAGCACTTACCGCCAGGCGCAGAGCGAGGCGGCGACGAAAGCCGCCCAGCAGGCGTCGGTCACCGCCGTCTTGCTCACCAATGCCGCCGTGCCGTTCACGGATTCACCTGAGCAGGGTGTCGCAGGCCACGCGACCGCCGTGGCCCGCTGGCCACTGCCCAGCGGGCAGCAACGTACCGCCCCGCTGTGGGTCAGTGCCGACCGCCACGCCGGGGACCGGATGCTGATCTGGATCGATCAGCTCGGCAACCGTGTGGACCCACCGCAGACACCCGGGTCCATGATCGCTGACGCTGTGGCCTACGGGATTGCCGTCCTCGCCGGTGGCTGGGTGCTGCTCGGGGGGCTGTGGTGGTCGGTGTGCCAGGTGCTGGGCCGGATCAACGCTGCCCGGTGGGACCTGGACTGGACACGCACCGATCCAGGCTGGAGCCATCGAACCTCACAGTGAACAACCGAAGGAGACAACCGGAAATGCGTGTTGGCGACATCATGACCCGATCCGTCCTGACGACAACGCCCCAGACGCTGGTCAAGGACGCCGCGATAGTCCTGGCTGGACACGGGGTGACGTTACTGCCCGTGGTCGATGAGGACCGGCTGGTCGGGGTGCTCACCGAGGCCGACGTGGTACGCGAGCGAATCCCACCGGATCCACGCCGCGGCGCATGGCACGGCAGCGAAGCCGGATCGCCACCACCGGCGACCGTCGGCGAGGTCATGAGCAGCCCTCCGCTGACCACCGACCCGTGCACCGACGCCGCAGAACTCGCAGCCATGATGATCGACCGGGGGCTGCGTAGTGTCCCGGTGGTCGATGAGGACCGGCTGGTGGGCATCATCACTCGCCGGGATCTGGTCCGCACCATCAGCCGGGCTGACGCGCTGATCGCAGCCGATGTCCGCAAGCGGCTGAGGGCATACGGCAACCCAGACCGGTGGACAGTGCACGTCGACCACGGCACGGTGACCATCACCGACCAGTTCGCCGATGCGGCAGATCATCACGTTGCGCTTGTCCTCGCCCAGGCCGTGCCCGGCGTGGTGCACGCCGAGGTCGTCTGCTCCTCGCCCACGCCGGCTTGACAGCGGATTACTTCGTCGATGGCTGTGGCCGGGGCGGAGGGGTGAGGGCAGCGATGGAGGCAGGGCGCGGCCCGGCCGGTCCGTAACCGGTGACCCGAGCTTGGAGTGCTGCGGCGACCAGAGCCGGATGGAAAAACATCGCCGGCGAGCCCATGAGGTGATAGACGCTGGAGAGGGCAGCGTATGCGCGCAGGTTACCGTGCACGGCGAGGCGGCCGAGGTGTCGAGCCCACTGACCAAACAGCGCCTGCGGCAGGGCCTGATGGCCCTTGCTGGTGGGATAGCGCAGGTCTTCACTGGTGGCGATGGCCCAAGGCAGCGACACGGTGGCGGCGAACTTGCGGAGCAGGCGACGGGCGTATCCGGGCGCCAGACCGTCGGCTAGCGCCTGGCGCAAGACCACGGCTTCGCAGGCCGCGACCGTGATCCCCTGACCGTAGATCGGGTTGAAGGCGCACAGCGCATCCCCCACGACGAGCAACCCATCTGGCCAGCCGGGCACCTGCTCGTAGTGATGGCGGCGGTTGCTGGTTTGGCGGTGCACGGCGACGTCGCTGATCGGCTCAGCGTGGCGCACCAGCTGCACCAACGCGGGGTCAGGCAATCGCTCGAGAAACGACTCGAATCCCGCCGCGCTGCGCGGCGGGCGGTGCTCGCCGCAGCCCACTGCGGTCACCAGCCAGCGCTCATCTTCCACCCGCAACGCCATACCGCCGATTAACGTTGCCGGAGTCTGCTGGATGACAACGCCCGCCGCGGTCGTATCTGATGGGACATCGGCATACATCCGGCTGGCGTATCCCAGGTGAGCATCAACCTCAGAGACCCGCGCAGCCGCCGCGACGCCAGCATCGCCCAGCCAGATCGGGAGCCGGGAACTGCGGCCAGACGCGTCGATAACGAGATCAGCCATTATCGGGGACCCATCTGCCACACTCACCTCCCAGCCGCGATTGCCGCGGCGCAGGCTTGTCACCTTGCAGCCCTCACGGATCTGTACCTCGGGCAATCCCTCCACCCTGCGTCGAACGGTGTACTCGAATAGCGGACGGGTCATCGACAGCACCTCGAACGCGCGTTGACCGACAGGCAGCCACCCGTGCTGGGTAAGCCACGGCAGGTCACCGGTGTCGAATGGCACCGCGCCACGATCAAGGAAGTCCTGCAGCGAACCGGGCAGCAGGTCCTCCAGCGCGAGCAGGCCACGAAACAGGAACACGTGGGGTTGTTCTCCCTGCGGCACGCCCGCCCGCGGTCTCGGCGTGTCCGGCAGGACGTCGCGCTCCAGCACGATGACCGGGTTGCCCGTGCTGGCTGCGGCGGCAGCGGCGAACAACCCGGCCATACTCGCCCCCACGACAACGACCTGCCGTGCCACCCGCGCCGGGATACCAGCGTCCACCATGTCTCCATCCTGGCAAGTTCGATCAGGTCTTCGCGCCACTCGACGCCGGCTCGAGATTGTCCCAGAATGACGGGCCACTCGTTCGGGTGCATCGATCTGCTTACCGCATTCCCGGTCACCCTCTGTGGTACATGGGCAATGTCGAGAGGTAATCCCGCGCGGCGAAGGGGAAACTGTGGTCGAAGGGACTGAACCGGCACCTGCGGAGCCCGACAAAGACGCACCGTACGGAAAACGAATGCATGCCAGCGAAAGCGTCGAAAAAGAGGCGGCTGATGCCGATCCGATGCCGGATGAGAATAGCAAAGGAAAAGACATCGGCGTGCGTGCGGACTACGAGTTGCCCAACGTGGTCAAGGACCGGCAAGAGCCCGACTGCTAGGTTGCGCACTCGGGCAGGCGCGTATGGGTTGGCTGCTGTATCGAGCGCCTGAGCGGGTTGGTGAGGGGTCGGCCGTTGGGTCGATCAGGTGGTCTGGTGCAGTTTGGTCACCTCGACGAGATTGTCTGAGTACACACCGGCGTTTCCGAGCGTGCAGTGCTGGTCTGAGGTGATTGAGTTGACCGAGCTGTTACCCGGGCTTGAGCTGGGCCAGTGCCCGACGTTGGCCATCACCAAGCCGGGCATCACCGCGGCGTCCAGCTGTGCCGGGCCCTGGAAAGACCCGCGGTCATTGAATACCCGAACCAGGTCACCCGTGGCGATGCCGCGCACGGCTGCGTCGTCGGGATGCAGGAAGACGCGTTGCTCGCCCTGCGCGCGCTGCTTGTCGTGCGCGTTGCCGTACTGGCTGTTGAGGAATGCGTGCGGTTTCGGGGAGACGATGTTGAGCGGGTAGCGCCTGGCCAGCTCGGGGTTGGTGCCGGGCGATTCGAAGGGTGGGACGTAGTCCGGCAGCGGGTCGATCGGCTCGCCGGGTTGCATGGCGTCGTACATCGACCGCCATACCGGAACGACGAAGTTGCCGCCTTCGGCGAGGCTAGATTTGAATTCGCATTTGCCCGACGGTGTCGGGAAGTTGCCTTCGGCATGCGGAGCCCGTGCATCCGGAGTGCCCACATTGATCCGCATATACCCGTGTTTCTTGAGCTTATCCCAGGTGATGCCGCGCATGGCTGGGGCGTCCCAGTCGTGGAAATCGATCAGCATCTGTTCATCGGTGCGATCCCAGTAGTCGTCGTCGAAGCCCATGGTTTTCGCCAGCCGCCGGAACAGCTCCACATTGGGTACGCACTCACCCGGCGGGGGAATCGCCGGCTGGTTGAGCGAGATGTACAAATGCCCCCAGGTAACCATGATGTCCAGCTGCTCGGCTTGCATGGTCGCGGGCAGGATGAGGTCCGCGTAGCGCGCAGTGTCGGTGATGAAATGCTCGCTGACCACCGTGAACAGGTCCTCGCGTAGCAGGCCGCGGACCAGCTTCGCCTGCGCCGGGCCCTGCGAAACCGGATTGGAGTTGTACACGAACACTGATTTCAGCGGCGGGTCGAGCGCCAGCTCGCCGGTGAGAGCCGCACCTAGATCGAGTTCGTTGATAACCCGGGTACCCTCAGGGATCCACTCGGGCCTGCAAATCTTGTCGAACTGGGTGGGAAACTCCCAGATTGGCATTTCGACCGTGCCACCGCCGACATAACGCCAGGCGCCCACCAGGGCGGGTAAGCAGGTGATGGCCCGGATGGCCTGGCCGCCGCCCCGGCTGCGTTCGATCGCGACGCCTTGGCGGATCGCGGCTGGCTGGGTGGTGGCGTATTCACGCGCCAGCGTGCGGATGTCCTCGGCAGGGACGCCGGTGATCTCCGCGACGCGCTCCGGCGGGTACTGGGTGGCCCGCTGCGCCAGTTCGTCGTATCCGATGGTGTAGTTGTCGACGTAGTCGAAGTCCACCAGACCTTGGTCGATGATCTGGTGGATAAGACCCATGGCCAGCGCACCATCCGTGCCCGGCCGGACGGCGATGTGCCAGTCGGCCTGCCGGGCGGTGCGGGTACGCACCGGATCGATGACGACGACTTTTGCGCCCTTCTTCTGGGCTTGCAGCACGAACGGCCAAGCATGCAGGTTCGTGCTGGTCATGTTCATGCCCCACACGATGATGTACTTCGAGTAGGCCATGCTTTCGACGTCGAGGCCGCCGGTCGGGCCGACGGTCATGATCCACGCGGTCGATGAGCCGGACTCGCAGTAAGTCTTTTCCGCCACGCTGGCGCCGAGCCGGTTGAAGAAGGCGTCACCCGAGGTAAGGCCGTTGAGCACGCCCTGATGGCCCAGGTAGGCGTGCGGCATGATCGCCTGTGCACCGTATTCGTCGATGATCTGCGTCCATCGCGCCTTGATCTCGGCGAGCGCGTCGTCCCACGAGATGCGCTGGAACTGCCCTGATCCTTTCGGTCCGGTACGGCGCAGGGGGTGGAGCAGGCGGTCGGCCTGGTAGTGGTGTTCGGGGAAGTTTTTGAGCTTGACACACAGCCCGCCGCGCGTCATCGGGTGATCCGGATCCCCTTGGACGTCGACGAGCTTGCCGTCGCGGACGTGGTAGAGCATCGCACAGGTGTCCGGGCAGTCGTGCGGGCACGCGCCGCGAACGATCTGCACTTCCTTCGAGCTGACTTCTGGTGCAAGCGTCATCGTGAAACGCCTCCCCGGGCGGGACGATGAAGATGAACGGCTGCATCCCGGGTGGGATCTCTCCAGTGAGGCAAGCGGTCGTTACTCATACATGACGCGGGCGTGAAAGCGTGTAACCGTCCGGCTCATTCGTGGGCCTCAAGTCCCGTCTGATTTCCGCAATAGCGGAGGAAGCAAGCGAACATCTCTGATATTGCCGGTAGATGTACTTTGTAAATCCGTGAATCCGGGTATGTTACCGGCTGTGGCGATCGTCATCTGCCAATGTTGCCGTCAGCGGTTAGCCTGGCAAACAGTGATCGGAGCGCGATCCTTTTGACGTTTTCATGGATGCGGAGGTAGCCCAGTGACGGTGACGTGGCCAGCCTTCGATATTCCGATAGACGGCGCAGACGGCACCCGCTCGCCGCAGGACGGCGCGGATCCGGTAGTCCAGTCCTTCCAGGTGTGGATGCAGACGTGCCTGGGGTCGGGTTGGGTACCCGTGACCGATGCCGAGCTCGTCGAGGTTGCCGCTGCCGGTGGGCGGGTTACGGTTGATCCGGTGCGGGCGGTGTGGTCGGTGCCTGCATACCGGGCCGCAGCCATGGACGGCATCGCGGTGCGGGCCGCCAGCACGGGCATCGCGACACCGCAGCGACCCGTCACATTGCCACCCGGGGAGTTCGACGTCGTTGACACCGGCGATCTGATGCCGGACGGGCGCGACGCCGTGATCATGCGGGAATACGTGCGGCATCTCGACAACGGTGGTGTCGAGATCGACAACTCCGTCGCGCCGGGTCGCCATGTCCGTGCCATCGGAGAGGACATCCAGGCCGGGAGAATCGTGCTGCCGGCCGGTCACCGCATCCGCCCGGTTGACATCGCCGCACTGGCCGCTGCGGGTCACTGCGACGTCCGGGTCCGGCGCCGGCCGGTCGTGTCGATCCTGGCGACCGGCGATGAGGTGCGGCCGGTCGGTACGGTTCTCGCGCCAGGCGAGGTGCTCGATACGAATTCCCTGATGCTGGCCGGGATGGCCGAGGAAGCAGGCGGCGAAGCCCGGCGGCTGCGCATCGTGCCGGACCGGCCCGGTGAGCTGGCCCAAGCTGTGGCGGTGGCGGCCCAGCATGCCGATGTCGTGCTGGTGATCGCCGGTTCGAGCGCCGGTCGCGGTGATCACACCGCGGCGGTTGTGCGCCGCCTTGGCCTTGTCGCGGTGCACGGCGTCGCGATCCGGCCCGGGCATCCGGTACTGCTGGGACTGCTGTCCTGCGAGCGCCCGGTACCGGTGGTCGGGGTGCCGGGCTACCCGGCCTCGGCAGAGCGTGCGTTCACTTGTTTCGTGTTGCCACTGCTGCGCTTGATGCTCGGGGCAGGCATCAGTATCAGCGGGTCGGCTGGCGACGGCGGGTTGCCAGCCCGGCTCGCCTGCGCGGTGAGCTCGGCTGGCCACCTCGATGAGTACCTACGCCTGCGGCTTGCGCGCATTATCGATCCGCGCACCGGCCAGCAGACCCTGGTGGCCGCCCCGCTGCAGCGCGGCGCCGGGGCGCTGAACTCGATCGTCCAGACCGAAGCGATCCTGCGCATCCCCGCCGGAACGACCGGTTTACCCGCGGGGGCCGAGGTGAGACCCGTGCCGGTCGCCGGCGCCGCGTTCGCAGCGTCGACCACGATCATTAGTGGCCTGCGCTCACCGGCAACCGATGCCCTCCTGGAAATACACCGCGATGAGGTGTCTCAGGGCTCGCTGCACTGGTCGGAGGCCAGCGTTCACGACGCCGGCGAGGCGCTGGCGTCTGGTTTGTGCCATGCGGTCGCGCTGGTCCAGCACCAGGGCGCCGGCGGTGGTGTAGCGGATCCCATCGCGGTGCTGGCCGGGCGCATCGGTGAGCTCAGGGTCATGGAGATCGCCCGCACTGCCTCGACCGGCGAGGTTCTCGTGGTGCCGGCGTTCGCCTTCGACACCAAGCCGATCGCAACACTGCGAGCGGTACTGCACTCGCCAGCTTTCCAGCGCAAGCTGCTCGAATGCGGCGGCTACCGTGCCCACCGAGCCAGCCCCGACATGGAGACTTATCGGGGCGATAGCGTGCTGGCCTGCCGGCTTGCAAGGTGAGACCCTCCCAGCCGCGTCAAACCGTGTCAAAGTAGGCCACACGGTGCGAAGAGCGCCTCACACAGTGCCGACGTGACAGCGCTCGTCCCCACGTTCTCCCCACGATGACAGCCGCTGTCTGGGCACCTCTCTACGGACAGTGCCGGCGGGAGGTGGCCCCAGCATGCTAGCGCCGGCGGTAGAACTCCCGCCGGGTGATCATTGGTCTGCGCCCGTTCGCGCGTATTAACCGGATCACGAACCACAGGCTCGCTACCACCGCGAGCAGGAACAAACAGAATCGAATGGTGGTGGGCCAATCAACGATGGCGGCGGTCGCGAGCTTCACCAGGCCGTCAACGACCTGCGTGATCTGTACCATTGCGGAGACCTCACAGAAGGTCAGCCCGCGCGAGCGCTTCGGGCCGGCGAAGCACTGACCGTGGGAGCGCTCGATCACCTGGCGGTAGCAGGGCAAAATTCAGAGGCGGCTCGGTCGTCCCCTTGCGACGCTCGCCGTAATCCCCTGACAGGCCGCACGACCCTCCCGTATCTGCAGCTCTACTCCGACGAGTTCACGCTCAGGGTAGGACGCCCGAGCGGCGCGCCGACCGACCTGCAAAATGTGCTAAACGGATAAGGCGACTACTACTTCTACGGCTTCGCGAATAAGGATGACACCGGCCTAGCCGCCTGGTTGCTTAGTAGCTTCGACGTCTTCCGGTCCTGGCGTAGCCAGCAGGAGAACCAAACAGGAAGACTCCGGAACCCTCTACCAGAATCCCGACGGCACCACGTTCTGCGCATACGGTATCGACGAGCTACCACCAACGTTCGTCGTCAGACGGATCACTGCCCAGCCGCCCGGGTCGCTTAGCGGCGTCACCTCCACAGCAGTGCCGCCCACCCCGATACCCGCTGGGTGGGCGGCACTCAGCTCGGTTACTTACCGAAAGTCGCCGGCGCGGATACTGGCAGTGAAGGCCGACCACGCGGCCCCGGTGAACGTCAGCACAGCGCCGGCCGGATTCTTGCTATCCCGCACCGCAGCGCCGCCATTAAATGGCGCGACCTCGACACAATTATTGTTCTGGCCGCTGCGGCGGGATTTTCGCCAGAGCAGATCGTCGTACATTGATTGCCTCAGTTTCTTTGTTGTGACAGCCGCGTGACCAGAGCCAGGCTGTCCTTGTCGGACAATGCCTGACTACGCAGCCGGTCGTGCATACGGCTGAGCGCCTGCACGACGCTTTCGTCGTCTACGAGGCGGCCGCCGACGGCCGACTCTTCGTAGGCAATCTTGAAACGCACCTCGGGCGGAAAGTCCAGAACTGCAAATGAACCGGATACGGCGTGCAATCCGGCGGCGAGCGGAAGCACGCGCAGGCTCACGTTAGGTCGCGCGGCCTCGTCGACGAGCTTGCGCAGCTGTTCGGCGCCGACCCCACCATCTGCGGCGACGCGCAATAGCGCGGCCTCGGATATCACCGCGGACAATTCCATGGAGTGCGGTGGCGCGAGGATCTTTTGTCGCTCGAGCCTGACGGTCACTTTCCGGTCGATCTCTGCCGGCAGGAGCTCGACCGGGCCGAGCTGGTGAACCGCGCGCACGTAGGCCTCGGTCTGCAAGAGCGCCGGGACCAGTTCGAGCTCGACGACGCGCTCGCGTTGGCAACTCTGCTCGAGCCCGATCAAGTCGCCGAGCCAGCTCGGCAGGTCGTATCGACTCCACCAGCCAGGCTGCACGCCGGCGCGACGCATCGCGTCGAGGTCGTCGAGCCGGTCATAGGCGCCGTATAGCCGTAGGAGCGCCTCGAGGTCGGGCAGCTTCACGCCGTACCGCCCGTTTTCGATATGGCTGATTTTCGACCGCGCGCAGTCGAGGGCCTGAGCTGCCCTTTCCATGCGGACGCCAGCGGCGGTGCGCAAGCGTTCGAGCTCGGCGCCGAGCTGGCGACGCATCACGGTCGAGCCCTCCGGGACGGCCACGCTCACAGGGTAATGCCAGCCGCTAGACGCTAACGTCTGGACATGAACTAACGATAGGCTCTATCTTCTGGATCGCACGACAGGTGACCAGCCGTCGTGCGGGCCGCCCGTCCCGCGTTTTCGCCATACGCGGGCGGGCGGATCCCAGTTGCGGACTTTGGGGGTCGCTATGGGGCGCATTAGTCACCGCGCGGCGCGCCGGTTACTGCTCGAGCGCTGTGGCTTACGGCGGCGGCCGCGGACCACGCCGGCGCCGAGCGCATCGATACCGGCGCAGCGCCGGTCACCGGGTATCGAGCTCGTCGACGCGCAAACGCACGTGCGTCACACAGCCGACGACGCTGAGCTCATCAAGGCCGGCCGCGAGGGTAAATGCAGGTCACGGTGCGGCGTGCTCGTGCTTGTCGCCTCGATGACCGATCCGGGCCGTATCCGCTGCACGAAGCCGGCGTGCTACCTATGAGCGACCAGCACTTGACACTCAGCGTCGCGTGCGAGGTGCACGACGCGCCGCGGCACCTGATCGCGACCCAGGACCGGGACCACCTGACGCTGGATCTGCACGCCGACGAATGCTGCGCGATCCGCATCAATAGGCAATCCGCTGACGCGCTGGTCAAACTGTTGTGGAACTGGCTTGGGTGATGCTGAGCACGATGACCCCCGGACCGACGAGCCGCTGGTACCTGCGCTCGGTCGCCGATGAGGACACCCACCTCGGCCAGTGGCAGGCAGACGGGACCGTGGTCACTAGGTGCGGGCTGCGGTTTCCGCTGAAATCGTGCAACTACCCAGGCCTTGAAGGCGAGCCGCCGGACCCGGACCAGAAGTGCCGCGCGTGCGGTGGGCAGCTGATCGTCGTGGGATCC
>Ga0070741_10016243_pt1 | contig 12459 bp, 13 predicted proteins | sample Coa_R1_4_FD_66440 | JGI IMG/M metagenome (GOLD analysis project Ga0070741, IMG submission 66440) | Surface soil microbial communities from Centralia Pennsylvania, which are recovering from an underground coalmine fire - Coalmine... | ecosystem: Environmental > Terrestrial > Soil > Unclassified ...
GCCGCGCCCCGGGCCGCTGCTTGCTTACGCAACGCCGTCAAGCCCTGTTGCTCGGATTGACTTACAACCTTTACCGCCTGCGGCATGACTTCTGAGCCTCAGGATGTCAACAGAGCCAGCTGGTTTCATAAATAGATTCTGACTCGAATCAGGCACTTACGCGTCAGAGCCGCAATGGGCGAAGCTCTGGCCATGCGGCTCACTGACCGGCAGTGGGAACTGATCGAGCATTTTTTCCCGCAACCTAGGCGACGACGAGACGGCCGCGGGCGCCCCTGGGCCTCGAACCGCGCCTGTGTGGAAGGTATCCTCTGGGTGCTCCGGACCGGCGCCCGCTGGCGCGACCTGCCGCCGTCGTACCCCAACGGCCCGACCTGCTGGCGGCGGCTCCGGCAGTGGGAAGACGACGGCATCTGGGTGGAAGCCTTGCAGCAACTGCTGGCCCCCCTCAACCACCACGAACTGCTGCAGTGGGACGAAACCTTCCTCGACGGCAGCTTCGTGGCCGCGAAAAAAGGGGCGACGGAGTGGGTAAAACCAAGCGTGGGAAGGGACAAAGCTCATGGTACGGGTCGATGGCCAGGGCATTCCTCTGGGAGCGCAACTCGCGAGCGCTTCGCCGGCAGAGGTCACGCTGGCGGAGAGCGTTGGCACTATCCGTGCGGGCCGCACGGAAGCCTCATCGAGGGCCGCCCGGTTTGCGGGTGCTACGGTCGGATGGACTGGCGGGAAGAACTGCCTGCCGTAGGTCTTACGAAGATCGGATATAGCCGGATTTGCGCGAGCCGGACCGACGGGGACAGAAGGTCCTGGACAGGATGGCGATTTCTCTCAGTGCCGAGATCAAGAGTTTTGCTTTTGTCAGCTCTCCTGCACCACTCGGTAGTCTTGTTCATTCATTCCAAACGTCCAGGCCACGGCGGCGCGGGCGCGTCTGATTGTCGGTGGGACACGCAAGGTGTACACGGTGGCAGTTGATGGGCAGCGGACCTTCAGCAGCACCAGCGGCTCACCAGCTATACGAACATTGCGGAAGGCGAGCAGTTCGTTGTCGCCGTCGCGGTCGATCACGCGCGCGCCGCTGTCGCGAAGAAATTGCTCCCAGCCGTAGGTTTCAATAAGAATCCGGCGAGTCTCAGAGTCGGGCTCGCGCAGAATTCGGCGGAGCGTGGCTTGGCGATCCCGGACAGTTCTACGAAGCTGGAAATCAAGCTGGTCGAGGATGTGGGGAAGCAGCTCCTGTGGCCGCTCCCGGATGAGCTCCTCCGTCGCCTGAAACCCGTGCCAGAACCAGTACTGCGCACCGCCCGGCCAGGAAACCGCAGGGTGAAATTCCGCGTGCAACCGATTGTTGACAGTTCGAAGAATCGGGCGTGGGCAGCTGATGATGGCGTTGTCCACGACCCAGAACATCCACAGTCCCGCCTGGTAGGCTTCCAAAAACGGCAGCCACACCGGCTCGAGTTTGGCGCGGATTCGCGGAGCAGCGGCAGTGATCGCCGGCACCCACGCAGCAAGTTCCGCGGCACAGCGGGCAGCCGGGCCTGGCTCGAAGAACTTCACAGCCATGCCATGATGTCTTCGAGATTCGCTCAGGCGTGATCGCACGGCGGATTTTGCCGCTGTCCAAGCCGCGCCTTCAGCTCTGGTCCAGGCAGCGGCGAAGGCGGCAGAGTAGATAGCGGCCAGCCTGGGCAGATCGGCAAGGATACCGCTCTCCTCCCAAACGGCGGACATGGCCAGGTGCCAGTCCAAGGCAGAAAAAGAGGTGGCCGGTGCGGTGCCTTCCGCGGTGTCCGGCAAATTCTGCACTTGCTCCCTGCTCCGCAAAGACAACCTGGTCAGAGCGAACACGCTCCATCGCGTCTTGCGCGCAGGTGGAGCAGGCGGCGCAGGCATCTCCCAGATCTTCCTCCGCAGGCGCCTCCATAGCGAGCTGGCGGCCGAAGCAGCGACGAGATACCCCTCCTCGGCGTCTCTCACCCAGCGGATCTCCGGAGGGGCCAGATGCAGAGCCTCGAAGTGCCTGCCCAGGGCGGCTTCCACCGCGGAATGATCCGCCGCCCCGGGCCAGCACTTGAGACGCTCGATGATGTGGTCAATCTCCAGACCAGCCATGCTTAGTCGCGGACATACCGGGTGCGAGACAGATTCGGGCTAACCTCCTGCGTGACGACCTTTCTCGGAGGCGGTGTGTACTCGCGCTGCCGGATGACTTCATAGTCGCCCGCCGGCAAGGTGATGGGCACGTGCTCTTCATGCACGATGCGCACGCCATTCTTGCCGACGCGGAGGTAAAGCCCGTCTCCGACTTCCCACACTTCGGCTCTGGTCGCATCCTCCACGCGATGGGCGTGGCCGGAAACTTCGCCTTCCACCAGCACGCCGTTGTTACGTTTCTGTGCCTGGCGCGGAATGGAAGCGATCTGGCGCAGCAGCACGTCGCCTTGGCGGTAAAGAGCAGGTGTTGCTTGGCTCTTGTGGCTCTCGTCAGATGGAATTGCTTCAGGTGGATTTGTTCCGCTTCGACCCGCAAGCGACCTCACGGACTGGCGGAAACTCAGAAAAATCGGCGAAACTCTCGTGGTCAGTCGACTGAGGGTAGACTTCGTCGCGTTCATGGATGCACTCCTTTTCGGGATGTGCACCAGGAGCCACAAAACAAAAGCCGCCCTGCATCAGGCGGCGTCTTGCGCGGAGACCTTGCATTCGGGATCCCTCCCGCACATCGAGCGGTGGACGATCGCCACTGCTCAGGCACCGTGGCTTCTCCCAACCCGGTTGCCGGACCCAACGGCTAGGTTGGATCGCTCCTGATGCTGCGACTTCAGATTCTCACATCACTCGCCAGGGTTGCCAGTCCTCGCCGGCGATGGGACCCACCAAGGGCGGCGGCCTTTGCGGGCGCTTCGGTCAGTTCGTCCTGGTTGAGCAGGGCGCGAGCTTGGACTGTCTGCGGATCAACGGGCGCGGCGTAAAGTACTGTCCTGCGCCGCCTTTCACGTCCTCCGCGTTCTTTTGCAGCAATCCCTCGTAGGCATCTCCTTTCACGTCCGCGTCGAGTGTCATCCATTGCTCTTTGTCAATGAGATCGGCGATGAGGCGACGCAGCTTGGCCGGGTCCTGGACGATCGAGCAAGTGACGGGCAGAGATGGCCACTTCGCCTTGGCCGAGGACGACGTCGCAAACGACTTTCAGACGGTCATGAGGCTTGAAGAAAGGCGCCCGAAATAAGCAGGACTACCAGACCGCTGAATGCGCGCAGAGGCGACGAACACCCGCCTCGTGCCGCACCCGCAAATGCTTGGAGACGGTGCGCTGTGGCAGCCGAAGCCGGCGCTCGATCTGTCTCACAAACTACTCTGACGAGCCGAGCAGGCATGGGGACGCTGGGGGGAAGAAGTGCCCGTATGTCTGGTCAAATTCATTCCACCGCGGTCTCCTGATTCCAGACCGCGACCCATTTTCCCTTGCGCTTCACCCACACCGTACCTTCACGGACTGTGGTTGGCGAAATCAACCGCCCCCGGAAAATCCCGCTAAGCGTGGCTCTGTAGGTGGCTATCACCACATTGGCGGAGGGCTGGAACACTTCAAAGTCGGATATCTTGTAGCTTCGGATCTGGCGCTGATCGGTCGAGTCGATGTACTGCTGGCGAGTGACCACGCCGGAGGGAAACACCATGCGGGCATCGACTGCAACCAGTTCGCGAAACGCTTTCATGTTCCGTTGCAATACCGAATGCCACACCGCTTCCTCACGAGAATAGATTCCCCGGGTGAGGGCGGGCGATGCCTTTCGCTCCCCGTGCGTCTGGCGGAGCTCGTTGTCGGCTGCGGCCAGTCCGGACAGCGCGAGACAAGCAGCGAGTGCCACCGGCAGCATGGCTTGCCGTCTCAGAAGACCACCTTCGCCGTGAACTGTACCAGTCGTGCTCCGCCCGTCCCCCCAGAGGCTCGCGGATCGTTGAAGCTGGGGCTGCCGACGAATGCGTAGTTCAAGCCCAATCCTGGATCTACGGCGAGCAGGTTTGCGGCAGTGAATTGCGGATGGTTGAACATGTTGAAGAACTGCGCCCCGAACTGGAGTCTGCGCTCACCGCCAAACAAGAAATTCTTGGCCACCATGAAATCCGCGTTGCTGATGCCCGGCGCACGCAAGCTGTTCCGGCCAGCAGTGGGATAGGAACCGGTCTGAGCCTGGACATAACGTGCGCTCGAGTTCTTCGCCAGGTACGCCACCACCCTGCCGGAGGAATTCGTAACCGGCGTTACTGTCGTGCCGGTATTGCTGCTGGCGTTGGGGTTAAACACCGTCCGCTGCACTTGCCGGTCTCCGTTGCCGACGGAGTTGGCCAAGCTCAATGCCGTGAACGGCTGACCCGAGGAAGCTGTGTAAGTCCCCGAGAGTGTCCAACCGCCAAGTAGACCCGCAGCTCCAGATGCTTTGCGCAGCCACGGCACATCCCATACGAACTCCGCGACAAAGCGCTGCGGTACGTCGAGAACCGATACGCTACGCTCGGCCTGCAGGTTACGAAAATCCTGGGGCCGGCGAGGGTTGATGAAACTGTTGAAGAACTCGTTTGTGCTCACATCTATGAACTTGCTCCAGGTGTAATTGGCGGCGAACTGAAACCCGGAACTGAACCGTCGCGTGACATCGATGGACCCTGCGTCGTAGGTGGAGCTGCCGATCGGCAAATGTGTGGTTAGCAGTCCCCTGAATCCGTATTGTGCCAGGGGCGGGGTGATCAGTGCCTGGAACTGATTGAGCGTCGGCATCGTGTCCAGGGTCGCCGGGTTTGGCACTTCCGAGGCACTGAAGTACGTCGGCAGGAATGCGCTTGCAGGCGGCACAACAGGTGCATTCAGACGCGCTTGCACGCTCAAATGCGTCCCTTTCGTGTGCAAGTATCGCGCCGTAACCGTCCAGTTGCGCCTCAGCTGTCGTTCCACGCTCAACGTCGCCGTCTGGAGATAGGGTCGCTTCATGTCGGGCACGTAGGTGGCAATGGCAGCACGCGCCTGGGACGGTGTATTCATGGGTGCCAGGATGTTGGGAATGCCCCCCTGCTCCAGGAACCGCGACGAGGGGATGGGGATGGGGCAGTTGGGCAGGCAGGAGGAAAAAAACACCTGTTGTAGCGTGGAAGGAAGCAGGCCGCCCCCGACAAAAGCGCCGAAGATGGGCGCGTAGGCAATCCCGTACCCGCCCCGCAGCGCTGTCCGGCCATCGCCGAATACGTCCCATGCGAAGCCCACTCGGGGGGCCCAGTTGTTCTTCTCGACGCTAGGCTTGCGGAATTCGATCACCCCAGGCACATCGGCGATGGACTCGCCTGCCTGCGCCGCCAGATCCCGCAGTAGGGAGTTGAACTCATACCGCACTCCAACATACAGCGTCAAGCGGGGACGGATCTTGAACTGATCCTGGGCAAAGAAGTTCAGCGAATAATAATTCAGGGCCAGCGAAGCCGCCCCCAGCCCCCGCTGTCCGTTCAGCGTCGGAGGTGAGTCGGTCACAAACTCCTGCAGGCTGCTGTACTGATAATCACCCCGTGGAGCGGGACGGCCACGATCACTGACGATATTGTTGCGAATATCGCTGCCGAACTTCATGATGTGCCGTCCGCTCTGCCAAGTCAGGTTGTCGTTGAGCTGATAAATGTGGTTGAAGGAGCCTCCGGGAACAGCCGCGGAAGGCCCAATGAGCGGCCCGGCGGCCACGGTAATGTTGGGCAAGGAGGCTCCTAGTTGACTAACGAAAGAATCATCCGTGATCTGATGGTGATACGAGAGGCGGATCTCATTCAGCAAGGTGCTGCTGAAGGTGTGCACCTCGTGCAAGGAGAACAATTCGTTGCTGATGGTGCGATTCGCGTCCAGGCCCGCGATGGGAAATCCGGGCACGAGCTGATGGGGACCGTGGTCGAAATTAAACCGGAAGTGGAACTGATCTTGCGACCGGGCATTCCAATCCGTGCTAATCAGGAAACGGTGGCTTGTTGCAAACGAGGGGAACGTACGACTCACCTGGCCAACGGGAATGGCGGTGCCGAACACAAGCGGCCAACTGGAGGGCGGCAAGGCCTGCCCTGCCACTGCACCGTTCGTAGTGAGAAAGTTGAGAATGAAAGGGCTCACTTGGGGTAAGGTTGAGAGAATCTGCATCCCCTGCGCAGTCGGAAACACTGCGGTTGTCGTATTGCTGGCGGACCCAAGGTTTTCGAACTCGTAGGCGCCGAAGTAGAACAATTTGTTGCGTACAATCGGACCGCCCAGTGTGCCCCCGAGGCGGTTGTAATCGTAGCGTGGTTTCTTACTGATGGCGCTCTGCCGCAGCAGGAGCTGCGTGCCGTAATCGGTGGCGTTGAACCTCTGGTTCTGCCCGTACCAGAAGGCACTCCCGTGAAGCTCATTGGTCCCGGCTTTGGTAACGATTGTGAACTGACCACCGGAGAACTGCCCGAACTCGGCATCGAAATTGTTCTTCACCACGCTGAACTGCTGGACCGCATCTTGGATTACCGTGCCCTGTGGTCCGGTTTGCAGGGGGTCGTTGTTGTCCACCCCATCGACGATGAAGCTGTTGTTGCGGGCGCGGCTGCCGCCGACCGAAGCAATGGCTCCGCCCACCGGGCTGCTGACCTTCTGTAACACTTGCGCACGGTTCAGGCCGGTGGTGTTGATGTCCACGGTATTGGGCGTCAGCAGGGCAAGATTGTTCACGTTCACCGATGCCAGGGGCAGGTCTGCAACCTGCCGCTGTTCGAAGGCGTCCGTGATCTGCGTGCTTGTGGTCTCCACGGGGGCCCCGGCTTCGTGGACCTCGACCACCTCATTCACCTGGCCGAGTCCGAGCTGAATGGGCAGAGATCGGGTCGTATTCAATTCGACGGCAACAGTGCCCTCCGCCGTCTTGAATCCCTGCTTATGGGCGCTGAATCGGTACGTGCCTACCGGCAGGAAGGGGAAACTGAACAGACCCTGGTCAGAACTTGTCGTTTGATAACTGATGCCGGTTGCGGTGTTGATCAGGGTCACCTGCACGGCGCTTACTACCGCTCCACTGGGATCCTTCACAGTGCCGACCACCGCGCCCGAGGTGAGCTGCGCTTGCGTGCTGTTGGCAACACCCAGAACAACCACAAAGAGAAATAGCCGCGCTTTGAGACTGAACATACTTGCCTCCCGTGGAGCGGCGAACGCTGCGGTCAGTGATTCTTACGGCTTCAGGACTTGCTGGTATAGGCGCACAAAATTCAGTCCCAGAACCTTGGCTATGTCGTTAACGTCCCAGCCCCGGCGTTGCAAGCCTTCCGCGATGGTGCGATAGCGGTGCGGACCATTGACCTCTTCGATGTACGGAGGGAACCGGCCTTTCAGCATCTTCCACTCGCGCTCGCCATAAAGGTTCTTGTGTCGTTCCCATTCCGCGTCCGGGGTTCGGCCGGCCCAACCGGCGAGAGAAAAGTCGGACCCGATACCGATGTAATCCGGCCCCACCAACTTGGCGACATGATCGAAGTGGTCTAGCAGATCGCTCAGGTTCGACTGCGGCTTGTCACTGACGAACCAGTTAAAACAGGAGAGGCCTACCACCCCGCCTTTCTTGGCCAAAGCCCGAATCTGATCGTCCGTCTTGTTCCTCGGGTGGTTGCACAGCGCTTTGCAATTCGTGTGGGAATAGACAATGGGCTTCGATGAGGCTTCCACCGCATCAAGCGTGCTCTGGTAGCCTGTGTGCCCCACATCCACGATCATGCCCAGTTCGTTCATGCGATGCACCACATCCAAACCGTACCAGCTCAATCCCGCTTGCGTGCGCTCGGTACAACCGTCGCCTACCCAGTTGCGCCAGTTGAATGTCAGTTGCATTTGCCGCAGGCCCAGATCGTAGAAGATGTCAAGCCTCTTCAGATCATGACCAATGCAAGCGCTGTTCTGGACGTTGGCCAGAATGCCCAGTTTCCCCTGCTTCTTTACCGCCAACACGTCTGCAAAATTGCGAATCCACATCATCCGCTCGGGATACCGCGCTATAGCGGACGCCGTCTTCGCCAGCTCCGACACGGTGGATTCGTACGCTTTCTCAGGCTCCACATCGCCAAGGGTCGGGCCCACAATGGTGACCCCCGACTGCTTCACAGCCCCGAAGCCCGCATCCGCCTGCTCGGGCTTGGGCGAAAAACCCGACAGGTCATCAATGATGATGCTTTGCGCAAAGACTTCCTCCAGGCTGGCAAACCTCGGCTTTTCCGGATTGAGCGTGAAAGCGCCGAGGCCGCCTGCTACCGCCTTGACTCCGCCGACCGCGATGCCTTTCAAGACTTCGCGACGCGTTAACTCCATGCCTCTTCCTCCTTTACCCGCGATACATGGGTCTAAGCGTGTGTCTTGAGCGCGCGAGGGCGGGTTTTCCGGGGGTCCCCGTCGCTTTGAGCCGTTGGCTTCTGAGTTTTCCGACCTTGCTGGAGGTACTTGTAGATCGTAGGAGTTGCGATTCCGAGCACTTCGCTGATTCGCTTCACCGCTCCGCGCGCCAGAAAAACGCCCCGCGCATCTAGCGCGCGCACTACCCCTGCCTTGTCGCCGTTGAGGAGATGTTCCCCATCGCGGCACGTGTCGCGGATAATTCCGTCTATGACCTGCTGAATGTTGGTCTGGTAATGCTCAGCGAAACTGCTGCTGCCGGGCGTTTCCGCTGCGTCCCCGCTCACGTCGATGTTGATGCAAAGAATGGCCTCGATCCGCCCGTGCGCATCGCGCAGATTGGCGGCATTGCACTTCAATGTCTTCCCATCCGGAGTCGTACTGCGGTACACGCCCAGGGTGTTGATTCTGCGGCCGCACTCGCGCAGCATATAGAAACCGAGGTCTGTCAGCGGTGCCCCGACACTACGCCCCGTGACCTGCCCATTGCGGATCATGATGATGGAGTGGTCCGGCCGGCTTACGTCGTGGAGTACAACCTCGGCCCGCGGCCCCAGCAAGTCGGCGATGCAGTCGACGGCCGGAGCCCACTTTTCTCGCAGTTCCTTGCCCTTGATCTTCACCCTCGAGCACCATAGATAAAATTATCTGGACGTGGATAATACTCTCCACGGAGCGGAAGTCAAGTAAAATCGGCAGCACACGCGATTGATCTTCCCGGGCCGGCCGCGTTGGCAGGAAGAACTGCCGGCCAAGGGCAAAGATGGGAATGAGCTGTAGTCGGCGGGTCGGACCCCAGTTCGACTACGCTGCTCCGGCGCCTTCGATCTGCTCGTCGTCGACTTCAGCGCGACGCCATGTGCAGCCAATTGGTTAAGCACTTTGCCCGCGCCGCCTGTGGCCGACCAGCACGAAACGTGTGCTTTTGTGTGAGCCTCTTTTTGACTCGACTTTTGCAACCCATCTTGCTTTGGTGAGATTCCGGAGGGCATCAGCTGCTTCCGAAGTGCGTCAAGCCGCTCGAAGGGCGTGCGGTTTGCGAAGGGCATCCCACCACCGGCATTTTTTGGGGTGGCTGCGTAACCGTAGGTGTTACAACGTTAACGCGGTTTTGAGATATTCAGATATTCTCTAACCCCGCGAACCGGAAGCGCATTTCAGTGACCGGAACCCGCGGTAGGGAGCGATTCGACGGAGGACCACAACCTGGGCGGGGAAGTGCTCCTGCACTGCAGTCGCTTGCGTAGGCAACTTGTATGCTTACGCAAGCACCTAAATACATCAAGGACAAGAGGTGGGTAGACGGACAACGCCAGGATGCGAGGTTCACACCGACACGGACTTGGTTCTGGTTTGCCCGATCTGTGTAAGAGACGCGTTTGAGCAGGAACGGCGCATGTACAGGCTGGTGAAAGCGCGGGCGGACGAGGGATTCCGGGCCATTACAGACGAAGAAATAGTCCGCATCCTGGAACCGGTCGGGCGCGAGTTTACCCGCTACGCCTCGTATTTCGGCGCTCTCGGCGGCAAGCTACGGGCGAAGAAGCTCAGTCCCGAACGGCGGAAGCAGATTGCGAAGAAGGCCGCTGCTGCCCGCTGGGCTAGGCGGCCCAAGAAATAACCTGTTCCCCTGGGCGTGAGAAGGAGGCACGCCACATGAAAGAGTTGGGCCATGCAGTACGACAGTAGAGAAGTTCCCGCCACACATCCGCATCCATTTTTACGACCCCAGGACTCAGATTGCATTCCACTGTCCGGAGTTCTGCCAGCCATACCTGGTTTACGACAAGGCGCAGTGGGACGCCGTGCGCCGGGCTGTGGGACTGCTGAGCAGACCCAGACCACAGGCGAAGCGGGGCGCGAGAGTAGTCCGATTTCCGGGGAGGGCGGGATGACTCCCGAAACCAAGGCGCAGCGGATTGTGCAAGCCAAGGCAATCGAGCTTGCCACGCGGTTTCTGGAGCAGGTCGTGGTGCCGGATATTTTCTTCGGCGGATGGGCGCTGCGGCCTGTGCGCGACCGCTGCAAGCGCAAGTCGAAAAAACCATCCCCTGCTCCCGAAGCCACGGGCGACATTCTTACGCCGGAGCAGTTGGCTGACAGGCTCCAGGTGGACATCAGCTGGGTGTACACGCAAACAGGACGCCGCGCCCGTGTGCGAAACCCTGACCCGCTGCCTTATCGCAAGATGGGGCGGTATCTGCGCTTCTCCTGGCGCGAGGTGGAAGCGTGGTTGGAACGGCAGGGCAGCAGGCGCTGACGCTTGCGCGTACCGCAAAGACAAAGGAAAGGAGGTGTAGATGATGAGGCACCAAACCGGATGCATCTGGCGCGACGCGAAACGCCGCGCTTGGTTCGGACGGTGGTATCAGGACGTGGTGCAGCCGGACGGTACGGTGAAACGGAAACTCGTGGCCCGTAAGCTGGCTGACATCTCAGACCGCTACCGCACCAAGAGCGACGTGCGCCCGCTGCTGGACGACATCCTGAGACCACTGAACGAGGGCAAGGTAGATGCGCGATCCACGATGACGCTGGGGAGTTTCGTGCGGAAGCACTACCTGCCGGAGTACGTGAACAAGGAACTGCGGCCTTCCACGCGGAACGGCTACAAAAAGCTCTGGGAGGCACTGGAGACAATCAGAACCAACGGTGAGGCACTGGCCGAAATAGCCTTGCGCGATTTCACCCCGAAGCACCTGCACGAACTGTTGCTGAACTGCGGGATGAGAAGGGCTGGGGCCGCCGTTCGCTGTACCACGTAAAGGCGCTGTTGAGCGGCATCTTCGCCTATGCGGTGAGCCGGAACGTGGTTGCAGACAATCCGGCGCAGAAGGTGAAGATGGTCAAGACTGCCCCACCCCGACAGACCAAACACGCCACGCTGATAGAGGTGTTGGATATCCTGGACGCCATCGCTGACGCGGCAAAGGCGGGCAGCATCCCGTCAATCACGGCAAAGCGGGCGCGGGCCGCTATAGCTCTGATGTACTTTGGCGGGCTTCGTCCGGCTGAGGCGCGTGGTGCGAGATGGGAGGACTTGGAGCCGGTGTATAACCCCGACACTCAGCAGTTCGAATGGCGGTTCACACCGCGTCACGATGTCTGGCGTCGGCACATCACCGGCACCAAAACGCCGGACAGTGTGAAACCGATTCCGGTGATCGAACCACTGCTGTCAATCCTGCGAGAACTGCGAGAGGCCGAAGGCAGTCCGCAGTCCGGCTGGATGCTGAAAGGGCTGGCGGGCAGGCCGTTGAACCTGGATTACTTGGCCCGCGAACACATTGTCCCGGCGCTGAAGGCGAAGGGTATTGCGTGGCCCACTTACTACGCGATGCGGCGTGGCGCTGGTACGGAGGTGACAGCCCGAACCAAAGACCCGCTGGCGGCTAAGGGACTGCTCAGGCATTCCAATGTCGCTACAACCCAGGCGCACTACATCAAAGACGTGCCTGAGAACACCCGCCTGGCGATGCAGTTGATCGAGCAGCGCACCCTGGCGCTGATGAAGAAACGGGCCGAACAAGCCGAATCTCTGAACCATTCAGCAAATATTCAGCAGGCAGGGTTGTCGGCTGGCGTGGAGCCATCCCAAGAGTTCAGTCCAAATTCTTCTGTGGCATAGGGCTGGCGGAGAGGGGGGGATTCGAACCCCCGGTAGAGGTTTTGGCCCCTACAACGGTTTAGCAAACCGCCGCCTTCAGCCACTCGGCCACCTCTCCGGCGTTGGTTTTCAATAGTTTATCACGTGCCCTTCAGTTCATCTGGTGCACAGTTGGTGCACAGCCCAGCGTGTCCAGGGTCGTTTCCAGTTTTTTCGTCCGCCCGAACACTTGGCGATCAAGGGAGACGCCACCGACTGAGACCCTACTTAGTTTCCATTTCTGCACTTCACTGCGGAGGTGATGTCACGCGGCTTGTGTAAAAACCTTGAGGGTGCGGTTTTTCCATTCCAGGTTGAAGCGCTGGAAGATGGAGTAGATGATTCGGTCCACGCTGTTTACGTTCACAAAGCACAC
>Ga0070741_10016244_pt1 | contig 12459 bp, 11 predicted proteins | sample Coa_R1_4_FD_66440 | JGI IMG/M metagenome (GOLD analysis project Ga0070741, IMG submission 66440) | Surface soil microbial communities from Centralia Pennsylvania, which are recovering from an underground coalmine fire - Coalmine... | ecosystem: Environmental > Terrestrial > Soil > Unclassified ...
AATCGATGACGGAGGCGCGCCGTTCCTGCGGCCGCTGCCGACGCCGATCCCGACGCCACAAGGTGTCACATTTGAGGCGCCGCAAGACATCGCTCCAACTGCTTTCTAAGCAGACGGGGTTTAGCAAGAACCAGGCCGGCGGTCCGCAGCGCAAGATGCGGGCCGCCGTTCCTGATTTTTTGAATTTTCCGGATTAAGCTGTATGGGCCATAAGGAGTATTGATCATGCGACGGAAGCTTCGGGCGGGCTTCACAACGGGAGCCGCTACTTTTCTTACCGCTATTCTTTTTCTTACTGCAAATTTTTCACCGGCAGCAGCGCAGAGCCGCTATGGCGCCAATTATTTTCCTAACGTAGTGCTCACCACGCAGGATGGAAAGAAAGTCCATTTCTATGATGACGTACTCAAGGGCAAGAGCGTGGTCATCGATATGATCTATACCACCTGCGGATATGCCTGTCCGCTGGAAACCGCGCGCCTGGCACAGGTTCAGAAAGTTTTAGGCGACCGCGTAGGCAAAGATATTTTCTTCTACTCCATCACTATTGATCCAGCCAACGACACCCCCAAGGTGCTCAAGGCTTACATGCAGAAATATCACATTGGCCCGGGATGGACTTTTCTTACAGGCAAGAAATCTGACATCGAACTGGTAGGCAAAAAGCTCGGCCTGTGGAACAACGATCCCGACCCGAACAATCCTGATGGGCATACGCCCAGCGTTCTGATTGGCAACGAGCCGGGCGGGCAGTGGATGCGCAATGCCGCTACTGATAATCCCAAGTTTCTGGCCAACATGATCGGCAACTGGCTAAATGGATGGGCAAACGCCAAGCCAGTAGAAGCCAATGTTGATTACAGCAAAGCGCCGCAAATCAACCTGCACACCCAAAGCGATAAAGGGCGGTACATTTTTGCTTCGCAGTGCGCTGCGTGCCACACCATTGGACATGGAGACAAGATTGGCCCCGATTTGCAGGGCATAACCAACGTGCGCGATCATGCCTGGCTGGAGCGCTTTATCACCACGCCGGACAAGCTATTGGCCGCGAAAGATCCGCTCGCAACGGCTTTGTTCAAGAAGTACAAGGAAGTAAGAATGCCGAACCTGAACTTGGCGGACATCGATTTGCAGAACCTGTTGAAGTTCCTGGCAGATCAGAGTGCTGTGCCCGCTAACACCGCTGCGCCTGCCGACACTACCAAAGATGCGCCGAGCGCTGACAAATCTGCAACAGGAGATAACAACACGGCGGCAGTAAAGCCGGATTCCGGCCAGCCGAGATAATTTTTAGCTGCGATACCCTGAAACACTCAACTCCTGGCGCACCACAATGCGCCGGGAGTTTTTGTTTTTAGCTGTTTCTGAGTTGCTGTATCGATTGCCGCGCTTTTGCGGCTTACGACCATTTCTCCCTTGCGACAGACCATCCCGAGGCAAGCCACGCGAACAGCCCCTATCTCGATATGGTTTCCCGCGCAGCCGAGGGATCGGCTCTGCTCCATCACAGGACTAGAAAGATTGCTTTGATGATAGTAAACCGTAAGAGCAGCGGAGCCGATCCTTCGCCTCGCATTTTAAGTTTGGTCTGGTGGAAAGCGTGACGTGCTCGGCTCAGGATGGTCCCTCGTAAAGGACGGAGTCTCAACGAAGGGAACACTAATCCGAAAACTACTTTACTTCAGAGTAAATTGATCGTGGCTATTGGCGTTGCGGTTGCAGCGCTCCTCTGATCGCCAGCAACTCCGCCAGTACCGGCTCCAGGTCTTTCAATGGCAGCGCATTCGCGCCATCAGACTTCGCTTCTGCGGGATTGTCATGCACTTCCATGAACACGCCATCCACGCCAGCCGCCACGGCCGCGCGCGAGAGCAGGGGAATAAACTCCGGTTGGCCCCCGGAAACCGCTTTTCCGCCTGCGCCTGAAGAGGGAAGTTGCACGGAGTGCGTTGCGTCAAACACCACGGGAGCAAATTTCCGCATGATGGCCAGTGAGCGCATATCGACAACAAGATTGTTGTAGCCGAACGAACTGCCGCGCTCGGTGAGAAAAATGTTGTTATTGCCCGACTCGCGTACCTTCTCGACGGCGTGTTTCATGTCCCACGGCGAGACAAACTGGCCTTTCTTGATGTTGATGGCTTCAGCATGTTTGGCTGCGGCCACCAGCAGGTCAGTCTGTCGGCAGAGAAAAGCCGGGATCTGCACCACGTCCACCGCTTCCGCTACGGCAGGCACATCTTTGGCTTCATGCACGTCGGTGAGCACAGAAACGCCAGTCTCTTTCTTGATCTTTTCCAGGATCCGCAGCCCTTCTTCCAGGCCGGGCCCGCGAAAACTCTCGAGCGACGTGCGGTTGGCCTTGTCATATGAAGCCTTGAAGATGTAGGGAACTTTCAGCTTGCGCGTCACAACGCTGATGGCCTCTGCCATCTTGAGCGCATGTGCCTCGCTCTCAATTACGCAAGGGCCGGCGATGAGGAAGAGCGAAGAGCTTCGAATCTGCAGATTTCCTATATTGAAGATGCTCATGAAAAATGCGTGCTGACCAGCATCGGCCAGCACGCGTTCCTTTCTATGCCGACGCCTTAGTCTTAAAGTAAGTGGCCGCGACGTAGTTGTACAAGCCTTCCCAGTGACGTGGACTCTTTCCGACGGCCATGGCATTGCGACCAAAATCGCCGCTCGCCTCCATCGTCAATTCTACGAGCTTGGATGCCACAGAATTGTAGAAGCTGATAGGGTTGACTAACCACTTGTACTTTCCCTTCGAATCAGGCTCAGCAAGAACCCTCATGGCGCCCAGGATAGGATAAACAAACCCTCCAGGAATGTCGTGCGCGACTTTCTCGAACTCGCCGTTTTGTTTGGGCGAGAAATACAACGGATAAGCCAGCTTACCATTTTTGTACCCGATCTCCTTCAACGCGCCCAACCTGCCGAAATTTCCACCGCTGACGGACTTGTAGAAGTCAGGGAAAGTGCGTTTTACATGATCATGCAGCTCGAATATTTTCGACGAAATACCAGAGAGGTGGGCATAGCTCTTTTCATTTTGAAGATAGGTTTGCAGTGTCCGTACCTTAACTGAATACGTGTACCACGGCTGAGCTTCCCCGTGGATCTTGGTGTGAAACATTGTTAACAGAGAAATAATATTTTCGACATCAATCGGCTTGTCTTCGTTCTCAACATAAGCAACGTCGCCTTCAAAAGGCTCTCCAGCAACCAAATCATGAATGATATCGAGCTTACCCTCTAGCTCAGCCAGGCTCTTTTCTTTTACTTGGACTGAAGTGTTCCTGGCACCCGCAATAAGTTCGAAATCATCCTCGACCCCGGTCATGATCTCGAGTGTGATGTATTGGGGAACTGACAGCTGTTCCTGATTTTCCTTGGAGGTTACGATCCTATAGGTGTGGCCGCCGTCTACCAGCCCATGACGCCACTGATCAGTCATTTCAATGGTTAGCATACTGCTGTGGTTATTGAAATCCACGGAATCTGCGCTGATCAATAGGCCGCGATTTAGCAGATGGAATAACTGGCTTCCCTGATCAAAAAAGCCGCCCTTGATTTTTTTTGCAACTTTAGTATTCAGGTTTTGCTCGCGCGGATTTGTCTCCATTGGAAAATCCGGCGGCAGGTTCTTTGTGTCGCAGAATGCGTAATAACGCTCGCGTTCATCTGGATCAATAGGGTCGGGTAGTTTGCGAAACGACTCAACTTTCAATGTAAACGATTTTTTGCTTTTTGCCATGATGGCTCCTTGTTGTCATTCGCGGAGGAATGAAACGAAATCGCTATTCGTTTTCGTGTGGGAGTACAAATGGAGGATAAGAAGTGAAGTAATCACAAGTTATCGCAGCCGCGATGAACCCCAAAAGCTGAAACGCACGGAGACGCTTAGCCAACGAGATCCTAACAGGAGTTCTGGATGAACGTCAATACAATTCAGCGCCGCACAATCCGCTCCGGCCTCAGGAACATCTCCACATCTTCTGTGGTGCGTGCCTCGCGGCGCTTCTGCTTATTTTCATAGCTGGCTTTAATAAAGCTGCTGAAGAGCGGATGCGGCTCCAGCGGCTTGGACTTGAATTCCGGATGGAACTGGCAGCCAAGGAAGTAAGGATGATCGGGGATTTCCACAATCTCCACGTAAGTCCCATCAGGCGTGGCGCCGGTGATGCGCATGCCGCCGCCGGTGAGCACAGCTTCATATTCGCGGTTGAATTCGTAGCGGTGGCGATGGCGTTCGCTGATTTCCATTGCGCAGTAAGCTTTGGCGGCCTGACTGTTAGGCTCCAGCTTGCAGGTCCACGCGCCCAGGCGCATGGTGCCGCCCAGTTCGTCGATGCCGGTCAACTCGCGCAGCTTATAGATGATGCGGTGCGGCGTGGCCTGATCGAATTCGCTGGAATTGGCCTCATCTAGCCCGCAGACGTTGCGCGCGAACTCAATGCACGCCGTCTGCATGCCCAGGCAGATGCCGAAGTACGGAACTTTTTTCTCACGGGCATAGCGGATGCCGTTCAACATGCCTTCAATCCCGCGCTTGCCAAAGCCGCCCGGCACCAGGATGCCGTCAAAACCTTCAAGCTGCATCTCGTAGTCGCGATTGCCGTCCTTGCTCTCCAGCCCCTCGGCTTCCACCCAGGTCAAATTGAGCTTCAGGTTATGGGCCACCGCGCCATGCACCAGCGCTTCCTTCAACGACTTGTAAGAGTCTTCATACTCCACATACTTGCCCACAATGCCAATGTGGACTTCGTCTTTCGGGTTGTAGATGCGCTGCATCAGGTCTTCCCAGCGGGCCAACTCGGGCTGCTTCGAATCGATACGCAGGTAACGCAGCGCCAGCGTGTCCACGCCTTCACGCGCAAACACCAGCGGCACTTCATAGATCGATGCAACATCTTTTGCGGTGATCACGGCTTCGTCTTCCACGTTGCAGAAGAGCGCGATCTTTGATTTGAGTTCACGAGAGAGAAAGCGATCAGTGCGGCAGAGCAGGATGTCCGGCTGGATTCCAATGCTCAGCAGCTCTTTCACCGAGTGCTGTGTGGGCTTGGTCTTCAACTCGCCGGCAGCGCCAATCCAGGGCACCAGCGTTACATGGATAAAGAGCGTGTTGTCGCGGCCCAACTCCTGGCGCATCTGGCGGATGGCTTCCAGGAACGGCAGCGATTCAATATCGCCAACCGTGCCGCCGATCTCGACCAGAGCCACGTCTACGTCCTGCGCTACCTTCTTCATCGCAGCCTTGATCTCATTAGTCACGTGCGGAATCACCTGCACGGTCTTGCCCAGATAATCGCCGCGCCGCTCTTTGGTGATGATCTGCTCGTAAATGCGGCCAGTAGTCCAGTTGTTGTCGCGCGAGAGGCGTGCGTGCGTGAAGCGCTCATAGTGGCCCAGGTCAAGGTCGGTCTCAGCGCCGTCGTCGGTCACAAAGACCTCGCCGTGCTGGAAAGGTGACATGGTGCCCGGATCGACGTTGAGATACGGGTCAAACTTCATCAGGTTGACCTTCAGGCCGCGGCTCTCCAGCAGGCAGCCGATAGAGGCCGCTGCCAGTCCCTTGCCTAGTGAAGACACAACACCGCCGGTCACGAAAACATATTTCGCTGCCATGAACTCCTCGCCCTGTTGAATTGGTTATGGGTTGAATTTGTAAATGGATTGAATTTTGAGGGTGCTGCTCCCCGGCTCGAAAGTGGCTTGCGCCAGTGGCCGTGGAACCTATTGGGGTGCACGATCAATTATACAAGAAGCTGGCTGTGGAAAGGTGGGGAGAAACTCGGGTTATTCTTCGTTGGGGTCCCAGGTAATTGAAGCCCCAGAGCCTTCCTGAACTGCTGAGCCTGTGATGCCGCTTTCAAAAGCATCAGGATCGCCGCCGGCCAGTTCGATCTTGCGGCGCTGTACCTCGCGAATCTCGCGCAGGATAGCCGCTTCAGCTTCAAGATATTGCTCTTCAGTGATAGAACCGTCTTCCAACTCGACCTGCAGGGCGAGAAGCTGTTCTTTGAGAGGAGCGTCGTCAGTCCATTGCTCTTCAGCCACTTTGAGCAGGGTGCGCATGATGAAGTTCCAGCCTTTGAATGGGGCTAAAAGTAGATCATCAATAAGCAGCATGGTCGGCTCCTGATCTCAATGCGCTTTGGCTGGGTTGTTGGCTTCTGCCTGTTGCAACGTTTTTTTCTTGCGCCGGCTCAAGATAAAAGGACGGCGGCGTCGGCGGTCCACCCGGATATCAATCTTCTTCCAGAAGGCCCAGAAATAATCAACTGCAGAAATAATGGAAACCGCCACCATAAACCAGATGGCCATCTTTGCCACCAGGTCAACCGACAGCACAAAAGAGAGAAAGCCGAGATTAAGCGTCCAGATGTCCCATCGGATGGCCAGAATTGCCGCGACAACAGAAACAATCTGGACGACCATCTTCAGCTTGCCCAACTCGCTGGCTTCAATGGTGAAACCTTCAGAGGCGGCAATGGAGCGCAGGCCGGAAATAAGAAATTCGCGCCCAAGGATAATCACCACAACCCAGACATTCACAATGTCCGGCACCAGGCGGAGCAGCGTGATATAGCAGGCGGCAATCATCAGCTTGTCCGCCAGCGGATCAAGCAGCATGCCCATGGTGGTAATCTGCCCGCGACGCCGCGCCAGGTAGCCATCAAGGCCGTCAGTAATTGAAGCCAGAATAAAGATGGCAGACGCCAGCACCACTCGCAAGGTATTGTTGCGCGCGCTGAATGAAGAGGTGGTAAGAATCCACATGATCAGCGGGATGGCGGCAATCCGCGAGAGCGTAATGTAATTGGGCAGATTCACTGGGTGTGGGGCCAACTTTCAGCTGCCCCGATTATCCTTGGATTTTGGCTTCTGCGCAAACCAAATTCGTTCGCTATTTCTTTCCGTTAACGGTAGCCAGGCAGCGAGTATATAGCTCCATCAGGTGAGAGGCATAGTCCTCAGATTTGTTCTCTGTGCCGCCATGGAACCCAGCGCCGGCAGCCGAGGCCGTCTTGCCGTAGTTGGTGGTGGTGGCGATGAACTTCATCATATCGAGGGCAATGTCCTCATTGCGGCGTGAGCCAATTATTCCTGCTAGCTGATCCATGGTTCCTCCAAAAGAAGCATAAAACTCTATTCTAACGGAGAGAGGGCCGTAATCAGCATTGGCCTTTTCTTTGTCCCAAAACGAAGTGAGGAACCCCTTTGCTGAGTCGCTATTTAGGTTAGGAAGCCTCTGATGGAGCAGCGAGAAACTCTATTCATTTTGCCCCCTGAATCCTCATTACAATAGAGTTCCCTCTCTAGCTTCGAGACTTCGGAGTGCTTCCTGCTAACATTAATTCATGGACATGACCTGGGTGACGGACCGCATTGCAGTTGGTGGCGGAATCTGGAATGACGAAAATATGGCCACGCTGGTGAAGGGTGGCGTTACACACATCATCAATATGCAGATTGAGTTTGACGATCGCCCGCTGGCCCAGGGCTATCCGGTGCAGGTGCTGCACAATCCTACTGATGACGACTTTATGCCCAAGCCGCCGGAGCTATTTCAAGCCGGGGTAAAATTCGCTCTGGAAGCCCTGAAAGGCCCGAACGGCAAAGTTTATACCCACTGCGCAGCCGGCGTGCATCGCGCGCCTATGATGACCCTGGCCATCATGCGCGCTCTGGGCTGGTCACTCCAGGATGCCAAGGATCTGATATTGCAGCGGCGCTACGTAGTGGACTTTGCCGATGTTTACGTGGATAGCGTTGAAAAGTTCATGAAAGTGTATAACGGGGCGAATGGGAAGTAACGGCTGACTGCTGATTGCTTATAGCTGGATGTTAAAATCCCGCCATGCCCGTGGAAGCAGTCCAGCATGTACGGCGAATGCGCGGAGGCGCGCAAGCGCATTTGATGCGCGCTGATGACGGCCACTTCTACGTAGTCAAATTCCAGAACAATCCACAGCATCTGCGCGTGCTGGCCAATGAACTGCTGGCCACCAGGCTGGCTGAGCGCATCGGGCTTCCGGTGCCGGTCACTGAGATCGTAAAAGTGGAAGACTGGCTGATTGACAATACGCTGGAGTTGCACATGGATATCGGCGGATTCTCAGCGCGTTGCAAACCCGGATTGCAGTTTGGGGCGCGCTTTGTTTGCGATCCCGCGGAAGGCCAAGCCTTTGATTATTTGCCGGAGAGCATGTTGCCCAAGGTCCGCAACATGGCAACGTTTGCTGGAATGCTGGTGGCAGACAAATGGCTGGGCAACGCCAACGGACGTCAGGCCGTTTTCTGGAAGAAAACGCAGGAGCGTAAATATACGGCCACGTTCATCGACCAGGGATATTGTTTCAATGCCGGTGAGTGGGACTTTCCGGACTCGGCGCTGCGCGGCGTTTATACGCGTAACTATGTCTATCAGGAAGTGCGCGGCTGGGAATCTCTGGAGCCGTGGCTTTCGCGCGTAGAAAACTTTGATCCGATTGCCATTCGTAACATTGCCGAAGACATTCCACCGGAGTGGATCGGTAGCGACTGGGACGCGTTGAAGAAGCTGATGGATGCAATTATCGAGCGCAGAAGCAAGGTGCGCGAACTGATCACGGCATTTCGCAACTCGTCGCGCAAGCCCTTTCCTGCCTGGGGACAGTCGGCGCCACAAGCGCAGAAGGCGATGGTGCAATAGTGGCTTCAAGACTTCAATGTCGATTTTTTCTGCTCCGCTATGCGCCCGATGCAGTGAAGAATGAATTTGTGAACATCGGTCTGGTGCTGTTGCCGCCCGCAGGAAGCGCCGAAGTACGCTTTACCCATGATTGGTCGCGCGTGCGCAGTTTAGATCCTCAGGCTGATGTGGAAGTTCTGGAAGCGATGGAGACCGACCTGCGCGAAAAGCTGCGGGAGATGAACGGCGACCGTGAGTTTATCCTGCGCCGCATTCAGGATTCATTTTCCAATGCGTTGCAGCCAACGGAATTTCAGGGCTGTCTGGCTGAATCGCCCACGGCGGAAGCGGACGAGTTGGCCCGGCTTTATCTGGAGCGCCCGCGCCGACGGCAGCAGCGCGATCTGAGTGCGCGTCAGGCGATCTTCCAGAAGATGCGCGCTGAATTTGAAAGTGCCGGCGTCTGGCCGCTGATGTCGCAGAACATTGCTGTTTCACGTTACACGCGCAGCGGCGATCCGCTCAAGATCGACTGCGGCTACAGCCCGAACGGAACAGTCAAGCTGTTTCATGCCGTAGCGTTGGCTGCCGATCCAAATGCAGCCAAAATCCTTGCGTTTACATTCCCGCAACTGCGCGAGGGCATTGCCAAAGCAGAAGGCAAACAGGCCCAGCTTACCGCAGTGATAGAAGATGACTTACCGGCAAATAACGATGCGGTGGGCTTTGCGCGAGAAACGCTGGAGCAATATGCCATTGGAATTGTTCCAGTCGGCTCCATGCCCGATGTCGCAGCCCAGGCGGCGCGAGAGATGGGTATTCGCTAGCCCTTCATCAAATTACCCCGACACAAATTCACAGCATCACTGATTCTGCCATTGCGTTCAGGCGAAGGTCGGCATTGCGGATCGCTTAAAAAAAGGCCCCGGTTTTTGCCGGGGCCCGTTTGATTCTTGCGTTGGATCAATAGGCTTTGAATTGCGATCCAGAGAATATCCGGGTGCGTACACCATCAATCGTTGCCGGAATCGGCGGGTGTTCCGTGCCCTCGATCACATAAATTGAGATAGCGGTTTCCGCTGGGTTATCAGCGCTTATTGAGACGCCCATACCCTGGATTCCTGGCTTGCCCATAAATTCGTTTACATGGGCTTCTTTGGTTGCGGTTGCGCGATCAATTTCCGTCTGGCCAATGATGGGTTGCGCGCCGCTGGCACGATCAAAGACCACGCGGGTGCGAACGCCGTCAATCACTGGCGAAACCGGCGTGCTGAGTCCTCTGGATGCTTTGATGATCAGAGCGCCTTCGCCCGGACTATCAGCACTGGCGCCGACAGCAAAGCCCTCGATGGCTGCATCTTTCAGCAGCGTGGCAGCGTGGCCCTGGACCGCGGCAACGCGAGTGTGTTCTGAAGCGGAAATAGGCACAGTTGTGGAGAGGCCGCCAGCCACCTGTGCGCCGGCGGAGTTTTCCGGAGCGCAGCTTACAGCGTGGTCAGCGCCTCCAACGGGAGTCAGCGCATTAGCGCCGTTTTTAAAGGCTGCAATTACATCCTGGATTGGGTTGGCGACGGTGTCTGTTGTGCTGCCGCCATAGAGCAGCGCAACAGGCTCTGCGCTGTCCTTGGTTACAATCAGCGAACCGGAATCACCGCCTGCGCTGAAATTGCCGCCATTCACTACAACCTGACCGGTGTACGTAGCGTTGAATGCGGTCACGCCCGTGCCGCACGAAGTTTCATAAGCAATGGTGACGCTGGTGTTGATTGACGAAATGGTTGAGCAGGTAAGGCCGGTGGTGCGTCCGCTCTTGGCCACGCCCATGTTCAACGCTGGCGTAGCTATAGTTGCCGAAGGCGCTGCCGCAGCAATGGTGGTAGTGCCGGACGCGCCAAGATCAAGAATCGTGCCGGCCGTATCCACCTGGCCTGCGATTATCTGGGCAATAGCGGCATCCACGTTGCTGGGTGCTGCGCCAGTTCGGCCTTGTTGGGTGCCTGCAGGGACAAGCGTTGCCTGCTCCGTGAGGTTGGCCACTGTAATAGGAGCATTGAAGCACGCGGCCTGTCCAGGCTGACCAATGGCTTCACCGGGAGTGCCCTGACCTGATCTGGCGAAAACGTGATTGTTGCTCAAAATGACGGGGTTAGGCAGGTCGGCCCGGGTCCACAAACTGCCCAGGGTGCCAATGCAACACACTTTAGCTCCAACATCCAGGGCGTTGCCGCCGGAAGAACCCAGCTTGACGGGCGCAGATTGGGCGCCTGCATTGTCATTCGGAAAAACCACAGACGCGCTGGTGCTGCTGGTGGTGCTGCCTGACGTTGCCGTAACCGTCAAATTATTGGGTGACGGAAAAGTTGCGGGCGCATGATAGAGGCCGGTTGAGTCAATTGTGCCAATGGATGGACTGATGGTCCATGTAATTGTGCCCGGAAATCCAATACCAGTAAATTGCTGTGTGCCGCCGATGGGCACACTAACTCCTGAAGGAGTTACAGAAGATGTATTGAACGGAGTGGGAGTGGGTGTTGGTTGACCGGAACTGCCGCCGCCGCAACCCACCATGCAGGCAAGCATCGCAAATCCCAGCAGAATACCGGATAGCTTTAACATATAGGACCAGCCTCTTGAAAAATCTCTGGAGTTTATTTTTTTGATTTGCTAACTATTCGGATAGAATTTTACGCTCTTGCGGCAAAGCTAATCCAGACTAGCATTACCCTAGTAACGTTAGATAATCGGTCACAGGCTCAGGGCCGGCAAAGCCCCAAGAACTTGATTACAAACGGGATTCAGTTGGGTACTACGGTTGAATCGCGGAAGCGCCTGTAAAATCTCAGTAAAATAAAGACGGCAGCTAAGGGATGCCCTTATGCTGCCGCAAGCCAGAAGAAATCGCTTTTTTACCGATACCTTAAATTCTTTAATAATTAAGGCGCACTGGCAGCCTCTGAACCGCTAGCCAAATCCTGATCGCAAAAAACGTAAAGGATTCGCTATTCAAACTTTCCTAACCGATATCCTCGTTAAAATTCTCCAGATACTCTCTCACTGCCACCATGAACTGGTCGGCATCTGCGCCGTCAATAATCCGGTGATCGTAACCGATGCTCAGCCGGATAATATGGCGCACGGCAATCGAATCATTGCCGTCTTCGTCAGTCATCACCACCGGCTCTTTAAAGATGCCACCCATACCCAGAATCGCGACCTGCGGTTGCAGAATGATAGGCAAGCCAAACTGCGGCCCAAAGATTCCGGGGTTCGTGATGGTCACGGTGCCGCCCTGCACGTCATCGGGAACCAGTTTTTTGCTCCGGGCGCGCTCACCCAGATCGCTGATGGCGCGCTGCAGGCCGACAAAGCTCAGGTTTTCTGCGCCTTTCACAACGGGAACAATCAAGCCCCAATCGAGCGCCACGGCAATGCCGATGTTTACGGTCTTGTGATATTGAATGGCATCGCCGACCACAGACGAGTTGATCACCGGCTTCACGCGAATGCCATGCAGCATGGCCTTGGCGATGAACGGCATATAAGTCAGCTTTACGCCGTTGCGCGCTTCCCAGGCTTTGCGGTTTTTTTCGCGAAACTTGGCGATGCGCGTCATATCCACCTTGAAGATGGAGTGAACGTGCGCGCTGGTGTGCTTGGATTCCACCATGCGCTCGGCAATTTTCTTGCGCATGGGCGTCATGGGCACTAGTTCGCCCGGCACCTGGACTGAAGGCGCTTGCGGACGTGGCGTTGGCGTAGGAGTAGGAGCAGGC
>Ga0070741_10016245_pt1 | contig 12458 bp, 6 predicted proteins | sample Coa_R1_4_FD_66440 | JGI IMG/M metagenome (GOLD analysis project Ga0070741, IMG submission 66440) | Surface soil microbial communities from Centralia Pennsylvania, which are recovering from an underground coalmine fire - Coalmine... | ecosystem: Environmental > Terrestrial > Soil > Unclassified ...
GACTCGCTGATCGAGGTGGCGCCGGCTGCTGCGCCGCTCTCCAGCGCCGACCAGCGGCTGGTCCATCGCGTCCGCTCTCTGAGCGAGCCGTTCTACTTCGGGGTCGCCGGACAAACCGCGGCGTTCGTCGATCTCAAGCACAGCCTGGGGACCCACCTTCCGCTCGTTCTGGGTGTGATCGTGGCGGCCACCCTGCTGGTCCTGTTCTTGATGACCGGGTCGGTGCTGCTGCCCATCAAGGCGGTGGTGATGAATGTCTTGACTCTGAGCGCCGCCTTCGGCCTGCTCGTACTGATCTTTCAGGACGGCCGACTGCAGGGTCTGTTGGGCTATCGCAGCCAGGGTGCGCTTGAGATCACCGACCCCGTGCTGGTGTTCGCGATCGCCTTCGGCCTGGCCACCGACTACGGCGTCTTTCTGCTTTCGCGCATCAAGGAGGCCCACGACGGTGGCCTCTCCAACACCGAGGCCGTGGCGACCGGGCTGGAGCGCACCGGGCGGATCGTCACCGCTGCGGCGATCCTGTTCGCGGTCGCCATCGGGTCGTTCGTGACCTCTTCGATGGTGTTCATCAAGGAGCTCGGGCTGGGGATCGCCTTTGCCGTGCTGATCGACGCCTCGCTGGTCCGCGCGTTGCTGGTCCCCTCCCTGATGGCTTTGCTCGGGCCGCTCAACTGGTGGGCGCCCAAACCGCTACGCCGCATCTATGAGCGCATCGGCTTACACGAGACGGAGTCCCTCCCGCGACGTGTATGAAGGTGCGACCTCCGGCCCTCAACCTCGCTCACGCAGCGCGTAGAGCCGCCACTCTCCGGGCACGCCGCGAAGTACAACCACGTTGAGCGGCCCCTCCCCCATTACCCGGAAGGCGATCCGGGCGTCGCCAGAGCGCGCGAAGCGCACCGGAGGCGGTTCGACCACGTAGTGGCCCGAATGGGGCGATGAAGCGGTCGGCCGCGGCACCGGCCTAGGCGTCGGGGGGAGGCGTCGTGCGCCGCAGCGCATCTCCCACTTTCACGGTGCCGGGCTCGCTGACAAGCGCTCCGACAGCGAGGCGGTTTTGCCGTTCCTGCGCGATCGTGCGCAGCACCCCCAGGTCGCGCACGATGCCCTGCGGCTGTGGACGGGTCACCATCACGCACCTCTCGATGTGGTTGCCCACCGAGAGCGTGGCCTGGCCGAGAGCGATGGTGCAATCAACCAGCTGACCCTCGCCGCCGCCCTCGAGCAGCACGTTTGAGCGAAACCGCCTGCGGTCCCATGACCCGAGCGTCTCGGTGGAGACGAGCGACACCCGCGTCCGGCTGGAGTCGTGAAATGGCCCCGGCGCACCGTTGAAGGCCTCCCAGCGGCTGGTCTGCTCGCGCTCGAAGTCGAGCGGGTTCTCATAGAGGCGCTCGCCGCCTCCGTCGTCGGCCCTGCGGAGCTGCACCTTGCGGCCAAGCCACGCGCTGAGCGCGTCGTCATCGGCGACGACCGAGCCGTCGGGAAGCGTGATCTCGGCCTCTCCCTCGGCCGTGAGCCGGGCGCTTGCGAAGAGCAGCTCCGGGACGCGCCGGGCGGTCAGGCCAAAGCCGGTCTCGAGATCGAACAGCGCAAAGCGGCGGTCACCCTCGAACCCGCTCTCGGTCACCGCCACCGCGTCGAGGCGCTCGCCCTGGAGGGACTTGACCGGGTAGCGCCATAACTCGAGCACGCGCATCTACGTAAACGTACAGATGCGCTGGGAACCCTCGCCCCACGGCCCAGCAGGTGCCTTTTTGCGCACCGAGTGTGCGGGATGGGTAACGTCTAGGGCATGGCTACTGAACAAGACCAACCGACACTTAGCTCGCAGACGCTCGAGGCCATCGAGGAACTCGCCCAGCGTGGTGACACGCGAACTGACCACTGCATCGAGCTCTCCGAGCTGAGCGAGGTGGTTGAGCATCTCGAGCTCGACGACGATGAAGCGCAGGCTATGCAGGAGACGCTTGAGCAGCGTGGCTTCGATCTGCGCGACGACTGCGGCAAGGTCGCCGAGCGCGAGACCAGCTACTCAAACGGTGAGCTTGCCTCTCAGACCACCGACGCGATGGCGCTGTTCTTGCGCGAGGTCGCCCGGCATCCGCTGCTGACGGCAGACCAGGAGGTCGACCTCGCCAAGCGGATCGAGAGAGGCGATCTGGCCGCCAAGGAACAGCTCGTGAACTCCAACCTGCGGCTGGTGATCTCGAACGCGCGCAAGTACCAGGGCCTCGACCTCCCCCTGCTCGACCTGATCCAGGAGGGGATCCTGGGTTTGATCAGAGCCGCCGAGAAGTTCGACTATCGCCGCGGCTACAAGTTCTCGACGTACGCCACCTTCTGGATCCGTGAGGCGATCCAGCGTGGGATCGCCAACCGGGCGAGGACGATCAGGATCCCGGTCCACATCGGCCAGCGGGAGCGGCGCATCGATCGCGCGCACCGCGAATTGACGGCCAAGCTGGGCCGCGAACCGACCGACGAGGAGGTCGCCGAGACCGCGCAGTTGACCTTGCGCGAGGTGCAGGACGCCCGGGACGCGGCCCGCGTGGTCACGAGCCTCGACCGGCCCGTCGGCGAGGAGGAGGAGACGCCGCTCGGCGCGCTGCTCGAATCGGGCGAGCGCACTCCCGAGGAGGAGGTCGAGATCTCGCTGCGTCAGGATGCCGTGCGCCACGCGCTCGACCGGCTACCAGAGCGCGAACGCGAGGTGGTCAGGCTCCGTTACGGCATCGACGGCGACGACCCCACCCCTCTACGCGAGGCGGGCCGCCGGCTGGGAATCTCAGCCGAGGAAGTCCGGCGCCTGGAGCGCCGGGCGCTGGAGGAGTTGGCCGAGAGCCGCGAACTCGACGGGTTACGCCCAGCGGCCTAAGCGGTCCGCTAACCCGCCGGTCTATGTCCCTGGCGTTTCGGGATCCGAAGCGAGATGGACATAGACCGGGTGGTTAGCGGCCGGCAACCGCGTTTGCGAGGGTGGCGATGCGTGAGTGGCGGCCGGTCTTGGACTCGCGCCGGTCGGCCTCTCCGTAGAGCCAATAGATGCCTCGCGCGCCCAGAAAGCGCAGCGGTTCGGGCTCCCACTTGCGGGCGGGCCGGCCAACCCAGGGCAGGCGCGACAGCTCTGTGTCCTGCCCCAGGATGAGGTCGCGCAGCGTGCGTCCTGCGAGGTTTGAGGCGGCGACGCCTTCGCCGGCATAGCCACCCGCGAACCCGAGCCCGGTGGCGCGGTCAAGGACCACGGTCGGACACCAGTCGCGCGAGACGCCTATCACTCCGTGCCAGGCTCTGGCGATGCCGGCGTCGTAGAGCGCGGGAAACAGCGCGCACAGCCTCGCGCGCAGCTCCCGCACCGTGCGCTCGGGGACCGGCCCCTCCCGGTCGGTGCGCGAGCCGAAGCGGTAGGGAACCCCACGCCCGCCGATCGCGATCCGGTCATCGGCGGTCCGCTGCGAGTAGGTGTAGAGGTGGGTGCCCTCCAGCAGAGTCTCGGCACCCTCCCAGCGCAATTTCTCCCACATCTCGGCGGGCAGCGGGTCGGTCACGATCATCGCGCTGTTGATCGGCACCAGCGTCCGGTGGCGCTCCGGAAGATCGGCGGTGTAGCCCTCGGTGCCCAGGATCACGAAGCGGGCGCGCACTTCGCCGTGCTCAGTTCTCGCGGCCCCGCGGTCCACGGCTGTAACGGCGCTGTGCTCGTAGATGACGGCACCGCGACGCTCAACCGCTTCGGCGAGGCCGACGGCGAGCTTTGCCGGCTGCACGCGCGCGCAGTAAGGCGTGTACAGGGCGCCCATGCCGCTGTCGATCGCCACTCGCTCCTCGAGCTCGGAGCCGCCTATTAGCTGCCAGCCGTTCTGGTCCCCGGTCCAGGCTCGTTCGCGTTGCAGCGCCCACCGCAGGCGCTCAAGCTGAGGTTCGTTGCGTGCGACCGTCAGCGATCCGCCCTGATGCCAGTCGCAATCGATCTGCTCCGCGGCGACGACTTCCCCGATCTCTGCGACGGTCGCCTGAATCGCTCGCGACATCGCACCTGCGGCCCCGGTGCCGCCACGCCGCTGCCACGCCTGCGGCCGCCCCGAGACCTTGCCCAGCACCCAGCCGCCGTTACGCCCGGAGGCTCCGAACCCCACCTGCTCTGCCTCCAGCACGGCGACCTTGAGGCTCGGATCCGCAAGGCGCAGCGCGTAGGCCGTCCACAGGCCCGTGAACCCTCCGCCGACGATGCACACGTCGGCCTCGTGTACGCCCTCCAAGCGCGCCCGCGACGGCCGCTCGCCTATCTGATCAAGCCAGAAGGAAGGAGCCCGCGCGGCATGCGGGCTGGTCGCACGTGCGGACGCTCGGGTTCCTCGGGCGCGCGAGGCGCCCGCGTGCAGTGTCTTCGCCAAGTTCTAGGTGACCGCGGTCTCGGCCAGGGGCTCGTCTTCGGGCGTGATGGTGCCCCCGATCGCGTAGCCGTCCGGGCCTGGCTGCTCGGGCTTGCGGCGGAAGAACTCCCGGTGGAACGGGATCGACACCAGCATCACGATGATCCCCAGAATGATTCCGCCGATGCCGACGAATATGGGGAGCTGGATGCCGAGGATCGGCTTCGAGTAGTTGACCCCCGACTGGCTGTAGTCGTGGAAAGCCTTGACGAAGATGCCGAACAACATCAAGGCCCCAGCCAGCGGCAACACGCCGACCATGAAGAAATCCGTGAGGTTGCTGAGGATGCGCTTGCGGAAGTAGACCACGCACGCGATTCCCGTAAAACCGTAGTAGAACGCGATCTGGAAGCCGAGCGCCGTGATGGCATCGCCGAGCACGTCGCCGTTGGGGTTGAAGGCGAGAATTGCCACCGTCCACACGATCGAGATGAAGCCCATCCCAAGCGTCGAAACGGTTGGCGTCAGGTACCGCGGATGGATCTCGCCGATTTTCTTCGGGATCGCGCTCCACCGTGCCATCGACAGCGTGGTGCGCGCAGTGGGCAGGATCGTCGTCTGCGTGGAGGCCGACGCGGAGGTGAGAATCGCAACGATCAAAAAGCGGTAGCCCACCGAGCCAAGCACACCATGCCCGAGCGGGGTGAGCACGTCGTTGGGATTGGCGACGAGGAACTTGGTGCCGGCGTAGGACTGTGCGCCGGAGGAGACCACCACGTAGATCACGAGCAGCAGCACGGTGGAGATCACCGCCGCCGCGCCCGGAGCGGTGCGGCTGTTGCGGGTCTCCTCGTTGACCGAGACCCCGCTGTCCCACCCCCAATAGATGAAGACTGCGAGCAGCACCCCGTCGATCATCGGCCCGAAGCCGCCCCCAAGCGGGTTGAGCCAGGACATGGAGAACGGAATCGACCCGGCCGGGGCACTCGAGGAGCCGACCTTGATGAATGCCACCACCGAAAAGATGAGCAGCATGATCACCTCGTAGCCGAGGAGTGCTTGCTGTATGCGGGCGGAGAGCTCGATCCCTCGCCAGCAGATCCAGGTCATCAGCACGATCCAGATGACCGCGCCGGCGATGACTATCCAGATGTGGTTGACGCCGTAGGTCCAGCCGAAGAGCTGGTAGGTGTAGACCGCGGCGACGTCGGCCAGCGAGGCCATCACGATCACGTCCGCGAAGAAGATCACCCAGCCGTTGACCCACCCGAGGTGCGGCCCCATGGCGCGCGTGACCCAAGCGAAGCTCGTGCCGCAGTCAGGGTCGGCCTTGTTGAGGTGGCGGTAGGCGAGCGCGATCAGGATCATCGGCACGAACGCGGCGAGCATCACCCCCGGCGAGTGCGTCCCGATGCCGTTGACCGCGACTACGAACCCGAGCGTGGCCGCCAGCGAGTAGGCCGGGGCGACCGACGCCGTCCCGATCACCAGGTTAGACAGGAAGCCGATGGCGCCGCGCTTTAGATCAGGCTCGCCGGGCGCTGGACCCGTTCCTGCGACCTCGGTCGCTTGCATCTCTCATCCTCCCGATGATCGGTTTCTCTGAAATCGTGTTGTACTCCATGTGACGCGGCCAGACGGCGCTTTGTCACCAGTTGTCTTCGCTGCTTGACATTGTGTCAAGCAGCGTCACAGCCGCTCATCCGGGGAGAGCGACTGGGTCAGCCGCAGAGCGCGCAGCGCGAGGTGAAGCGACAGCATCACGTCCGGATCATCGAGGTCGACTCCCAGCACGCGTTCGAGGCGCTCCAGACGCAGGTACAACGACTGGCGCGTCAGGTGGAGAGCCCGCGCCGTCTCCGCCTTGCGACCCGACGTGGCCAGGTATGCCTCGAGCGTGCGCAGCAGCTCACGGGCACGCTGGTCGCGCTCCTCGAAGAGGGGACCCAATTGGTCTCGCGAGAACGCCAGCAGTTCGGGCGAGCGCCGCAGCGTGTAAAGGAGATCGACGAGTGACCCGTGGCGCGCGTCCCGCCACAGGCTCGGCGCGGTGACCCGCGAGGCGTGCACCGCGTTCGCAGCCCTGTCCAGCTTGCGCCCTATCCCCGTCCAGCCGGAGTCGGCGCCTCCGAACGCGATCGCTACGTCAGCTTCGGAGAGACCGCGCCTTTTCAGCGGAGAACGGAGTTCTCGTGCCAGCGAGCTCAGCACCTCGTCGCTGGGTGCGGTCTCGGCGATCGCGATTATCACCAGCAGACTGCCACCGTGCAGCCCGAGCAAAGTGGCGCGCCCGTCGCCGGCGCCGCTGCGCACGGCAGGCATCAAAGTGGCCCAGGCCTCCTCCGGTGTGCCGGCCAGGGTCGCCCACCGCTCCGAGCGCCAGCCCAGAGCGCCGGCGAGGAGATACTTCTGGCGCGGTGCAAAGTCGAGCGCTTCCGCGCGCCGGGCGGCGTCCCTGTCCTGTATCCGGCCGTGCATCAACTCGACCAGAAAGCTCCCTCGCGCCCGGGCCCGCAGCTGCTCGTCGTGCTGCTCGTGCAGCAACCCAAGCTCGAGCGCCTGAGCACCGCGCTCCAGCAGCGTCCGATCCTCGGCCGATAGCGGCGAGTCGATCTCGAGTGCCGTCACCTGGCCCCAGGGGCGTCCTCCGGAAGAGATCTCCACGGCCAGCCAGCCGTGACCCTGGAGCTGCCCCGGCGCTCGGGCCCTCGTATATCTGAGATGGGCCTCGAGCACGTCTTGCTCGCTGGCCGAGAAGGTGGCGAAGGCGACCAGCTGCCCGGCGATGTTCTCCATCGCGACAGGGTTCTCGAGCGAGCGCGCAAGCTCGACGAGGAGCGCATCCAGGCCGCCGCGGTCGAGAACGATCGAGGTCATGCGGTCTCCGACCTCCTGGGCGTGGCGAAGCATCGCCAGCCGCCGGTCGACGAGCGCGCCGTGTATGGCCTCCGTGACGTCGACGAAGCGGGTGGCGCGATGGGTCGCGACCAACGGCAGGCCACGCGACACCGCCTCAGCGACGAGCGTCGGCGGCAGCGCCTGCTTGTACGTGTAGCCAATCTCGATCAGCAGCCCCGCCGCCTGCTGGTCGGCGAGACTGCGGACGAACCGGCGCTGGGCGACGGGGTCGAGCCCCGGGCCCAGTCCCGTTGAGAGCACCAACTCGCCCCCGCGCAGCAGCTTGTCGGGCTCGGGAACGTCGACGATGTGAACCCAGCGGACCGCCCGGCCCAGGTTCTGCTCCCCCGCGAGCACTTCTGGCAAGGCCCGGCGCAGCACCGGCAGCGCGAGCGCGTCCGCGACGCTCAGCGGGCCGATCGTGATCGCGGCGTCTGCAAGCAGTATGCGCAGGAGGTTATCTCTGCGTCAGGGGCGCGGCGGCGGGCTCGCGCCTTATGGGCTGCTCGCGGCGGGGGTGACTGCTCTATGGGGCGCTCGCGGCGGGGGTGACTGCCCCGGCTGCCACGCGCTCGATCGCCTCTGCTGCCCGCACGGTCCCGGGCGACTCCTGCAGGCGCCCGGAGATCGCCGCCAGCCGGCCCCGAAGCTCGCGCCCCTCCAGCAGCCGACGCAGCGCGGCGGCCAACTCGTCGGGCTCGTGGCCGTATGTGTCGAGGCGGATCCCGAAGTTGCACTCGTCCAGGCGCTGGGCGTTGTCGTGCTGGTCCCAGAAGATCGGCAGCGCCACCATGGGGCAGCCGAAATGGACGCTCTCCGTGACGGTGTTGTTGCCGGCGTGGGTGATCACGACGTCGGCGTGGCGCAGGACGGCGGTCTGGGGCAGGTATTCGGCGCCGCTGAAGTGATCGGGCACTCTGAGGAGCTCGTGCTGCGGGCCCAGGGAGACGACGACCCGCAGTTCGCGCAGTGGCTGCAGCGAGTCGAGGAGCCGCTGCATCAGCTCGACGTCGGCCGATCCAAGCGAGCCGAGGCTGAGATAGACCAAGGGGCCGTCGCCCGGAGGCGGCGTCCACTCTTCCTGCTCGTCGCGCACGCACGATTCGAGCCTCAACCAGCTTCCCGGCATCGGCGCGGCGCGAGCGTAATCAAGCTCGCGGGGGTAGACGTAGATGTTCAGCCAGGGGGACACGGCGATCATCTCCGGGTCCGGGAGCGGCTGGGCACCGCGGGCGCGGCAGAACTCGTCATGTTCGCGCGACAGCGGGCCGATCACCCGCCGGTACTCCTCCCAATAGTCGCCCCACCCGGCGCGATCCTCCGTGGGGTAGCCCGAGAAGGCCGGCGGGACAAGCTCGTCCTTGACCTCCGCGGGGTTGCATGACGCGATCCGGACCCAGGGAATCCCGCTTGAGCCAAGGGCCGGGAACGCGACGACGTTGTCCTCCACTACGGCGTCGGCGTGTAGCTCTGAAAGGATGTCGCGCAGCTGGTCATCGACGTAACGAGCGCCATCGGCCAGCGCCTTGAAGGTCGGAGCGATGAACTGCTCGAGCTGCTCGGCGGTCGGGAGCCTGAAGACCGGCGCCGTGTCGCGTACGAAGTCCTTCCAGAACTGACCGGGAGCCTGCTCCTCGGCCGGGGGCGGCCCCAGCTGCACCAGTCGCTCCTCGAAGCCCCGCGCCTGCAGTGTGCCGGCGAATGACTCCTCGACGATGAAGATCACCCGGTGGCCGCGAGCCTGCAGCACCGCGCCGATCCCGGCGCAGTTGTTCGTCGGCCCATAGGCTCCTTCGGGGAAGAAGGCGATCGTGGCCATGGGCTAGGGCAGCCAACCGATCGCGTCGATCACGGCCGTAAGGCGAGGTGGTTGGGATATCCCTTGCGCATATCGAAAGCGATATCCCAACGACCCCAGGCGACCCGCCTCTGAGCGGCCGCCGCGCTAGCGCTCGCCCGGCTGCTCACGCGGGTACTGGGAGACCGGCTGCTGGAGGTCGAGTGCTGTGGCGACGATCCGATTCTGCTCGTTGCCGTGCGCGATCGGATACCCCTCGCCCGAAGCCGCGCGCTCGGGTCGGCCGACATAGCCGAAGTGCAGATACGACGGCAGAATCTGGAGGAGGCGCGGAGACATGAACGCCCGCGCCCCCATGTTGCGCGGCTCCTCCTGTACCCACACGACCTCATGCAGGCGCGGGTAGCTGGTGACGAGCCTGAGGAGCTCCGCCTGCGGGAAGGGATACAGAAGCTCGACGCGTCCGACAGCAAGGCTGGGCCGGTCTTCGGCCGCCTGGTGGCCGGTGAGGTCGTAGTACATCTTGCCGCTGCACAAAAGCAGCCGAGTGACCCGCTCAGGGTCAACGCCGGGCTCAGCGAGCACCGGTTCGAAGCGGCCCTCGGCGAGCTCCTGGACCCGGCTGGTCGCATGTCTCAGGCGAAGCAGGCTCTTTGGCGTCATCACCACCAGGGGCCGTTGCTTGGCGATCCGCGCTTGGCGACGCAGCAGGTGGAAGTACTGAGCCGGCGTGGTCGGGTTGGCGACCCGGATGGCTCCCTCGGCGGCGAGCTGCAAAAAGCGCTCCAGCCGGGCGGAGGAATGCTCGGGCCCCGATCCCTCGTAGCCATGGGGGAGCAGCAGAACCAGCCGCGAGGTCTGTCCCCATTTGGCCAGCCCCGACACGATGAACTGGTCAATGATCACCTGTGCGGCGTTGGCAAAGTCGCCGAACTGAGCCTCCCAGAGGACCAGCGTCTCGGGAGCTTCCTGCGAGTAGCCGTACTCGAATCCGACGCACGCCATCTCGGACAGCGGCGAGTTGTGCAGCTCCATCGGCGCGCGCGCGCCGGGGAGGTGCTGCATGGCGTAGTACTCCTGGCCGGTCTTGGCGTCGTGCATCACCAGGTGGCGCTGGCTGAAGGTCCCGCGCTCGGTGTCCTGGCCGGTCAGCCTGATTGGGATTCCCTCGGTCAGCAGCGACGCGAAAGCGAGTGCCTCCGCTTGAGCCCAGACGATGCCGGACCTGCCGTCCTGCTCCCCGCCCTCGGGGGTTGGGGCCTCAACCGCCGCGCGCCTCTGCTCGAGCTGCTTGACCAGCTTGGGGTGGATGGTGAAGCCGTCGGGAACCGATAGGAGCTCCTCGTTGAGCACCCGCAGCCGGTCAACTGGCACCGCGGTCGATACCTCGGGGGACGCGCTTCGGTCGAGCTGGTACTCGCCGGTACCGTGCTCGATCTCCTTCGCCCGCTCGATCCGGGCCTTGAGGCTCTCGTGAGCCTCGGAGAGCATCGCCCAGACGCTGTCGGTCATCGTGGTCGACTCCTCCTCGCTGACCACCCCCTGTTCGATCAGTTGGCGGGCGAAGAGCTCACGGACGGGTGGGTGCTTCTTGATCGCCTGGTACATCTCCGGCTGGGTGTAGGCGGGCTCGTCCGCCTCGTTGTGTCCAAATCGCCGGTAGCCGATCAGGTCGATCAGCACGTCGTGACCGAACCGTTGGCGGAAGGCAAACGCCAGCCGGATCGCCGATATGCAGGCTGCGACGTCATCGGAGTTGACGTGGATGATGGGAACGTCGAAGCCCTTGGCCAGGTCAGAGGCCCAATGGGTGGAGCGAGCATCGTCCGAATCGGTCGTGAACCCCACCTGGTTGTTCTGGATGATGTGGACAGTGCCGCCGACCGTGTAGCCATCCAGGGCCTGGAGGTTCAGCGTCTCGGCCACAACGCCCTGGGCCGGGAAGGCAGCGTCGCCGTGCAGGATGACCGGAATCGCGGCGTCCACGTCCTGGTGGGCGTGGGCACCCTGACGCGTTGTCTGAGCGGCGCGGGTGGCCCCAACTACGACAGGGTCCACAAACTCCAGGTGGCTTGGATTGGACTCCAGGCGGACCGTGATCGACTCGCCGCTCGGTAGCTGGTAGGAGCCCTGGGCCCCGTGGTGGTACTTGACGTCCCCGGTGCCGCCCTGGGGAAGCGACGTGATCGGCGCGAGCGTCGACGTGCCCTCGAACTCGGCAAAGATGGAGTCATAAGGGCGGCCCAGGTTGTGGGCGAGGACGTTCAGGCGGCCGCGGTGGGCCATCCCGATCACCACCTCCCGCGCCGACTGGCCTGCGGCCAGCCTGATCAGCTCGTCGAGCATCGGCACGGTCATGTCGAGCCCTTCGACGGAGAACTGCTTCTGCCCAAGGTAGGCCTTATGCATGTATCGCTCCAGCGCATCGACCTCGGTCAAGCGGCGCAGCAGCCACTTCAGCTCCTCGGTGGGCAGCGGCTGGCGGAAGGTTCCGTCCTCGATCTTCTCCCGCAGCCACAGCCGCTGCTCGTGCGAAGCGATGTGCTCGATCTCGTACGCGATGGGACCGCAATAGGTGTCGCGCAGGTGAGGCAGCGCGTCGGCGAGGGTGTCGCCAGGGACATACATGCGCAGGATGCGCGACGGGATCCTCTTCATGACTTCTTCGGTCAAGCCGAGCGGCTCGGGGTCGAGGGCCGGGTCGCCTTCGGGCTCGCGGCCCAGCGGATCGAGCCTCGCGGCGAGATGACCGTGCGTCCGGAACGCCTTCAACAGCGAGGTTGCCGCCTGCACCGCCTGGAGCATCTCCTCGTCGGGGGCAGCGCCCTTGGCAACCGCAGGCTCGCCCTCCTCGATCGGCGTGAAGCCCGGGGCGGGAGGCGTTGGCGTGAACGACGTGGAAGCGGCGGCCGAGGCCGCTGGAAGCTCCGCAAGCTCGACTCCAAGATCCCCGAACACCCTTTCGTAGAAGCCGTCCTCGCCGCGTAGGTACTCCTCGATCCGCTGCAGGAAGCGGCCCGATTCCGCGCCCTGGATTACGCGGTGGTCGTACGTCGATGTCATCGTCATGACCTTCTCCACGCCCACCTGGGAGGCCAGGCGATCGAGACCGGGTGGATACCCAATCGCTCCTGTGGCCACGATCGTTCCCTGACCGGCCATCAGCCTCGGCACCGAGGCCACGGTGCCGATCCCCCCGGGGTTGGTGAGGGTCACATTGCCGCCGCTCAACTCGTCGGCGGTGAGCGAGTTCGTACGGGCCTTCTCGACCAGCGCGTTGTACGCCTCCATGAACCCTGAGAACCGCATGCCGCCGGCGTCGCGGATGACCGGCACCATCAGCGTCCGAGAGCCGTCGCTCTTCTCCACGTCGACGGCCAGGCCGA
>Ga0070741_10016246_pt1 | contig 12457 bp, 13 predicted proteins | sample Coa_R1_4_FD_66440 | JGI IMG/M metagenome (GOLD analysis project Ga0070741, IMG submission 66440) | Surface soil microbial communities from Centralia Pennsylvania, which are recovering from an underground coalmine fire - Coalmine... | ecosystem: Environmental > Terrestrial > Soil > Unclassified ...
TCCGGTCAAGGGCGACTTCCGGCTGTCGCGTGTGCCGATCACGTTGGGCGACAACGAGCTTGGCGCCGGCGAAACCGTGATGGTGCTCAACGGTGCGGCGAACCGCGACCCGCGCCGCTTCGAGGATCCGGACACCTTCGACCCGGCTCGCAAGAACGCACGCCAGCATCTTGCGTTCGGGCGCGGGATCCACAGTTGCCCGGGCGCGCCGCTGGCGCGTGCCGAAACACGCGTTGGAATCGAACGACTCCTCGACCGCACGTCGGACATTCGCATATCAGAGCGCAAGCACGGTCCGGCCGGGAATCGGCGGTACCGATACATCCCGACGTACATCCTGCGCGGGCTGGTCGAGCTGCATCTGGAGTTCACCCCGTGAAAGTTCGCGTGGACGAGGATCGCTGTCGCGGCCACGGCATGTGTACGACGCTGTGCCCCGACGTGTTCGTCATCAACAACGACGGCTACTCCGAGGTCATCGTTCCGGAAGTTCCGGCCGGGCAAGAGGACTCGGCGCGTGAGGCCATCGAGTGCTGTCCGGAGCAGGCGATAAGTGAGGGAGACTAGAGTGCCAAAAGGCTATGTGATCTTGACCGAGGAGATTAGGGATCCTGAGGGGATGAAGGCCTACGGTCAGGCCGCGCGCCAAGCGATGAGTGACGCCAAGGTCATTGCTGTGGACTCTAAACCGCAAGTCCTCGAAGGCAATTGGCACGGGCACCAGACCGTCGTGCTCGAGTTCGAGTCGGTCGACGCGGCGCGCGGGTGGTACGAGTCTGAGGCGTATCAGAACGCGGCCAAGCTCCGGCAGGCGGCCGCCGACACCAACGCGGTGATCCTGTCCGGTATCGGAGACTAACGCGGCTTCGGCGCGCTGAGTTCTCGGAGCGCCGATAGAAACAACTCGTCCATTCGCGGGCTCAACTCGGCCAGGTTCGCGGCGCTGGCATAGCTGGCGGAGCCGAAGACGCGTTCGAGAACATCGATGGACGTGCCGGCCCCAATCGAAAGGCAAAGGCAGGCAACGCCGTCCGCGCGGAGTTCTTCGAGGGCTTTGCGGGCATCTGCTTCGGCGTAGCGGCCTTCGTAGCCATCGTCATACGGGAAACCGTCCGAAAGCACGAGCAGCAGTCGATTTGGCGTGCCCGCGTCCGACTTGAGGATTTCGCCCGCCCCGCGGATGCCGGCGCCCATGCGCGTATAGCTGCTTGGCTGAAGCTGGTTGAGTCGAGCTCGCCCCACGGCGCCGAAATGTTGTCCGAACGCTTTGATCACCGGGAGGTGGACAGAGTGCCGGCCTTCTGACCGAAATGCGTAGACCGCGACGCGGTCGCCGAGTTCTTCGAGCGTCACGGCAATCGTGGCGGCCGCTCGTCGCTGATGTTCATGTACGGCGAGGCCGTTCTGATCTACGTCCCTAGCGGATCCGGACGCATCGACCAAGATGAGGACACCGAGATCACGCGCGAGCTTACGCCGTTCCAGGTAGACGTGTTCTGGCGATGAAAAGCCGGAGCGCAGATCGATGGACAGGTCGATGAGTGCCTCGGTGTCGAGCTCGTCCCCATCCGCACGGCCACGGAGAACCTTGGGGCCGAGTCCAACTCGCGACAGACGCCGTCGGAGGACTTCGTCGTGCGCGACGCTCGCGGCGGAAATTTCAGTGCCGCCCGTCAGTGGAAAGTCCAAGACCCGGCACCACTGCGGACGGTACCGGTTGTTGTACACGTCCCACTCCGGATAGAGCGCGCCGCCGATGCCGACGGCAGCGCCGGGCTTGCCGTCGTCGGTGAACTGGATGCGTGTGGGGAGAGGACGCGCATTGGCTCCGCCCGTCTGCGTCCGCCGCACAGAGCGAACCTGCAACTCGGCACCCGCCGTTCCGTCCCCAGCGGAGAGCGAGCTGCCGAGCAATTTTCGGAAGTAATCCGAGAGGGCCTGCGATTTGAACAGGGGATTGGAAAACAGCTTGAGGATCTTGCTGTCCCCGGAAGGCTCCGCGTCGTCGTCATCGTCGGTTTCGGGTAGGTCGATGAGATCGAACTCCAAGCGCAGGTCCTTCTCGGTTGCCCGGGTTCCCGGTCCGAAAACGGGGCCTAGCAGTCGGGCTGGTTTGATGACCCCAAACCACTCCGGCGGATCAGCGACTTTCATTCGGCTCCTGGCTATTTCGAGCGACTCGTCGGGCGTCGACGTGAGAGGTTCGTCGAGGCGAAGCGCGGCTGCGAGCGGAATGTGATTGGCAATGTCGGCGAGTACTCGATGACCTTCGAGTGCGAGGTAGCGACGTGCCGCTGAAGGGCGGGCCCGCAGTCCCTTGACGAGTCGGTGATCCAAGCTGCCCGCACCGAGCAGGGCGCTCTGCACCAGCATTTCGCGGCGCTGCTCCGCGTGGGAACTGTTGGCCGAGACGAATATGACCAGTCCGTTCGTGTGCGCGGCCTCGCCGACCGGCGCCTGAGCAACGCTGACGGACCGGCCGGCGATAAACGTGGCTAGCAGTCGAAACCGGTCAGGGCTCTCCGGATCCGGAATGGTCACGTCCGGAGCAATACCGCGTCTACGAGTTCGCCCAGGGCGCGGATGACGTCGGGATCATCGGAGAGAACCTGCACGATGGCCGACTGGACGGCACTACGCAGGTTCAACCCCTCGGCGACGAGGCCGCCCGCCAGGATCAACATCCGGGTGGAGGCTACCTCGCGAAGCGGCGAGCCATCCAGGTTTCGGATGGCGTCACCGATTTTGACCAGGGAACGCGCTGTCTCGCAATCGATTCCGGCTTCGTGGGCCACGACCTCCGTCTCGATCTCGACGGGTGGAAAGCCGAGCTCGATAGCGATAAAACGCTGGCGAGTCGACTCCTTCAGGTTCTTCAGAACACTCTGGTAACCGGGGTTGTAGGAGATCACGAGCTGGAATCCGGGAGCCGCCGACATTGTGGTGGCGAGACGATCGACCGGAAGTTCGCGGCGGTGATCGGCGAGCGGATGGATCACCACGGTGGTGTCCTGGCGCGCCTCCACCACCTCGTCCAGATAGAAGATTGCGCCTTCGCGCACGGCTCGAGTCAAAGGCCCGTCTACCCAAACGGTTTCGCCGCCCTTGAGCAGGAACCGGCCCACAAGGTCTGCCGACGTCATGTCCTCGTGGCCCGCGACAGTCAACAGATTGCGACCAAGCTCTTGAGCCATGGCTTCCACGAAACGTGTTTTTCCACATCCTGTGGGCCCCTTCAACAGCACGGGCAGGCCGCGGCGGGCCGCCGCGCGAAACACCTCCACCTCATCGCCGACCGCTCGGTAAAACGGTGCCTCCGAAGCAGATTGGGCTGGGGCGGGATGACTATTGGTCAGCAACTCACTTACCCCGTTCGACAGGAACGACTTTCGGAAGGTGGACGCCATCCGGCAGGACAAGCTTGCCGTCGGTGTTGACGTAACCGGAGTTCCTCAGGGGCATCGGCAAGGAAGGATCGGGGCACGGCCGATCCGTCCCGTCGCCGCAGATTCCCATCAGGAAATACGAGCGCTTTAACAGGTCTTCGGGCCAGGGATCCTGGTGCATCGCGAACCACTGTGCGGGGATGTTGTAGAACACGAAGAAGAAGGCGCTGCACGCGGCGAAGATCGCCAGGAAGCGCATGACTTGCTGCTTCGCAAACCCGCCCCGCACACTGTCCAGTCCACGTTCGACGAACGTCCGGCCACGATCGTCAGTGAAGTAGCGAAGACAGCACAGACCGGCCTGCACCGCACCCCACATCAACCCCTCATAGACGGGCCATTGGTAATAGGTACCGGCATTGACCGAGAGCGCCCTGATGGCGCCGGGATACGTGAAAAGCCCCATCGGCATGAGGAATAGGCCCTCGATGACGAAGTCGAAGAAGAAGGTCCAGACGATCACCACACCGATCAGGCCCAGCATGTTGATGCTGGGCCAGCGCTGCTTGGCTTTACGCATGACCCAGCAGCCGAGCATCGTGCACAGCAGAACGAACGAGTAACCCGGCGCATTCATCAGGATGGGCTCGGCCATCATGGCGCCCGGCTTCCCGAACGACACCCAGCCCGGTATGTCCTGCACCCATGAGCCCCGGTTCCACATCCAGGTGTTGTATGTGCTCCAGGTGTTGAAGTAGTTCAGCAGCGGATCCTGGAAGAACAGCAGGCCGCAAGCCACTAATAGCATGCCGTCCAACGTGATTCGGCGCTCTCTGCGCCAGGGGCGGATGAGGAAGTAGTAGATGGCGACCGGCAGGCCGACGATGATCACGGCCGTCCAGGTAACGAGGATCGCCTTCATGAACATCGGCGGATCGCTCGGGCCAGCGGGCACCCGCTCGAAATTGGGCCCGGTCAGCCAACGTATCCACACGTAGAGCTGAAAAGCCAGAATTGCGCCGCCGCAGAAGGCCCACAGCCGGATGGGCTTAGAGGTCGACTGAACCGCCGAACCGAGTCGACCCGCTTCGCCGATTGGCTCTGTGACATGTGGCGCGTTCTTCTTGTTCGAAAGCTCGGTCATCGATCGCCTTCCTCGGTATCCAGCAGCGGCCAATATACCAACTGGTATCTCAGTAACCAAGGAATATCTCAGATTCTGTGGCAAACTGGTGCCATGGTCGAGCGTTGGACGTCGGAGCGACGCCTCGAGCGCACCCGTTCGCTTCTGCTGGATGCCGCGGAGGAGGTGTTCGCTGAGAAAGGGTTCACACCAGCAACTCTCGATGACATCGCGAATGCGGCGGGCTACACGAAAGGAGCTATTTACAAGCACTTTGCGACCAAGGAGGATCTCTTCCTGGCGGTGAGCGACCGGTACTGGCGTCGCTATTTCGACAACTTCGCCGAAGTGCTATCGGCGGCGACCGAGGTCGGAGCGCGCGAACTCGACGAAATTGCCCAGAGGTGGCGCCAGCTGAGTCATGATCGCGGTGCGGAGCATGCCGCACTGGGTCACGAATTCACCTTGTATCTGCTTCGCAACCCCGAAGCGCGAAAGCGGGTGGCGGCCAAGAGGTTAGAGGTGGTCGAGGCGTTGGGAAAATTCATCACCGAGGGCATTGACCGACTCGGAGGAACCCTGCTGATCCCCCCGTTGACGCTCGCGCACGTGCTGATCGCAACGACCGATTCCGTGGTGTTGGGAAGCCAACTCGACGACGTCGACCTCTACCGGCCCACGCTCGAGATGTACATGTCGGTCATCAAACTGCCTTAGCGGAGCACGCGAACCGGGACGTGCGACCAGCCGGCGACATTCTGCATGGCAACCCGCTTGCAGTCGTCCCACAGCACTTCGTACCGCGGCATGAATTCGAGCAGTCTCTCCAGTGCGATCGCGCTCTCCATGCGAGCCAGCGCCGCACCCAGGCAGCTGTGAACTCCATAGCCGAAGCCAAGATTCTGCGCTTCGGTCCGATCACGATCGATGTCAAATGTGTCGGCGTCGGTGAACGCGTCGGGGTCGCGGTTCGCCGAACCGCCAAGCAGGAACACCGGTTTGCCGGCCGGGATCGTCACGCCGTGCAGATGCACGTCTCTCATCGAGCGGCGGACGTTGTACTGAGCGGGCGCCTCGTAACGGAGGAGCTCCTCTACCGCGGCGGGGATCTTGCCGCGGTCATCGAGTAGCTTCTGCCACTGATCGGGGTTGCGCGCGAATGTCACCGCGGCATTGCCGACCAGCTTGGTGACCGTCTCGGCACCCGCTCCGCCGAGAAGCGTTGCGAAGCCGGCGATCTCGAAGTCGTCCAGCCGCTCCTTCTTGCCGTCCTCTCGCTCGATCTCTGCGGAGATCAAACGGCTGAACATGTCGTCTCGCGGCTCGGCTCGACGCTCCTGGATCAAGCTGTAGTACAGGCCCATCGACTCCGCAATCGCTTGCAGGCCTTCCTCCGACATCTCGATCTGCCCGGGTTCCCGGTGCAGCGAGGTGTCAACCCACTCCCTCACCTTCTGCCGGTATTCCTCTGGCACACCGAGCATCTGGGTGATCACCTCCACCGGGAAGAAGGCGGAGAAGTCCTGGACGACGTCAAACCGGTCTGGATCGGCTTTCGCGATGTAGCGGTCAATGGTCTCGGTGACCATCGGCCTCATGGCCTCGATAGCCCGCGGGGTGAAGACCTTGTTGACCAGGCTGCGCATCTGGCGATGCTCGGGCGGGTCCATGATGATTATCATTTTCGCGGCCAAGGGTTCTTCGGATCGCACTGTTGCCAGGTCGAGACCGTATGCGGAGGAATAGGTTTCGTAGTCCTTGAACGCCGCGGCCACGTCCTCATGTCGGGAGAGCGCGTAGAAGTCGTACTCCTCGTTGTAGTAGACCGGCGATTCCTCGCGCATCCGCCGGTAGGTCTCCCAGGGTCCGTTGAAGAACTCTTCCGAAAACGGGTCGAAGACGAGCTTAGACGTGGTCATCGTGCCTCCTGTGCTTGTCGGCGCCAACGCCGTACGAGCGTCACTCGTCGCGGATGGAGATGGCTTGTCGCGGGCACTGCCGCACCGCTTCGTTGACCTGATGCTCGTTCTCGGATGTCACCTCGTCCGACAACACGTGCAGGTAATCCTGGTCATCGAGCTGGAATACCTCGGGAATGATGCCCATGCACACCCCGTTGCTCTCGCACAATCCGAAGTCCACTTCGATTTTCTTGGTCACCTCAATACCTTCTGTTCGCGCAAACGCTCAACGAGACACCGTCACTGGCACGTGTTGGTAGCCGGCGACATTCTGCATATGCACCCGCTGCAAACCGTCGAAGTCGACCTCATAGCGCGGCATGAAATCGAGGAGATGCTCCAAGGCGATCGCGCTCTCCATCCGGGCAAGCGCAGCGCCGAGACAACTGTGGATTCCGTAGCCGAGGCCAAGATTCTGGGCTTGTGTTCGATCGCGATCGATGTCGAATGTCTCGGCGTCGTCGAAAGCGCGCGGATCGCGATTGGCCGCGGCCCCCATGAGGAAGACCGCTTTGTGGGCCGGAACGCTTCCGCTCGGCAGCTCGACATCCCGCAGGCTGTAGCGGACGTTGTACTGCACCGGGCCGACGTAACGGAGCAGCTCTTCCACTGCAGCCGGGATCTTGCTGCGGTCGTCGAGAAGTTTCTGCCACTGTTCGGGATGCCGGGCGAACTCCACCACCGCACTACCGACCAGCTTTGTAACGGTCTCCGCGCCCGCACCACCAAGCAGCGCAACGAAACCGGTGATTTCAAGATCGTCGAGCGTGCGCATTGTTCCGTCGTCGCCGGGAATCTCGGCAGCGATGAGCCGACTGATCATGTCGTCCTGCGGGTTTTGCCGCCGTTCCTGGACCAGCCCGTAGTAGTAGACCGCGGCGTCTACGTTGGCCTGCATGTTCTTTTCGCTGATTTCGACCTGTCCCGGTTCGCATTCCAGGCCGGCGTCGATCCAGTGCCGAACCTGCTGGCGGAATTCCTCGGGCACGCCGGCCATCCGGGTGATCACCTCGACAGGGAACGGACCTGAGAAGTCTTGTACAACGTCGAAGTTCTGCGGATCGACCTTGCTCAGATAGTGCTCGACAAGCTCGACGACCGTCTCGCGCTGAGACTGGATGGCTCGGGGGGTAAACGCCTTGTTGAGCAGGCTGCGCATGTGGCGATGCTCCGGCGGATCCATGAAGATGATCGACCGCTGTGGCTCCTCGTCCGACTGCACCATCGCCAAATTGCAGCCGCGGGCGGACGAGAAAGACTCATGGTCCTTGAACGCGGCAGCCACATCCGCATGACGGGTCAGCGCGTAGAAGTCTTGCTCCTCGTTGTAGTAGATCGGAGCTTCGTCACGCATCCGTTTGTAGATCTCGTACGGGTTGTCGAAGAAATCCTGCGAAACCGGATTGAACACGACTTTCGGCTTGGTCATGGTCTCCTCTTTCGCGACGAGCTACTGACGGCGTGCGTTACGCGAGACGGTAATTGTGTAACGCACATAGTATGCCTTACGGGAAGGCGTGAGAACCCGAAATCGCCGGCGGTCATGACGGAAGTCCGGAGTTGACAATGTCATCGAGGCGGCCCAGATCGCTGCCCAATTCGGCAAGCGTCTTACGGATTACCGCGACGTCCTTACCGATGAAGTCGCCGACGGCGGCCGCGAACGTCGACGCCGACCCTGCCGACGCGATCATCGTCAGCGCGCTGCTGGTGCCGCTGCCGTGCGGAATCGCGCGTAGCAGCGTCGGTTCGTCGACGCCGAGGCGTTCGCCGAGCCGCACCGCTTCGGCGACGACGCCGATCTGCGCCGCGAACAGCGCATTGTTGACGAGTTTCACCCGCTGGCCGGCGCCCGTGGGTCCGACGTGCAGCACCGGGTCGCCGTAGCAGGACAGCACCGGCCGGACTTGCCCGACGGCGTCGTCGCCGCCACCGACGAAGAGCGTCACGTGGCCGTCGGCGATGTCATGCGGCCCTCCGCTGACCGGCGCGTCGACGACGTCGATGAAATGCCTGTCGGCACGCGCCGCGAGCGTCGCCGCGGTCTCCGGGCTGCCCGTGGTGTGTACGACGAGAACCGATCCCGGCCGCATGGCCGGCATCAGATCGCCGTCCAGACAGACGCGGTGAACCTGCTCGTCGGTGAACACGCAGACGATGACGACATCGGCGCCATCGGCGACCTCTGTGACTGCGGTTACCGCTTCAGCGCCCAATTCCCTTATCGCAGCGCACTTTTCAGGAGACCGGCCGAATGCCCGGACCTTGTGACCGGCATAGGTCAAACGCGCGACCATCGGGGCGCCCATCCTCCCCGCGCCGACGAATCCGATGCTGCTCACCTTGGGTGACCCAATATCGTCAGCGCGGCATCAGCGGCGTCGAGCACCGAACCCGGTGTCGCGCCTCCCTTTTCGGCGATGTCGACGACCAGCCGGACGTCCTTTTGCAGCAGGGCGCCCGCGACCTCAGCGAGCACTTCGAGAGAACCGCCGGTGCCGGCGATGGCGGCCAGTGCCGCGCTGTTCGCCGAGCCGCGGGTCAGGACGTCGGCGAGGCTGATCGCGTCCACGCCCAGGTCTTGCCCGACTTGCAGTGCAGTCTTCGCGTTCGCGATGTTCGCGGTGAACAACAGGTTGTTCAACAGCTTGGCCACCTGTCCCGAGCCGAGCTCGCCGAGGTGGACGTGGCTGCCGTAGGTCCCGAAGACGGGGCGGCAGCGTTCGACGACATCGGCGTCGCCGCCGACCATCACCAGCAGGCGCTTCTCCTCGACGGCCGGGGCGCCGCCGCTCACCGGCGCGTCGATCACCGAAACGCCCTTAGCAGCGGCGGTTTTTGCCAACCGTCGGCACGTGTCGGGATGAACCGTGCTGTGGATCGCGATGATTCCTCCGTCGGCCATTCCCGCCAGCACGCCGTCGTCACCGCCGACGACCTGCTCGACGTCGGCGTCGCCTACCACACAGAGGCAGACGAGATCGCTGGCCGCTCCGAGTTCGGCGGGGGAGCCGGCGACTTTCGCCACTGTGTCGGAGTACGGCTCGAGCGACTCGGGCCGGCGGGCCCAGAGGGTCGTATCGAAGCCGGCGTCGACGATCGCGCGAGCCATCGGTCCGCCCTGGCTGCCCAGCCCGATGAAGCCGACCCGCATCAGCTGGCCTCCGATTCGAGGTTCCGCTGACTTTCGCGCGCACTGATGCACTCCTCCACAAACGCCAGCACCCCTAGGTGATACGCCGCGGCAGTGTGGCTCAGGCTCAGGTTGTGACCGCTGTCGCGTTGCTCGTTGGTGACCACCCGCGGCGACGCGGTGAACATCGCGGCAACGTCCGCCAGCCCTGCCGACCCCGCCTCCCAGAACGGCTCGTGATCTGCGAGGCTGAATCGCACCGGAACCGCGACAAGTGCTGCGAGAGCGGGGAAATCGCGCTTTGGCCAATTCCCGACCATCTCGGCTTCGTAACCGGGTGACCACGACCCGCGTACCGCGCCGTCGATGACATCTGGGGGGTAGAGATGCGCGGTACGCCACAACAGGTCGCGCACGCCGCGCCGCACGTCGCGCAGATTCGGCTGAAGAAGGATGTCACGGGCAGCGAGTTGGTGCCGGCGGCCCGTCCCCGCCAATTCAAGTCCCAGCAGATGCGCACCGCGCTCGTCGGTGGCCATCCGCAGCGCGTGTTCGGCGCCCGCCGAATGCGCAAGCAGGAAGAACCCAGCACCAGCGTCGCGTCCGTCGAGAATCTTGTCGATTGCGGCATAAGACAATTCGACGCGCCGGCGTGGATCGGCCATCACGTCTTCGTGTGGTGCGGAGCTGCCGAAGCCCGGACGGTCAAGAGCCAGCACTGTGAAGCCGAGCGCAGCGCCGAGGCGCAGCAGTGACAGCCGGGGATGTCCGGGACAGTCGAAGTAGACCGAAGACGTTGCGCCGCCGTGGATTGCGACGATGGTCGCGCGCGGTGACGGTGACTCGCTGAGCAGTCCCGACATCTCGATACCGTCCACGTCGGCGAAGCACGGCACGGGGGCGGGCCACGTGGTCATGCGTCTGCCCGCAACAGGATCGCGCCGCTAGGGGTGAGCCCGCCGCTGCTGACGACGCCGACCCGCGCGCCGTCGACCTGACGTTCGCCGGCCTCGCCGCGCAGTTGGGTGACCGCCTCGTGCACCAAACCCATTCCGTGGGTGCGGCCGTGGGACAGCTGCCCGCCGTGGGTGTTGAGCGGAAGCACCCCATCGCGCGCGATGTTGCGGCCGCCGTCGAGGAAATCCTTGGCCTCTCCGATGCCGCAGAACCCGAGCGCTTCGATCCAGGACAGACAGTTGATGGTGAACCCGTCGTACAACTCGGCAATGTCGACGTCCTTGGGCTGCAACGAGGTTCGCGACCACATATGGGCGGCCTGCCCCAGTGACTGCGGTTCGTGGGTCAGCGTGCTCTGGTCCCAGTCGAGTCGCTCGATGATCTGGGTACCGACGGCCTCGACGAGCACGGGCGGCTTCGGCATGTCACGTGCGGCGTCGATGTGCGACACAATCACCGCGACCGCGCCGTCACACGGCACGTCGCAGTCGTAGAGCCCGAACGGCGTGGTGATCATCCGAGCGTCGAGGTATTCCTCCATCGTCAGCGGCTTGCGGTAGATCGCGGTCGGATTCAGGGCCGCATTTGCCCTCTGGTTCAACGCAATCCAGCCGAGTGTCTCGCGCGTCGTCCCGTAGCGGTGAAAGTGACGTTGCGCGTTCTGGGCGAGCGTATGCGCCGCGGACACCGCACCGAACGGGAAAAACCAGCTGTCGGTGCGCGTCATCGGCGCGATCTTGCCCTGCTTCATCAGCTCGGCGTGGGTGGCTTCCCACAGGGTGCGGAAGCACAGCACGTGGCGGGCAAGCCCGTTCGCGACGGCCAGCATCGCGGCGATGACCGAGCCGCCGGGCCCGAACGTCTCGATGCCGCCGTTGTGCCATGTGGGTCTGATGCCGAGCGCGGACTCGAGTGCGGTGACGCCGCCTTCGCTGAACGGGCCGAACCCTCCGCCGCCGGGATACGTCGACAGTCCGTCGATGTCGTCGAATGTCAAGCCCGCGTCGGCAATTGCGCGCTCGCACGCGTCGATGGTCAGCGAGAGCGGCGGCCGCATCAGCCGGCGGCCGATCTCCGACATTCCGATCCCGGTGAGCGCGACCTTGTCCTCGAACTTGTCCGTCGTGAGCATCGGTCGGACGTGCTCGGCGAAGCGGTCCGGCGCGATTTCGTCGACAACCGGTGGCGCGTCGGCCTTTTCGGCGGAGGGGCGAAAAAGCGGCAGGTAGATATCGTCGTGCTGCTCGAAGGTGACCTCGACGAGCTGGCCGATCTCCAGCTCGTCGGGATCACAGTCGACGATGTTGGTGGTCAGGCGGACCCGCGGGTCCTCGACGATCGCGACCTGGGCGACCACATAGGGAGCGTCGAGCCCCGGCAGGCTGAACCGGTGGTTGACGGTGAAGCTGGAAAGGGTCGCGCGGCCGGAAACCGCACGCACACCCATCTCCCGCGACCGGCAGTACCGGCAGACCGGCTGCGGAGGGTGGATCAGCGCGTTGCAGCGCGCGCATTCCTGGAACCGCAGGATGCCGTCGGCACCGGAGGACCAGAAGAATTCGGTCTCGTCGGTGACTGGCGGCAGCGGGCGACCTAGCGCTTCTGACACATCAAATCCTGCAGGTCAAGGGGATAAATGAGAACCTCCGGCACATGGCGTTGCGCAGTGATGAGAATCACGTTACCAGTTTCCGGGATCGTCAATCTACTCTTCGGCCCGGCGTTTTTCGAACTGTCAGTCTTGTTTGTCGATCGCGGCGAAGTTCACGGTCGCGGTCGCGCACATTTCGTCGTCATTGCCCCGGAAGATGTCGACCTGCACGACGACGGACCGCTTGCCGGTGCGAAGGATCCGGGCGACCGCGCGCGCCGGGCCGACCTTGATCGGGCGCAGATA
>Ga0070741_10016247_pt1 | contig 12457 bp, 9 predicted proteins | sample Coa_R1_4_FD_66440 | JGI IMG/M metagenome (GOLD analysis project Ga0070741, IMG submission 66440) | Surface soil microbial communities from Centralia Pennsylvania, which are recovering from an underground coalmine fire - Coalmine... | ecosystem: Environmental > Terrestrial > Soil > Unclassified ...
CGTGTTCTTCGGGAACATCGGCCGCACCTGGTTCTGCTCGCCGTACAGCCACGTGATGAAGAGCATCTGCACCGCGCCGCCCCGATACCAGTTGCCCTGCTCGTAGTACGGGCCGACGCGGCCGACGCCCGCGCCGAACCCCTGCACGTTCATCGCGGCGTACCCGGGATGGCCGAGCGCCGCGATCCCCATCTGATATTCCGCCGTCGACGAGCAACCGGTGGTGCCGACCTTGCCGTTCGACCACGGCTGCTTCGTCATCCAGTCGATCGCGTTGTAGCCGTCGCTCTTCGGCGCGCCGAGGATGTCGTAGTTGCCCTCGGAGAAGAAGTGGCCGCGCTCGTTCTGCACGACGTACGCGTAGCCGCGCTTGACGGCCGTCAGCGGTGCGCTCATGTCGGCCGGCACGCCGTTCTGGACGTCCCAGAAGTTGAAGTTGTACGGGGTGCGCACGAACACGATCGGGACCTTGCCCGCCGCGTTCTTCGGACGGTAGATGTCGGTGGCGAGCCGCACGCCGTCGGGCATCGGCATCATCACCTTGCGGTCGATGACGGCGATCTGCTCGAGCTCGTGTTCCATGTCCCAGCGGCGCTGCTTTTCGGCGTCGGTCAGTCCGCTCCGCTGCTGCGCCTGGAGGAAGGCGCCGGCGATTACGACGGCAGCCAGGGCGGCGAAGATGAAACGGGTGCGCGTCTTCATAGGCGGATCATACGTCCGCCGCTCGGTCCACGCCGTCGATTGCGCCGCGCCCGCAGCTTTCGCGCATTCCCTCACCCCAAGGGTCGAAATGACGCAAAACGGGCGCGCCCGAAGGCGCGCCCGTTCAGCTCCACGATTCCAGCTCCGCGCGGCGCATCCGGCGCGCCGCACGCCGCGCCGCCGCACGGCGCGATCAGTACCGGTAGTGATCCGGCTTGTACGGGCCCTCGACCGGCACGCCGATGTAGTCGGCCTGATCCTTCGTCAGCTTCGTCAGCTTGACGCCCAGCTTGTCGAGGTGCAGGCGCGCGACCTCTTCGTCCAGTTTCTTCGGCAGCATGAACACCTTCTTGCCGTACTTCTCGGCGTTGGCGTTCAGATCGAGCTGCGCCAGCACCTGATTGGTGAACGACGCCGACATCACGAAGCTCGGGTGGCCGGTCGCGCAGCCGAGATTCAGCAGGCGCCCTTCGGCGAGCACGAGGATCGAATGGCCGTCGGGGAACTTCCACTCGTCGTACTGCGGCTTGATGTTGATCTTCTCGATGCCCGGGAACTTCTTCAGCCCGGCCATGTCGATCTCGTTGTCGAAGTGGCCGATGTTGCCGACGATCGCCTTGTCCTTCATCCGCTTCATGTAGTCGACGGTGATGATGTCGTGGTTGCCCGTCGCCGTGATGAAGATGTCGGCGGTCTCGACCACGTCGTCGATCGTCGCCACCTGGAAGCCCTCCATCGCCGCCTGCAGCGCGCAGATCGGATCGATCTCGGTGACGATGACGCGGCATCCCTGGCCGCGCAGCGCCTGCGCGCAGCCCTTGCCCACCTCCCCGTAGCCGAACACGACGGCGACCTTGCCGCCGAGCATGACGTCCGTCGCGCGCGCCAGGCCGTCGGGCAGCGAGTGACGGCAGCCGTAGATGTTGTCGAACTTCGACTTCGTCACCGAGTCGTTGACGTTGATGGCGGGGAAGAGCAGCGTCCCCGCTTCCATCATCTGGTAGAGGCGATGGACGCCGGTCGTCGTCTCCTCGCTGACGCCGCGGATCGTCCTGGCGATGCGCTGATAGCGCGTCTTGTCCTTCGCCATCGACTGGCGGATCGATTCGAGGATGACGCCCCACTCCTCCGGGTCCCTGTCGGCGTTGAACGCCGGCACCGCGCCCGCCTTCTCGAACTCGACGCCCTTGTGCACCAGCAGCGTCGCGTCGCCGCCGTCGTCCACGATCAGCGTCGGGCCGCTGCCGTCCGGCCACTCGAGCGCCTGCTCGGTGCACCACCAGTACTCCTCGAGCGTCTCGCCCTTCCAGGCGAACACCGGCGTCCCCTTCGGCGCCTCCGGCGTGCCGCCCGTTTCCGGCCGGCCGACGACGACCGCCGACGCGGCGTGGTCCTGGGTCGAGAAGATGTTGCAGGACACCCAGCGCACGTCGGCGCCGAGCTCCGTGAGCGTTTCGATCAGCACCGCGGTCTGAATCGTCATGTGCAGCGAGCCCATGACGCGCGCCCCCGCCAGCGGCTTGCTCTTGCCGTGCTGCGCGCGCAGCGCCATCAGGCCGGGCATCTCCTGCTCCGCCAGCCGGATCTCCTTGCGGCCGAAATCGGCCTGGGAGAGATCCTTCACCTTGTACGGCTCGCGGCCGGCGGCCCTCGCCGCGTCGAACGCGTGCAGCTTCTCAGTCACAACAGCCATTCACGTCTCCTCGGCAGGCCTGAAGGCCTGCGCTACGAACAGTCCGGGACCTTTCGCGCGCGCATCGGGCGAGAGCGCGACGACTCTCGGGTGCGTGAAGCCGGCCTCGTCGAGCAGGCGCGCGATCTGCGCCTCGCTGAACCCGAGCCACACGTGACCCATCTGCTGACGGTAGTGCTCGCGGTCGTGCGGCAGCATGTCCACGACGATCGCCTTGCCGCCCGGCCGCAGAATGCGCGCGGCCTCCTTCAATGCGTTCACCGGCTCCGGCACGTGGTGGAGCACGAGCATCAGCGTCGCGGCGTCGACGCGCGCATCGTCGATCGGCAGCGATTCGAGATCGCCGCGCCGCAGCTCGACGTTGTCGAACGCCTGGAGCCGCCGCTTCGCCGCCTGCAGCATGGCGGCCGATCCGTCGACGGCGACGACGTGGCGGACGAACGGCGCGAGCGCGGCGCTCACCTGCCCCGTGCCGCACCCGAGGTCGGCCACGACCGCGTCGGCGTCGGCGAACGCCGCCAGCGCCCCCAGGTGGAAGCGATCGCCGAACAGCTCGTCGCGCATCCGGTCCCACTGGCCGGCCGCCGACGCGAAGAACTCCTGCGATTTCGTCCGGCGCTCGGCGATCGCGGCCTGCAGCCGCCGCTGATCCTGGATCGCCGCCGGCGTCGGTCCCACCTGCTCGCGAACGAGCTGCCACAGACGCCGCGCGCTCGCGTCGAGGTCGTCGCGCGTCATCGTGTAGACGTTGCTGGTGCCGTCCGGGCGCGCGGCCACCCAGCCGCTGTCCGCCAGCGCTTTCAGGTGGCGGCTCACCGTCGACTGCGGCAGCTGCGTGATGCCGCACAGCTCGGTGACCGTCAGCTCGTGGCGGTCGAGCAACAGCAGCAACCGGCTGCGCGTGGTCTCGGCGAGCGCCGCGAGCTGGTCGAAGATCGCCGGGGCCTTGACGTTGGTCAGCGCCATTTAATCCGTATATCCGGATGCAAGGATACACGTGCGCGCCCGCCGCGTCAAGGCGTGTCCTCAAGCACCGCGAACCACGGACCGATAAGCCGGGCGGTGACTGGCGACCGGCGCACGAACGTCCCGCTCGTGATCGTCGCGCTGTCGGCCGCCGCCGCCTTCAACCTGGGCGCCGGCCTCGGCCTGTCAATCCTTCGGCCGGGCGCTGCGGACGACTTCGAGACGGTGCGCGCCTGGTGCGCCGATTGGTTGTTCCACGGCACCCGTCTCTACGGCGTCGTCGGCGGCGGCACCGACTATCCGCCGAACGCGATCGTGTTCTTCTCGCCCCTGGCGCTCGTCCCGTCGTACCTCGCCGTGCCGCTCTGGTCGCTGCTGATGCTCGCGCTGACGCCGGTGCTCGCGCTGTTCGTGATCCGATCGTCGAACATCCCGGCGCGCCGCGCCGCCGTCGCGATCGCGACGCTGCTGTTCTGCTGCTGGGGCGGCACCCGCTTCTATCTGCAGTTCACGTGTCTGTCGCTGACGTTCGCGTTCGCCGCGATGATCCTGATGGATTCGCGCCCCGACATCAGCGGCGCGTGTCTCGGGATCGCGCTCGCCAAACCGCACATCGCCGGGCCCATCGCGCTCTGGACGCTGCTGATGAAGCGAACCCGGGTGGTGCTCGTCGCCGCCTCGGTGGCGCTCGTCGCGTGGCTGATCTACGACGCTCGCGTGACTTCGAGTCCGCTCGACACGATCGCGCGGTGGGTCGGCGTGCTGCAGACGCTGTACGGCGGACCCGACGCGCTGATCGGCCGGACGAGTGTCAGGCCGCTCGTCGCCGCGCTGGTGCCCGGCACCGACTGGGACGATGCGGCGTGGGTCGCGACGGCAGCGGCGCTGGTGGTGGTGCCGGGCACGATGACATGGCGCGACGCCGGCCGGCCGGTCTCGCCGCGCAGTTTTGCCGCCGCCTCGACGTTCTGCCTGTGGTCGCTGCTCTCCGTGTTCCACAACGGGCACAACTTCCTGCTGGCGCTGCCCGCCTTCGTCTTTCTGCTGCTGGTCGACGACCCTCCGTCGCGGATCTGGCGGTGGGCGGTTGCGGGGGCGATGGAGATCGTCCTCGTCGTCGACGCGCCGATCCACGTCGCGCCGCTGCTCACGCCCGGGTCGCTGGCGGCGATCGTCGCGGAGAACGCCGACCGGCTCGTCGTGCTGATGGCGTTCGTCGCCGTCACGCTCGTCTGGCGCCGTCTGGATCAGGCGGCGATCGCTACCAGCCCGGCGACAAGTTGAACTGAAAGATCCAGCCGCGTCCGGGCCGCTGGAACGGCTTGCTGAAATCGAACTGTCCCACCGCGAAGCCAAGCAGGTTGACGCGGAACGTCACCCCCGCGCTGCTCACGCCGTTTCGCCAGTGGAACGGCTGCGGGTTCTGGCCGATCGTCAGGATGCCGTTGCCGGCGGTCGGCTGGCTGAGGCTGTTCCATGCCACGCCGCCGTCCGCGAAGAACGCGACCTCCACCGGCACGGGTCCGTACATCCGCTGCGTCGCGCCGAACGGACGCAGCAGCGGGAACCGCAGCTCGATGTTGCCCACGAGCACGCGGCTGCCGATCAGCCGATCGAAAGCGGGGCAGTCGTTCGCGGTCGGCGAGCTCGGCACGCACTCCGTGGGATCGAACGTGTTGACGTCGTAGCCGCGGACCAGGTCCGGATAGCCGACGAACAGCGGGAACAGGCGAGGGTCCTCCGCGCCGCTGCCGTACCGGCCGTAGTGCAGCGCGCGCGTCGCGATGGTGAAGAACGACACGGGCATGAAGTACCGGCGGTAGTCGGCGAGGAGGTTCGTGAAGTCGATCGACCCGAACGTCGGCGCCGCTTCGAGCCGGTAGCGCTGGCCGGAGACGGGGCTCGTCGCGCCGAAGTTCGACGTGTCGTAGACGAGCGCGGCCGACGTGTTGCCCAGCGTCAGCGGCTGCGCCAGCGACGTCGTCTGCGTCTGATCGTCCAGCAGCACGCCGGACGTCAGCGAGTAGGTGGTGGTTTCGACGACCTGATCGAAGGAGAGCCGGCTGACGCCGGCCTGGAACTCGACGCGCTGCGCCCGGTTGAACGGATACGCGACGACGCCCGCGACGCTCTGTTCCGTCTGGCGGTAGATGATCGTCTGGTCCTGCTGAACGATGTCGTTGCCGGAGGCGCCGACGGTGCTGAGGAAGCCGCCGCTCAAGTACGGGATCTGGGCGCCGATGACCCCCCAGTTCCAGCGGTGCGCGGCGTTGTAGTACGCCGCTTCCGCGGCGGTGTTCTTGAAGCTGAAGTCGTTGGTGAGGCCGGTGCCCGAGTTGACCTGCAGCACCGTCATCAGCGTCTGATTGCCGAGCATGTCGCCGAACTGCAGCGCGATGCCGCCGCCGATCGCCGCGCCGAAGCGGCTGGCGCCGACCCCGACCGTCGGCTGCGCGATGCCTTCGAGCGACAGCGACGAGCGGTACGGCGCGGTCGGATAGTTGGTGACCATCGGCAGCCCGAGCGAGGCGCTCTGGAGCAGCGACTGCACCTCGCTCGGTTTGCGATCGACCGGCGGCAGCACGGCGGCGTTCTGATCGATCGGCGAGATCAGGCCGGTCGTCCGGCCGGCCTCGTTGACGTCGAGCGTGTACACGTCGTACTTGCCGTTCTCGTAGACGCTGAACGCCGCGACGTTGCGCGACGACACCGACAGCGCCGGGCTGGTGGCCGTGATGCCGCTCAACCCGGTGCCCACGTTGGTGATCTGCGTGACGTCGCCGCCGTCGATCGTCACGCGATACAGATTCGGAATGCCGTCGCGATCCGAGATGAACAGCAGCGCGCGGCTGTCGGCGCTCCACTGCGGGTTGATGTTCTTGCCGTTCGTGAAGGCCCGTACCTGTTCGATCGCGCCCGTCTCGGGATCGATCAACGCGAGGCGATAGTCGCCGATGCTCAGCGACGAGAGATTGCTCGTGAAGCGGTCGGTCGCGAACGCGATCCGCCGGCCGTCGGGCGACCACGCCGGCTGCACGTCGGCGAAGGCGTCGTGCGTCAGCTGCCGCAGCTGCGACCGCGTGAAGTCGTAGATGTAGAGGTCGGTCAGCCCGTGGCTCATGCCGGTGAAGCAGACGGCGTGGCCATCGGGCGCCCACGTCGGATTGAAGATCTCGTCGACCTGCGCGAGCGGAATTTCCTGCTGCTTGTCGCCGCTGTCGGCGTCGAATACCGCCAGCGCCGGCCGTCCGGCGACGACGGTCGAGACGGCGATCCGCTTGCTGGCGGCGTCCCAGGCGCCCGCCGAGTAGATGAATTCGATGCTGTTGAAATGCGGATCGGTCGCGGTGCTCGTCAGCTTTCTGACGATGCTGCCGTTTGCCGCGTCGGCGATGAACAGATCGGTCGAGAAGACGCTCCGCGTCGACAGGAACGCGATCCGCCTGCCGTCGGGACTGATCGCCGGGCCGACGTTCAGATCGCTGCCGATCTGCCGATCGGCCTTGATGACGATCGTGCCGATCTCGTTCGGCGGCGTCGTGTGCGCGAGCACCGGCGCGTAGGTCGAGCGGATCGCGTCCTGCCATTCGCTCGACACCTGCTTCGTCTTCTCGCCGAGCACGCGTTCGAAGGCGACGTTGTAGTCGCCGGCCATCGCCGCGATCGTCAGCATGCGCCGGATCACGTCGTCGCCCCAGCGCCCGCCGATGTACGCCCAGAGCGCCTGCCCCCATCGATAGGGGAAGTACTTCGGGTTGTTCAGGTCGTCGATCGACGGCAGCTTTTCCTTGCCGTTCGCGTCCTGCCGCGCCGCGTCGCGCATCCACATCGCCGTGTTCGGATCGACCGGGCCGAGCGACAGGTACTCGGCCATCCCTTCGATGAACCACAGCGGCAGGCGTTCCGCGCCGTTCTGCCCCGGCGGCGCGTTCTGCGGCGTCGTGATGTCGAACTGGAAGGCGTGGACGAGCTCGTGGCCGATGACGTGGTCGGTGTCCGACAGCGGCCCGCCGAGCGGCAGCACGATGCGCCGGCGCAGCGGCTCGGTGACGCCGCCCGTGCCTTCGCTCAACTCGCCGCCGATCGCGTTCGTCTGCTCGAAATCGGGATGCGACGCATACAGCACCAGCGGCTGGCGGCCGCGAAGCTGGTGCTCGAGCACACGACCGAGGCGCGCGTGCCAGCGCTCCGCCATACGCGCAGCGACGTCAATCCCTTCGCGCTCCTCGGGGTAGTAGTAGATGTCGAAGTGCTCGGTTTTCAGAATCTGGAAGTTGAGATTCTTGTATTGGACCTTGTTGCGGCCGAAATACTGCGCCGACGCCGGCTCGGCGCCGAACGCGAGGAGAAGAGCGCACGCGACTGCGCGGACACGATGGGCCATCCAGCACCTGCTACTGGATGGGCGCGTTGCAGATTTCGATCCCTCGGCCGCCGTATGGCTGGGCCGCGCAGTACTCCGCGACGGCGCGATGCACTTCGTCGCGCGCCTGCGCTTCGGCGTGCGCGCGCTCGGCCGAGCTCACGGCGTCGATCGCTTTGCCCGCCAGATATTTTCCGACCAGGTTCTCGACGAGGACCGTCAGCAGCTCGGGCTGGCTGAACGCGGCGTACGGCTGCGTCAGCGGATTGCTGACCGCGTTGTTCGTGACGCGGTTCAGTTCGTACGCGTACACGCCGCCGGCCGGCACCGGACCGGCCTTGAACGCCGGCGCCATGTTCTTGATTAGCTCTTCGAGCGTGAAGGGCTTTCCCTTTTCGTGGATCTCCACCTTGAAGGTCGGCACCTCGTTCAGTCCCCGCAGCCCCGGTGTCGGCGGCGTCGCCTCGAGCCCCGCGCGAATCTTGTCGAGCGACACCGGCAACTGGAGCTCCGTGGTCGTCTGTCCTTGATTCGCCGGCGTGTCGTCCTGCGGCGCGGACGATGGCGGCGCAGGCGCCTCCTGGGCGAGCAGGGCCGCTAACAGCAGGGAAATGAGGGGCATACGCCAATAAGACTCGGCCGCGCCGTTTCCGGTCCGCCGGAGCCTCTCCTAGCGCTGCTGCACGATTGGCGCCAGCGGACGGACCGTCCGCTCCCGAACAGATGCGCGAAGCGCGCGCGCTCCCGTAGAATCTCCCTCAGAAGAAGGAGCGCAGCATGACGCATCAAGTGCCGCGGCAGGATCAGCTCGAGCTCGCTGACGCGATTGCGGCCGGCGCTCGCCGCCGTCCGACGCAGGCGTTCGGCGAGTACTTCTCCGACAACGGCGGTTCCTGCGCGCTCGGCGCCGCCTACGAGGGCGCGTACGCGCTGCCGAAGGATCCGCACGAAGCGCACGCGATCCGTCCGCGGATGGAGCGCCTCTTCGACTGCCTCGAGAACGTGCGGCGTCGCTGTCCCGAAGGCTGCAAGAAGCGTCTGCCGCTGAACGCGATCATCCTCCACTTGAACGACGATCATCACTGGACGCGCGAGCAGATCGTCGAGTGGCTGCGCGAAGATTGAGGGGTCGCGCCGAAGCGCAGGGCGCGGAGGCGGATGCCGGAGCTGCCTGATGTCGTCGTCTACCTCGAGGCGCTGCAGCGGCACATCGTCGGACAGCGCCTCGAGCGCCTGAACCTTCTCAGCCCGTTCGTCCTGCGATCGGTCGATCCGCCGGTCGAATCGATCACCGGCCAGACCGTTGCCGGCGTGCGCCGCGTCGGCAAGCGCATCGTCCTCGAGTTCCGGGACGATCTGTTCCTCGTCATCCACCTGATGATCGCCGGCCGGCTTCGCTGGCGTGCGCCGAAGCAGAAGCTCGGGATGGGACCGAAGGTCGTGCTGGCGTCGTTCGAGTTCCCGAACGGCACGCTGTTCTTCACCGAAGCGAGCTCGAAGAAGCGCGCCTCGCTCCAGGTGGTGCGCGGCGAGGCGGCGCTGCGCGCGCTCGATCCGGGCGGCGTGGAGCCGCTCGACGCGACCGCCGACGAGTTCCGCGAGGCGCTGACGCGCGAGAACCACACGCTGAAGCGCGCGCTGACCGACCCGCATCTGTTCAGCGGGATCGGCAACGCGTATTCGGACGAGATCCTCCACGCCGCGAAGCTGTCGCCGATGAAGCTGTCGCGTTCGCTCTCCGACGAAGAAGCGCTGCGGCTGTACGACGCGACGCGCGCGACGCTGCGCGTGTGGATCGATCACCTGCGCCGCGACGCGAACGGCGCGTTTCCGGAAAAGGTGACCGCATTCCGCCACGAGATGGCGGTGCACGGGCGCTTCAAGGAGCCGTGTCCGGTGTGCGGCGCGCCGGTGCAGCGGATCGTGTACGCCGAGAACGAGTGCAACTACTGCGCGACCTGTCAGACGAACGGCCGGCTGCTCGCGGATCGGTCGCTGTCGCGGCTGCTCAAGGACGACTGGCCGCGGTCGATTGATGACCTCTAGCGCTGCGAGGAGGGTCGCGCTCGCGCTCGCCGCGCTCGTGATCGCCGCGTACGGCAACTCGTTCCACAACGCGTTCCACTTCGACGACGACCACGCGATCGTCGACAACCCGTTCGTCCGGAGCGTGCGTTTCGTGCCGCGCTACTTCGTCGACGCGCGGACGTTCAGCGTCCTGCCGCCCAACCAGAGCTACCGCCCGGTCACGCAGACCACCTTCGCGATCGATTACGCGATCCACGGGTACGATCCTTTGGCCTTCCACGTCGACACGTTCGTCTGGTTCGCGGCGCTCCTCGTCGCGCTGTGCGTGCTCGTGGCGGCGCTGACCGGCAGCACGGGGGCGGCGCTTGCCGCGACGGCGGCGTTCGGCCTTCACCCCGCCGTGGCCGACACCGTGAACTACATCGTCCAGCGCGGCGAGATCATCGCGGCGCTCGGCGTCGTGGCGGGCCTCGCGCTGTTCGTCCGCGCGCCCGCATCGCGCCGGGCGGGGTGGTATCTCGCGCCCGTGGTCGCCGGGATCCTGGCGAAGCAGAGCGCCGTCGTGTTCCCGCCGCTGCTTGCGGCGTATCTGTGGAGCTCCGAGCAGCGCATCCGGACGCGCGACGTGGCGCTGTCGGCCGTCGTCACCGCGCTGACGGCGGCGTGGGTGGCGGCGCGTACGCCGCCTTCGACGGTCTACGGCACGTCGCCCGCGATCCTGTACCGCCTGACGCAGCCGTTCGTCGCGCTTCGGTACGCATGGACGTTCGTGGCGCCGGTCTCGCTGAGCGTCGACTACGACTGGAGCCTGGTCGACGGCGCCGGCGATCCACGCGTGCTCGCGGGTGTCGTGTTCATCGGCGGGCTGGCCGTGGCGATCTGGCGGCTGCGACGATCCACCTCGACGCGCACGGCCGCCTTCGGGCTCGCGTGGTTCCTGATCGCGCAGCTGCCGACGGCGATCGTGCCGCTCAGCGAGGTCGCGAACGACTGGCGGATGCTGCTGCCGTTCGTGGGACTCGCGATCGCCGTCGGCGGCGCGGTGGCGCACGTGGTCGGGCCCGAGGGTGCGAGCCGGCGGGCGTCGGCAGGTGTCAGGGTCGGCACAGCGGCCGCGATCGTCGCGGTGGCGATCGCCGAAGCCGCCGGTGTCCGCGCGCGCAACGAGGTGTGGCGCACCGACGTGTCGCTCTGGCGCGACGCCGCCGCGAAGAGCCCCGAAAACGCGCGGGCCTGGATGAATCTCGGCGTCGCGCTGATGGGCCGCGGCGACTACGGCGCCGCGGCGGAGGTCTGCGAACGCGCGCTCGTGCTCGCGCCGGCCTACACGCTGGTGCACGTCAATCTCGGCGTCGCGTACGGCGAGATCGATCGCCAGGGGGACGCGGAGCGCGAGTTCCTCACGGCGCAGCGCCTCGCGCCGGACGACTGGCGCACGCACGTGTACTACGGCCGGTGGCTGGAGCGCGAGGGGCGCGCCGGCGAGGCGCGCCGCGAGCTCGAGCGCGCCCGGGCCCTGAATCCCGCGGCGCCGTGACGGCTTGCATCGATGAATCAATACATGTAGATTTATAGATGTGAAAGACGCGTCGACGTTGTACCGGCTGCTCGGCGACGAGGCGCGGCTGCGCCTCCTGCGCGTGCTGGCGCGCGAGCGCCTGAACGTCACCGAGCTGACGGGCGTGCTCGGCCTCGCCCAGTCCGGCGTGTCGCGCCACCTCGGGCTGCTCAAGGAGGCCGGCCTCGTCGCGGAGCAGCGCGACGGCGGCTTCAGTTACTACCAGCTCAGCGAAGCGCTCGCCGCGGGAGAGCATCCGCTCGCCGGCGTCCTGCGTGCGCAGTTCGAGGCGGCGACGGGCGACGCCGCCGTCCGCGCCGACGAGGCGCGCCTGCAGGAAGTGCTGCGGCTGCGCAAGGAAAACTTCGACGCGCACGCCGGGCCCGACACGCGCGACGCGCGCCAGCTCGTGCCCGGACGGAGCTGGGCGGCGTGGTCGCGCGCGCTCGGGCTGCTGATGCCCAGGCTGAAAGTCGCCGATCTCGGCTGCGGCGAGGGATATCTGACGATCGAGGCGGCGCGATGGGCCGCTCGCGTGATCGCCGTCGATCGATCCGACGCCGTGCTGCAGCGCGCGCGGTCGCTGGCGCGGCGCCGCCGGGTCTCGAACGTGATCTGGAAGCGCGGCGAACTGGAGAAGCTGCCGATCCCCGACGGCCTCGTCGACGTGGCGATGCTGTCGCAGGCGCTGCACCACGCCCAGAACCCGACGCGTGCGGTCGCCGAAGCGGCGCGGGTCACCGCGCCCGGCGGGCGCGTCCTCGTGCTCGACCTGCGCCGGCACGAGGAGGAGTGGGTGCGCGGCAAACTCGGCGACCGCCGTCTCGGCTTCGAGGACGAGGAGCTGAAGCGGCTGCTCGTCGGCGCCGGCCTGGCCGACGTCAAGGTCGGCGTCGGCGCGCGCAAGTCGGGCGATCCCTTTACGGTGCTCATCGCGAGCGGAACGAAACCACATGTCAAACGAACGTAAAACGGCGCTCGCCGCGCTGCTCGGCCGCCGCATTCTCGTCCTCGACGGCGCGATGGGGACAATGGTTCAGCGGCATCAGCTGTCCGAGCAGGATTTCCGCGGCCATCGGTTCGCGGCGCACGCGCGCGAGCTGCGCGGCAACAACGATCTGCTCTCGCTGACGCGGCCCGACATCAT
>Ga0070741_10016249_pt1 | contig 12456 bp, 12 predicted proteins | sample Coa_R1_4_FD_66440 | JGI IMG/M metagenome (GOLD analysis project Ga0070741, IMG submission 66440) | Surface soil microbial communities from Centralia Pennsylvania, which are recovering from an underground coalmine fire - Coalmine... | ecosystem: Environmental > Terrestrial > Soil > Unclassified ...
TGGCGCGCATGGGCCACGAGGTGCACGTCATCGCCGGGCCGCCGTATCCGCAGCTCGCCGAGGGCGTGATCGCGCATGAGATCCGCGACTACAGCTACTGGACCTATCACCATTACAAGAAGGACTTCGTCTTCAACCGGCCGCCGCTCAGCTACTTCCATCCCGTGAACTTCTACGAGTTCATGTCGACGCGCGTCGCGCTGTCGTCGCTGCTCGCGAACTTCAGCGTGCGGGCGTATTTCCGGCTGCGCGAGCTGTCGCGGGAGCACCGCTTCGACGTGGTGCACGACAACCAGACGCTGAGCTACGGGGTCTGGGCAGCGCACGCGACGGGGTTCCCGCTCGTCGCCACGATCCACCACCCGCTCTCGTACGACCTGCGCAACGCGCTGCGGCAGGCGCGGACGGCGTACGAGCGGGCGCGGCGCATCCTCTGGTCGCCGTGGATCATGCAGGAGGTCGTCGCGCGGCGGCTCGACCGCGTGATCGTCGTGTCGGAGACCTCACGGCGCGACGTCGAGGAGGCGTTTGGGCTCGACCCGGAGCGGGTGCGGACCGTCTACAACGGCATCGACACCGACACCTTCCGGCCCCTGCCGGGCGTCGGGCGGGAGGCCGGGAAGATCCTCTACGTGGGGAACTCGGAGGACCGGAACAAGGGCGCGCGCTATTTCCTGGAGGCGCTGGACCTGCTGAAGGACGAGCTGGACTTCCGCGTGACGTTCGTGGACAACGAGCGGTGGCGGCTCAAGCTCGCGCCGCGTCTCGTCGACCAGTTCGGCCTGAACTCGCGCATCGACTTCACCGGCCGCATCCCGACCGCCGAGCTCGTGCGGCACTACAACGAGGCGATGCTCTTCGTTACGTCATCCGTGCACGAGGGGTTCGGGCTGCCGCTCGCCGAAGCGATGGCCTGCGGCGCGCCCGTGGTCGCGACGGACATCGGCGCGTACCGTGAGATCGCGCGCCACGGCGAGGATGCCTGGCTGGTGCCGCCGGCGGACCCGCGCGCGCTTGCAAACGCGATCCGGATGATGTGGAATGACGCATCGCTGCGGGGGCGGATCGGCGAAGGGGGGCGGCGACGGATCCTCGAGAAGTTCAACTGGCGCACCGCCGCCGAGCAGACGCTCGCGGTCTACGACGAGGTGATGCCCCACCGGCGCAAGACGTTCGCCTGGACGCTGCCGGGGGCTGCCGGCGGCGGGCAGCGCGCGTGACCGCCTCCCCGCGCGGAGCCGCCGATGCCTGACAACATCGTCAACGTCGACTTCCGCCGCCACTTCCACCTGGCCCCGGGCGAGCGCGTGCTCGACCTGGGCTGCGGCAACGGGCGCCACACGCTCGAGGCGGCGCGCTATCCGGTGCGCGTGGTCGGGCTCGACTTCTCGCGCGACGACCTGCAGGCGGCGCGCTACATGCTCGCCGACCTCGTGCGGAAGGGCGAGGCGCGCGGGCACGTCGACTTCGTGGTCGGCGACGCGCAGCACCTGCCCTTCCGCGACGGCGCCTTCGACAAGTCGATCTGCACCGAGGTCTTCGAGCACATCCCGGACGACCGCGCGGGCATCGCCGAGTTCGAGCGCGTCACGAAGCCCGGCGCGCCGGTCGCGGTCAGCGTGCCGAACTACTGGCCGGAGACGGTGTTCTGGACGCTGAGCTGGGACTACTGGCACACCCCCGGCGGCCACGTGCGGCGCTACCGGCCGGGGCAGATGCGGCGCATGCTCGAGGCGCAGAACATCGACGTCCACTTCCAGCGCAACCGCCACGCCTTCCAGGCGGTCTACTGGTTCCTGCGCTGCACCTTCGGCAAGGACAACGAGGACTTCCTGCCGGTGCGCACGTTCTTCAAGTTCATCAACTGGTACCACAACCGCCGCCTGAAGCTGCTCGAGCGCATCGAGGCGACGGCCAACCTCGTCATCGGCAAGGACATGATCCTGTACGGGCGCAAGCGCGGCGCGCCATCGCGCGAGGCGGCGGCGCAGCCAGCGGCCGTGCGCGGCGAGGCCTAGATGCCGCTCGACCGCTTCCAGTCGATCGACCCGCGCCTGCTCGACATCCGCGACGAGCACCGCGTGATCGACCTGGGCTGCGGGACCGGGCGGCACGTCCTCGAGCTGGCGAAGGGCCCCGGCGACATCATCGGCGCCGACATCTCCGCGCACGACCTGCGCGTCGGCCGGTACCTGCTCGAGATCATGCGCCGCCGCGGCGAGGTGCGCGCGCGGGTGCACTGGCTGCGCACGGCGGGCGAGCGGCTGCCCTTCGCCGACGCCGCCTTCGACCGCGTGATCTGCACCGAGACGCTGGAGCACGTCGAGGACGACGCGGTCCTGGCGCGCGAGTTGCACCGCGTGCTGAAGCCGGGCGGCATCCTCGCCGTGAGCGTGCCGGACGAGTACTCGGAGCGCGTCTTCTGGAAGCTCTCGAAGAACTACCGGACGCACGCCGGCGGCCACGTGCGCGTCTACGCGCGGCCGCGCATCGTCGCGCTGCTGCGGGAGGCGGGATTCGCGCCGTACGCGGTGCGCTACCGCCACTCGCTCGAGACGCTGTACTGGCTCAGCCACATCGCGTTCTGGAGCGACTGGGGCAAGCAGGGGCCGATCACGCGCGTCTTCCGCCGCGCGCTCGACTCCGGCCGCGCCCGCGAGTCGCGCATCGTCACCGCGATCGATGACATCGGCAACCGCATCTTGCCGAAGAGCATCGTCGTCTACAGCCGCAAGCCGCTCGAAGGCGGCCGCCGCACGCACGGCGGCGAGCGCGCCGCGATCGTGACGCTGCGCGACGAGACGCCGGACGAATTCGGCGCGCCGGAGCACGTCCCGCCGGAACTGGCGCCGCAGAACGGCCACGCGCCCGCCCGCGAGGAGGACGAGCGCACCACCGTCGAGGTGCGGGCGGTGCCGGCGCCGTTCGGCGTGGCGGTGCAGCCGGAGCCGGAGCCCGCGGCGCGCGGCCGCGCCCTGCCGCTGCGCGACGAGCTGCAGCTGCTGCTCGGCCTCGACCCCGAGCCGCAGAAGGAGCGCCTGATCGAGATCGTGCGCTCGTGCCGGTTCGCGTTCATGCGCGACCTGCAGGAGATGGACGGCGAGCGCGCGGCGACGCCCTCGACGCCGGACGGGCGGACGCTGAAGGAGATCGTCGGTCATATCGCGGCGTGGGAGGAGTGGACCGCGAGCGCGCTCGCCGAGGTGCGCGCGGGCGCGGCGGAGCCGGCGATCATGTCGCTCGGCGGCTACCCGCGCGGCATCAGCCGCTACGCCTCGATCGACGCGTTCAACGCCGCGCGGATGGCGGAGGCGCGGCAGCGGCCCTGGGCGGAAGTGCTCGAAGACTCAGCCGCGGCCTTCGCGCGGATGGTCGAGGAGGCGGAGCGCACGCCGGCGCCCGCGCTGCACGCGACGGCGCCGTTCTACTGGCCCGACCTCGGCGGCACCGTGCCCTGCGCCGTGTACCTGCTGATGGTCGCGGCCTGGCACTACCAGGAGGAGCACCTGCCCGAGGTCAGCGGGCGGGCGGGATAGGCGGGCGCGCCGCGGGACCGCCGCGGTCTCATGCTGGCCGCCGGTTCGACTTCAGCGCGAAGACCGTCAGGCGAGCGGCTGTGCTCGTGGCGCGACGAATTCATTTCGCGCGACGATGAACGTCATGGAGCCGGCAAGGGCGTCAACCATCTCGTGCACGTGCATCGGCGGCTGCTCGCCCGGGCGCGTCGTGGCGTCCCAGACGCCGAGCGTGCGCGACATGTCGGCCGCGACGGCCGCTGTCAGACGCGCTGTGCGTCCTCATGCGCGGTCGTCGCTCCTCGCACTGCCTCGGGCGTGAACTCGACGACCGGCAGCGCACGCGCGAGGTCGTCCCAGGAAGCGTAGCCGAACAGCCGCCGCAGCATGGACGCCGCGAGCCGGTGCCGCCGCCCGTACTCGCGCAGGGCCGCCTCCGACGCCTCGGGCGGGAGCGCGCGCGCCGTCGCGGCGAACGTGCGCCGGCCGACGGTAACGCGCACGTGAGGATGCGCGCGGACGTTGCTATACCAGTCCGCGCGCGGGCCCCACGCTGAGACGACGCGCCACGCATCGCGCTCGCGGTCGCGGCCGATGACCTCGAGCACCGTCCGGTGGATCGCGCCGCTGCGCCGGCCGCGATGCTCCAGCGCCAGGAATCGGGCGCCGAGCAGCCAGCCGAGGCGCCAGCGGTAGAGCGCCGCGGGCGCCCGGAGCGCGGCGCGCGCAAGGCCCCCGGGATGTCGCAGGCGCGTCATGTCCGCAGTTTCGCCCGAGCGGCGGGGAGGGTCGATGGGGGGCGAGGAGCAGGATCGCCCGCCCCGGCGACGCGGGCTCGACCCCGCGGTACTCGGTGCCAACGCGCCCCCGGGCAGCCACTGCCTGCACCCCCGAAAACCCGTTGACGGGGCACGCGAAGGCTGGTAGGATCGCCTTAGTGTCGGAGTGACACTAAGTACGCCCGCGAGGGCGCTGCGGCGGCGGAGCCGCCCGGGAGTCCCGCATGACGATGCTCCTCACCCCCACCGAGACACGACCCGCGGCCGCCGGCGGCATCGCCTGCGAGGCGGACTCGATCGAGACCGTCCCGCTGGCCGAGGAGCGCTCGTTCGCCTACTGGCAGCAGGACATCCCGCAGGAGTACTGGGGCCTGACGGCGGCGCAGCTCACCGCGCGCATCCAGGCCGCCCGCGCGAAGCTCGGCACGCGGCTGGTGATCCTCGGCCACCACTACCAGCGCGAGGACATCATCGCCTTCGCGGACGAGCGCGGCGACAGCTTCAAGCTGGCGCAGTTCGCCGCCGCGCGGCCGGAGGCGGAGTACATCGTCTTCGCCGGCGTGCACTTCATGGCGGAGGCGGCGGACATCCTCAGCGGCGCCCACCAGAAGGTGATGCTGCCGAACATGGCCGCCGGCTGCTCGATGGCCGACATGGCGGACCCGGACGACGTCTACAACGCGTGGGCGGAGCTCGAGGAGCTGGGCATCGCGCAGGACACGCTGCCGATCACGTACATGAACTCCGCCGCGTCGCTGAAGGCGTTCGTCGGCGAGCGCGGCGGCGCGGTCTGCACGTCGAGCAACGCGCGCAAGGTGCTGGAGTGGGCATTCGCGCAGAAGAAGCGCGTGCTCTTCTTCCCGGACCAGCACCTGGGCCGCAACACCGGCGCCGCGATGGGCATCCCGCAGGAGCAGATGGTGCTGTGGGGCTGGGCGCGGCCCTACGGCAGCATGGGCGGCCGCACGCTCCGGGAGCTGCAGGACAGCCGGATCATCCTCTGGGCCGGGCACTGCTCCGTGCACCAGCGCTTCACGCCGCGGCAGATCGCGGAGGCGCGCGCGCAGCACCCGGACGTGCTCGTCGTCGTGCACCCGGAGTGCCGGCTGGAGACGGTGCAGGCCGCCGACCTCAACGGCTCGACCGAGTTCATCGCGAAGACCGTGCGCGAGGCGCCGGCGGGCGCCGTGATCGGCGTCGGAACGGAGATCAATCTCGTCAGCCGGCTCGCGAAGGAGAATCCCGACAAGACGGTCTTCTGCCTCGACCCCGTCGTCTGCCCGTGCTCGACGATGTACCGCGTGCACCCGGCGTACCTCGCGTGGACGCTCGAGCAGCTCGTCGAAGGGCGCGTGGTGAACCGGATCGCCGTGCCACCGGAGATCGCCGCGAAGGCCAGGCTGGCGCTCGACCGCATGCTGGCGATCCGCTGACGGACAGGGCGCCGACGCCCGCGCGGTATACTCGCCGCGTGATCCGCACCCGCATCGCCGGCCTCGGCCGCCACGTCCCCGAGCGCATCCTGACGAACGCCGACCTCGAGCGGATGGTCGAGACCTCCGACGAGTGGATCATCAACCGCACCGGCATCCGCGAGCGGCGCATCGCCGCGCCCCACGAGACGACGAGCACGCTCGCGACCGCCGCCGCCCGGCGCGCGCTCGCCGATGCGAACATCGCCGCCGAAGACCTGGACCTGGTGATCTGCGCGACGACCACGCCCGACGGGCTCTTCCCCTCGGTCGCGTCGCTCGTGCAGGAAGCGGTGGGCGCGCGCCGCGCCGGCGCGTTCGATATCAACGCCGCCTGCATGGGCTTCCTCTCCGCCCTCGCCACGGCGTCGCAGTTCATCGCCGCCGGCAGCGCGCAGCGCGTGCTGGTCGTCGGCGCCGAGACGCTCTCGCGCATCGTCGACTGGACGGACCGCTCGACGTGCGTCCTCTTCGGCGACGGCGCCGGCGCGCTCGTGCTCGAAGCCGCGGAGCGCGGCGGGCCGCTCGGCTTCGTGCTGCACAGCGACGGCGGCAAGCGCGACGCGCTCTACGCCGAGGGCCCGTGCGGCGCGCGCGATGACGAGGACAAGGGCCCGCTCGAGTGCTTCATCCGCATGGACGGCCCGGCGATCTTCAAGTTCGCCGTGCACGCGATGACCGAGGCCGTGCGCGAGACGCTGGCGACGGCGCGCGTCGGCGCGGACGAGATCGACGTGCTGGTGCCGCACCAGGCGAACCTGCGCATCATCCAGGGCGCGGCGAAGGCGCTCGGCATCCCGCCCGAGAAGGCGGTGGTGAACATCGAGCGGTACGGCAACACGTCGTCCGCCTCGATCCCCATGGCCCTCTGCGAGGCCTCGGAGCACGGGCGGCTCGCCGAGGGCGCGCGGGTGATGCTCTGCGGCTTCGGCGGCGGGCTCGCCTGGGGCGCGATGCTCCTCGAGTGGAGCCGCACGGGCGTGCCCGCGCCGGCGCCCGGCGCCGCGAACCCCGTCCGCGTCTAGCGCTACTGCTTCTTCTGCTGCGCGACCCACCGCCGGTTCGGCGTGCCGGTAGCCATCTCCGCCAGCCCGCGCAGGTCGATCCACAGCGGATCCAGGCGGAGGACGCCGAAGTCATCGCCGTCCGGCGCCTTCCAGATGATCCCCGGGTCGTAGCCGAGCGGCGGCGGCGTGCTCTTGTACAGCTCCCAGATGCGCCGGCGCTGTGCGACGTCGTCGTCCCACGTCGCGCGGCACTGCGCGTGGATCTCCTGCTGCTGCGGATCCCAGTACGTCAGCGCGATGACGTCGTTGCGCGCGAGGTGCTTCGCCTTCAGCGAGTGGCGCCCGGTGGCGATCCACCCCACCGGGCCGGCCTCCCAGATCGGATGCAGGATGCGCGTGCGCGGCCGGCCGCGCGTGTCGACCGTCGCGACCGTGCACCAGACGATGCGCCGCACGCGGGCGTGAAACTCGTCCTCGATCTCTGAGAAGCTTTCAACATCCATGCCGCGATTGTGGCAGGTGGGGTCGTGGTCGCAAGCCGCCGGTCGCCGGGGCGTTGCGCGACTCCAGGCGCCGGACGGAGCGCCCCCCGCCGGTACCGAGGCCGCGTGCGTCCCACCCGCCCGCCCGCGGAGCGTCGTGTGTCTTCGGGGACACCCCCGCGCGCCCCCGGCGGGAGCTGCGCCCTTCCCCCTGCTTCTGCCGTCGCCCTGTGAACGGACGTTACATGCCGCGACGGACGTTGGACGCGCATGGCGGTCGGCGGGTGGCCGGCGCGATGTCCCGGTGCGCGCCTACCCCAGCGGCCGGTCGAGCGGGAACGGCGGGTTCGCGAGCGGCCGCGCCGCCAGCGCGAGCAGCGCCGGCACGCTGTCGTCGCCGGCGATGCGGTTCGTGCGCAGGGCCTCGCAGCGCTCGCAGCGGTGCACTAGCGCCCATTCGTCGCCGCGCACCCAGATCGCGATGGGCTCCATCTTCCCGCGGCAGACCGACGCGCGGTCGCCCGGGCGCTCGTCGACGTGCAGGCTCCAGAGGCAGCGCGGGCAGTGGTTGCGATGCTGCGTGCCGTAGGCGTCGGCGCTCACCTGCTCGCCGCAGCGCGCGCAGCGGAACGTCGCGGGCGCGGAGTCGGGGCGTCGTTGTGCCATCGCGCGCCAGTGTAGCGGGCCGTCGAGCCCGCGTGCGGGCCAGGCGGATCACCGCCGGCGAGGCACAACACCGGACCGAAGCCCCGGGTCCTCGCTCAGTCTGTCCGCTGTCCGCACTGCGGCAGCCCCTCGTTGCTGTTTGCTCTTTGCTGTTTGCTGTGCGGCGGCATAGCCGCCGCCGGCCCCTCTCTGCTGTTTGCTCTTTGCTGTTTGCTGTGCGGCGGCACAGCCGCCGCCGTACAATCCCGCCCATGCGCCTGGACCTTGGCGGCCTGTGGACGCACCGCGACTTTCGCCGGCTCTGGGCCGGGCAGACGATCTCCGTCTTCGGCTCGCTGACGACCCGCCTCGCGCTGCCCCTCACGGCGATCATCTACCTCCACGCGCGCGCGTACGAGGTCGCGCTGCTCGCGTCGTTCGATGTCGTCGCCGGCCTGCTGTTCGGCGTCGCCGCCGGCGTCTGGGCGGACCGCCTGCCGCGCCGCCCGCTGATGATCGGCGCCGACGCCGGCCGCGCGCTCGTCCTCGGCTCGGTGCCCGCCGCCGCGGCCTTCGGCGTGCTCGGCATGCCGCAGCTCTACCTCGTGCGCTTCGTCGCCGGCGCGCTGACGGTCGTGTTCGATGTCTCGTACCAGGCCTACCTGCCGACGCTCGTGTCCGAGGACGAGCTGGTCGAGGGCAACAGCAAGCTCGCGGCGACGGCCGCCGTCGCGGAGTTCGGGTCGTTCGGCGCGTCCGGCTGGCTCGTGCAGCTCCTCACCGCGCCCGGCGCGATCGCCGTCGATGCGGTGTCGTTCGTGGTCTCCGCCGGCTCGATCCTCGCGATCGGCGCGCAGGAGCCGCCGCCGAAGCCCGCGCACGAGCGCGACCCGTTCCGCGCGGAGGTGGCGGCGGGCCTGCGCGCGGTGCGCGACGACCCGGTGCTGCGCGCGCTCGCCGCCGGCATGGTCGCCTGGTCGCTCGTCGCCGGCGTCGTCGGCGCCACGATCCTGCTGTACGCCAACCGCGAGCTGGGCTTCTCGCCGGGCGCGCTCGGGCTGATCTTCGCGGTCGGCGGCGTGACGGCGTTCTTCGGCGCCTGGTCCGCCGGCTGGTGGGCGCGGCGCCTCGGCCCCGGCGGCGCGATGGTGCTCGGCATGGCGTTCGGCGGCATCGGGCTGGCGCTGACGGCGGCGGCGCCGGGCGCGACGGCCGCCGGGGCGTTGCTGCTGATCTCCACGCAGGTCATCGCCGACCCGTTCTGGACCGTGTTCGAGATCAACCAGGTGAGCCTGCGCCAGCAGGTCGCCTCGCCCGCCGTGCTCGGGCGGATCAACGGCGCGTTCCAGACCGCGAGCATGCTGGCGGTCCTCGCCGGGTCGCTGGCGGGCGCCGGCCTTGCGCAGTTCGCCGATGCGCGCGCGGGGATCATCGCCGGGGCGGGAGTGGCGCTGTGCGGCGCCGTCTACCTGCTGCTCTCGCCGGCCCGCGGCGTGCCGACGGCGGGTGCGCCCGCGCTCGGACCGCTCCCGGCCGCGCTCGCGGAGGCCGACGAGGCGCTGCTGTAGCGCGCGATAATGGCGCGCTCGCGGCTCACTCTTGGGGGATGCTCTCTGACCGGCGCCCGCGGGCGCCGTTAACACTCAAGCAGGAGCGAATCGGCTCAAAGCCTCGAGGAGCCTCATGGTGGAATCGTGATCCAACCCATCGCCGCTGTACTTGCACAGGTAGAGTCCCTGTAGGTTCGACGGTAGCTGCAGGCCATCCTGCGACAAGAGGATCACGTTCTTGCCGTATAACGCCATAGCCGCACCGAGTTCGATCAACACGTTTTCGTTGATCCGAGGGTGCTCCTGACCATCCGCGTCGGTTATCACTTCGTCGACGGCGACGTGAATGATCCCAGCGAAACATTTGCGCATCTCGTCGAAGACCTTACTCGGCACTGGGATCGAGGTCGTCTCACGCTCTTGCGCGACGACAGGCACTAGGCGCCCGTAAGTTATGAGTTTCTTGAGCTGATCTACGACAATCTTGTTCTTGCCGTGTGTAATGAAGACACGGTTGTTTGCGGGAGTATTGATGCCAGCCATAGCGGTTGTCTCTGGAAGCGGGGGGACTGGCGCGTCGGCTTGTGCGTCGCCGTCGGCTTCAACGTCGCGCTCGTCCGGCGCTGCGGGATCATTCAGGGTCACAAACAACCGACCCGTTCGGGTCGGCTGCAAAATGCCGGCGTAGCGACCGTTCGCCTCGATGAGGTCGAAGACATCGGCTGCGCGGGCACGGGGGACGCCAAGATCGACAAGCACGTTAATTCCGAATCGTTTCTCCGGAAAATTGCTGCCCTCGTAGCGCTCCATGAACGCCCTCAGTACGCTCGGGAGCACGGCGGCTTCGGCACGGGCGGTGATGTCGTCCCCTTCCGATTGCGGCGCGACGATCCTGCGGCCGAGGTCTGCGACTCCAATCTGCTTCGAGTTGTAGCCGCCGTCGGTGAGACCATACGCAGTCGCAGCGCCGCTTAAGGAACGCCATGAGCTGCTCGTCTGCGTCATACCTACCGCGTCAGCGACGCGATTCGGCGCCGTGGGGCGTCCGCCAAACTGGTCGACAATCGCCTGCGGTACACGCACGGCCGCCTCGAGCGACACGCTAGGGATCGAGGATTGACGTATCAGAGGCCGCTTCGCCACCTCCGGCACTGGTCGTCCTCGAGCCTTCCTCGCCCTCTTGTTGCTTGCGGGGAGTCGCACCATGTTAGCCTCACGTTAGAATATACGTGCTGGGCGCATAGTACTTGAGATTACGTGCGGTTATCAAGGCTCTCGCGCGAGTTTCTTGTGCCGTGCCGCGTCACGGCGAGCTTGTGCTAACCCCAAGCACCTCCCGCTCCTCGACCGCCCGCCGGAACTCCGCCTCCGGGTCCTCGACCCCCAGCTCGTCCGCCGCCCGCCGGCGGGAGTGGATGCCGGCCTCGACGAGCGCGCGCTCGTCGGCGACGAGGCGGCTGCGGTCGAGCGGCAGCACGGAGCCCCAGACGACGCGCGAGCGGTAGGGCGCGAAGGCCTGCTTCGGCTCGCCGTAGCGCTCGAGGATGCGAAGGATCAGCTCGTTCCGGCGCCGGTACGCCGCCGAGCGGATCAGCCGCTTCCGCGCGACCTTCTTCAGCAGCGGGTCCAGCTCCACGTTCAGCGCCACGCCCGACAGCCCCGTGTGGTTGTCGCCGAACGCCGTCCGCGGGGACTCCCCCAGGTCGTGCAGCGTGCGATAGATGATGTCCACGTACTCCGCGTGCAGCCGCACCCCGCCCCCCTGCAGCAGGTCCAGCAGGTACGCCTTCGCGCGCTCCGGCAGCTCCCACACCGCGCCCGGCTGCACGGCGATGTCCTGCGACTCCGTCACGTTCTCCAGCACCGCGATCGGGTTGCCGCTCAGCTCCAGGATCATCGAGAGCTGCGAGAGCGCGCGGTTCAGCTCGCGCACCGGCTCGCGCAGCACCGGGATATCGCTCACGCCCCAGAACTTCTTCGGCTCGCGCAGGTTCGGGTAGATGACGAACGGGATGAAGCCGTACGGGTTCGGCCGCCGGTCGATGCGCGCGCCGTCCGCCCAGATCTCCAGATCCTGCGCCGTCCACGACTCGATGATCTCGACGCCGGGCCGCCGCGCCGCCCGCGCCCCGCGTGCCGGCTTCACGCCGTAGAGCGCCTCCGCCGTCTCCGCGTCGACGGTGTAGCGGCTGCAGACGCGCCACACGCGCGCGACGTCATCGCCGTGCCACCACGCGAACAGCCCCTGCACGTCCGGCGAGGTGACGCGCACGCGCCGCTCCTCGGCGTCCCACGTCACCTTGTACGCGGCATCGCCCAGGATCGCGGCGTCGAGCTCGGTGTCGAAGTCGAGCTGGTCGAGCTGCTCGGCGTCGTGCACCTCGGCGAGCGCGCGCTCGGCCGCGCGGGCGCGCGCCTGCGCCCCGGGCGAGCCGTCCTCCGGGTCGACGACGAAGCTGCGCCCGGTCATCAGGTACGACGTCGTCTTGTCGATGATCGCCTTCGCGTAGTTGAAGACGAGGCGGCGCTGGGTGCGGCGCACGGTCGCGGGCCACTGCTCGCCCTCGTAGAAGCGCAGGTTCTCCGCGTACGCGCGGAGGCGCTCCGCGTCCATCTGGCGCAGGACCTGCGGGAGGGTCTGGGTGTCAGGCATCGGTCATCTCCTTCGGGTGCGGCTGCGTTCGTCCGCGGCCGGCGGCTCGTGCGCGATGCGGGGGCGCATCGCTGGCGCGCTGCTCGGGCGGCATTTCCGGGAGAAAAAAGAGAGGTTGGGGGACACCCCCAAACCCCGGGCGGGGGCGGCGCCCCCTGCACCCCTGCTCCGGCGGCGGGTGCGGAGTGAGGACGGGAGGGTGGGCGCGAAGGCACCGGCGGAGCCTGCTTGGGTGCGGCTGCGTTCGTCCGCGGCGGGCGGCTCGTGCGCGATGCGGGGGCGCATCGCTGGCGCGCTGCTCGGGCGGCATTTCCGGGAGAAAAAAGAGAGGTTGGGGGACACCCCCAAACCCC
>Ga0070741_10016250_pt1 | contig 12456 bp, 6 predicted proteins | sample Coa_R1_4_FD_66440 | JGI IMG/M metagenome (GOLD analysis project Ga0070741, IMG submission 66440) | Surface soil microbial communities from Centralia Pennsylvania, which are recovering from an underground coalmine fire - Coalmine... | ecosystem: Environmental > Terrestrial > Soil > Unclassified ...
GCGAGTTGCTATAATCCGCGCCTGCGTTGTTTTGTGGTGCGCGAGCATTCATCACGTCATTGATGGGCTCAACATTCAGGAGGAAAAATGAGCTTCGACGATCAGACACTCTATGGACGAAGTGAGGATGAGATGGACGATTACGGAGATTCGAGCCTGGACGAAGAGTCCATGGATCAGGGCTACGACGAGGAAGAAGAGGAAGAAGAAGTCGCAGGTGGCGGCGCTGCCTCTGGCGGTGGCATGACGGGTGGCGGCTTCGGCGGCCAGAGCGGTGGCGGCGGTGAATCCGGCGGTGGTGGCGGAGGAGCAACGCGCGGAGGCGGCGCACGCAAGAGCGGCGCACGCAAGAAGAGTTCCGCGAAGAAAAAAGGCGGCACCAAAAAGAAGAGCGCTGCGAAGAAAAAAAGTTCGGGCAAATCCGCGAAAAAGAAATCGACGGGGAAAAAGAAATCGGCAGCACGCCGTAGCTCCGGCGGCGCTCGCAAGAAATCGTCATCGCGCGGCGGAGCGAAAAAGAAATCGAGCCGCAAGAAGAAGTAGCCTTCCTGCTACGGTCGTCCTTATGCGTTGTCATTCCGAACGCAGTGAGGAATCCCTACTCGGCCAGCACTGGCCGTAATAGGGATTCCTCTCTGCGCCTCTCGAAAAACCTGAGAGGCTCCGCTCGGAATGACAAGACTGACCGCTTTACTCGTATCGCAGCGCCACGATTGGATCGACCTTGGTTGTGCGCCTCGCGGGAATGTAGCTGGCCAGCAGGGCAACGACTGCGAGTACGGCGGCGGCAATTGCCAGCGTCGCCGGATCGGCAGCGCGCACACCATACAACAACGACTTCATCATTGGCGTAAGCACGAGCGCGCCGATCAAACCGACGATGCCTCCAATCAACGCCAGCAGCATGCTTTCGCGCACGATCATTTGCATCACTTCCGCTCGCTGCGCGCCCAATGCCATGCGCACCGCCATTTCGTGCGTGCGACGCGAGACCGAGTGGCTCATCACTCCGTAAATACCAACGGCGGCCAGCACGAGCGCGACGGCTGCGAATGCAGCCAGCAGATACAAGTAGAAGCGCGGCTGGGCATTCGCTTCAGCGACGACGTCTTCCATCGTTTGCACCTCCGAGATCGTCACCGTCTTGTCTTGAGAGCGAATCGCATTCTGGACCGCAGAGGTTTGTGCTGCGGCCTCGCCTGCAGTACGCACGACGAAAGTCATGTACTTTGAGAATGGCGAGCTTCCGCTGCTGTAGCCGGCACTCTGCAGAAACGGGAGATAGTACTCGCCGTCTGCTGGGGCATTCCAATCGCGGCGCACGACATTTTGTGTGACGCCAATAATCGTGAGCCACTGCTGGCTAGGATTCCCATTCTGGTCTATACCCACGGCGATGCGTTGGCCGGTCGGGTCCTCTCCCGGCCAGTAGCGATTTGCAAGGAACTGGTTGATGATCACGACGCCCGGCGCGCTTTGATTATCGTGATCGGTAAAATCGCGCCCCCGCAGCAAGCTGATATTCATGGTGCTGAAGTATCCTGGCAACACCACACGATAAACGCCATCGGGACCCTCACCGTGGCGCGGTGTCGGACGACCGGCAATGAAGAACGGCAGGTCCCAGTCATCCCCCGCGAGCGGAAGATGATTGATCGCGCTCGCCGACACCACTCCAGGAAGCGTTTGAATCTGCTGCAACGCTCGCTGATAAAACGCGCTGCGATCGGTTGCAGCCGTATCTTTTGCGCCGGCAACGGAGACGATCATCGTGAGCAGATGATGCGGGTTGAATCCAGGATCAATCGCCGACAGCGCCGAGAACGTTCGGATCATCAGTCCGGCGCCTGCCAGCAGTACCAAAGCCAACGCAAACTCCGACGACACCAGCAAGCTGCGCACGCGAGAACTGTGTCTGCCTGTTCCAGCTCCTCGGCTTCCTTCTTTCAGCGAATCAATCACGTTGAGAGCCGAGGTCTGCAACGCGGGAGCGAGTCCGAAAACGATTCCAGTGATCACCGAAATCGCGAGCGCGAATACGAGCACGCGAGCATCGAGCCTGATCGACCCAAATTGCGTGATCTTATCCGGAGCCCAGGCCAGCAGAGCGCGCAATCCCCAATTCGCCATCAGCACACCGACGATGCCGCCTGCCAACGCTAACAGTGCGCTCTCGGTTAAAAACTGCCGCAGGATCCTTCCGCGATTGGCGCCCAGCGCCGTTCGCACCGCGATCTCGCGCTCACGCGCAGAAGCGCGCGCCAGCATCATGTGCGCGATGTTTGCGCATGCGATCAGCAGAACGAAGCCGACTGCGCCCAACAGCACTTGGAGCGCGGGACGGATGTCGCCGACGACCTGCTCTTTGAGAGGCTTCACAACCACATCTCTGTTCGTAGCTGGAAATTCTTCCTCCAGACGCGCAGTGATAGTGGCCATCTCCGCACGCGCCTCCTCCAGTGTCACGCCAGGCTTCAGACGCGCAAATAGTCGCTTGCTGTTCACGACGCGATCGTCGGGGTTGAGCGGCAGCGGTCCCCATACCTCGGCGCGTGTGGCCCAGAACGGAGCAAAACGAAATCCCGCTGGCATGACTCCGACGACCGTGTAAGGCTCGGCATTGAACTCGATGGTGCGTCCAATCACGTCCTTGCTGCCGCCGAAGTGTCGCTGCCAAAAGCCGTAGCTGAGCACGACTTCATGATCGTTCCCAACTCGGTCTTCTTCCCGCGTAAACGTTCTTCCCAAAATCGGCTTTACGCCGAGGACTGGAAAGATATCTGACGTGACATGCAACGCGGCAACCTGTTCCGGTTTATCGATGCCGGTCAAATTCGGGCTCCACGCCTCAGCAGCTCCCATGTTTTCGAAGACATGGTTGTCGCGCTTCCAGTCGAGAAAGTTTGCAGGCGTTTGCCCCGTGTGTCCTTCGCGCACGAAGGTCACAAGCCGGCCCGGATCTGCATACGGCAATGCCCGCAATAGCACTGCATTCACGACGCTGAAGATCGCAGTGTTCGCACCGATGCCGAGCGCGAGAGTGAGCAGGGCGACGACTGTAAACAAAGGAGACTTAGCGAGATTGCGCAGGGAGTAGCGAAGGTCCTGACGGAAACTGTCCATTGTTCGTCCTCTTATGTCTTATCTAAAAAAGCAATCTGGCAGTCGGCGATCGACCGGCAGCGTTGACCATGCGAGAACTTGCTGACCGGAAGCTGAAAACCGATAGCCTGGTTCTTCATTCATATCGCAACGCCACCACCGGATCGACCGTGGTTGCTCGGCGCGCCGGAATAAAGGCTGCCGCTGCCGCGACCAGCGCCAGCAAGGCGATCACAACCAGCAGCGACACCGGATCCGTGCTCTTCATTTCGAACAGGAAGGTACGCAGTAGTCGGCTGCCGGCGAGAGACAACGGAATCCCAATCGCCAGTCCTACCCCGACCAGCCACATGGCTTCTCGCAGTACAAGCTCCAACACATCACTGCGTGCCGCCCCGAGAGCGATGCGCACGCCGATCTCGCGCGTGCGGCCCGCAACCGTGTACGACATGATGCCGTACAGCCCCACGCAGGCCAGCAGCAGCGCCAATCCGCCAAAGAATGTTGAGAGCCTGGCGAGCACGATCTGGGTATCGAGGTTCTGCTCCAAATTCTGCCGTACGGTGTGTAGTGACGTAAGCGGCAGTCCGGGCGCAGCTTCCTTGATCCGATAGCGCACCGCAGTCAAAACCACGTTTGGATCTCCCTGCGTGCTGAGTTCAAAGATCAATCGCAGAGGCTTGGGATCCTGCTGAAACGCAAAATAGAAACGCGGCGGCACAGCTTCGCGCAGAAAATATCCGTGATCCTTGGTGTCTTTTGCGACGCCAATCACTGTGAACGGCTTGCCTTTTTCTTTCGGATCATCAATTTCGAACTGCCGTCCCAGCGGATTCTCGCCGTGGAAGAAGTGTTTCATCATCGCCTGATTGATCACGGCGACGCGCGTGGAAGTGAGCGTGTCCTGCGCTCCGATTGGGCGTCCCAGAAGAATGGAAATGCCCGTTACATCGAAGTAGCCAGGGCTAACTTCATCTTCATTTGCATCTCGAGTCTGGCGCTGGTCAGAAGCGAATCCGGGGACGAGGAGCTGGTTGTTCGTCTCCGATCCGCTGAGTATCCCGTTTCGGGAATAGCTGACTGAGCGAACTCCGGGAATGGCCGCCAGACGCTCGGTGAGCTCAGTCGCAAGCTGTCTGAACCGCTCGCCTTCGTACCCAACCGCTGAAGGACTTACCGAGGCGATCACAATGTGTCCGCTGTCATAGCCCAGATCTTGCGTCAGCAGTTTTTGCAGGCTTCGCACCAGCAGGCTCGCGGCGAAGAGCACGAGCAGCGACAGCGCGACCTGTACCGCAACCAATCCCTTTCCCCAACCAAGGCGAGAGCGCGGCTCGCGAACTGCCGCCGAGCTGTCTTTGAGCGTGGGCGCAACCTGCACTTTCAGGCTGCGCAATGAGGGCACGATGCCAAACAGGATGCCGGTTAGGATGCAAACAATGCTCGTGAACGCCAGCACGCGCGCATCGGGCGATACGGGCAAGGCAGCGGCATCGGAACCAAACCGCGAGCAGTGCGCCGCAAACCCCGCCGCACAGCGCGAGCAAAACGCTTTCCGTCATCAACTGGCGCAAGAGGCGTCCGCGACTCGCGCCGATCGCAAGTCGCACTGCAATTTCTTTGCTGCGCGCCGTTGCCCGGGCAAGCAGCAGGTTAGCCACGTTCACGCACGCGATCAGCAGCACGAGACCGACGATTCCCGTCAGCAGAAGCAAAGGCGTTTCGTAGTTGCCGCGAAATTCCGACGGCCCCGCGCTTCCAGCAACAACTTTGATTCCTTCATCTGCGATGTCTTTGCGATCCTGCGCGGAGATGCTCGCGCCGTAGCTGCCTTTGAGCGCCTGCTGCAGCACCAGCGTCAGATTCGCCTTCGCCTGCGCTGCGGAAATTCCCGGTTTGAGTCTGCCGATCAGCGACAGCCATGATGCGTTGGGATCCTGCAGAAGCTTCGTTCCTCGAATAATTTCCTGCTGCATGGTGATGGGAACGAATACATCGATCCGATCGCCGACTACATCGCTCCTAAAGTTCGGTTGAGTAACTCCAACGACGGTGAACGGGTATCCGTTGAGCCGGATCTCTTTGCCAATAATGGCGGGCGACAGCGCGAACTTCCGTTGCCAGTATCCGTAGGTGAGCACGACAACGGAATTGGCATTTTCGGCGGTGTCGTCGTCAGTCGTAATCAAGCGCCCCGCTGCAGCCTCGACCGCCAGCACGGAGAAATAGTTCCCGCTCACCATACGGCCTGCAATGACTTCGTCCGCTGCGCCTCCCGCACCGTCGGCATCGACTTCGAGATGATGTTGGGTTCCCGCGGCGATCAAACCCGTGAAAACCGAGTTGTTGTCGCGCAGTTCGCGATAAAGCGGATAAGAGAAAAAGTTGGTTTCAGGCGTGCCATTCTGGCGATCGTTCACGCGCGTTGGATCGCCAACGACCACTAACTCCTGCGGCGCTTTCACCGGCAGAGTTTTTAGCAGGAGAGCATTGACGAACGTGAAGATCGCCGTGTTCGCACCGATGCCAAGTGCCAACGTGAGCACAGCGACTGCAGTGAATGCCGGGCTCTTGGCCAGCATGCGAAAGCCGTAGCGGACGTCTTGGAAGAGAGTTTCCATACAAGCCTCAACAGAACCGTCGGCGGTAGCCGATGGGGGAGCCGCGTGTTTTGCGGCTGCGCTTCACGGGACCGCTTGCAGCATGGCCGTGCTCGGAGCTGGCCATCCGACCATCTCCGACCCACCGCTTAGCACCCCAGCAACCGCAAACGGCGTTTGCTGGGGACCCCGCCTACCGGCGCCGGTTCTGTTATTCATGGCGCAATGCCTGTACTGGATTGATCCTTGTTGCTCTGCGAGCTGGCAGCCCGCTGGCGAGCAATGCGACAATCGCCAGCATTGCCGCGACCGCAGCAAACGTTACCGGATCGGTCGCTTTCACTCCGAACAGTTGATCGGCTAACACGCGCGACAGAGCAAACGAGAGCCCGACCGCCAAAACAATTCCAACTGCGAGGCCGAGCGCGATCAATCGAAACGCTTGTTTCGCGATCATCAGCATCACCTGCTCGCGATTGGCGCCGAGGGCTATACGGATGCCGATCTCTTGCGTGCGCTGCGTGACCGAGTACGACATGACACCGTAAATTCCAATCACCGCGAGAATTAAAGCCAGTCCAGCAAAAGTCATCAAAAGCGACATCGAAATCCGGCGCGATCCCAGCGAATCGGAGACCACCTGATCCATGCTCTGTGTCTCAGCGATTGGCTGATCGGGATCCGCATGCATAACTGCGCTGCGGACGACCGAAGTGAGAGAAAGCGGATCGCTCGTATCGCTGCGCACCATCAACATGCGGTAATTCAACACGTGCCTGCCGGTGTGTTGGGCGAAGGGGAGGTAAATCTCCATCGGCGTCGCTGATTCCAAGTCGTCGTGCTTCACATCGGCGACGACTCCGACAATCGTGAACCAGGGATGCTTTTTCAAGTCGGGAGATGTCAGCTCGTCGGGACCGCCAGTTCGGAACTTCCGTCCGATCGGGTCCACACCGGCGAAGTTCCGCCGCGCGAACTCTCGACTGATGAGGGCAACCGGCAGGCTCGAATCATTGTCGGATTCGAGGAATTGTCTTCCCTCCAAAATGGGAATCCGCATTGCCGTGAAGTAGTCCGAGCTGGCATGGTAGATACGCGTGCTCGGGATTTCTCCGACCGACGGCAGCGGCTTGCCTTCAAGCAGATAATCTGTGTCCCATTCGTTACCACTCAGCGGCATCGGCCAAATGGCGCTCGCACTCTTCACTCCGGGCCGGTTGCGCAGATTGCGAAAGACTTCGTCATAGAAGGCCTCAACCTGCTCTGGTTTCGGATATTTTTTCTCCGGCAGTGCGATCTCTGCGGTTAACACCTGGCGCGAATCGAACCCGGGATCCACGTGAAGCACGCGCACAAAACTGCGAATCAGCAATCCAGCCCCTGCAAGCAACGCCAGCGACATTGCAATTTCGGACACTACCAGCGCCCCGCGCAACCGCTGCTTGCGCACTCCTGAGGAAGAGGTGATCCCTTCTTTCAACGACCCCGCGAATTTCTGAGTGCTGGCCTGCAACGCCGGCAGCACTCCAAACACGACTCCAGTCAAAATAGAGATGAGCAGAGTGAACAGCAGCACCGCGCCATCAACATGGATCTCCTGCACGCGCGGAAGCGCATCCGGAGCGGAACTGACGACGAGCTTCACTCCTGCAATGGCAAGCGCAATTCCTGCCGCCCCTCCGATGATTGCGAGTAAAACGCTCTCACTCAGCAGCTGGCGAATGATTCGTGAGCGCGCGGCTCCAAGGGCTGAACGAATCGCCAACTCGCGTTCGCGCAAACTGGCGCGAGTCAACAAGAGATTGGCGATGTTTGCGCAGGCAATGAGCAGAACGAAGCCTACGGCGCCGAACAGCATGAGCAGTACCGGACGTGCGCCGCCCACCACGCGGTCCTGCAGTAATTGCGCGGCGACGGAGACGTTCTTATTCGATTGCGGATACTGCTGTTCCAGCGCGGCCGCGATGGCGTCGAGATCGGCTTGAGCTTGCTTAAGGGTCACTCCGGGTTTCAATCGGGCAACGCAGTAGATGCCGCTGTGGCTGCTGCGCCTTTGCACATCCTCCTCACCCGCATGCAAACCAAAGGGGACAAACACGTCGTATTCCTGGTCGCGATAGGTGAAGCCCTGAGGAAGAACGCCGACGATCGTGTAATCGCGATCGTTCATCGTGACAGTCTTGCCGACGATCTGAGGATCGCCGCCGAATCTCCGCTGCCACAAACCGTATCCGATGATCGCAGTCGGCGCAGACTGAGGCTGATCATCAGAAACGACAAAATCGCGGCCAAGCAGCGGTTTTACTCCCAAAGTACCGAAAAATTCTGAGCTGACGTTCCTCCCATGCAGATGCTGCGGCGTGCTACCGCCTGTAAGAATAAAACCTTCACCCTGAATCATCGCCATGCTGTCGAAGACATGATTTTGATTGTGATAATCCTGAAACTCGGGATAAGAAAACGACATCCCTGGACGGTGCTTGAACGCTTCCATCAGATACACAAGCCGACCGGAGTCCTTATAGGGCAGCGGTCGCAGAATCACCGCGTTCACGATCGTGAACATCGCCGCATTCGCGCCGATGCCGAGCGCGAGCGCCAGCAGCGCAACGATAGTGAAACCCGGACTGTTGCGCAGCGAGCGCAGCGCATAGCGAAGATCTTGAAAGAGAGTGTCCATACGCTTAATTCCTCGAAGCCCAACAGAACCGTCGGCGGTAGCCGATGGGGCAGCCGCTTGTGTTGCGGCTGCGCTTCACCAAGTCGCTTGCAGCATCGCAGTGCTCCGAGCTGGCCATCCGACCATCTCCGACCTGCCGCCTATTGGCGCCGGTTCTGACAAAGCTCACTCATACCTCAACGCCACCATAGGATCGACATGCGACGCGCGGAGCGCGGGCACGTAGCACGACGCCATCGTCACCAAGAACAACAGCACCGGAACAATGAAGAATGTTGTCGGGTTAGGATCGCCAATCCCCACGAATCCGGCAGTCAGGATTCGTGACACCGCTATGCTGACCAGGCCGCCGATGCATATTCCGGCCACGGATAATGCGAGCCCCTGGCGCAGTACCATGCCCAGCACGTCGGTGCGGCGCGCTCCAATCGCCATGCGAATGCCTATCTCGCGCGTGCGGCGGGCGACCGAATAAGCGATAAGACCGTATAGACCGATCACCGAGAGCGTCAGGCCCACGCCTCCCATTACCGCGACCATCTCCACCACCAAACGTATGTTGGCAATCGCGCGAACCTGATAAAAGTCGCGCATCGTGCGCACGTTAAACACCGGCTGATCGGGATCGAGGCTGTGCACCATCGCTCGGAGCGGTGCGGCCAATGCAGCCGGATCGCCATAGGTGAAGGTGAATAGAGACATCGCCTGTCGGGGATTCTGCGCGAACGGCAGATAAACAAACGCGGTTGGCGGCTCGCCACCCCAAAGATACTTTCCCGTTTTGGCAACTCCAACCACCTGCATCCATTCGTTCTTCTTCTTGTTAAGGCGCAACCGCTTCCCGATGGCATCCTGCCCGGGCCAGTACGTCTTGGCAAACTGCTCGTTCACAATCGCCACCAGCGGCGCGCCTTCTTCATCCAGTGCGGTGAATGCGCGTCCTCGAATAATCGGCGTCTGCATGACATCAAAGTAGTTCTCATCTACCACGCTGTCGAAGACGGCCGTCGCCACCTGGCCTTTGGGAAACACGTGTCCTTCGGGAACAACGTTATCCATGTTCACTCCCGACGAAAGCGGTACTGAGCTGCCGAGAGCAACTCCGCGCGCGCCTGGTAGCGCCCGCGCCTTCTCGACAAGATTTTGATAGAAGTCGTGGGTCTGCTGCGGCGTGTAACGGCCAAATGAAGTATCGAAGCCCATTGTCAGGACGTGATCGATGCGAAATTCAGGATCCACCACACGTATATGTCGAAATCCATTCAGGAGCATGCCGGCGGCTACCAGGAGAATCATTGACATGGCAATCTGCGCGATGACCAGCGCATTGCGCCCAGTCAGACGACGCAAGGTCGGCTGACCCGATTCGGCGTTCTTCAGTGCTGGTACCAAATCGGGCTTGGAGCTTTGCCACGCTGGAGCGAGGCCGAAGACAATCGCGCTGGCAATCGCGCACGCCAATGCGAAAAGGAGTACGCGCGCGTCGAGCTGGGGAGTGATGCTGATGGGAAGGTCGGTCGGTATCTGAAGCGTCTGGAAGACGCGAATGGCGGCGTAAGCAAAGCCAAGTCCCACGATTGCTCCCATAAAAGCCAGCAGGAGACTTTCCGTGAGCAGTTGACGAATAAGCCGCGCGCGAGTCACGCCCAGAGCCATGCGGATTGCGATTTCGCGCCTGCGTCCGCGAGCGCGACCGAGTAGGAGGTTCGCGACGTTTGCGCAGGCGATAATCAGCACTACTCCGACCAATGCCAGCAAGAGAACAACAAGACGTGCGTCTTCAGCGTCCTGCACCACGCGCGCCTGAAGTTCGGTGCGGAGTCTGACGACGCGACCGCGATCTGCCGTCGCATGCAGCGGCTCCAGCCCTTTCCATATGCTCGTGAGTTCCGCCTGCGCCTGTTCGAGACTGACGCCCGGTTTCAAGCGGGCCTTGACGCTGAAGCCGTGATTGCTGCGATCCTCGATGCGATTGTCGGGGCTGGCAGTCAACCGCTGTGACATCGCTGCCGGAATGTACAGATTGGGACGAACGTACTGGTCAACTCCGGTGAAGCTCTCAGGAGCGATCCCAACAACATTGAAGTCGAAACCGTTGATGCGCACTCGGCGTCCGAGAATGGAGGGATCGCCGCCAAACTCCGTCCGCCAGAAATCGTAGGCAAGCACCGCGACCGGATGTTGTCCGGAAACAGCGCCTTCCTCCGCAAGGAAACCACGACCGAGCGTCGGTTGAACTCCGAGCACCTGGAAAAAGTTGTCGTTCACCAGCAGCGCGCCGCGGAGATGAGCATCGTCCCTGGTTGATTTGGCTACGCTGACGCCGGTGAAATCGAATGCCGCCATGCCGTCGAAAGAGCGAGCCTTGTCGCGAAAGTCGCGATAGTCCGGGTATGAAACTCCGCCCATCGTCTCCGAATCAAGATCGGTGCTGATCGTAAGCACCGATCCTGGCTGATAAACCGGCAAAGGACGTAAGAGCAGAGCGTCGGCCAAGCTAAAGATCGCGCTGTTCGCGCCAATACCGAGCGCGATCGACAGCACCGCGATGACAGTAAAGCCCGGCGTCTTCAGCAGCGTGCGGAAGCTGTAGGCGATGTCTTGCAGAAGTTTGTCCACGTCTGGTCCTCGAAGCCCAACAGAACCGTCGGCGGTAGCCGATGGGGCAGCCGCTTGGGTTGCGGCTGCGCTTCACTACAAGCTCTGCAGCATCGTGACACTCGGAGCTGGCCATTCGGGCATCTCCGACCCAGCGCTTAGCACTCCAGCAACCGCAAAAGCGGCGTTTGCTGGGGACCTCGCCTACCGGCGCCGGTTCTGACAAAGCTCACTCATACCTCAACGCCAGCAGCGGATCGACTTTCGTCGCGCTTCGCGCCGGCAGGTACGCAGCGAGCAGCGCCACGAGCATCAGCACGATTGCTGCTGCCGCGAACGTCGGCACATCGAACGGCTTCACGCCGTACAACAAACTGCTCAGTGCACGGGTACTCACAAGTGCGGCTAGCAGTCCTATCCCAAGTCCGATTCCAGCTAACCGCATAGCCCTACGAATCACCAGCCCGAGCACCTCTGCCCGATCTGCGCCCAGCGCAATGCGAATTCCGAATTCTTGCGTGCGCTCGCGGACTGAATACGAGATCACTCCGTACGCGCCGATTGCCGCGAGCAGGACTGCGAGTCCCCCGAAGACACTGAGCAGCACCGTGAAGAACTTTGGCTGGGCGATGCTGTCTTGCATCAACTGCTGCATCGTCGCGATGTCTGAAACCGCTTGTTCTTTGTCCACGGACCAGATCGCCTGGCGAATCGACGGAATCAGCGTTAGCGGATCTTCTTTGGTGCGAATGAAGAGGTTCAGGCTGCTGCGCGGCGAGATGCGTTCCGGGACATAGACCGTGTCGCGCGCCTGATTCGCAACGCCTTCGTTATGCACATCTGCGACTACGCCAATCACCTGGCATGGCGTTGTGCCGAGGTACAGAATCTTGTCGAGCGCGCTCTCCGATCCCCAGACTTTCTTCTGAAGGCTCTCATTCACCATCAACTGGCAGTCCTGGCGACTTTCGTCTTGTCTCGAGAATGCTCGACCGGCTCGGAGCGGTATCTGCAGCGCTTGAAAATATCCGGGTGTAACGATGAAGACTCCTGCGCCTGGACGAATCGATCCACGTTCCGTAAACGGTGTGAGCGAGAACTCATAGGGTTCTCCACCGCCATTCAATGGAACGGTTTTGCTGCCGCCGACGGCCACAACTCCGGGGACTTCGGCGACAAGACCGAGCATGTTGTTGCGGTATTGAATATCCTGGCGATCCTTCCGCGAGAGTCCCGTGGGAACTGTGAGATGAACTCGCAACACCCGATCAGAGTTGAATCCGGGATCGACGTTGACGAGATGATAGAGGCTGTTCAGCAAAAGCCCGGAGGCGACCAGCAGCATGGCTGCCAGAGCGGTCTCGCCAATTACGAGCAGCTCGCGCATGCGTTTGTGCTGGCGTCCGGAGCTTGCACCGCGCGCTCCTTCCTTGAGCCCATCGACGATGTTCACGGAAGATGAGCGCCACGCCGGCA
>Ga0070741_10016251_pt1 | contig 12456 bp, 13 predicted proteins | sample Coa_R1_4_FD_66440 | JGI IMG/M metagenome (GOLD analysis project Ga0070741, IMG submission 66440) | Surface soil microbial communities from Centralia Pennsylvania, which are recovering from an underground coalmine fire - Coalmine... | ecosystem: Environmental > Terrestrial > Soil > Unclassified ...
CCGGCCTGATCGAGCGAGGACGCGAACGCCACGATGCCCCAGCGCGAGCAGCGCCCATAGGTCGGTTTCAATCCGACAATGCCGCAGAATGCCGCCGGCTGACGGATCGAGCCGCCGGTATCGGTGCCGGTAGCACCGACGCACAAGCCGGCCGCCACCGCCGCCGCCGAGCCGCCCGACGAGCCGCCGGGCACCAGCTTCTGCTCCGAGCCGCGCCGGCGCCACGGTGACACCACCGGACCGAAGCACGAGGTTTCGTTTGACGAGCCCATGGCGAACTCGTCGTTGTTGAGCTTGCCAAGGAGCACCGCGCCATCGCGCCACAGATTGGCGGTGACGGTGGACTCATAGCTCGGAACGAAATTCTGCAGGATGCGCGATGACGCCGTGGTGCGCTCACCGGCGGTGCAATACAGATCCTTGATACCAAGCGGCATGCCCTCGAGCGGACCGCCCTCGCCTTTTTGGAGCCGCGCGTCCGCCGCCTGCGCCATGGCGCGGGCGCGATCCGGCGTTTCCAGAACGTAGGCATTGAGCGCGCGCGCTTTGGCGGCGGCGGCAATGTAGGCGTCGGCAAGCTCGGTTGCGGAAAAGTCGCGCTTGCGCAACGCATCGCGCGCCTGCGCCAGCGTGAGCGAGGTCAAATCGGTCATTCAGCCGTGGGATCGTCGCAGGAAAATGGATTGGTTGGCGTTTTCAGGTCGTTCTTTGCAGGTCGCTGCTGCGCGTCAGCTTCACCTTGCACCGGCAGCGGCTGCACCGGAAATGCGCTGAACAGCGCATCGACGGCCGCCGGATCGTCGGGCTGAACGAGGCCGCGGCTTTCGAGGTACGCGAACCAGATCGCATCCTGTTCGCAGGCGAGGCACATTATTCCACCACCTTGGGAACGACGAAGAAGTGATCGTCGCGGACCGGCGCGTTCTGCACGATGGCGTCGGGAATGCCGCCGTCGGTCACCTCATCGTTGCGCGTTTTCATCGCCATGGGCGTGACCGAGGTCATCGGCTCGACGCCGTCGATATTGACCTCGTTGAGTTGCTCGACGAAGGCCAGGATCGCGTTGAGCTCGCCGCGCAACGGTTCCACCTCCTCGTCGGCGACGGCAATCCGCGCGAGACGCGCCACGCGGCGGACCGTATCGGAATCGACGGACATTTGGGCCTCGAAACGCGCGCTGCGCGGCGCAAATAACGGCCCGGCTATAGCAGAGGCCTGGGCGCGAGCCAAATGACCAACCCGGCCCGCACGTTGCCGCTGCTTGGCCGGAAGCCTACTTTGCGGAGATGAGCAGCTTACAGCCCATCCACGTCATTGGCGCCGGCCTCGCCGGCTCCGAAGCGGCTTGGCAGGTCGCGCTCCTGGGCGTGCCGGTGGTGCTGCACGAGATGCGGCCCGGCCGCGCCACCCCGGTGCACAAAACTGGCCAATTCGCCGAACTGGTCTGCTCGAACTCATTCCGCTCCGACGACGCGCAGGCGAGCGCCATCGGGCTCCTGCACGAGGAGATGCGCCGGCTCGGGTCGCTGGTGATGCGCACGGCCGATGCCTGCAAGCTGCCGGCGGGCGGCGCGCTCGCCGTCGACCGCGACGGCTTTGCCGGTGCGATTACGGCGGCGCTCGCGGCCGAGCCGCTCATCAGCGTGCAGCGCGACGAGGTCGGCGCGCCGCCGCCGGAGTGGGACAACGTCATCGTCGCCACCGGCCCCCTCACCTCGCCGGCGCTGGCGGAAGCATTGCGCGCGCTCACCGGCGAAGACTCGCTCGCCTTCTTCGACGCCATCGCGCCGATCGTGCATCGCGAGTCGATCGATTTCGACATTGCGTGGTTTCAATCGCGCTACGACAAGACTGGCCCGGCCGGCTCCGGCGCCGATTACATCAATTGCCCGCTGACGCGGGCGCAGTACGAGGACTTCATCGACGCGCTGCTCGCAGGCGAAAAGGTTGCGTTCCACGATTTCGAGGCCGACACGCCGTATTTCGATGGCTGTCTGCCCATCGAGGTGATGGCTGAGCGCGGCCGCGAAACGCTGCGGCATGGGCCGATGAAGCCGTTCGGCCTGCGCAATCCGCATCGGCCCGGCGAGAAGCCGTATGCGGTGGTGCAGCTGCGCCAGGACAACAAACTCGGCACCCTGTTCAACGTGGTGGGCTTTCAGACCAAGCTGAAGCATGGCGAGCAGGTGCGCATCTTCCGCACCATTCCGGGTCTCGGCCGTGCCGAGTTCGCGCGGCTCGGCGGACTGCATCGCAACACGTTCCTCAATTCGCCGAAGCTGCTCGATGCGACGTTGCGGCTGAAAGCAGCGCCGCGGCTGCGCTTCGCCGGCCAGATCACCGGCTGCGAGGGCTATGTGGAATCCGCGGCGATCGGATTTTTGGCCGGCCGCTTTGCCGCCGCGGAACGGCTCGGCCAGATGCCGCTGTTGCCGCCGGCGACCACCGCGCATGGCGCGCTGCTCAACCACATCACCGGCGGCCACATCGAGACCATCGATGTCGGCCCGCGCTCGTTCCAGCCGATGAACGTCAATTTCGGCCTGTTCCCGCCGCCTGCGGCCGGCACGCCGCGCGGCGGGCGGAAAGCGGCGATCTGCGCCCGCGCGCTGGCCGACCTCGACCATTGGGCGGGCTCCGCTCTGCCGCACGCCGCCGAGTGATCGGCCCCGTTTTATGCTAGACGCGGGCTCGATGATCGAGCGCAACGAACCCGAGGAACTTGGCGGCCGCTGGCGCGGCGGCACCGTGCTCAAGCGCGACGTGTTCTCCACCATCGAGCGCGGCCGCTTCGCGAGCGACGGCGGCGAGATCGACGCCGTGCTGCGGCGCCTCGACGAGGTGCCGTGGTGGAGTCGCGGACTGGCCGTCGTGCTGTTCCGGCGCGAGCGCCGCGCTCTCGCCATCGCCGGCAAGCTCGGCATCGCGCCCCCGCTGCTCTTGGCCGGAAGGCGCGCGCTGGTGCGCGGCTGGATCGACGGCGTGCCGCTGCATATCGCCAAGCCGCACGGCGATGCGGCGTATTTCCGCTCGGCCAAAGCCGCGCTGCGGCTGTTGCATCGCGCCGGCATCACCCACAACGACCTCGCCAAGGAACAGAACTGGCTCTACGCCGACGGCCGCGCCTATCTGACCGACTTCCAGCTTGCGTCATGTTTCGGTCGCCGCGCCCGCCGCAACCCGCTGTTTCGGATCGCACGCTATGAGGACCTGCGGCACCTGCTCAAGCACAAGCGCCGCTACGCACCGCAGGCGCTGACCGCCGCCGAGCGGCGCGTGCTCGCGCGCAAGAGCCTGCTCACCCGCGTCTGGATGGCGACCGGCAAAAAAGTTTATTACGCGATCACGCGCGGGCTGAATTTTACCGACCGCGAAGGCCGCGGCCTGCGCTTTACGCGCGAGGCGCCGGCGATCGCCGCGCGGCTGCGCACGCATCCGAAGGTGCGCGATGCGGCCATCGTCGCTTTTCCGGATCGCCGCGCGGGCACCGGCCTTTATGCGTTTGTCGAAGGCAGCGCCACCGAGCCCGAGCTGCGCGACTTTTTGGGCCGCGGCGGGCCGGAGTATCTGCAGGTCGTCGACGCCCTACCGCGCAACGTCGCGGGCGAAGTGCGCAGCGAAATTCTCGAGCTCGTCGCCATGAACCAGCTCGACCTGATCGGTTCGCTGGTCAAGAGCGACGACGAACGCGCCTTGATCGGCCGGATCGTTTCCGAGCGGCGCAATCTGCGCGACCGCTTCGCGTTCTGAGCTATCGCGCGATCCGCGCCGGATTGCGCGCCGCGCGCCAGGTCAGCCATTGCCGGCGCCAGGGCGACAGCTCGGCAGGCGCCAGTGCATCCGAGCGATCCAGGCGGCCGAGTGCCGGCCCGACAAGCGCGAGCGGCAGAAAGGCCGGCAGCGCTTCGCGCGGCAGTGGCGGCAGGCGCTCGCGCAGCGCGGCGAGATGCCGGCGCGCGATGTTGCGCAATTCCGCTGCCGCCGCGTTGAGACCGGGCGACGTTCGGCCGGCGTAAATGTCGGCTGGCTTTACGGCATGGCGGTCGAGCAGTTCGAGCGGCAGATAAAGCTGCCGCCGCGCTGCGTGGTGCGGTAAGGCGCGCAACAGTCCGGCAATGGCGTGCGCCCGGCCGGCAAGCTCGGCGGCCGCTTCGGTTCCTGATCCCGACAAAATTTGCGAAGCGAGCGCGAACAACGCCGCGGATGTTTTGCTGGCGTAAGTCTCGAGCTCAGCGAGCGTCGCCATCGGTTCGTCGTACAGATCGAACCGACGCGCATCGACCAGATCGATCAGCTTGTCCGGCGGCAGGCGGTACTGCGCGATGCTCGCCAGCAAAGCGGCGGCGACGGGATTGGCCTGCGCTTCGCCGTCGCGCTCGCCGCGCAGCACCTCGCTCCACCATTGCAGGCGGATTTCGCCGGGCAGCGGCTCGCGCGCCACCTCGCGCACGCGCGCGACCTCGCTATTGAACCCATAGAGCGCATGGAGCGCGCCGCGATGCTCGGCCGGCGCAAACAAAGTCGCCACATAGCGGTCGCGGTCGGCGGCGCGGACCAGTTCGGCGCAATAGCCGGCCGCCTCCGCCATGGCTCAATCGATCGCGATCAGAGCGGCGCCGACGCGACGGTTCTCCATCAGCATCACGTTATAGGTGCGCACGGCCGGGCCTGTGGTCATCACGTCGACCGAAATCCGAGCATCGCGAAAGCGCGCGCGCAATCGCGGCGGCATTACCCAAGACTCAGTGCCCGTTCCGACGAGGAAAAAATCGAGGCTGTTGGCGCGATCAAGCACCAGCGCCAGCGAATCTGCCGTCACGTCCGCAGGCGCCGCAACGGACCAGGCCCAGATGCCGTCCGGCAGGCACAGCAGCGAGCCGCGGTGGGACAGGCCGGCGAAACGGAAGCCGCCTGCGCCGTGGGCGTCGATCAGAGCTTGCCGCGGCAGATGCGGCGCGTCCATTCTCAGCGCCGGGACCGCACGCGGCGCGGTGCCGGGGCCGCGCGCGGTGACGGCGACGCCGGCGCCGCCGGCGCTTGCGGCGGGGTCTCGGGCTCCTCGGCGCCGCCCATGCGGCCGGTGCCGACGCCGAGATAGATCAGGATCGGCGAGGCGATGAACACCGACGTGTAGGTGCCGACCAGCACCACGCCGAACATCATGGTGGCGGTGAAGCTGCGGATGGCCTGGCCGCCGAACAGGAGCAGCGCCAATAGCGACATCGCCACCGTGACGTGGGTGACGATGGAGCGCGACAGCGTGGCGTTGACCGAGACGTTGAGCAGCTCCGGCATCGGCATGCGCTTGTAACGGCGCAGCATCTCGCGGATGCGGTCGTAGATCACCACGGTGTCGTTGAGCGAATAGCCGACGATGGTGAGCAGTGCCGCGATGCTGGTGAGGTCGAAATCGACCCGGGTCAGCGACATGAACCCGACGGTCAGCACCACGTCGTGCACGTTGGCGATCATGGCGCCGAGCGCGAACTGCCATTCGAACCGGAACCAGAGATAAAACAGAATGGCGACGATGGCCGCGAGCAGTCCGATGGTGCCGTACGACAACAGCTCGGTGGAGACGCTCGGCCCGACCACCTCGACGCGGCGGTACTCGACGTCGCTGCCGAGCGCGTCGCGCACCTTCTGCACCGCTTCCTGCTGCGCCTGATCGCCGCCCGGCTGTTCGGAAATGCGGATCAAAACGTCGTTCGGGGCGCCGAATTCCTGCAGCTGAAAGTCGCCGAGGTGCAGCCCGCCGATGGTGGCGCGCATTTTGGCGAGATCCGCCGGCCCGGCTTTGGTCTGCACCTCCATCAAAGTGCCGCCGATGAAATCGATGCCGAAATTCAGGCCGTGATAGAAGTAGAGCAGGATCGCCGCGATCGACAGCATCGCCGAAATGGGAAAGCTGATGCGCCGGAAGCGCATGAAGTCGAAACGCGTATTGTCGGGAACGATGCGAAGCAGGCGCACGGGATTGTTATCTTTCAGGCGATGGCGGTGAGTACGGTCATATGGTGCGGCAACAGCGCCGGCGCTCCCCCTAGATCGGCACGGTGCGCGGCCGCCACAGGCGCACCCAATAGGCGACGATCAGGCGGGTCAGCGTAAACGCGGTGAACAAGCTCGTGAGAATGCCGACGCCGAGCGTCACCGCAAAGCCGCGCACCGGTCCGGAGCCGGCGTAGAACAGCACCGCGGCGGCGATGAAGGTGGTGATATTGGAGTCGAGGATGGTGGCGAGCGCGCGGGTGAAGCCGGCATCGATGGCGTTGATCGCGGTGCGGCCGGCGCGCACCTCCTCGCGGATGCGCTCGTAGATCAGCACGTTGGAATCCACCGCGATGCCGACGGTGAGCACGATGCCGGCAATGCCGGGCAAAGTCAGCGTGGCGCCGAGCATCGACAGCACGCCGAAGATCATGGCGACATTGACCGTGACGGCGATGTTGGCGAACAGGCCGAACAGGCCGTAGGTCACGAACATGAAGAAGATCACGAGCGCGGCGCCCACGTAAGCCGCGTGCTCGCCGGCCTGGATCGAGTCCTGGCCGAGACCGGGGCCGACGGTGCGCTCTTCGACGATGGTCAACGGCGCCGGCAAGGCGCCGGCGCGCAGCAGAATGGCGAGGTCGTTGGCCTGCTGCACGGTGAAATTGCCGGAAATCTGGCCCTGGCCGCCCAGAATGGGCTCGCGGATCACCGGCGCCGACACGACCTGGTTGTCGAGCACGATGGCGAACGGCTTGCCGACGTTCTGCTGCGTCGCTTCGGCGAACTTGCGCGCGCCGCTCGAATTGAAGCGGAAGTTGACCACCGGCTCGCTGGTGCGCTGGTCGAAGCCGGGCTGGGCGTCGACCAGGTCGCCGCCCGACACCAGCACGCGTTTCTCGATCAGATATTTCTCGCCCTGCTGGCCGTTGAGAATCTCGGAATCCGGCGGCGGATGGGACTCGACGGCCTGCTGCGCCGGCATCGACATGTCGACCATGCGGAAATCGAGCTTGGCGGTCTTGCCGAGAATTTCCTTGAGCCGGGTCGGATCCTGCAGGCCGGGCACCTGCACCAGAATGCGGCTGACGCCCGTGCGCTGGATGCTCGGTTCGACCAGGCCGAGCTCGTTGACGCGGCGCTGGATGATCTCGATCGATTGGTCGACCGCCTGGCGGATGCGCTCGGTGATGCCGGCGTCCGACGGGGTGAGCGTAATGGTGCCGCCGTTTTCGGTGATGTCGACGTTGCGCGCTCCCGAGGTGCCGAGAATGCCGGTCATCGGCTGCGAAAGCGTGCCGAGCTTGTCGAGCGCGGTCTTCACGTCCGGCGGACGGGTGATGTGAACGTCGACGCCGTTGCCGCGAATGGTGCGGCCGGTGAACGGAATGCGCGCCTGGCGCAGCGTGCGCAACACGTCATCGTTGAGCGCCTGCAAGCGCTCCTTGCGCACCGCGCTGGTGTCGACTTCGAGCAACAGGCTCGAACCGCCCTGCAGGTCGAGCCCGAGCGAAATATGCCGCTGCGCCCATTGCGGCCAGCGCGCGATGGTCTTTTCAGAGAAGAAGTTCGGCACGGCGAACAGGCACACGACCAGCGCCGTGAGCACAATAGCTATCGCTTTCCACCGCGTGAAAAACAACATCGACTTACATATTCCTCGTTGCGGCCGCCGCGCCGCTTAACGCTCCGCCGCAGCAGCGCGCGGTCACTTGGCGTTGTCGTCCTTGACCGGCTCGCCCTTGGCGCGCACGTCGCTGACCATGGCGCGCAAGTGGCGGACCCGCACGCCGTCGGAGATTTCGACCTCGATGTGGTCGTCGTCCACCACCTTGGTGACCTTGCCGACCAGACCGCCGTTGGTCACCACGGTATCGCCGCGGCGCAGCGCCCTGATCATCTCCTGATGCTGCTTCACCTTGCGCTGCTGCGGCCGCAGGATCAGGAAATACATGATCACGACGATCAAGATCAGCGGCAGGAACTGCACGATCATGTTATTGCCGCCGGCGCCGCCGCCGAGCCCGAACTGCGCATATGCGGGGGTAATCAGCATTGCTCCTCCGGAGGCCGCTGCTAAGGCGCGCCGGCGCCGACGCGGGCCGATTTTGCGCGGAAATCGGCGCGGACTATAGCCGCCATTGGCCCAATTGCAACGCGCGCTTGCGGGCATTTCGGCGCCCCGCTAAGGGATGGCCCCGCAACACCCGGTTCCCATATGGCCCAGTCTCCTCAACGTTTTAGGGGTAAATCGGCGAGCGAAAGCCTCGCCGAGCCCGCCCCCGCCGCGCTTGCCGGCGAAGGAGCGCCCGAAGTTTTGGAGCGCATCGCCGCGGCGCTGGAGCGGCTCGCGCCGGCCCCGCCCCCGAAGCCGGATTTTGCCGGGGCCGAAGCCTTCGTCTGGCATCCGGAGGGGCATCGGCTCGCGCCGGTGCGCCGGATCAACCGGGTCGGCATGTCGCTCCTCAAGGGCATCGACCGCGTGCGCGACCTTCTGGTCGAGAACACCGAGCGCTTCGCCCGCGGGCTGCCGGCCAACAACGCGCTCTTGTGGGGCGCGCGCGGCATGGGCAAATCGTCGCTGGTCAAAGCCGCCCATGCGGCGATCGGCGCCGCGCATCCGGCGCCCGGGCTGAAACTCATCGAAATCCATCGCGAGGACATCGAGTCCTTGCCGGAACTGATGGCGATGCTGCGCAACGCACCGCAGCGCTTCATCGTGTTCTGCGACGACCTGTCGTTCGACGCCGAGGACACGTCCTACAAATCGCTCAAGACCATGCTCGAGGGCGGCATCGAAGGCCGGCCCGACAACGTCGTCTTCTACGCCACCTCGAATCGCCGCCATCTAATGTCGCGCGAGATGATGGAGAACGAGCGCTCCACCGCCATCAATCCCGGCGAAGCGGTCGAAGAAAAAGTGTCGCTGTCCGACCGCTTCGGCCTGTGGCTCGGTTTCCACCGCTGCAGCCAGGACGAATTCCTCGCCATGGTGGACGCCTACGTCACGCACCATCGCATTCCGCTCGCCGGCGACGAACTGCGCCGCGAAGCGCTGGAATGGGCGACGACGCGCGGCGCGCGCTCCGGCCGCGTCGCCTGGCAATACGTGCAGGATTTAGCCGGACGGCTCGGCGTGCGGCTCAAGCCGGAAGCGTGAAAGCGGAATTTCTGAAAACGTAAATGGCCGGGACAAGCCCGGCCATGACGATGACTTGCGGTTCTGATTGCGAGTTTGCGATCAAGCGCCGTTGAGGAATTGCGACGGGTCGACCGGAGTGGCGCCTTTGCGGATTTCGAAGTGCAGCTCCGGCGCGTTGACGTTGCCGGTGCTGCCCGAGTGCGCAATCACCTGGCCGCGTTTGACGGTGTCGCCGCGCTTGACCAGAATTTCGCTGGCATGAGCGTAGGCGGTGACGAAGCCGTTGCTGTGCCGGATAAGCACCAGATTGCCGTAGCCCTTCAGCTCATTGCCGGCATACGCCACGGTGCCGTCCTCGGCCGCTTTCACCGGCGTGCCGTTCGGCACGGCGACGTCGATGCCGTCGTTCTGCAGGCCGTTCGGCTTGGGACCGAAGCCGGCGATGACGCGGCCACGCACCGGCCAGCGGAAGCTCGGCAGCGAGCCGACCGGCTCGGCGGCCTTTTGCGGGTTCTGCTGAACCTGCGGAGCGACCGGGCTCGCCTTCCAGGCGCTGTGCGGCGACTCGGCATTGGCCACATCGCGCGGCGTCGGCTGCGCTGCGGGCGCCGGCGCCGGCGCGGCCGGAGCAGGCTTCACCTCGGCGCGCTGCGTCACCCGCATGCCGGGTACGACGATGCGTTCGCCGACTTTGACCATCGTGTTCGGCGGCAGGTGATTGGCGCGCGCGATCTCCGAAAGGTGTTTGCCGTAGCGGCGCGCGATGCTGTTGAGCGTCTCGCCCGGCGCCACCACGTGCACGCCCGAGGATTGTGGCACCGACGCTCGCGACTCGCCCGCGTTGGCGATCCGGGTTGCCGGCGGCGCATAAGCGACCGGAGGCGACGCCGAACGCAGGTGCGGGATCACCAGGTGCTGGCCGGGACGGACCGCGGCCGCGCTGGTGAGATTGTTGGCCGCCAGGATGGCGGACACCGGCACGCCATGCTTGCGCGCTATCGTTTCCACCGTCTCGCCCCGCGCCACGACGATCGGCGTGCCGCCTTCCCAGGTCCATTTCGGCGGCGGCGGGGCCGGCGGCGGCACCGAGCCGGTGATGTCCGCATTGCCCGGCTGGTAGGAGGCCATGCCCCGGCCGCCGCCCGAAACGCCGCTGTCGGCGTGTTCGATCGGCGGAATCGGCCGGCTCTCGACGTGGCTGGCAACGTGGCTCGCTGCCGGCCGCGACGGGATCGAACCCGTCACCTCACCGCGCGGCTGACTGTCGGAGCCGAAAACGTCGGTGAAGCGGCCGGAGTCGCTGCAGCTTGCAGCGCCAAACCCGATTAATGAAATGGCAACCAGTTGCGGCCAGAAGGCCGACCGACGCAACGCGCACATGGTTACTCGCTCGTACGCAACAAACGTTAGTGCGCGACTAAACAGCAGTGCGGTAAACAGGCGTTTAAGTCTTTGCCGCGGCTTTTAATAAAAGTCGCCTGTGGCAAAACCGCTACAACGCCTTGCTCCAACTCCTTCCTATAATTCCTCCTATAGTTCTTTGGCCTGCCCGGGTAACAGCGGCACGAAGCGCACCGCGATCAGCTCCTCGCGGCCAAGCTCGCCACCGGGCTCTCGCGTCAGCTTGACGATATATTGCGGCCCGTTACGCGGGCCGAGCGGCAGGATCATCTTGCCGCCCGTGACGAGCTGGGCGACCAGCGCTTCGGGTATCTCTTCGGCCGCCGCGGTCACCATGATGCGGTCGAACGGCGCCCGATCGGGCGCGCCGGCAAAGCCGTCACCGGCGACGATGGTGACGTTGGCATGGCCCAGGGTCTTGAGCCGGTCGCGCGCGGCATCGGCAAGCGTGCGGAACCGCTCGACGCTCACCACCTCGCGGGCGATGCGCGACAGCACCGCCGCCTGATAGCCGGAGCCGGTGCCGATCTCGAGCACGCGATGCGCCGGCCGCAGCTCGAGCTGCTCGGTCATGTAGGCGACGACGTAGGGCTGGCTGATGGTCTGGCCGCAGGCGATCGGCAGCGCCTGGTCGGCGTAGGCGCTTTCGGCGTAGTCGGCGGTGACGAAATGCTCGCGCGGCACCTCGTCCATGGCGCGCAGCACGGCCTGATCGCTGATGCCGCGCCGGCGCAGCACCAGCTGGAATTCCATGCGTTCGACGTCAGCGGGTGGTTCGCCAGCCACTTCGAGACTCACGGTGCGTGTGGTCTTTTTATCACTATCCCGGCGCGCCGTCGCGCTCTCCGGGCAGGTTCGAGGCCGCCGGTGGATAGGCACTTATTGCCTGCGGAATTTTATTTGACCCGACCGCGGAACAAATCAGCAGCTCCTGCGTTTGCCGGTGCTCGGGGACAAGGAGGCGACGGCGGCGGAAGCCTGCGCTATTGTCACAGACCGCGCAGCGCCCAACTTCCCTCGCAATCGTGCAGTACCGACGGGGTGGAAATGACAACCAGCGAAAATATCGACGCAGGCAAGCGCGTCCTCGTGGTCGAGGACGAGCCGATGATCCGACTCTTGCTCGACGACATGCTGGCCGACCTCGGTTACACCATGGCGGCCGAAGCCGGGCGGCTCGACGAAGCGTTGGCCAAAGCCAAAGACGGCGAGTTCGACGTCGCCATTCTGGACGTCAATCTCAACGGCCAGCCGATCACGCCGGTGGTGGAAGTTTTGGTCAGGCGCGGCGTGCCGTTCGTGTTCGTCAGCGGCTATGCGCGGCGCGGCATTCCCGAAGCGCACGGCAACGTGCCGCTGTTGCAAAAGCCGTTCCAGGCCGACGGGCTGGCCAGCGCGCTCGCCGCCGTGGCGGCGAAGCGGGCGAACTAATCCTTGTTCTCGCCGGCACCGAACAGCGCCGCGAGCCGCGTCATATAAGGATCGTCCGTCATATCGAGCTTGAGCGGCGTGATCGACACGCGCTGCCCGTCGAGCGCCGCCAGATCCGTACCGTCGGCGGCCTTGATGAACGGTTGCCGCACATAGGCGATCCAGTAATACGGATTGCCGCGGCCGTCAGTGCGCTCATCGATATGCAGCCGCTCCTGGCGGCGCCGCCCTTGCGCCGTGACTTCGACGCCCTTGACGTCCTCGGGCAGGCAATCGGGAAAATTGACGTTGACCAGAATGTCGTGCGGCATGCCTTCGGCGAGCACGCGGCGGATGATGTCGGGCGCGAATTTCAAGCTGGTCTGCCAATACGGCTCGTGGCCGTTGCGCGACCGATAGGACTGCGACAACGCCACCGAGGGAATGCCGAGCACGGCCGCTTCCAGCGCGCCCGCGATGGTGCCGGAATAGATCACGTCCTCGCCGGCGTT
>Ga0070741_10016252_pt1 | contig 12454 bp, 10 predicted proteins | sample Coa_R1_4_FD_66440 | JGI IMG/M metagenome (GOLD analysis project Ga0070741, IMG submission 66440) | Surface soil microbial communities from Centralia Pennsylvania, which are recovering from an underground coalmine fire - Coalmine... | ecosystem: Environmental > Terrestrial > Soil > Unclassified ...
CGGACCTCTACGCCCCGCCCGAAGAGACGCGCCGCACGGAGACGGTGCTCGCCCCCGACGAGCTGCTCCTGCAGGTCACCGTGCCGGCGCTCCCGGCCGGCACCCGCGGGACCTACCTCAAGGCGATGGACCGCAAGCTGTGGGCGTTCGCGCTGGTGGGCGTCGCCGCCGTCGGACGCGTCGAGAACGGCCGCGTCGCCCACGCGCGGCTGGCGCTGGCCGGCGTGGCGCCGATCCCGTGGCGCGCGCGGGCGGCGGAGGAGGCGCTGCTGGGCGCCGAGCCGACGGAGGCCTTCTTCGCCCGCGCGGCCGACGCGGCGCTGGCCGATGCCGCGCCCCTAGCGAAGAACGGCTACAAGCTGCCGCTCGCCCGGGCGCTCATCCGACGCGCTCTCGCGGCCACGCTGGGCAGCAGCGCGGACGAATAGGTCTCGGCCGGGTCGGCTGGCGGTGGCTGGCACACCGTCTGCGCCCGCACTAGCGGAGGCGACTCGCCGACCGACGCCGGGAGGGATCGAACGATGCGCGAGAACCGACAGGACACGGTGGTTGGCGTCTTCGCGGAGCGCGACCGGGCGCGGGACGCCATCAGCGCGCTGCAGGAGGCCAGCTTCACCCTCGACGACATCAGCATTCGCATGCGGGACGACCCGGCCGCCCGTGAGGCGAACGCCGAGCTGGCGACCGACGTGAACGCGCCGGCCGCCACCGGCGCCGTGGCGGGCGGTGTGCTGGGCGGCGCCGCGGGCTGGCTGGCGGCACTCGGCGTCGTCGCCATTCCCGGCATCGGCCCGTTCGTCGGCGCGGGTGTCCTCGCCAGCGCGCTCGTCGGCGCTGCGCTGGGGGCCGGGGTCGGCGCGGTCGCCGGCGCGCTGGTCGACCTGGGCGTGCCGGACGAGGAGGCCCGCTGGTACGAGCAGGAGGCCCAGAAAGGGCGAATTCTGATCGTCGTCCGGGCCGGCGAGCGAGCCGATGAGGCGCGCAGGATCCTGCGCGAGTACGGTGCCTACAACGTCGAGACTCGCGGCGCGCAAGCCGGCGGCGAGCCCTACCGCGGCTTCCCGTTCAGCGCGACCTAGCAGCCCACCTGACTCGACGACCGCTCCGCAGCGTGAGGCCCCACGTAGAGCCCTCGCCTCGCCGGGCGCCGGTTGGGACCTCGTCCCGCTCGCCGCGCCAATGAAGCGAGCAACCTCATACAATGCACCAGGCGCGAGTTTTGCATAGGCGTTGGATATGGCCGATAGCGAGACGCTGGTCGCCGAGTTCGAGGTCGGGCTGCCGTTCGCGCTGGACCCCTTCCAGCGCGAGGCGATGCTGGCGCTCGCCGCCGGCCAGTCCGTCCTGGTGGCGGCGCCGACGGGCACTGGCAAGACGATCGTCGCCGAGTTCGCCGTCTACCTCGCCCACCAACGCGGGCTGCGCGCGCTGTACACCGCGCCGATCAAGGCCCTCTCCAACCAGAAGTACCGCGACCTGCGCGAGCGCTACGGCGACGCCGTGGGCCTGCTGACTGGCGACCTGGTGCTCCAGCCCGACGCCTCGATCCAGGTCATGACCACCGAGGTCCTGCGCAACCGCCTCGTCCAGGGTACCGACCGCCTCGACGACGTGGGGGCCATCGTCTTCGACGAGGTGCACTACATGGGGGACCCCGAGCGCGGCACGGCCTGGGAAGAGGCGATCCTACTCGCGCCGCGGCACATCCCGCTGGTTTGCCTGTCGGCCACCGTCCCCAACGCCGACGAGATCGCCACCTGGCTGCGCGACGCCCACGGCCACCTGAGCTGCGTCTTCCACGACGAGCGGGCCGTGCCGCTCGAGGTGCAGTACTTCCTCGACGGCCGCGGCCACCTGGTGCTCGATGCCGAGGGGCGGCGCCAGGCCTGGTTCCGCGGCGTGGGCGGCGAGCTGGGGAGCCGCCTGCGCTGGGGCGGCCACGGCGAGGGCGACGCCGAGGCCGAGCCGCGCGAGCTGCCGCCGCCGTGGCAGGTGGTGCGCTACCTGGAGGGCCAGGGTCTCACGCCGGCGATCTACTTCCTGTTCGGGCGGCGCGCCTGCGAGCAGGCCGCCGCGAGCTGCGTGGGCCTCAAGCCGGTGCCGCACGCGCAGGAGCTGATCCAGGAGGCGCGCGCGCGGCTGTCGGTGCTGCCGCCCGAGGACCGCGACCTGCGCCAGGTGGGGCTGCTGTTCCGTCTCCTGCCGCGCGGCGTGGCCGTACACCACGCCGGCCTGCTGCCGCCGATCAAGCTGCTCGTCGAAGAGCTGTTCGCCGCCGGCCGCTTGCGCGCTGTGTTCGCGACCGACACCCTGGCGCTGGGCATCAACATGCCCGCCCGCACGGTCGTGGTCGGCGAGATGACCAAGTGGGACGGCGAGCAGCGACGCCTGCTGACGCCCAACGAGTTCCGCCAGATGGCGGGGCGGGCGGGACGCCGCGGCCTCGACGCGCGCGGCGTGGCCCTGGTGTTGTACTCGCCGTGGGTGACCTTCGAGAAGGCGATGGAGATCGCCCAGGGCGAGCTGCTGCCGCTCGAGAGCGCCTTCCGGCCGAGCTACAGCACGACGATCAACCTCTGGCGCGGCCCCGAGGACGAGGACCGCCTGGCCGAGCTGTACGCGCGCAGCCTGCGCCGCTTCCAGCACGACCGCCGTCTGAGCCACCTGGCCGAGGTGCGCGAGGCGCTGCACGAGCGGTTCGAGGCGCTGGAAGCGCGCGACGTTTCCGATCCGGCGGCCTGGACCACCGCCCGCGACCTGGCGCGCGCCGAGCACGCCCTGAACCGTGCGCGGGCGCACGCCAGCCAGGAGGCGCGGGCAGTGGTGGAGGGGCTGGCGCGAGTGCTCCAGCGCTTCGGCTACCTGCGCGACGGCCGGCCGAGCCCGAAGGCCGCCTACTTGCGCGGCATCTTCGACTCGAACGCGCTGACGCTGGCCGAGCTACTCGCCGGCCACTACCTGGAGCCACTAGACGCGGCGGAAGTGGCCGAAGTCGCCTCCTGGTTCTCCTGGGACCGCGACACGCCCGTGCGTGGGCTGCCGATCCCGCCGCGCCTGCACCGCCTACGCGCCGAGATCGGGACGTTACACGGCAGCGTGCTGGCCGAGGAGGCTCGTCAGGGTGTCGAGGTGTCGCGGCCGCTGTACGACGACTTCCGCGGCGTGGCGCTGGCCTGGGCCGAGGGACGGGCGCTGGGCGACATCGCCTACCGCTCGCACATCGCCGAAGGCGACCTCGTCGGCCACTTCCAGAAGACGATCGACCTGCTGGGGCAGCTTCGCGCGGCGGCGGCCCGGGGCGTGGCAGGGCTGCCGGGTCCGACCGGTCGCCGTGCCGGTAAGGCCGCCGCGAAGGCGCAGGGCAGCTTACTGCTCGACCGGCTGCGGCAGGCCGACGAGCTGCTCCGCCGCGGCGTCGTCGCCGCGTCCTACCAGTGGGCCGTCGAGGGACCGCCGGAAGACGTGGACGAAGAAGCGGCGCGCTGGGTGCCGCGGCCCCTCGCGGACGAGCCCGAAGAGCGGGGGCAGGTGCCCAGGCGCGGCCCTGGTCGGAGTCGCGCCGCCCGCCACGCCGAGCGCGCGGCCGAGAAGCAGCGCGGGAAGGCGACTGCCAGTAGCAGGCGCAAGACCTCTGCTCCTGAAGCTCCGCGTACCACCGGTGACTGGGTGACGCCCGGCCGGCTCCGCGTCATCGGGAGTCGGCGACAGGACGACAGCCAGCCGAGCCCAGGCAGCGGGTCGCGGGCGGGCCGCCGCAACGCCGGTGGCTCTTCCCCTGCTAGCAGCTCCTCACGCCAGCCCAGCCGGGGCAAGGGACCCCGTGGCAGGAGGCGGCGCTGACCTGCGCTGGATCCGCCGCAGCAGGCCGTTCTGTCCGCTGCCTTGTGTGATCTGCTTAGGGCTTTCTCAAAGTCGAGCGGGGGCGAGTGGAGCGCCCCCGGGAGGCGGGGGGCGAGTACCTGTGGCGGGTCAAGGCCAACCAGCCGACGCGGCGCGCGGCCATCGCCGAGCGGTTCACGGCCGACCCGCGCGCGGTGGAGGGCGGCCACGTGCGACACGACTGCCGGACGGCGCGGCAGGTCGTCAAGGGACACGGCCGGCGGGAGGTCCGCCGGCTCACGGTGAGCAGCGAACTCCAGGGCTACAGCGACTGGCCGGGGCTCGAGCAGGTCTTCCGGAGGGTGCTCGCCAGCTTCATGGCGGGCCTGGCGCCTGGTAGCTTCCCCGCTGGGAAGCTCGCTGATCGACTGCGCAACCCCATCGCGGCTTACGGTGTAGCCGAGCTACTCAATCGACACATCGAGTACTTCCGTTCGTTGCCACGGGCCGGCCCGCCAGTGCTCGACGCGCACAGCCGCGACCTCCAGCAGGTCCTGCGGTAAAGCGCGGCTCGGTCGGCTCGCGACCGAACCGCGCGACGCGCCAGGTGTGGTGGTACAGTAGGCGTCAGCACGAGAGCGCGCAGACAGGGCAGCCGGCGCCGGCCACCGATACGCGGTGGCGGGCCGCGACGGCGAGGGGGCCAGAACCATGCAGCGAGGTCCACAGACTAAGCTATGTCGGAAGGCTGGGGCGCGTGAGGCGCTGTATGTGGTCGTGCTGGCCAGTGCGTTCGCCCTGATGGGCTGTGCTACCGGAACGAGCGCACCGGCTGGCAGCACCAAGCCTAGTGGCGCGGCGCCCACCGGCACGGGCGCGAGCGCGGCTCCCAGCACTAGCGCTCCCGCGCCCCAGTCGGCCGCGCCAGCCGTCGCCCCGGAGACGGTCAAGTTCGCGACCTCGCCGGCGGTCTCCTCCGCGGGCGTGTTCATCGGGATCGAGCGCGGCTACTTCCGCGAGCTGGGCCTGGAGGCCGAGATCGTCGGGTTCTCAGGCGGGGCGGAGATGATCTCGTCCATCGCCGCCAACCAGGTCGACGCCGCCAATACCGACGCGGGCTCGGGGCTGCTCAAGGCGCTCGCTCGCGACCTGCCGATGCGCTTCGTCGCCGACGGCAGCCGCTGCGTGCCCGGGCGCTGCGGCACCGCCCTGGTCGTCCGCAAGGAGCTGTGGGACTCGGGGGCCGTCCGCGAGCCGCGCGACCTGCGCGGCCGAACCCTCAACCCCCAGACGACCGGCTCGACGCTGAACCAGTACATGGCGCGAGTGATCGAGCGGGGCGGCCTGCAAGAGTCGGACGTGAACTGGCAGTACGTCACCTTCGCCGATACGCTGCCGGCGCTGTCCAACCGCGCCGTGGACGTCAGCTTCCTGCTCGAGCCGTTCATCACCGCCGGAACCACCCAGGGCATCTCGGTGCGCTGGATGGACACCGCCGACCTGTTCGGGCGCACGCAGAACACGATGATCGTCTACTCGCCCAGCTTCGCCGCCCAGCGCACCGAGGCGGGGAAGCGGTTCGTCGTCGCGTACCTCCGGGGCATCCGCGATTACCTGGACGCCTTCGACGCCGGCAAGGACCGCGACGAGATCGTCGGCATCCTGACCAAGCACTCGGCGATCAAGGACCCCACGCTGTTCGACCGGATGGGCATCCCGGGCTTCGACGCCAACGGAGAGCTGGCGATCGACGCCTTGAAGGAGCAACAGCAGTGGTGGGTGGACCGCGGCGTGCTCGACACGGCGGTCGACCTGGACAAGATCTACGACCGCGGCTACCTCGACTACGCCTACTCGGTCGTGGGCCGGCGGTAACAGCGCCTTCCCATCGAGCGGCAGGAGATAGTCTCGATGCCCACGCTTACCTGTGAGATCTCGCAGACGCTAGCCGATCAGCTCGAGCGAGAGCGCCGCCGGACCGGCGAGCCGGTCTCGCACATCGTGATGCGCGCCCTGGCGGACGCGCTGCAAGTCGAGCACGCGACGCTGTTTCAAGTCTCAACCTCCGGAGCGCTGGTCGAAGGGGTGTTCCAGGGCGTCGTGGCGGTGGGCACGCTCAAGGAGCACGGCGACTTCGGCTTGGGCACGTTCGCCGACCTGGACGGGGAGATGGTGGCGCTCGACGGCCACTACTACCAGGTGCGCAGCAGCGGGGCGGTGGGCGAAGCGCCGGACTCGGCATTGGTGCCCTTCGCGGTCGTCACGCGGTTTCAGCCGGAGCGAACCGTGGAGGTCCCGGCCTTCGAGTCGCTGGACGCGCTACTGGCCGCGCTCGACGCCGCGCGCGAGAGCGGGAACCTGTTCTTCGCCCTGCGCGCCAGCGGCAGCTTCGAGTACGTGAAGACGCGGGCGGTATGCAAGACCGAGGGGCCGTCCTCGCTCGAGGAGGCCGCGAGTCACCAGGCGGAGTTCGAGCTCACGTCCGTCTCGGGCACCCTGGTGGGCTTCTGGACGCCCGAGTACGCCAGGACGGTGAACGTGGCGGGGTACCACCTGCACTTCCTGAGCGACGACCGTCGCCACGGTGGGCACGTCCTGGCCTGCCGCGGCCTGGGCCTCCGGGTCCAGGTGCAGCGCGAGGCGGACTTCCGCCTGGCGATCCCCGAGACGCCGCAGTTCTTGAAAGCGGACCTGACGGGCGATCCGTCGCAGGCACTGGATCGGGCGGAGCGGGATCGAGCCTGTTGAACCCGGGCCCGAGCAAGCGAGCGGCGCGCGGCGTCGCCGTCTGGCAGCCAGGCTACTCGTGGTAGGCTTGGACGCGCGCTAGTGGGTCAGGTGGCACGCCAGCGCCCGTTCCAGGTACCAGTAGGGGCGCCGCTGGCGCGATAAGGATGGAGGTCGAGATGTCCTACGAGGCGATCCTGTACGAGAAGGACGGGCCCCTGGTCACGATCACGCTGAATCGCCCCCAGATGCTCAACGCGATCAACCCCACGATGGAATCCGAGCTGTACCGGGCCCTGGACGAAGCCGATGCCGATCCCGAGGCGCGGGCGATCATCCTTACGGGCGCAGGGCGCGCGTTCTGCGCCGGCTTCGACGTGGCCCGCCCGCGCGAGGGCCAGAAGGACACCGGCCTCGATCCGGCCGGGCTGGACATCGACGAGTACCTCCGCCGCTGGTGGTATCGCGAGGTCAGCAGCCATGATCGCATCATGCACCTGTGGTACCTGTCCAAGCCGGTGATCGCGGCGGTCCACGGCTGGGTAATGGGCGGGGGGTTCTGGTACTCGCTCGCCGCCGACATCACGATCGCCGCCGACAACGCGGTGTTCGGCCAGCCCGAGGTGCGCCACGTCTCGAACACTACCCTGTTGTTCGCCGCGCTGTCTGGCTGGAAGGCCGCCCACCGCTACAGCCTGACCGGCGACCACCTGGACGCCCAGGAGGCCTACCGCCTGGGGATCGTCAACGAGGTCGTGCCGACCGACGAGCTGATGGACCGCACCCGAGCCCTGGCCGAGCGGATCGCGCGGGTACCGGAGCCGTCGGTGCGGCTGAACAAAGCGATGACCTGTTTCGGCCTGCTGGCGATGGGCCTGGGAGCCGGCATGCTGATGGGCGTGCCGCTGTCGAACCTCGCCCACGGCTCACACAGCGCCTTCCGAGCCAGCCTGATGGAGGCGATGAAGACGGGCGGCATGCGCGCCTTCCTCGAGGCGCGGGATGGCCCGTTCCGCCCGGAGCCGTTCGGCCCGAAGTCGAAGACGCCGTGACGCCGCCGGCCTGACGCCTACTCAGTCCGAGGCGCCGGACAGCGCAGTGGTGGGTGGGCGAAGAGCGAAGCCTCTGAACCGCACGACCGTTGGACTCACGACCCGAGCGCAGCCGACAGGAGGGAGAGCAGATGGCAGAGACAACCGGGCAGAGCGCCCCCAGCCTCACGATGGACCAGGCGCTGCAGATGATCCAGGGCGCGGTCGCCTACGCCCGCGAGCGCGGTTATCGCATGGGCCTCGCCGTCGTCGACGCCCACGGCAACCTGGTCGCCTCGGTCCGCATGGACGGCGCCCGCTTCCTGACCCCCGAGACCGCGCGGGCGAAGGCCTACGCCTCGGCGGCGTATGGCCGGCCCAGCAGGCTGCTCGCCGAGGCGTACAAGGAAGCGCCCGCCTTCTGGGGCAGCCTGGGCAGCCTCGGGCGGCCGATCGTGCCCTCGCAGGGCGCGCTGCCGATCATGGTCGGCGACGTGCAGGTCGGGGCGATGGGCGCGGGCGGCGGCACCTCGCAGCAGGACGAGGACACTGCGCGGGCGGGGATCACCGCAGCGGGGTTCACGGCGCCGTAGTCGCGCGGCGCGGGGCGGGTATTTCACCAGCGCGCCTGGCCCGCCGAGCGCTCGACGCCGCTTGACCCTGGCCGGACCAGGACGTATGCTCCGCGGTACGGTGCAGCACCAGCCGGCGCGCGGCGCCGGCCCAAGCTCGGCGGAGGGAGACCGTCGTGGCCACCCAGCCCTACTACACGCCCCGCGCCGCGAGCAGCCCCTACTGGAACCCGTACCTGGAGACGCTGCCCCGGGCCCAGCTCGACGCGCTGCAGCTAACGAAGGTCCAGGCGCTGGTTCGCCATGCCTACGAGCACAGCGCCTTCTACCGCCGCCGCTTCGACGAGGCCGGCCTGCACCCGGACGACATCCGCACGCTGGACGACTACAAGCGCAAGGTGCCGCTGACCGACAAGTCGGACTTCATCCGCTACCAGGACGAGCGCCCGCCCTACGGCGACACCGGCGCCGTGCCCGAGGAGTACGTCGGCCACCACTGCGAGACGTCCGGCACGACCGGCTCCCCGCTGCGCATCCCCCTCACCCCCTACGACACCGAGCGCTACGGCGAGGGGTGGTGCTACGGCTGGTGGGGGCTCGGCATCCGGCCGCACGACAGCTTCTACTTCGCCTTCAACTGGGGGCTGTTCGCGGGCTTCTGGAGCGCCTACTGGGGCCTGCGCCGCTTCGGCGCCAAGCTGCTCTCCGGCGGCGGCCAGAACTCCGAGGGGCACGTGCGGCTGATGCAGCGCCTGCGACCGACCGTGCTGGTGTCCACGCCCACCTACGCCCTGCACCTGGCGGAGGTGGCCCGCGAGCTGGGCATCGAGCCGGCCAGTATCGGCGTGAAGTTCACCTATCACGCCGGCGAGCCGGGGCCGAACGCCGTGCCCGCCATGCGCCGCCAGCTCGAAGAGAGCTGGGGCGCGCGCGCCGGCGAGCTGCTGGGCCTCGGCGAGCAGCACGCCTTCGCGCCGGGCTGTCCGACCGGCGAGGGGGTCCACGTCGACGAGTCGGCGATGTTCGCTTGGGTGCGCGATCCCCAGAGCGGCGAGGAGGTGCCCGAGGGCGAGGTCGGCGAGAACATCCTGACCAGCTTCACCAACAACGCCCAGCCGCTGCTCAACTACCGCACGCACGACCTCGTGCGGCCCTATCGCTCCTGCGCCTGCGGCCGAACCTGGACCTTCTTCCGCGGGGTCGTGCTGGGCCGGACGGACTTCATGGTGACGGTCCGCGGCACCAACGTCTACCAGTCGGCCGTGGAGAACGTGCTCGGCGGCATCGCCGGCCTCAGCCACCACTACGAGCTGGTGCTTACGCGCGAGAAGGGGCTCGACCAGATGGCCGTGCGGGCCGAGCCGGCGCCGGACTACCCGGCGGACGCCTACGCCACGCTCGCGGCAGCGGCGGCCCGCGCGATCCGCGAGGCGCTGAAGGTGCGGCTCGACGTGATCCTGCTGCCGCCGGGCACCCTGCCGCGCTACGAGCTGAAGACCAAGCGGATCGTGGACCAGCGACCGCGCGAGGTGCGCTACGCCCTGGAGCGCTAGGCTACGCGCAGGAATAGTGAGGGACAGGATGGAGCGCGAGGAAGCGCTAGAGAAGATCGCGGCGGCACGGGCGCTGATCCGGGAAGTGGCGCGGGAAACCGACAGTCCCCTCGTCGCCCAGTGCATGCGCTTCGCGGAGCAGAACCTGCACTGGGCGCAGTGGAACCTCGGCGAGTTCACCAGCCTCGCGCCCGAGCTCGAGGGGTCGCAGCCCACCAGCGTCCCGTGAGCGGGCCCGCGACGCCGCCGATCCGTCTCGACGTCGGGCGCCGACTCATCTTCGCCGCTGCGACAAGCGGCGCGCTACCGCTCGCTCGCCGCGGGCGTTATGATGAGCGCGAAACGGGTCGGTCCCGTGGGACCCAGTGTATGCCCGAGCGAAATGCCCAGTTACCGAGCCGGCCCGTGGGGGGCCGGCGAGCCGCAGATCGGGCCGCTTGTTGAGAACGTGACTCGACCGTGATGGGAGCGAGAGGCCATGCGTGACGAGGGACGGGGACGTGCCAACGTCGACGACACGCCGGAGCTGGTCGCCTATTACCGCGAGCTGGAGGCCGTGAACGCGGTCGGTCTCTGGACTGTAGCCAACGACATCGAGCCCTGGTTCCCCCAGTCGAAGTCGGTCCCGGTGCTCTGGCGCTATCGGGAGATGCGGCCGCTGGTGCTGCGCGCGGGCGAGCTGGTCACGCCGGAGAAAGCCGCCCGACGCGTCGTCGCCCTGATCAACCCCGGCCGCCGCGACGTCAGCGCCTGCGTCGGCTCGCTGTACACCGGCATCCAGATCATGCTGCCCGGCGAGGCGGCTTCTGCCCATCGCCACACCTCGTCGGCGCTGCGCTTCGTCATGGAGGGCGAGGGCGCCTACACCGTCGTCGATGGCGAGAAGCTGCGCATCCACGCTCGCGACCTGGTGCTCACGCCGAACTGGACCTGGCACGACCACGGCAACGAGGGCACCAGCGGCCCCTGCATCTGGCAGGACGGGCTCGACATCCCGCTGGTGAACGCGCTCGAGGCGAACTTCTTCGAGGTGTATCCGGAGGAGCGTCAGACGCCCACGCGCCCCGTCGACGCCTCGTACCAGGCCTACGGCGGCGGCGCCCTGCTGCCGACCGGGGACCAGTGGACGAAGCCCTACTCGCCGCTGCTCAAGTATCCCTGGGAGCCGACCTACGAGGCGCTCCAGCGGCTGGCCCGCGAGAGCGATGGCTCGCCCTTCGACGGCATCCTCATGGATTACGTAAACCCCCGCACCGGTGGTCCGATCATGCCCACCATCGGCGCCAGCATCCAGCTCCTGCGGCCCGGCGAGCACACGCAGGCGCACCGCCACACGGGCAACGTCGTCTACCAGGTGGCGCGCGGGAGCGGCTACTCGGTCATCGGCGGCCAGCGCTTCGACTGGGAAGAGAAGGACATCTTCGTCGTGCCCACCTGGACGCTGCACGAGCACGCCAACAGCTCGTCGAGCGAGGATGCCTGCTTGTTCTCCTTCAACGACCTGCCGACGATGCGCGCCCTCTGGGTCTACCGCGAGGAAGAGTACGCCGAGAATGGGGGCCACCAGCCGGCGGCACGCGAGCTCACCGCCGCAACGGCGCGCTAATAGATCATCACATGTGATGTGCCAGGTGTTGGCTGCAGCCAACACCTGGCACATCAGCTCTGACAGAGTACTAGGGCCAGGAGTGTAGGCGGCGCATGCATGGGGTGGAAGCCGCGCGAGCTCGCGAGGTGCTCGCGGAGAGTCCACCCTTCCGCGCGCTTCCCGCCCGACGGCTGAGTCGGCTCCTGGCCGCCAGCCACCTCGAGCAGTACATGCCCGACCAGGTGATCGTCCGCGAGGGCACCCTGGGCGACGCCTTCTACGTCGTGATCCAGGGCGAGGTGGCCGTACAGGTGAGCCACGGCGCCGGCCACGTCACGCGGCTGGCGACCCTCCGTCCGGGTGACTACTTCGGCGAGATGGCCCTCCTGTCCGGGCGTCCCCGTGTGGCCGACGTCCTGGCCGTCGAGCCCACCGAGGTCCTGGCCGTGCCCGCCGCGGTGTTCGACGCCCACCTCCTGGGCGACGCCCGCTTCAAGGCTCGCCTGACTCAGGAGTCGCACGAGCGCGAGGCCCAGCTCGTTCGCCAGCGCGTCGCCCACACGCTGCGGAGCGTGCCGCTGTTTGCCTCGCTCCGCTGGGAGGAGCTGCTGCGCGTCGCGACCAGCGCCCAGATCAGCACGGTGCCGCGGGATACGGTCATCTGCCGCCAGGGAGAGGCCGGCGAGACGCTCTACGTGGTGCTCTCGGGCGAGGCCGAGGTGCGGGCAGTAACCGCCGCTGGCGAGCGGGCCCTGGCCACGCTCGGTCCGGGCGGCAGCTTCGGCGAGATGTCGCTGCTCACCGGCGTGCCGCTACCCGCGACCCTCGAGACGGTCGCCGATACCTCCCTGCTCACGCTCGACCAGGCGCACTTCAGCAGCCTGCTCGACCATGCCCCCTTCGCGCGCAGCATCAGCCACACGCTAGGCGAGCGACTGCGCGAACACGCCGCGGCCGGGCTACTGGATCGCGCCGGCGTCGGCGGCGCGGTAGTCGCCGTGGCGAGCACCGAGCCGAGACTGGGCAAGACCACGCTCGCGGTGAATCTCGCGGCCAGCCTGGCACAGCACGTCGGCAGCGTCGTGCTGGTCGACCTCGATCCCGAGCGCGCCGCCTCGCGCTACGTGGGCCTTGCCGATGCCGATCCGAGCCAGGCCGGCGACG
>Ga0070741_10016253_pt1 | contig 12454 bp, 7 predicted proteins | sample Coa_R1_4_FD_66440 | JGI IMG/M metagenome (GOLD analysis project Ga0070741, IMG submission 66440) | Surface soil microbial communities from Centralia Pennsylvania, which are recovering from an underground coalmine fire - Coalmine... | ecosystem: Environmental > Terrestrial > Soil > Unclassified ...
AAAAGGTTCGGTCAATAGAAATATCCTCGGTTTTCTAATGAAATGCGCCTCGGCCGGGAGACCGGTCATTGCCCGCATCGGTAAGCGATCACGCGTTCGATTGAGCTGATTCCGAAATTGAGTTGTACTGACGCTCGGCGCCTGGTTTTGACGAGTAGTGATCGACTGCTTTCCAGGTAGCGTCTAGATCTTCAGAAAAATCTTCTTACGATGGAGCACCCACACTGGCAGGAAACAGATAGCCGTGAAGGTAACGGAGTACGCGAAGGCGGCCCAGCCTGGATCGGGTATGTGGTAGAAGATGTGCAACTGCGACCATTCGATCGGATTCATCAGTCCGTTCCACCGGATGTTGCGCAGAGTGCTCGCGAGCAAGTCGCTGAGCATGTAGACGAAAATCGCGTTCGAGCCGAAGACCAGCCACAACCATATCAGTGCGTGGCTCCGTCCCTTTCGGCACCACCCCTTCTGCTCGATCGCCCAGTAGAGTAGGGCCAAAAGAGCCAGAGACCAGCCGGCAGCAACGAGCACGTAGGAACTGGTCCACAATTTCTTGTTGAGCGGAAACCAGACGGACCACAGATAACCGAACAGGAGGCATGCAGCCGACCCGGCCACCAGCCCGGCCGTCTTGAACGGGGCGGAGCGCCGCGCGCGTAAAAACATTCCCGTAAGCAGCCCGATCAGAGTCGTCCCGATGGCCGGAAGCGTGCTGAGCAGCCCCTCAGGATCGCGCGCGCTGTAGAGCGGCTTGTCCTCATAAAGATGACCCGGCATCAGGTGCCGGTCGAGCCACGCGACGAGATTCTGATTATGGTCGAGCAACGGAATGTCGCGTCCAGGCACACCGGCGCCCGGCACCGGCATCCAGCACATCAGGATCCAATAACCAAGCAGGAGAAGGGCCACTACGATGAGCTTGCTCGATACTCTGCGGTCCCACAGATAAAATAATCCGACGGTGAGATAGCAGAGAGCGATGCGCTGCAGCACACCGTAAAAGCGCATGTGAACTAGATTGAAGAATGGATAGCTGTTGACCACAATTCCAAAGGCGATGAGAATCGCCGCCCGCGTCGCTGCATGACGCGCAAGCTGCACCCGGGTTGCGCCCCGCGCCAGCCGCGCTTCGAAGGCAAAGACAATCGAAATCCCCACCACGAAGAGGAAGGTCGGAAACACCAGATCCGTTGCCGTCAGGCCGGTCCAGACCGAGTGCTTCATCTGCGACCATGCGGCAGGACCTCCATTGTTATTCACCATGATCATGAATGCGATGGAGATGCCGCGCAGCACATCGAGCGAGAGCAGACGGCGCGCGGGCGCCTGCTCAAGCGCAGAATCTGTGCTGCGCGCGGGCATCCTCATCCGCCAAGGCCATTTTGCTTCCTCCGGAAGCACTTCGGTAGCAGCGGAGGACCGATCCTCCGAGCGCGATGATGGCTGTTTCTCGACGTCCGGCGTGCCCATGTTCTCTCCTGCGTCATGAAGACGTTCGATAGCCTACCAGCTTCGGGAGCGATTCGTTACAAGCAAGCCATAAGCCCTTCCAATCTAATCCTCAATTTGTCTCGCAAGCCAATCAAAGACGATCAGCTGCGTCGAATAGGCGGCAGGTCAACCATCCCTCCGTGTACCCATAAGCCGCAACCTCGCAATCCGCGATTCTCCGGAGTGGTTCAGATGGCATGCACGGAGGCGTTTCGCCCAGCAGACCGTAGATATTTGCGCGAATTTTCCCTTTCTGCCGTTCCGACTGCGTCTCCGAAGGAATCGGCGTGCCGTCGTCCGGGAATAAGAACTTGCCAAAAGTGAGTTGCGGATACTCGCGCGGGTCCAGAGTGATGTTCGTTAGTTGCTTCCACCATTCGAACGTATAGTTCAGCGTCGATTTTTCGATTCGGCAACTTGCTTTCGTCCAAACATCGCATCCAGAAAGTCGATAAACTCTTCCACATTCGCGTTGTCGGCAGGGTGTTCGCCCTCGCGCAAATGAATCCAGAGATTCTCTGCGGACCGGAGCATTTCATAAACGCGCTTTACAGACCGATACGCCTGCTCGTAGCCAAATGGATTGCCTTCAAATTCCGTGTAGCCGCTGTACATCATCAGACCACGCGGGGCAACCATCGCCATCAGAAGATTCTGATCGACTGGCAGCTTCTCCTCGCGTCCGGCAAAGAATCTAAGCCGGCCAGGTGGGCTGGTGCGAGGAAACAGCTTCAGAAACATCTCCAACTCTGCGCACGGCCTCGCCTCTGCACTGTTCGTGCTCGCTTGAGCCGCGGCACGTTTACCGCTGCCGTGCATTGATGTTCGGGCGGACGCAGCCATTCGTCGCCTCTCGAAATGCAAAACCCAATCGCATCCAATCCGGTTGCCAGCCGATACTACTGCTGCCCAGCGTTCACCTTTAGCTTTGAAGCAGAATCCGGGTCGAGATAGAGCGTGCAATCAGGATGTGTTCGCAGAATCGTCGCCGGACAGGATGTCGAGATCGGTTCGCTCAATGCACGCCGAACAATATCAGCCTTGCGAAGACCGGGCACAGAGGCAATGAGCTTGGGAACCCGCAAGAGTGCTGGTATCGTAAGTGTCACCGCCCGCTTCGGCACTTCCTCAATGCTGTTGAACCAGCCTTCCGCAATCTGTTGCTGCTTGCATGCCTCGTCCAGCACAACGACCTTGACATCCTCCGGATCATGAAAATCAGCCACTGGAGGATCGTTGAAGGCAAGATGACCATTCTCGCCGATTCCCAGCAGACATAATCTGGGACCTGCTGCGCGCAACTTTTTCGCATACTCGCCGCATAGGGCGCGGAGGTCCGTCCGGTCTGCATCGATTGCATGAAACTCCTTCATCGGCACACGGCTGAGAAGGCGTTCTTGCAGATAGCGTCGGAACGAAGCAGGGTGGTCGGGCGGCAGATTCTCGTATTCGTCCATATGGAAGCCGATCACGCGTTCCCATGGAAGACCAGGAAACTCGGTGAGCGCGCGCAACACATTGATCTGCGATGCTCCTGTAGCAAAGATGATGCTGATGCTAACGTGGGTCTCAGCAATATTCGCGATCGTTAACGCGGCATGCTGTGCGGCAGAGATTCCTGCGGCTTCGCTGTCTGGATAGATTTCGACCCTTAGGCTTCCGGCATGCAACGACTCCACTGGTTTGAGACTTTCGATCATGATTGCCTTTTGGATTCGAGTTAAGTTAGTCGGAATCCTACGCTGGTCGTTCTATCCTCCCGAGTAGACATGGCAGATAGCCTTGCCAATTCAGAACCTGTCGCCCAACATGTCAGGAGGTAATGCCGGCCCAGCCACCGACCCAATCAGAAAGCCACCTCAGCGTTCATCTTGATTACCTCGATAGTCTCGTTCACCGTGGCGTGTTGCGCGCCTGTGGTCCATTGAAGGGTACTCCGGTACGCTCCGCTCTTCTGATCTTCAGCGCGCAGGCCCGCGAAGAGGTAATTGAAGCGGTGAGCAACGATCCATTCATGATTCATGGACAGGTACATGAGATGACGATTACTGAATGGGATCCGGTATTCGGTGTCTTCTCATTGGAAGCGAGTGGTAAGGTGCTTCCCTAGCGGGATGATGCGCTGGTGGATACCTAGCTCTCTTTATCCAGAAGACCTATACAATTCGTGTGTTCAACGATTACGAGTTAATCGGGAGGCTGAGTGCGGTCGCTCATGGATCCGGAGTTGGCGTTGGAGTGGAGAAGCAGGCGTCGTAAGCTGCTTCTCGTTGTGGCACTGCTTTTTGTCGCCTTCATTCTGGGACGGATTGTGTTGTCCAATTGGGTTGACCTCCTCTGGTTCAGATCACTCGGTTACGCATCCGTCTTCTGGACGACGATTTCGCTGCAGGTGAGTATCTTTGTCGTCGCCGCCGTGGTCACCTTCGCGGTTTTATACGCGGCGTTCTGGGGCATCAGGCGGACGCATGAAGGCAATCTGCCAAACAAACACGCAATCATCGTCGGAGGGCAACCGGTTAGTTTCTCCGTAGAACCGGCGTTGCGGTTCATTTCACTGGCCGTTTCGATTGTCTTCGCAGTGATCGCTGGTTTCACGATGATTTCGGATTGGCCAGTGATGGGCCTCTTCTGGTATGCGGCGCGTGCGAGCGGCAGTGCGACTGATTCCATTTTTGGGAAGCCTCTCAATTTCTTTCTGTTCACCTTGCCTGCATGGCAGATCATCAACGATTGGCTGTTGACCCTCGCGATCGCAACCTGCGCCGTTGCCGTCTTGTTTCTCTTCATCACAAGCGGATCGCGCACTATTGAAACGAGAAAACTCAGCTATGGTCCAGCGCCCTGGCGCGGCCTGTCGATCACACTAGCGTCCCTGCTGGTCGTATTAGCAATGAACACATACGTGAGCCGCTACCAAACACTGCTGGAACATCACACAATCTTCGATGGAGTGAACTATACCGCCGCCCATGTGTCGATACCGGGCGCCCTGATTCTGTGCGCTGCCCTGCTGTTGGGTGCGGCGATCGCGGTCGCGAACGCAATCCGGCAGGCACGCGGACGGTGGCTTCTGATTGCGATTGCTCCAGCGATATTGTGTTACGTGGTGATCGGAATCATTGGGTGGTACGTCGGTAATTTCATCGTGAATCCGAACCAGTTGGACCGCGAAGAACTGTACATTGCTGACAACATTGATGCCACGCGGCATGCATATGGTCTGGACAGGTTCTCGCAGAGTGAATTTCCGGCTGAGACCACTCCCGGTGCTGTCGATGCAGCGAATAACCAGGCCACGCTCCAGAACGTGCGGCTTTGGGATTGGCATGCGCTACAGGACACACTGCGCCAGATCCAGGAGATTCGCACCTATTATGACTTTCCTGACATTGACATCGATCGCTATAACCTCAACGGCACAACTCACGAAGTGATGCTCGCCGCACGCGAGTTGAATGTGGATAAATTGCCGGAGAGCAGCCGCAACTGGATTAACGAGAAGCTCATTTACACCCATGGCTACGGCGTGACAATGAACCCGGTCAACGGGTTTACGCCGGAAGGTTTGCCTATTCTGCTGCTGAGCAATATGCCCGTCCAAAGCACGGTTCCTGGTCTGAAGGTGACTCGGCCCGAAATTTACTTTGGCGAACTTACAGACACAGATGTTTACGTCAAGACCAGGCAGCAAGAGTTTGACTACCCGCAAGGACAGAACAATACTCTTAATTCGTATCAGGGAACGGGCGGGATCGTGATGGGCGGCTTCGGCCGGCGGCTGCTGCTTGCGATCGCCCGCAACGATGTCGCAACGCTTCCCTTCAGCGACGATGTGAGCCCGCAGAGCCACATGCTTCTCTGGCGTAATATTCGCGAACGCGTCGCAAAGCTCGCGCCATTCCTTACCTTCGATCCGGATCCATATATTGTGGTGGGTGACGATGGCCGCCTTTCCTGGATCCTGGACGCTTACACAACGTCCGACAGCTATCCGTACTCGAGCCATTACAGTCTGGGGGATAACTCCACAAACTACATGCGCAACAGCGTGAAGGCTGTTGTGGACGCTTACAACGGAACGGTAACATTCTACGTTTTCGACAGCGAAGACCCGGTTATTACAACGTATCGACACATCTTTCCGAGCCTCTTCAAGGAAGCATCCGCCATGCCGGCGGACCTTCGCAGGCATATTCGCTATCCCGAAGCGTTGTTCACGTTGCAGTCCGAAGTCTACGGGCTGTACCACATGACAAATCCGGAGGTCTTCTTTAATCGCGAAGATCTGTGGACAGTTGCAACCGAGACGGGAACCAACAGCGAAGGTGAGCAAGGCGTACAGCCGATGCAGCCGAACTTCGTCTTGATGAAACTACCCGGTGGCAACAGTGAGGAGTTCGTCGAAATTCTGCCATTCACGCCAGCGAACCGGAACAATTTGATTGGATGGATCGCGGGCCGCTGCGACGGCGCAAATTATGGAAGCGCAGTTGTTTATGATTTTCCCAAGACAAGACTAATCGACGGGCCACAACAGATTGAAGCTCGCATCGACCAGAATGCGCAGCTTTCCGGCCAATTGACGCTCTGGAACCAGCAAGGTTCGCACGTAGTCCGAGGAAGCCTTTTGGTCATTCCATCCGGGCGTGCATTGTTATATGCGGAACCAATCTATCTTCAAGCTCGGCAGAGCCCCATGCCTGAGCTTCGGCTGGTTGTGCTCGCGTTGCAAGACAAGTTGGCTTACGGCACGACGTTCGAGGCGGCGCTCCACTCTCTATTCGGCAGCGAAGTTTCATCGCTGAATCCCATCGAAACGAGTCCAACCGCACCGCCGAGCGCAGGCACACCCGTGCCTGTAACGGATATCGATGCGCTGATTGCCGAAGCTAGTAAAGATTTCGACGATTACGAGCACTTGACTGCCGAAGGCAAGCTAAGCGAAGCCGGCCAAAAACTTGATCAACTGAAGAGCGTACTTGACCGACTTAGTAAAAATCGCAGGAAATAATGCTGCAGGAGGCCTACGCCTATGCAGGTGTCCTGCTGGAGTAGCTGCCGCACATGGCATTCTCTACGGAGCGAGCCTCACGGTTACGATTTCATGGGCCTTCATCGTAAGTTGAATTGATTGGTCCTTTACAGGCAGATCGCCTAAATCATCTTCCATTGCATTGCAAAGCCGCGCAGAGCGTACGCCGGCACTCGAAAGATGAAGCGCAACGTGTTCTTCCTTGCCTGCTATCTCCTCAAGACGTACTATCGTTCCTTCTCCGTTCTCTGCCAGCTTCCAGGTTGTGAGCAGCACGTCTGGGTTGTCGATTTGTAGAAAGCTTCTGCCTTCGGCGGGCAGCGATTCGGTAGCCCCGCCAGCCTTATCCTGACTCGCGATTCGCTCTGCCGATAAAGTGCGCAGCCCGTCAGCTCCAAGTCGGGCGAGATTGGCGGGCTCAAAATTGTGACTGCTCGTGAGCACGTACTGGAAGTGAAACTCTCCTCCCTGACGCGCACGATAATTCGTATGCCAGTAGTTGTTCATCGCATACGAAAACAGCGTGGCACTCTTTGGGACGAAGTCTACCGGCCACAGACCGCGGTTAATATCTCCAAAGGTAGCGAGCGGAGCATCGATCGGAATGATGCCAATCGCCAGGCCGGTGTCGTATACCGCCATCCAGTGCTGCACGCTAAACCATTCCACATCGCCGCCGCGGAGAATGTCGTGTGCAGGATCCACCCAACCTACCTGCGAGGAATAGGCGAACCTTGGATGCGTGATTGCCGCCGGGAACGCAAAATAAACACCCTCCTTGGCCGTCGTTTCCGTCTTATCGACGTGATAGTCAAAGTCAATTTTCTTCTGGTCGTCGAAAAGTCTAATTTCTAAGGAAATGGTTGGAGTATTCACATTCGATGACTGAAGCCGGATCACATGACCCCAAGGAGTTTTCTGCTCGCCTAAATATTTCCCGTTCGTCGACTGATGAACGGTAAGATCGGCAATTGGAAATGCCTTGTTCGGGTGAATCATTTGCGTTTGCCCATTACGGTTCGGGTCTCCACCAGTTACGTAGAGATATTCGCCAAACCGGTAAGGGCTACTTTTATCCACTAACTCGCGCTTCAGATCTTTGTCGTAAATACTCCGGACGGCGCCGCTGGCCGGGTCAACGGTGATCCGGTAGTACCGATTCTCGATTGATTTGTCGGGTGCGAGAGCCGCTGCGGGTACGGATTCATTCGCGGCATGAATCTGGTAGCACTTATAGCCGACCTCTGGAATGTCGCTCGCGAGGAAGCGCACGTGCAGGAAGCCCTCACTGCTCGTCATGATTTCGTAAGGGACATTCTGATGCGAAGTTAGATCTTCAATGGTATCGCCGTGACGTAGGTCAGCTTCCACTAATCCCGACCTTTTCCAATTCAACGGATTGAACACCACAAGTCCGCCGTTCGAGATACGAATGGCTCTCGTCAGCTCGAATAAAGATCGATGTCGGATGTCGTCCAGTTCGAAGTGTGCCTGGGTGACAAAGTTGTCTTTGACGGCGAGTTGCTGCACAGCTTCCATGCTGTCGGGCTGGGAGATAGAATTCCCCGCTCCCCATGTGTGTTCGGCGAAGAGCAGGATATGCTTCCATGCGGCCTGCATCTCTTCCACCGGCGGATGATACTGCGGATTGATCGTGTGGGCCGCGGCGGATGCGATCTCAGTCGAGATTGCTTCTGCCTGATTTTCGCGATCGAGGCCGGCGTAATAGGCGTCGGAACCGATACCATCTTCCCAGTACGATCCCAGATCACCGGAGCGTATTGCCAGCTGGTCGCCGTAGTGCCGGGAGATGTAGTTGAAATAATCAGCAAACAGCGCATACTCCAACTTTGGATAGGCATACGCACTGTTCCATCTAGACACGAACGTCGCGAGTGCGGGGTGAAGCGCAGTATTTTCGTTCTGCGCACCGTACATCAAAATCGCATCAGGCTTGTAGGACGGTCGATCAAATTGAGCTATAAAAATTGGCAGTGATTCGTGAATAACTTCGTTTGTGGGATCGAGCGAGAAAAACCGTCCTATTTGCGAGTAACTCCAGGAATACGAGAACAGAACCTTCTGGCCGTCCGGCCCCTTCCACCAGAACGGCGACATCTGATTCCATTGCTCGCCCGAAAGTACGGGCGCGCGATCCTGGTTTCCGCCCGCGGCCCAATACTTTATGCCCGAACTGGCAAGAACGGTCGGGTAAGCACCCGTGTAAGAAGGAACGTCCGTCGTAGTGGCGTAGTCGAACGGAATATGCTGCGTGGTGGAAAGTCGCTTTGTATAGAAGAGTGACCGATAAAGACTCTCGAGCGAAGCGTAGCCGGTGAGCAGGTTGAAGTAATCCGCGGGAACGCCTAGCTTACCCTTCCGGATAAGATCAAGCATCTGCGTCCGCTCTGGCTCGGGCCGGGTGTCGAGAAATTGCTCCAGGTTCCATGAACCGTCAGTTGCGAAACGAAATTCTGGATTTTGTTTTATAAATCCCGCAGCTTCCTCCAGCGCTACAGCCTGACCTTCCGCGACCTTCCCTTGGAAGTCCGTGTAACCGATGTCTACATGTGTATGCGGAACGATAAAGACGGTCCACTTTCTCTCGGGCGTGAGCGAAAGCTGGAATGTCTTACGTGGGCGTGCGGAGACGTCCAGCGTCGCCGCGCTTGTTCCCTGCCATTCCGGCACCTCGTATTCGACAGCAAGATCGCCGAATCGTGGCTGATTATCGAGCCTTGCAGTGTACGCATGTCCCTGTAGCTTCAGTGTGGCCTCGCCGGACGGAATCTCCCCATTGAAGTGCAAATCAGCTTCGACGAGCTCGATCAATCCACCACCTGCGCTGCGGCGGTAAAAGACGGACGGCGTCACAATGGCATCGACCTGATCACTTGTGTATGTCGCGTCGGCGTCCTGAACGAGGCTCAGGTAGTCATACGAGATTGGGCCAGCCGGCGTCACTTTCTCGCCGGCGGGAGATTTGTGCTCTACGGACGTGAGAACGAGGGTATTGGTTCCCTTCACAAGGTATTGGCTCGGCAGAACGATGGACTTGTCATCCCACACGCCGACGTTACCGTTGTAAAAAAGCTGCGGATGAATGAAGGCGAGTCCACGGTGGCCATTAATCTCGATTTGCAGGTCCGGATTCTCAAAGCGGACGAGCAGCGAAGCTCTTAGCGCGAACTTGCCCCGCGGAACATCTTTCAGTGTGAACTGGATCTCATAAGATGTGCCCAGCCGCTGCTCGCCGGGCCAGTCGCGGCTCCAGTCGCTCTCTCCGACTTGATAGACGATGTGCTGCTCTGGGTGTGCATGAAATTCAAAGGCGGATTGATCCGGTTTCCCAATTTCCCAGACTGTGTGGTTCTCAGCCCTGGCTGGTTGGACGACAGCCGCGAGCAAGACACCAAGTAGTGCAACAGAAAAACGAGAAGGCATTCGTTACCTCGCTTATATTGATTCAGTCGAACTCATCTCTGCGAATTCGACCATACCTCAGCAGATTGCGGCAGGATGCAGAGATAGCTGGTGACATCTAATGGTGTGAGGCTTATTGGAGACGACGTCCGCAGATCAGTCCCGCAAAGCATCACCGTTCAGCTGTGACTCTGAGCGCGGAATACGGCGATGCGTTGTCGGTCTCATTCCGGGTTCATAGGCAGTCTTACGATAAGCGCCGATGCGGGAGGCACCAAAACCGCGACGGAATCATCTTTGCACCGCGCGAGCTTGCTCCAGTGACCGCTCCAGCCGGCGGCCGTGATGGCGGCTCCGCCCAAGGTGATCCCTTCTCGCGCAGTTACGTTTGCGTCTGCCGACTGGAGTGACATGCCTTCGGCTTCGCCCTTGATGCCGGTGGCATGAAGCGTTACCGAGGCGCTTCTAGCTTGTGACCCGTGTTCCTTGTTGATAAGCGTCACGAAGATCTCATGCTTCGCACGAACAGCATATGCCGTGAGGTTCACACCTTCATCGTTGGACACCGAGACAGGATCTATCTGTCCCTGGCTACCAACGTCGAACGCTTTGAAGGCGTACGCCTTTGGATTGAAGTGGAACATTCCATCGGGTGACCGGTAAATCGTGTCGGTAAAGATCCAGCTCTTATTGTGGAAGTTCACACCGGCAGCTCCGTGGGCTGCATGCCAGTGCAGGTAATCCAACGCCCAAAGGGCGGAGGCAAAGGCGTTGCTTGCCCCGTCAACCCCGCCCGTGTAGTCGTTCGCCTCGGTCATTCTGTAGGTGAGTCCTTCGCTCTCGACTGGCTGCAGAACGTGATGGAAGAGTACTTCATATCGGTCTTTGGGCCACTCTCTCGAAAGCATGGACTCGACGGCAGTGTCGACGCTTACGCCGGTAGCACTTTGGCCTGGGTAATCGTGTTGGGTGACAAAGACAAGCCTGCCTGAGCTTTTCTCGTCAAGAGCGAATCGCTGTGTCCAGGATTGTCCGTCGAAGTCTGTGTTTTTTGTACCGGGTACGGGATAATCCGAGCCCGTATCAGGCCCCGTGAATTTTGCGGCTGGCGCGACTCTCTCGATTTCGGCTGCGAAGCTTCGCCAATCCTGCAGAAAGGATGGATAAGCCGTGCCAGGAATGTCAGGTGTGGTCTCTAAAATTCGGGGATCACGTTCGTGACCAGGCGACGTATGAAACGAGTGCCAGTCAGGTTCATTTCCGATCTCAAAGCAGACCAACTGAGACGCATAATGCTGTTGGATGTATTGAGCAATCGCGGCGTCTTGCTGTGCATTTCCATTCAACAGGCGCAGAGTGTAGATCACCTTCACATCCGCCGCCTTTGCGAAGCCGAAGAGCTGATCGATATCCGCGGGTCCGGGAATCTTGAATTCGGGCCCATCTGCGGTGCCGCCGCCCACGCGCAGATTGCGGATTCCGATTGACCGGAATAGCTCGATGAACGGTTTATCGTCCGGACTGAAGAGGTGCTGCCCCTGTTTGTCCGGGTTAAGGTTGGAGGATTCGAAGCTCAGGCCAGCGAAATCATAGGGAATTTGAGTGCCAGCCTGGTTCGCGATCTCGACCGTTATACGTGACTGCGCGGGACTGGCTGGGCCGCACAGTAGTACGCCGCCTGTCAGGAATGAAGCCAGTTTTCGATTCACGAATACCTCTTAAGAATTTGTAAGCGCTTCAGAACACGACCTTGAAGACCATTTCACCCATGCGTGGGTCCTTTGCGCTGCTGATAGCTCCAAAGGTGTTCGCACCCAGGCTGGCCCCCGGGTTGCCAAAGTTGGTGTGGTTGAAGAGGTTGAAGAACTCCATTCTCCAGACAACGTTGACTCGCTCGCCGATGTGAGTGTCCTTGCCGATTGTTGCGTCGAATACGACTAGGCCGGGGCCGCGCAGTATTCCTGGGGACGCATTACCAAAGAAGCCGGCCGGAGGTTGTTTAAACGAGGTTGTGGTGAACCATTGTTTGAGAGTCTTCGGATAGCTGATCGGCGCAATTACATCCGGCCGAGTCGCAAGACCATTACCGCTGGTGCTCAGGCCGGGTGTAATCGCGTTTCCACTCTGAATGGTCGTCATGTCAGAGAACCTCCATCCAGCCAGGAGCGCACGTTTCACAGGCGCAGCATGCTGGAACCAGGGCGCCTGGTACACGATGCTTCCACCGAAGACGTTTGGCAGATCGAGAGTGGAATTACCGTAATCGTCATACGGATTGCTTGAGTTCTGAGGTGTGCTTCCTTCAATGCCAAACTGCTGGCCGGACAGCATCGTCAGGTTGTGAGACCAGGTATAGGCTCCGCTGACGAATAATCCGTGCCCGACGGGATGACGCACGCTCGCTTCGAATGCATCCCAATTCGCAAACGCGTCGGAGGTATACCAGTTGATGTTCGAATACCCCTGGTATTGCGCGAAGTACGCATTCGAGTATTTCCCTGTGTT